>ENA-OSEO01004989-OSEO01004989.1-sediment-metagenome-genome-assembly--contig:-NODE-4989-length-13248-cov-3.279478_pt1 | contig 13248 bp, 13 predicted proteins | sample MGYA00237883_ERZ534232 | MGnify/ENA metagenome assembly ERZ534232
TCTTACGAATGTATACGGCGCTTCGCCGCTGTCATTAGAAGAAATCTATGAGCAATACTGTTCCTATGCGGAACGGCTGGCGCCGTTCATTCGGGATACCTGGCCGGTGGTACAGGAGCTGCTCTCCAGAAAGGACAGCATCTTGCTGGAAGGGGCGCAGGGCGCCATGCTCGACCCCGACTTCGGCACCTACCCGTTCGTAACATCGTCTTCGCCTCTGGCTGCGGGCGCCTCCATAGGTTCGGGGATAAACCTCCAGAAGCTCAACCGCATCGTTGGCGTTTACAAGGCTTACACCACCAGGGTGGGAGGTGGCCCGATGCCGACCGAGCTGAAGGATGAGACTGGCAACCTCATCAGGGAGCGGGCGCACGAGTACGGGGCCACGACTGGACGGCCCCGCCGTTGCGGCTGGTTCGATGCTGTAGCCGGGCGTTTCAGCGCCCAGGTAAACGGCTTCACGGATATGGCGCTGACCCGCCTCGATGTGCTGGACGCCTTGCCCTCAATCAAGATATGCACCGCCTACAAGTTCCACGGGAAGACTATCAGTCACTTCCCCAGCAGCACAGCCATTCTGGACAAGTGCAAGCCGGTTTACGAGGAGATGCCCGGCTGGCAAACACCGATAAGCGACATCAGAGACCCGGAGCAGCTACCCCGTCATGCCCGCCGCTACATAGCCCGGCTGGAACAGCTTGTGTCCTGCCGCGCTTCCATCATCTCTGTCGGCCCCGAACGCGAGCAGGCCATAATAGTCAGGCAGCTCGTGTAACGTCCTCTTCTATCCCGTGCGAGCCGGAGCAATGCCCGGTCACCCGCAGCAGCTGAACCTCCGTGAACCAGGCTCAGGGGGAGGACAGGTAGGATTATCTATCTGTATCGGTCTGACCGGCTCGAGTACCACGAATTTGCCGGAGAGCTCACCGAGCGTGACCGTATAAGTCCCAGGCGTATTCCTAGATATTTTGAACGCCATATTGCAGGCGGTCCCGGCATCCAGCGTCAGTTTCTCTGTCTTCTCAGTAGCACTATTGACCTTCAACTCGGCAACATAGGTGCCCTGAACGCCTCCAGTATTGGCTACTACGGCAGTTATGACGATTTCCTCCAGCAGATTAGCCTGAGCCGGCTCGACCTTCAATTCCGAAACCTTAAAGGACGCTGGTACCAGCTCTTCCACCAGAATGGTGGCCTTGCGCTGCCCGATAGCGATTTCATACGCGCCCGGCTCGCTTCTGGAAAGCGAGAATTCGACCGTCTCACTCGCTCCCGGCGCCAGCGCTAAACTCCTCCTGCTTTCAGCCACACCATTAACCATTAGCGGCACATTATATTTAGTAGCCTCATCGCTGTCGTTCTTAACCTCAGCCCTGACGGTAACCTTTTCGTCCGGTACCACCTGTGCCGGTGCTACATCAAGAGATACCACTTCGAAATCGGAAGTTGCCTCCGCCGCACAAGCCTGCAGAAAAATCGCCATCGCTATCAACGCGGTCAGGCAGATTATGCTCAAAATTCTCTTCTTCACGCTAGGCCTATCTCCTTTCACGACAAACTTAAAAGCTGTTTTTCTATCGAGACGTGGTGTGATGCAGATTACCTACAGCGTCAGCAGCAGCCAGAAGCCGGCGCCAAGCAACAAAGTACCGGAGGCGAGTCGAATCGGGCCCGCGACCTTACTGACAACGCCCGACAGCTTGCCCAGCCCGACGCCAGCCATGGCGGCCACCATGGGCAGGCTATAGCCGACAGCGAACATGGCCAGTATTAAGGCACCCCACAGGCCCTCGCCTCGCAGGGCAGATAGCCCAAGTACCACCGGAAGCAGTACAGGACCACAGCAGGCCATGGTGTAGGCGACGCTGGCACCACCCACAGCCAGGCCGAAAAGTGAGGCGCCGAGCAGCCCTTGGGGCAGCCTGCCTGCAGCCGGACTGAAGGCCGGAATACGGACCGGCAGCAGCCCCAGGGCCGCAAAGCCGAAGAACACAGTCACCATCCCGATCAGCATCTTTCCGTACATTCCCAGGCTGCTGCCCGCAGCTTGTCCCAGATACCCAGTGAGTCCGCCGGCTGCGGACAGAGAAACGACCGTCCCCAGCATGAAGCAGGCGGCTCCTGCGACTACGCTTCTACGGTGTGAGTCCTCGCGGGTGCCGGCGTACCCGACAATAGCCGCTATCATGGGGGCGCTGCAGCAGATCGTGCCCAAGGCGGTAATCAATCCGAGAAGGAGTCCCGCCGGCAGTACCAGGACGCCAAATTCCGGCGCATCGAAGACCAGTCTGATCCACTCTTCCATGAAGATGGCCTCTAGGGGCAGCAGCCACCGGAGCTACCCGGGACGCAGGCGCCACAGGACATAAGGTACGCCTGCAGGAGCTTCGTCTCCGTGATTTCGCCGGTAACAACAGCTCCACCACCACTACTACCGGCGCTGATGGCCAGGACGGCCGGGAACTTCTGGATTGCCAGGCGCTCTGCGGTAATCGAGAACTCCGGGTCGCTTGAGCCCAGGACCAGGGTATCAACACGCAGACCGTCGCCTTCAATCTTTGTCACCGCCCGTGCCACCTCCTGAACAGCCTTTCCGCCGGCAACTCCACCATCTGGCATAATCACAAAAATGAAATCGTGGTCGGCAAATCTGGCGTCCAGACCTTTCACCCAGGCCAGATCTTCAATTCCCTGGGCAGTTGCTGTCGGCGGGGCTGTCCCCTTGTTAGATGTGGCGCCTGCTACATCAGTCTGGCGGACTATGAGCGAGTAGGCGATTGCGCCCACAACCATAACCATGCCCAGGGCAAAGACGGCCAGTCTCCACCACCCCTTCTTCGCCACAAATCCCCGGCCTGAATCATTTGAACAGGAGGGACAGCAGGCCCTCTGGCCGCAACAGTCAGTGCTCTGCGTCCCGCCATCAGCTTCGTTACTCATTGGTCACTCCTCCTGGCTTTTCCGGCACTTTTCCAACTCGACCTGCAAAGGGACTAAACCGGGACTGGCTGTTTGAAAAAGGCAGACAGCCAGTCGAGCGTTTGCGGGTCAATCCAACACATGACAGTCTGCCCGCGCCTTTCCATTCTGATCAGGCCGGCGCGGTGCAACTCCTTGATGTGGTGGGAAACGGTTGAAGGCGCAATTCCAAGGTCCCTGCCAACCTCACCTACACAGGCACGCATTTCGGCATCGGTATTACAGGTTCCGCCAGGCATGCAGCATGAAGCCAGGCGCATGAAGATGCTCAAGCGGTTAGGATTCGACAGCGCCCCGAAAACTTCAGCCAGCCGCTGGGCCTCGTAACTTCGATAATTCAGCATTCTTCGAACTATCATAGACATCGATAGCCTCTTTGTCAAGAGGCGAATCTACCTTCAATTCAGAGACTGCACTGAGGGTTGATCTGGCGCTATTGTATATGGCCGGCGGTCAAGGCGGCGCCGAGGGCGGTGATGACCTGGGGGTAGGGAGGCACCAGGAGCTGCAGGCCCAGCTCGCGCTCTACGGCCTTCACGAGGCCAATGTTCAGCGCGCCGCCGCCGCAGATGGCGCACGGTTCTTCCAGCTTGACCCTCTTGACCAGCGAAGAGATTTTGTCGGCCAGGGCTTTGTTGACGCCGGCGGCGATATCCTCTCCGGTCACGCCTTCGGCTACCCTGGTGATAGCCTCGGACTCGCCAAAAACGGCGCAGCCGGTGCTGAAAGTGACCGGGCTGGTGGACTTCAGAGACAGCTGGCCGAAGTCTTTCAACGGTATCCGGAGCACGTTAGCCATGACATCCACAAACCGGCCGCTGCCGGCGGCGCACTTCTCGCTGACCACGAAATTGGCCACCAGCCCCCGCTCATCTACCTTTACCACTTTCGTGGACTGCGCCGCCACGTCTACGGCTGTTCTGGCTGAGAGGAAGACCATGTGTATGCCCCTGGCAGTGCAGACTATGTCGCTGGTCTTGCGGCTGGCGAAATAGACGTTGCCTGACCCGGTGCCGGTGGCCACTACGTCAGATATGTCGCCTTGACTCAACTCAGCCTGAGACAGAAGCTCATCCCTGATCTTCCCGGCCGCTTCCCGGTAGCTGGCCCCTGAGGGGATGACGTGGTGGGCCACAAGCTCGTCATCCCTGACGATGACCCCCTTGCTGTACAGAGCCCCGATATCTATGCCCATGAACCAGGCCATTCAACTACATCCTTTACTTGAAGAAGGTGGCCTTCTCCATACGGCGGGCCTTCGCCGCCACAGTTTCTCCCCTGGCGGCTGCCTCAGTGGCACGCTCCCTGGCCAGCAGAGCCGCCCCCAGGGCCCCCGTCAGAAGCGGGTCCTCGGGAACGAGAAGCTCGCAGCCCAGGTTGTCCTTCATGGCCTTGACCATGCCTGCATTCCTGGCCACCCCGCCGGTAAGCACCACGTCGGGTTCGACCTTCAGCCTGCGCGCCAGCGCCGCCACTCTGCTGGCCAGAGCATCGTGAAGTCCGGCCAGGATATCCTCCACCTTTTCCCCTTCCGATAACCGGGCGATCACCTCCTGCTGGGCGAAGATGGTGCAGAAGCTGGCAATCTGGACTTTCTTCGCGGACTTCAGGGACATACCTCCCATGTCCTCCAGCCTGATGCCGAGCGTCCCGGCGATGACCTCGAGGAACCTGCCTGTCCCGGCGGCGCACTTATCGTTCATCGCGAAATCAACCATTCTGCCCTCATGGATCTTCATGCATTTGGCGTCCTGACCGCCGATGTCGATAGCAGTCCTGACGTCAGAAAACTGGGAGAAGACGCCTCTGGCATGGCATGTCAACTCGGTTATCTGCCTGTCGGCGAAGGGGACGTTCAAGCGGCCGTAGCCTGTGGCCACCACATAGGCTATATCTTCCAGCCGCAGGGTGGCCTGGTCGAGCGCCATTCTCATGACCTCATTGGCCAGCCGGCGGTGTTCCGGCCCCGTAGGGCCTTTCACGGCCGACACCACCCGGCCGCCGGTGTCAACGAGTACAGCCTTGGTCATGGTGGAGCCGATGTCTATTCCGGCGAAATACACAGTAAACCCCCTCGGTTGCCAATCAGCCTCACCCCTTCCCCCTCTCCCTGGCAAGGTAGGCTGTCAACTATCTGATTATGGTCTCCAGAAAGGCTTCGACCCTGGTCCTGAGCGGCGCCAGAGACCCCTTTGTATAATCGTATTCCACATAGGTGCTGGGAAGGCCGAAGCTGTCGAAGTAGTCGCGCAGCGAGGGCACTTCAAAGGCGAACGGGTCGCAGAACCTGACCAGTATCAGTATCGCCCCGTTGACCTTCCAGTCCCTGACGATGGCCTTCAGGTATCCAAACCTGCTCTCTATGTCCGCCGCATAATTCTTGGTAGTCTCTCCCAGAGCCGCCTCCCTGAAGGTGCGTGCGCAGCTAATGTCCTTCAGGTAATAACGGCTCAGGCCGTTAAGCGGGTCCTGGGTCAGCTTCACGTCTGTCCTGAAGGGCCTGATGCCACCGCAGCTCTCGTCCATCACCACATTGGCCCCGGCCTCGAATATGTCCATGATGTCGGCATCGTCCATAGTGGCGCCCCAGGTAAGAAGCCTGGCCGGCTTTTTCCCGGGGCCATTCCGGCGCGCCTTCACCTCGTCTATGGCCTGGCTTATCAGCGCATTCCCCTCGGCCACGGGAAGGCTCAGCAAGGACTTTATCACCTGGAGTATCTCGGTCCCGGAGATAAGGGGCGGCTCGGGCTTTGTCAGCTCGTATAGCGCCCTCACCAGCGACCGCTGCTGATTGTGCAGCTGAACGGCCTCCTTGAGCCTAGCCTGGCTCAGTTTCCGGCCGGCAAATATCTCCAGGGTCTTCTTGAAATCGCTTAGCTGCCCCTCATAGTATTCCACCGCCTCCGGACGGATGGTGCCGGGTATATCTATGAAATGGAAGTAGGGATAGCCGGTATGAGATTCCCAGACGCGGGCTGTCTTCTCCTGTGGGTCGCAGGAGTGGGTGGCGACCACTCCGTCCAGGAAATCATCCTTGCCCTTGAGCGCACAGTCGAGACAGCTGCGCATGACAGGGCAGAACGCCGCAGGTAAAGCCCGGTCCGCCTCCGTCACCGGCTCCTCAATATCGGCATATATCCTGTAAGGCACCAGGTCCAGGGCGGTAATTATCTCAACCGGAACATAGGCGCAGGGGTAGCCGATTATCTTCCTGCCTTCCGCCTTAAGCTCTCTGGCCCTTCTGGAACGGTCCTGGTATATTTCCCTGGCCCTGTCTAGGCCCGTTGCGTTTTTTGCCATTACTGACACCTCGCTAAGCTAGAATTGGACAGCCGCTCACCAGTCCAGCCCTTCCTGCTTCCGTATCCTCTTATAGTGCTCCATGGTCTCTTCAAACGGCTCGGCCTTGGCCATAGCCGCCTCAGGGTCGAATAGCCGGAGGTCAACGATGTCCCCTTCCACAGTCAGCGACGGCACCTTCAACCGTTCCATCAGCAGTGAGGCCACGTAGGGCAAATGCGTCGAGGCGCTGCGGCAGCTGATGAGGGGATGCAGCAAGGCACCGTCGCATTTCCAGTCCCTGGCATAGCCCATCAGAGGATAGGCGAACGAGGCCGCAGAGACATTGTCCTCCAGGGCACTCTTATAGAAACCGACGAATACCTCCAGGCTGAACCGCGTGATACGCTCCAGAGGGTCCTTGACTCCGCTGAGGTCCACAGGTCTCGGCGGATGGTAGCCGTAGCTCTCGATGACGAAATTCCACCCTCTCTCGGCCAGCCTGTCGAAAAAGCCCAGGCTGTGCCACGGCGGAAGCTCGGCGAACATCAGGCGGTATCTCTCCTCCTCCACAGCCCCTGCACGCCTGTTCACCCTGTCTTTCACCTCATCATACATGTTTCGATAGCATTGAAGCGTATCCTTCAGTTCACCCATCAGGAAAAGCGCCGGCGGCATGGCGCTCCAGAAGTCCCGGCTGTGCACAGGACACGGCCTGGCCTTCCTCATCTCATTGATGTCGTGCCACACCCGGTTGATCTCTATCATGAGGTCTACCGTCTCGTCCAGCTTGCCCCAGTCCATCTTCCGGCCCAGCAGCCGTTCGCAGAAGGCGACAAACTCTTTGAGGTTCTTCACCCCCAGCTCAATCATACGCTCGTAAGAACCCTCCATGAACCGCTCTTTCACCCCCGGGATGGGCGATTCGAAGGTCCAGACCGGGACATCCATGTAGCGGCCCAGCGCCTGGAACCACTTGTACCTGGCGTCGCAGATGATAGTTGAACCCATAAGGAACAGCGGCTTCGGCATCCCTCCCATAGGTGCTTCCGGAGGTATCTCGCCTTCCAGCTCCTTCATCATCCTGGCGGCATAGCCCAGATTCGCCCGGCTGTAGCCGCAGAGGTGGGTGGGAAAGCCATCGGCATCGGCGCAGTCCAGGTATTTCTGGGCCACCCCGCTGGCAGCCAGAGCCGCGCCGTAGTTCTCCGGGTACACCACTTCCACATCCATAGCCTTGAGCACCGGGTCGCCGAAATAGGCGTTGAGCATTCCCCATACAGTCGGTTTTCCCGCTTTCATGGCCTCAAGGCCTTTTTTGTAGGACTCGTCCACCTTGTTGCGCAGCGAATACATAGTCTTCAACCGGCTGATCGTCTTCTTCTTCTGTTCAGTAACCATTGTCAGTTCACCTCCTGTCAGGCTCACGGCTGGACTTGCCCCGGCCCGTATCTCTACCCCCGGTCATCCCGCCGTTTTGCCCTTTTTCATTCTGCTCAGGTCCGCCCATAGCTCGCCGGCGCCGGTCAAGTTCCTGGCCGCCATGAAGATGACAAAGGCCAGGGCGTATAATGCCAGAACGGCTGACTCCTCCAATTGCCAGATAAGCAAGGGCAGGAATGGCATAGAAAGGCACAGCGCGAAAAAGATGCGGCGGACGAACAGGTACATCAACACCAGCACTCCAAGGGTGATGGCCATGGCCTGGGGCGCCAGGACCAGGAAAACGCCGATGGTCGTGGCGGCCCCCTTGCCGCCCCTGAAGCCGATGTAGACCGGAAAATTATGGCCGAGAAGAGCGGCGAAGCCAGCGCCCAGCACCCATGGCTGCGCCACCCCCAGAGACCACGCCACCAGCACGGCAACCGCCCCCTTTGCCACATCGGCAACCGCCGCCACCGCTCCCTCCACCAGGCCGATCTCCCGGAAAACGTTGGCCGCCCCCATGTTGCCCACGCCGACCCGGCGAATGTCCACCTGCTTGCTCAGCCTGGCCACCAGGTAGGGCGCCGGGATAGAGCCCAGAAGATAGCCGATAAGCACGCTGGCTATGCCGGGCAGCATGTCTCCGTCCTCCGTTTCGCTGTCACCGGTCCGGTGACAGGGTCAGCTATAGTTCGGCTGACCGAGCTCGCAGCTTTCCTCCAGGATATGCGCATATTCTTCCAGCAGTTGCACGCCCTGTTCCGTGTCGCCATTTTCCAGGGCTTTCAGAACACCGCCCAGGACATCCACCTCGCGGGTCAGCCTGGCGGTAAAGCCGGCCAGGGAACCGCAGCAGGGAGCTATGGCGTCCGACCGCCAGAGCAGGGCCTGCTTTATCTCCAGCATCTTTTTCACGTCCTCAACAGCCTCTCCCGCTTTCCCGGGGTCGTCCAGCTTACGCCTGACGGCGGCGACGCTTTCCCCGTCAATTATCATCACCGGCTCTGCCACTCTATACATCCTCCTCTCTCTGTCATTCTCCTTCCCTCTCTCGTTCTCCCCCCTCTCTGAAGGGAGTGTCTGAGAGAGAGGCCCAGCCCCTCTCTCACTCTCCTCTATCTCTCTCCTGCGCAGGAGAGAGAGACCGAGGGGGTGAGGTGATAAATTCCTAATGTCTGAAATGCCGCACGCCGGTAAAGACCATGGCCATGCCGTACCGGTCCGCCGCGGCGATTACCTGCTCGTCGTTGACCGAACCGCCGGTCTGTATTACCGCGGTCGCCCCGCCGGCGCCGGCGACTTCGACCGTATCGGGGAAAGGAATCATGGCGTCGGAGCCCATTACGCTGCCTCTGGCCCTGTCTCCGGCTTTCTTCAAAGCTATTTCAACGCTGACCACGCGGCTGGGCTGGCCGGCGCCCATGCCGAGCAAGGTCTCGTCTTTGACAAGGGTGATGCCATTGGACTTAACGTACTTTACCGCTTTCCAGGCAAACACGAGGTCCTTCCACTCGGCCTCGGTCGGCTGCCGTTTTGTCACCGGCCGCGCCTTGAACTCCGGCTCCGTGAAGAAATCGTCGTTCTGCACCAGAAAGCCGCCGCTGACCCGCCGGAAGTCTGTATTCTGGCCCCTTCCGGCCCCGGGCTGGGCCGGCATGGCGCAGAGGCGCAGGTTCTTCTTACGCTTCAGCAGGTTCAGGGCTTCGTCTTTGTAGCCAGAAGCGATAATGGCGTCGTAGTGAGTCTTGTCAATCTCCGTGGCTGCGGCCAGGTCTATAGGCCGGTTAAGGGCGACTATGCCGCCGAAAGCCGATACCGGGTCGCCCGATAGCGCCCTCCTGTAGGCCTCGGCCAGGTCGTTGTGGCTGGATAGGCCGCAGGGGTTGGTGTGCTTGATTACAGCCACCGTGGGCGCCGCGAAGCCGGCCACCACATTCCAGGCGGCTTCGAGGTCCAGGATGTTGTTGAAGGAAAGCTCAGGCCCGCTCAATTGCTTGAGCGACACGATGCCGGACGGCTCCCGGCCCGCGACCTGCTCCGCATAAAGGGCTGCCTTCTGGTGAGGGTTCTCGCCATAGCGCAGCGCACTCGCCTTTTTCAGCGCCACGGTCATCTCCTGGGGCAGAAGCTCTTCGCCTCTAAGGTACTGAGCGATAGCCGTGTCATACATGGCCACATGCTGGAAGGCCTTCTGGGCCAGCCTCTCCCGGTCCTTCAGGCTTACTTCACCCTGGCGGAGTTTCTCAGCGACGAGTTCATAGTCCTGCGGGTCAACGACCACCAGGACGGAAGGGAAGTTCTTGGCTGCGGCCCTGATCATGGTCGGCCCGCCGATATCTATATTCTCCAGCGCCTCGTCAAGGGAAACATCCGGTTTGGCTACTGTCCGGACGAAGGGATAGAGGTTCACCACCACCATATCTATGGGACTTATCTTGTTTCTAGCCAGCTCTTCCACATGCTGCGGGAGATTCCGCTTCGCCAGTATTCCGCCGTGGACAGCAGGGTGAAGCGTTTTCACCCGCCCGTCCAGTATCTCCGGGAAACCGGTAAGCTCGGATACGCTGTGGACTTTGAGGCCGCTATCCTGAAGGGCTTTCTTGGTGCCACCGGTGCTGAACACCTCTACGTTCAGCTTCTGCAGTTGCCGGGCAAAATCGAGCAGTCCTGTTTTGTCAGACACACTGACAATGGCGCGCACTCTGACCTCCTTAAGTTATGATTAGCCTGTTGCTATCTTTGATCCCGGTTATGTTACCGATTGTTTTAGCTTCAGGCAAGGCCAGGGTAAGCCTGTTCACCTTCTCCGGCGAGCACACTATGGCCATGCCTATGCCCATGTTGAACACGCGGTACATTTCCGCCTCTTCGATGCCGCCTTTTTTCTGGATGAGCCTGAACAGTGGCGGGACAGTCCACGCCTGCTTTTCGATATGGACAGCCAGGCCCGGCGGCAAAATCCGGGGCAGGTTGCCGACGAATCCGCCGCCGGTAATATGGGCCAGCCCCTTTATGGACGGCAGAAGGTCTTCAAGCTCTGAATAGTAACACCGGTGCGGCTCGAGAAGGGCTTCGCCCAGGGTAAGGCCCAGCTCCCGGTAGAATACGTGGAGCGGCGATGGGTCACGGGCTATGCCGAAGACCTGGCGCACCAGCGAGTAGCCGTTGGTATGGAGCCCGCTTGAAGGTAAGCCCAGGACAACGTCGCCGGCGACGATAGAGCTGCCGTTTATCAGGCGGCTCTTTTCTGCCGCGCCCACGATGAAACCCGCCAGGTCGTAGTCGCCAGTCTCGTAGACTCCGGGCATTTCAGCCGTCTCGCCGCCGATCAGAGCACAGCCGGCATCCCGGCACGCCCCGGCAATGCCGCCGACTATCTTCTCCACCGTCTCAGGGACCAGTTTGCCCATGGCGATGTAGTCGAGGAAGAATAGAGGGGCCGCTCCGCAGGCAAGGATATCGTTGACGCAGTGACTGACGAGGTCGGCGCCTATCGTGTCGTGCTTGCCCAGGAGCGCGGAGATTTTGAGCTTGGTGCCTACGCCGTCCACGCTGGAGACGAGTACAGGGTCCCGGTAGCCCGTGAACTGGAACAGCCCGCCGAACAGGCCGATATCGGCCAGGACTTCCGGCCGGTAGGTGGAGCGGGCCAGGGGCTTTATCAGCTCCTTAGCTTTATCGGCAGCCCCGATGTCAACGCCAGCCAGAGAGTAGGCCTTATCATCTCTCAACTTCACTCAAGCTCCTAGAGGGTAGGGGCTCAAGGGCCAGCTTGTCCATCTCCAGCTGCACCGGCACCGGATAATCTCCGGTGAAACAGGCAAGACAGAAGATGTCTCTGGGCAGGCCTACTGCTTCGATCAGGCCGTCAATGCTAAGGTAGCCGAGTGAATTGGCGCCGAGCATGTCCCTGATTGCGGGTATGGTCTTCTTGGCGGCGATAAGCTCCCACCTGGTGGCCATATCTACGCCGAAGAAGCAGGGGTGGCGGATAGGCGGCGCACAAATACGCAGGTGCACCTCTTTGGCGCCGGCCCGTTTTAGCAGGCTGACCACCCTGGGGGTGGTGGTGCCGCGGACAATGCTGTCATCCACCACTACCAGCCTTTTGCCGGCTATGTTCTCGGAAAGCGGATTGAACTTCAGCTTGACCCCGAGGTCTCTCAGCCTCTGGTCGGGCTCAATAAAGGTGCGGCCGACATAACGGTTCTTGAGCAGGCCTTCTCCGTAGGGGATACCGGAGGCCCTGGCATAGCCTATGCCGGCGGCGGTGGCCGAATCGGGGACTCCCATGACCAGGTCGGCCTCAACCGGATGCTCGCGGGCCAGTGTAGCGCCCATAGCCTGCCTTGCCGGATAGAGCAGCCTGCCATTGATGATGCTGTCAGGGCGGGCGAAGTAGATATACTCAAAAATACACAGGGCCCTTCTGCCGTTCTCGCCCTTGACGCTCCTCACCCCTTGCCGGTCGATAACGACTATTTCTCCCGGCTCGACCTCTCTGACGAACTGGGCCCCGATGTGGTCCAGGGCGCAGCTTTCCGAGGCTATTGTCCAGCCGCCGTTGATAATACCGAGACAGAGCGGCCGCACACCCATAGGGTCGCGGACGCCGATCAGCTTATCTCTCGTCAGCATGACCAGGGAGTAGGCCCCCTGCAGGCGGCGCATGGTATAGCGTATCCTGTCAACCAGGTCTTCCTCGGTAGAGGACAGAATGAACCTGGCTATGACTTCAGAATCGGTGGTGGTAGAGAAGCTGGTGCCGAGCTGCTGAAGCTCGTCGCGCAGGAACTTGGCGTTGATTATATTGCCATTGTGGCCCAGGGCCAGGGTCATGGAATCGTCCTTGACCAGGACAGGCTGGGCATTTGACGGCTGGCTTGAGCCGGTGGTGGAATAGCGGCTGTGGCCGATGGCGATATGCCCTTTCAGGCGGCCCAGAATTTCCTCGTCAAAGACGCGGGCCACGAGGCCCATGGCAGTGTGGATATAGATTTTGTCGCCGTCGGATGTGGCTATACCGGCGCTTTCCTGTCCCCGGTGCTGAAGAGCGTACAGGCCGAAGAAGGTTAGCCTGCTGACATCCATTCCTGGTGCATAGACACCAAAAATGCCGCAACTTTCATGCATAGCCGTCTTCTCACCTGGATTATAAGTCTTTCCTGGATTGCGGTCAATTCAGGAGATACGGGCAGCTTCAAGGCAGACTTCAGATTTTTTCATTCCAAGCTATCTCTGATTTCCCCGGAGTCAGTAGCAGCAGGAACTCCCTGTTCCCTTCTGCGCCGGGCACAGGTGAGGCGACCAGCCCCCGCAACCGCAGGCCGTGGTCTACCGCCCAGGCTATGAACCGTCCCAGGACGCGGGCATGGACCTGCGGGTCTTTGACTATGCCCCCTTTCCCCACCTCTTTCCTTTCCGCCTCGAACTGCGGCTTGAGGAGAACGATAATATATCCCGGCGGCGCCAGATGGTCCAGCACATTCGGGATTACGCTGGTCACCGAGATGAAGGACAAATCCAGGGTCGCCATATTGACCTTTTCCGGCAGAGAAAAGGGGT
>ENA-OSEO01004991-OSEO01004991.1-sediment-metagenome-genome-assembly--contig:-NODE-4991-length-13245-cov-7.971142_pt1 | contig 13245 bp, 11 predicted proteins | sample MGYA00237883_ERZ534232 | MGnify/ENA metagenome assembly ERZ534232
GAAATCCGTTGGTACAAGTTTACTCAACCAGATAAACAAAGGCCAGTTCTTATCCTGACAAGGGATTCCGTGTTGGATTACCTTGGCGAAGTAACTGTTGCACCTATTACAAGTACAGTCCGCGATATTCCCTCCGAGGTATTTCTCTCAAAGGTCGACGGCATGTCCCGCGATTGCGCAGTCAACTGTGACCATTTGCAAACTGTTTCGAAAGCAAAAATCGGTGCCTTGATTACGTCCTTGGCCTCGGCAAGGATGGCTGAGGTGGGGCGGGCAATTCGTTTTGCTTTAGACATCTGAAATAGTACCGCTGCCTATATGTCACTTCACCAGATGCGAAGAAGCATGGCACTAAATCGGAGATTTCGCGGTTACCCGCCACTCATTCCGCGCGCTGGTAAGTTTTTCGTTGACACGGAAAATTGCCTCCAGCAATTTCCGCGTCCAAGGGGAGGCGGCTCATCCCGCGGCCGTTGGCATAAAGGCTTGACATTCGGTCTGAATTTGGTATTGTAAACGGACTGGAGGTGAAAACTTATGAATATTACAAGTGATATCAAACCAATAACTTATTTAAAATCACGGGCAGCCGATTTGCTTAACCAAATTAATGAAACGCATCGTCCTGTGATAATTACCCAAAACGGTGAACCAAGGGCAATTCTACAAGATCCCAAAAGTTATGAAAATATGCGCAATGCTATCGGTATTTTGAAGCTTCTGTCGGAAGGGGAAGCAAACATCAGGGGTGGTAAAACCAAGTCGCAGGAAGATGTTTTTAATGATATCGAGAATGCATTGAAAGAAATGCCATAAATGAACAGAAAGTACCATGTTAAATGGGCGGCGATTGCGCAACGGGATTTAAATCAAATTATTGACCATATTGCGATTGATAGTCCAAGCAATGCATTACAAATACTAAAAAAAATAAAGCAAACTGCATCAAACCTTTACGCCATGCCTGAACGTGGTCGAATTGTGCCGGAGCTACAAGATCAAGGTATACACACCTATCGAGAATTGGTCGTCGCACCTTGGCGAATTATTTTCAGGATATCAGATACCACGGTTTTTGTATTATCCGTTATCGATGCAAGGCGGAATGTCGAAGATATCTTGCTGGATAGATTAGTCAAATAAAAGGAAATGGTATATGGCCCGTCCGTTACGGATTGCCTTTCCCGATGCGATTTATCACGTCATCGCTCGCGGCAATAACGGTTTGAAATGAAGCTCTCTTTGTGAAATGTTGGGATCTGGCCCCTTTGTTTATAGAATTTGGGACATTCTTTGTTGACAGCGTTGATTATTCGATGCTTCAAGAGCAAAGAATGGTTCCGGCTTTAGGTATTATATGCAACTATTCCGAAAAACGTGCTCCCCGGCATAAATCTGTGGACTTCAATTTTACTGAAACCGCATTTTTTCAGAGCTGTTTTAATATCATCCAGCGCAGGAAGGGGCGTAAGTCCTTTCAGGGAACTGTTCACCATATTCAGATTTGCCGAACCGATGTCCCTGCCTTTGCTATGAAAGCTCATTGCCACAGCCAGCACACCCATCGGTGAAAGCACCTCTCTAAGAATATTCAGCAAACCCAAACGCGCCTCTTGATCGAAATAAGAAAGAAGACGGAGTGACATGGGTTTTTAATAGACCGGATTCATAAGTGGAAAAGATGAAATGCATCCGGACAAATGCCTGCCAGTCTTTCATGATGGGATACATTCCAGGCATTTTCATAATTCAAAGAAATGAAAGCATATATTTTAAATTCATGGATGATTCCTCCCGGACCGTCTGATTGCGGATGATCCTATTCAACCTGTTGTAGAGGACCGATCGAGTTGGTCATGATTGCCGAATTTTTTTAACACTTCATTTGATAACCGCATATATCATTTCATTTTCATTTGGTATAGTGTATAAAAATGACGCCGGTTCACTGAAATGACAGCTTCGTTGAAAATGAAAACGCTATTTTCCATCAAAACAAAAATATTCCTGGTAATCCTCACCCCATCCCTCCTGCTATTTTTGGTTATCTATCTTGACTATCGCAACTTAAGCGCCCTTGGCAGGAGTGCGGAGCTGATTCTTTCCAAAAATTATAAAAGCATTCAGGCCGCCCAGCAGATCCGGCAGTTGATTGAAGCGGATCGAAATACGATTTTAGGAGAAATTTTTCTTGGCCAAAAGGTTTCCCTGAAAAAGCTGCAACTGAATAGCGACATTTTAAATTTTCTGAATGTCTGCAAAGACAACATCACCGAAGCGGGTGAGGAACGCATTATAAATCAATTGTTGAAAACATATTCCGAATACCGGACGCTGTTATCAGAGTTGTCAAAGAGCTTTGAGAACCAAAACGTTCCGATCGCTTCACCCCAACGTTACTATACCTTTATCGCGCTTAGTTCTGCATTTATTTCGGATATCAATGAACTGGTGCTGATTAATGAACGCGCCATGGAAACTGCTGAACAAAATACCAAGCGGATCGCATCAAAAGCATTGATGTATTCAATCGGCCTTCTCATCTTTACCATCATTTTCATCGCATTTTTCAGCTACCTGCTTTCAGCCAAGCTCTCTCGGCCGCTGACCCGTTTGGCCCGGATTCTTTCCGAAATCCGGGAAGGCAGCGGGCAGTACCCGCAAATACCTGTGACAACGAATGATGAAATCGGTTTTTTAACTTCCGAATTTAATCGATTATTCGACCGATTAAAAGTATATGACCAGCTCAGCCAGGATAAACTAACGGCGGAAAAGCTGAAAGTCCGTCAATCCGAAGAAGCCAAAGCCAGATTTATCGCCGATCTTTCCCACCAGCTGAAAACGCCCATGACCTCGCTTTCCATGAGCGTGGGAATGCTTACGGAAAAAATGGACCGGATGCCGCCGAACACGGTAGCAAAGTTACTTGAAACCGCTCAAGACGACAGTGCCAGGTTGGCGGTCCTGATCAACGAACTGGTGGATATTACCCGGCTCGATGGAATGAAGAGCCCCGGAGCCAGAGAGCTTTTGAATATCGAGAATGTCATCCATGAGTGTCTGAGGCCGCTGATCAGCCAGGCGGAAGAAAAAAAGATACGACTAAACATAGACGTGGCCCCGGACCTTCCACCGATTGCCATTGATTCGCTCAGATTTCCATGGGTGATTACAAATCTTTTGGGTAATGCCATTCGATATACCGACCGCAATGGCCAAATAACTTTTCAGGTCAGAAAACAGGAAGACCGATATTATTTCATTTGCAGTGATACCGGCGTCGGCATTGAGGAAAAGTATCTGCCCAAAATATTCGAGCGCTACACGCAATTTTCAGAAAGGGAAAGAAGCGGCACAATCGGGCTTGGACTTGCCATTGTAAAAGAAGTGGTTGAACAGCATGGCGGAAGTATTCGGGTGGAGAGCAAAGTCGGCCGGGGGACTGCCTTTACATTTTGGATCCCCGCCGTTTGAGGATTTTGCCATGAAAAAGGTATTAATAATCGATGATGATAAAAATATCCTGACAACCCTTCAGATCCATATTGAAGGCGGCAACAGGCAGGCTTTCACCGCTCCTAACGGTAAAGATGGTTTACGGTTGTTTAATTCCGAAAGACCGCAGGTCGTCTTTCTTGATCTAAAATTGCCCGACCGGGATGGACTATCTGTTTTAGAAGACATTATCAACACCGGCATTAAAACATATGTGGTTATAATAACCGCCTATGCAACTATTGACACTGCCGTAAAGGCGATCCGGAACGGCGCTTTTGATTATTTGCCCAAGCCGTTTACCCCCTCCCAGATAACCCATACTCTGGATATGATTGCCCGGGTGGATTCGCTTGAATCCGAGATTAAGGCGTTGAAGGGGTTTGTCCAGGAAGGTGATTTTATCACTCAGAATCAAAAGGTCCGCAAAGTATTGGAAACCGCACGGCAGGTAGCTGAATCCAGCGCCAGTGTTTTGATTCGGGGCGAGAGCGGCACCGGCAAAGGCCTGCTTGCCCTTCTGATGCATGATTGGAGCGCCAGATCCGAGGGGCCTTTTATTACGGTGAGCTGTGCTGTTTTACAGGAAAGCCTTTTAGAAAGCGATCTTTTCGGCCATGTCAAAGGCGCTTTTACGGGCGCACTGCGAGACAAGAAGGGAAAGCTTGAGACAGCCGACAAGGGAACCGTTTTTCTGGATGAAATTTCTGAAATGACGCCTGCGGTTCAGGCTAAATTTTTACATTTCCTCCAATACCATGAATTTGAACGGTTGGGCGACCCCGGCCCCATTCAGGTGGACGTCAGGGTCATCGCAGCCACCAACAGGGATCTGGAAGACCTTATCCGCGAAAATCTGTTCCGTGAAGACCTGTATTACCGGCTGAATGTGGTGGAACTGTTCCTGCCGCCGCTGCGCGAACGTCCGCAGGACATTGAAATTTTATCAAAGTATTACCTGAAACGGTTTGCCCAAATAAACCGCCGGAAGGTTGCCGGAATTCATCCGGATGTCATGGAACTGCTGCAAACCTATCGCTGGCCCGGCAATGTCCGCGAACTGATCAATGTGATTGAAAGAAGCGTTATCCTATGTGGAAATAATCGGCTGACGCCTTCAGATCTGCCACCCCATATTGCAAAATGCAAGGCTGACGTAAAAACCGACGAGGAGCTGAAAACAATCGCCGAAATGGAAAAATTACATATTCAGAATGTGCTGTCGCGCGTATCTTCAATGGAAGAAGCTGCCGGCGTACTGGGAATCGACCCGGCCACTCTTTGGCGCAAGCGAAAAAAATATCACCTGGAATAATCAGCTTGCATTTTTCAATGCAAACTTCCTGCAAATTGCAGGCTTCATATCCCCATTTCTTTCACAAAATCCATAACCATTTGATTTAAAATTATATATTTTTTGGCATTGAAATTGCTCTCCTATTTGGGCAGACGAAAACACCCAATTGAAGGGGGCAAGCAATGGGACATGATTCTTTAATGCCGGCGAATGTCAACAACCCATCCATCCTGATGTGCGCCGATGAGGATGTTCATCATTTTTCGAAGGCGGGTATAAGGCGGGCTTCATCCCCCCTTACGTGTCTGAGTGCGGCGACGGAAAATTTATATGATGCCGTGATCCTCTATACAAAGGGGAGTTCTTTAATCAGGGCTGCTCCCATGATTGAGCTGTGTGCGGTTTTGAAAAAAAGTCGCTGCCCATCTGTATTTCCGTTGATTGCAGTATATTTTGTCGTTCACAGGCGGATAATTGAACATCTTAAAGAAGCAGGGGCTGATTTTATTGTTTTTAAAAAAGAGTGGGGAAAAAGCGATCCGGATGCAAATCCGGCTGCTTTCAGGAAATTTATGAAAGCAGAATATCGCCCGGCCCAGGTTCTCAAAGGTCTTTGTCCTTATATTCATTATGCCCCGATTGATGCCGACAAGGAACTGATAACCTGCAAGGCTTACATAAACTGGCTGGTTCTGGGGCCGCGCCGGTTAAAGGAACTGTGCCTAACGCCTGATTATCCAGGTTGTCCGTATTTTCAAAGCCCAAGGATTCCTTAGTAGGTCCCATCGGCAAAGGTAAGACATAAAAAAGCCGAGAAGGCTGAAAGATTAAATGATGACGCTGAAAATCGACCTGTATATTCAAAAAATTCGCCGGCTGCATCCGGCCACCGTTCTGGCGCTGAGTTTTGTCCTGGCAATTGCTGCGGGCGCTTCTTTGCTATTGCTGCCGGCAGCAACAACAACCGGAGATATTGTGCTGATCGACGCTCTCTTTACAGCGACATCGGCTGTCTGTGTGACCGGCTTGATCGTTGTGGATACCGGCAGCTACTTCACCATGTTTGGACAGGGCGTGATACTGGTCCTCATTCAGATCGGCGGGCTGGGCATCATGACCATCTCGGTTACCATTTTTCGGCTGCTGGGCAAAAGTATTTCCTTTCGGCAACGCCTGGCAATGCATGACATATTCACCCATACTCCCAAGCAGGATATCTTCCACCTTGTGAGATCCATTCTGCTATATACCGCTGTGATTGAATCGCTCGGCGCCGGCCTGTTTTTCATACACTGGGCAAAGCAATATCCGGCTGGAAAAGCGCTGTATATCGCCTGCTTTCATTCCATTTCCGCCTTCTGCAATGCGGGGTTTTCGACATTTGCCGGCAGCATGATGAACTATCATGGGGATCTGTTGCTGAACGTCACCATGTGTTCGCTGATTGTACTGGGAGGCATCGGTTTTCCGGTGCTGCATGAACTGTTTCATTCGGCAGCAAATCATCAAACAAACCGATTCAGGTTAACGGTGCAAACCCAAACGGTCCTTATTGCCACGGCGGGATTGATAACGGCAGGCGCACTGGTTTTTGGAATCCTGGAGCGTGGGGCAATCCTGCGGGAGGCTTCATTTGTCGATGGGGTGCTCATCTCCTTTTTCCAGTCGATTACCTGCCGTACGGCCGGATTTAACACTGTCGATATCAGTGCCTTGAGAACCTCTACTTTGGCCGTAATGATGTTTCTGATGTTTTTCGGGGCTTCACCCGGTTCCTGCGGCGGAGGTGTTAAAACAACCACGCTGGCGCTGATCGGCGCATTTGCCTTCAGCCGGATGAAAGGGAACCATCGGGTCAATATGTTTAAAAGGAGCATCCCGCCGGAAACGGTTTCAAAAAGCACATCGCTCATCTTGATCTCATCAGGGCTTATTGCACTAATTTTTTTTCTGGTTTTATTAGCGGTTCCGGATTCTGCGGCCGATGGAACGTATTCGCATGACGGTTTTTTGCTTTATCTTTTTGAAACCGTCTCGGCATTCGGAACCGTCGGCCTCTCGATGGGAGCCACCTCAAAACTGACCGGTTTGGGGAAATTCTGGATTGTCCTGATGATGCTGATCGGCAGAGTGGGCGTTTTGACTTTTTCTTATATTATTATAGGCATTTCGGCAACAAAAGGGATTGAGTACGCCGAAGAAAATATCATGATCGGATAAAGGAATAAAAAGATGAAAAAATTTGCTGTCATCGGTTTGGGTAAATTCGGCATCCATATCGCCAAGACCCTGTTTGAAGACGGTCACGAAGTCATCGCGATTGATTCGGACAAAGCGCGGGTGCAGGCGATTAACTCCCACTGCAACGAGGCCATCGTAATGGATGCGACCGATAAGGATCGGCTCGGCCCGCTGGGGCTCGAATCCCTGAATGCCGTCATCGTCTCTACCGGAACGAATATCAGCAGCAGCATATTGATTTGTCTCCATTTACAGGAAATCGGCGTTAAAAAGATTATTGCAAAGGCGGTGAACATTGATCATGGCAAGATTCTAAAGAAAGTCGGGGCAACTGAAATTGCTTATCCGGAAAAAGATATGGCCGTTCGGGTCGCACGGGGGTTGTCGACACCGAATATCATGGATTATATCCCCCTTGCTGAAGATTATTCGCTGGTTCAGGTTGATCCGCCCAGAGCATTTATCGGAAAAAGTTTGAAAGAATTGAACCTGAGGGCTAAATACAGCGTGTTCGTAATCGCCGTTAAGGAAATAGTTCCTGATAATTTTATTTTAGTGCCGCCTGCGGATTTTGTCATAAAAGACAGTGACATTTTGATGATATTGGGAAAATCGGAGAACATCAAAAATATTAAAGCATTAAAATAGCCGATAGGATTTTTTTTAGGACATGGCAGCTCATGAAGTTATGGACCCACTTCAAAAATACTCTGAAATATCGTCGGCTTTTCTAAATTTATTAAATTCAGGGGGATAGGATGGAGACCTCCGGACGTTTGATTTCGCCCATGTGAAATGAGAAAACCCCCTTGGCGCGGTCCTCGAAATAGAGTCGCAGGGACTTGCGGATAACCGGAAACGCCAGGTCCTCCCAGGGAACCTCCGCCTCCCTGAAAAACCGCACCTCCAGACTTTCCTCCCCCGCCTTGAAATCCGGGTGTTTCAAAACACTACGGAATATCAGGTAAACCTGGCCGACAAAGACAAGGTCAAAAAGAGCAAACGGAACCATGGCTTCAACCAGCGCCCCGGCCTCCTCATAGGTTTCCCTGCCGGCGCCCGCTGCAACGGTCTCGCCTTTTTCGAGAAACCCGGCCGGGATGGTCCATTTGCCGTATTGCGGCTCGATCGCCCGCCGGCAGAACAGAATAGAATCATTCCATTCGGGGATGCAGCCCACCACCATTTTAGGGTTCTGATAGTGAATGGTATGACACTGATCGCAAATAAACCGGGGCAGGCTGTCGCCGGAAGGGGTGCGGAAATTTACTCTAAAACCACACTGGCTGCAGTATTGCAATTCAAGACAACTCCTTTAATAATTTTAAAGCACTATATACACAAAAATGAAGGGTTGTCTATACTTCCGGCCATCCGGATACTGTCATAAATATAACCATTGTGATTTTCTATTGACGCTTCAGGATTTTCCGGGTAAAAAATAGACAGATTATCCGGAAGGTTCCTATCCTGGCACTTGGTCGCCATGCGGATGACGGCTTGTATTTTGCAGTTGACCGTACAAAATTAGAATTCAAATAATCTCCATTCCTGATCATTCCGCACGGCGTTTCACTTATCTCTGAATTTCAGGGGGCCTCGATGGTGAGGAATGCACTGGCTCGCAAATTTGAACGGCTGCTGGCCCTGGCAGATGTTGAAATCGGCGGTACGCGTGCGTGGGATATTCAGGTCCTTAATGAGGGGCTGTATACCCGCCTTTTGGCAGGCGGTTCGCTGGCGCTGGGGGAATCTTACATGGACTGCTGGTGGGATTGCCCCAGGCTGGACGAATTCTTTTTTCACATTTTGCGGGCGGGACTGGATCAAAAGGTAAAACACCGGACTTGGCTGATCGATGCCCTGGAAGCCCGGTTGACCAACCGCCAGAAGCCCTCGCGGGCTTACCATGTCGGGAAACATCACTACGACAGGGATATCCATCTCTACCGGCATATGCTCGACGACCGGCTGATCTACAGTTGCGGTTTCTGGCAAAACGCAACCACCCTTGCAGAGGCTCAAGAAAACAAGCTGGAACTGATCTGCCGCAAGCTGGAATTGCAGCCGGGCATGCGGGTCTTGGACATCGGCTGCGGCTGGGGCGGAACCGCCGGATTCATTGCGGAAAGGTACGACGTCGAAGTGGTGGGCGTTACGGTATCGGAACGGCAGGCAACCTATGCAAAAGAACAATGCCGAGGGCTTCCGGTCGATATCCGCCTGCAGGACTATCGCAAAATTGATGAAACTTTTGATCGCGTTCTATCTATCGGCATGTTTGAACATGTCGGATACAAAAACTACGCCAAGTTTATGCGTATCGTCCGGAATTGCCTGAAAGACGATGAAGGTCTCTTTCTGTTGCATACCATAGGGTCAAACCGTTCCGTTACCGTCAACGATCCCTGGTTCGAATGCTATATCTTTCCGAATTCGATGCTGCCGTCGGCCAAGCAGATATGTGCCGCATTCGAGAGGGTCTTCGTTCTGGAAGACTGGCACGGTTTCGGCCCGGATTACGACCGGACCCTGATGGAGTGGTTCCGCAACTTTCATGGAAACTGGGATCTCCTCAGCCGCACTTACGATGAACGCTTCTATCGCATGTGGAAATATTATCTACTGTCCTGTGCCGGATCTTTCCGCGCCAGAAAAAATCAACTGTGGCAACTGGTGCTTTCCCCCCAAGGGATGCTTCGCGGATACCGGGCAGAGCGCCATAACCTTTGAAAAGGGTATGCGCCGGAATTTACAACAGGAGGCGTTTGGCATTGGCCTCCAGGGAGCTTTGCGGCAGCCATGGATAACGGTGGCCGACGATTAGAGAACGACAGACGTATCACTGCAAACTCTTTCCATGTGCCTGAAAGGAGATCCGGCCAGGAAAGGAGGAGTGGTTGCGACCGTCGCAAAGAGCGTTACAATTGCAGGACAGATTCGGAGCGCCGCAATCATATATAAAAATTTCCTGATCTCAGCGCGTCAGCGCCACCGCCGCCTTAAAGGCCTTTTCCATATCGGGCAGCCGGGTAATTTCCGGCACCACCTGAATGTAGCGAACGATGCCCTCTTTGTCCACCAGCACCACCGCCCGGGCCAGCAGCCATAGATCATCCATCAAAAGACCGACCGAAAGACCGAATTCCCCTTCGCGATAATCTGACAAGTATCTGATATTATTCAGCTTGGATTCTCTGGCAAACCGCTGCTGGGCAAAGGGCGTATCCCGGCTGACGGCAATCCGCTGGATATCGGCAGGGAGATTGACGCCTTTTTCACCCAGATAATGCGTCTGGGACTCACAGACTTTGGTATCTATTGAAGGCACAATGCTCAGGAACAAAACTTTCCCTTTTTCCTGTGCAAGATCCACCGGCTTCATGCTGCCGGCGTCCACCAGTCTGGTTGCAGGGAGGGGGCTGCCGAGTTGAATGGGTTTCCCCAGCAGCTTCAGCGGCTCCCCCCTGCGCGTTACGAATTCCCCCGGGCTGACTGATCCGGCGTCGATTTCCGGCGCAGGAGCAGTCGTTGCACACCCGGCCCCCCACAGCAGCAGGACGGCAATCGTTAAATTGAATAAATTTTTGATCATGATGCGACCTCCTTATGCAACCATAGTAAACCCTTGATGGCCAAATCTATGGCTGATATAGCCGGTGTCAAGTGTACCTTAGCGCCCTGAAAGGGAAACTTGAAACGACTTCTAAAAACAAATTGCAAAATATGTTTCTATCATGTATAGCCCTCTGCAAACCGGCAGCAGCTGCGGTTAACTGTATTTTATACGAGGAGCGGGAATATGTCAGACGACATCAACAACGAAAAAGAACCCGAGGAAGAAAGTTTCGCCGACCTTTTTGAATCCTACAGCGCCGGCATGAAGGACGATCTCAAGGTCGGCGACAAGATAACGGCCCGGATCATTTCCATCGGAAAAAATTCGATTTTTTTGGACACCGGCACCAAGGTCGACGGGGTTGTGGAGCCGGCGGAACTATTGGATAAAGACGGAAACCTGCCCTATCACGAGGGCGATGCCATCGACCTCTACGTGATCTCGCAAAACGAGCATGAAGTCAGGCTCTCCAAGGCTATTTCCGGCGTCGGCGGAATTGAACTGCTTCAGGACGCCTATGCCAACGCCATTCCGGTGGAAGGGAAAGTCAGTGCGACCTGCAAAGGCGGGTTCCACGTAGAAATTTTGCAGCGGCGCACCTTTTGCCCCATCAGCCAGATGGACGTCAATTTTGTGGAAACTCCTGAAAGCTACGTCGGGCAGACATTTCAATTTTTGATTATCCAGTTTGAGGAAAGGGGCCGGAACATCGTGGTCTCCCGCCGGAAGCTCCTGGCCAAAGCCATCGAAAAAGAAAAAACAGCCTTTTTAAGTACCTTGAATAAGGGCGATCTTTTAGATGGCCGGGTCACCCGGCTGATGCCTTACGGCGTGTTTGTCGAACTGACCCCCGGCGTGGAGGGAATGGTTCATATTTCCGAGCTGAGCTGGTCCCGCGTAGAAAAACCCGAAGACGTCGTCCAGGTCAATGACACGGTTTCGGTCAAAGTGGTCGATATCGGCGAAAACGACAAAAAAAATCAGAAAAAAATCGCCCTGTCGATGAAACAGGTTTCCGGTGATCCCTGGGATACCGTAACGGACAAAATTCACCCCGGCGATAAAGTGAACGGAAAGGTAACCCGCTGCCTGGATTTCGGCGCTTTTGTTGAAATCGCTCCCGGCATTGAAGGTCTGGTCCACGTCAGCGAAATGAGCTATATCAAACGGATCATCAAACCTGACGACATGGTCAAACCGGGGGAGACGATCTCCGTACTGGTAAAGGAACTGGATCCTAAAGCACGGCGGATATCCCTGAGTCTTCGCGCGGCCGAGGGGGATCCCTGGCAGGAGGTGCCGGACAAGTTCCGCGTCGGGCAGGTCATTACCGGAACTCTGGAGAAAAAAGAAAAATTCGGTTATTTTATTTCCCTTGCGCCCGGTATTACCGGGCTTCTGCCGAAATCGAAAATCAGCGCCGCTGAAAAACCGGCGGTCATCGAAGCGCTTAAAGTCGGTGATCCGCTGACCGTAACCGTTGAAGCGATCCGCTTGCCGGAACGAAAAATTTCGCTGGCCTCGGGAGACGCCGCCGACGAAGGCTCCTGGAAAAGCTTCGCCCAGGCCAAAACGCAGGAACCATCAGGCGAACTGGCCGAAAAGCTGCGGCAGGCCATGGCGGACAAAAACAAATAGTCGGAATATATGATGTTTAACTGAACAACCCTCGTCTGTAAGACGAGGGGTTCAAGTGTTAGTTGATCGAAATCAACAAATTTAAAGCCGTACTTACTATGCCGTCATGCCGGACTTGATAAGCCTGCCCAGGACACCGATCCGGGGGCATCCAGAACTGATATGCGTCTATTTACTGGATTCCGGCTCGGGGGCCGGAATGACAAGTCGCTTAGCGACAAAGGAACTTTGCTTCGCCTGAAGGCGAGGGGTTTCAACCATCCCCGGAGGGGACACTAAACACAAACCCGGCGGCCATTGCTTTGCTGCACAAGTGCTATCTGTCCTCCTGTCCCCCTGCCGCCGGCATCCACATCCTGTTGGAAATTGGTTCCAACCAACCTGACGTTTACCGGGGATAGATTGCCGGACTGAATCTATCGTATTTAGGGCACCGTCAATCCACAATGCGTTCGACCCTTCAGAGAAGCGGGAGGCAATTGATTATGGCAGATAATCATAAAAACGCTTTTCCGGACCGTGGCATCGGCAGGCGCAATGAAGATTTCAACGTCCGAAAACAAATTCACAAGCACCATCAACTCTTTGAAGTCGGCCAGACGATTACGTCGACCATGGATTTCAACAAACTGTTCGAAGTCGTAATGGATCAAACCAATCAGATCATGGACTGCCGGCGCAGTTCCGTATTCCTGTATGATGAGAAGCGAAAAGATCTGTATTCACTGGTGGCAACCGGTGTGCAAAAAAACGAAATCCGCATACCGGCGGACCAAGGCATCGCCGGCTGGGTTTTTCAGAACCGGCAAGCGGTGATTATCGCCGATGTCTATAGTGACCCGCGCTTTTACTCCGATATCGATCTTTCAACCGGCTTTAAAACCGGCAATATTGTCTGCGTACCCCTCATTACCAAGCAGGATCAGTGTATCGGGGCGCTTCAGGGCCTCAA
>ENA-OSEO01004992-OSEO01004992.1-sediment-metagenome-genome-assembly--contig:-NODE-4992-length-13245-cov-3.772099_pt1 | contig 13245 bp, 8 predicted proteins | sample MGYA00237883_ERZ534232 | MGnify/ENA metagenome assembly ERZ534232
GGAGGCGCCCTTCATTCAAGACGGGGTCGATTACGCATTCCGTGTGGATGGGGAAGGCCCATTCCCCGATCCGCGGTCTCGGTGGCAACCGGAGGGAGTTCATGGTCCGTCGCGATGGGTGGATCATCACTGTTTCGCCTGGACCGATTCGGGCTGGCAGCAACCGCCGCTGGGATCGGCCGTCATCTACGAGCTGCACGTGGGAACATTCACCCCGGAGGGCACTTTCGACTCAGCCATCGATCGTCTCGATGATCTCGTGGACCTCGGTATCACGCACGTGGAGCTCATGCCCGTGGCCGAATTTTCCGGCAAACGCGGTTGGGGCTATGACGGCGTCGATCTCTATGCGCCCCATCATGCCTATGGAGGGCCCGATGGGCTCAAAGGTTTGGTGGACGCCTGCCACCAGCGAGGATTGGCCGTGCTGGTTGACGTGGTTTATAATCATCTAGGCCCCTGCGGAAACTATCTAGGCCGATTCGGACCCTACTTTACCGATAAGTACAAGACTCCGTGGGGCCAGGCGGTCAACCTGGATGGACTCGACAGCGACGAGGTGCGGCGGTTCTTCATCGAGAACGCCCTCATGTGGCTGCGCGACTATCACATGGACGGGCTGCGCATCGATGCGGTTCACGCCATCCTCGACACCTCGGCCGTTCATTTTCTTGAGCAGCTTGCCGCCGAGGTGAAGCAGCTGGAAGCCGGGCTGGGACGGCATCTGGTTATTATCGCCGAAAGCGATCTCAACGATCCGCGGGTAATCCGGTCACGGGAGGTGGGGGGCTACGGGTTTGATGCCCAGTGGAACGAGGATTTTCACCACGCCCTGCATGCGGTTTTGACCGGGGAGCGGAACGGCTATTACCGGGACTTCGGGGCCCTGGCCGACCTGGCCAAGGTTCTGACTCAGGGCCTCGTTTACGACGGCCGTTACTCCGTTTATCGCCGCCGCCGCCACGGCCGGCCGGCTGCGGGACTGTCCGGTCACCGGTTTGTGGGCTGCCTTCAAAATCACGACCAGGTGGGAAACCGGGCCCTTGGTGAACGAACCAGTCACCTGATTTCTCCGGGCCGGCTAAAAATCGGTGCGGCTCTCGTGCTGACGGGGCCTTTCGTCCCCATGCTGTTTCAGGGGGAGGAGTGGGGTGCTTCGACCTCCTTTTTCTATTTTACCGATCACCAGGATCCCGGTCTGGGTGAAGCCGTAAAACACGGACGGCGTGAAGAGTTTGCCGCCTTTGGCTGGGAGCCCGATAAAATTCCCGATCCGCAGGCCGAAAAAACCTTTCTTCAATCCAAGCTCAATTGGGACGAATTACCAAGGGCGCCCCATAAGACAGTTCTTGACTGGCACCGGTCACTCACCAGGCTGCGCCACCGCCTGCCGGCGTTGAGTGATGGGTGGATGGAGCAAACGTGTGTGCGCTTTGACGATACGGATCAATGGCTCATCATGACACGCGGATCCGTATTGGTGGCCTGCAATTTTGCGGGCGCATCTCAACGAATTCCATGTCCGGAGCTTGAGGGCAAAAAGATCGTCTTATCGTCAGAGAAAGGGATAACAGCGGAGGACAATAAGATTTTTATGCCCGCAGAAGCAGTTGCGATATGGGCGGGTTGAAAAAAACAGCCGTTGTTTGGCGGATCAATAACATATCTTTCAAGGAGGCAAAATTCATGACTGAAGAAAAGATGCGCATTGAGTTCAAAATCCTGGCACCGGAAGCGAAGCAGGTCCTGTTGTCGGGGAGCTTCAACGAGTGGTCGGAAGTTTCCGATCCCATGAAGAAAGATGAGACTGGCACATGGAAAAAGATCAGGATGCTTCCACAAGGTACATATGAGTACAAATTCATCGTTGATGGTGTGTGGACCTTCGATCCCACCTGCCCCAACACTGTTCTCAACCCGTTTGGGACACAGAACAGTAGTGTAATTTTGGCCTCATCCTCGCACGTCTACTCGCCGCCGCTGCGCCTTCCGAAAGGCAGGAGCCAACGGTTGAGCTTGTCGACAGGGAATAAAGGACCAAGGAGAAAGCCGGCAAGAACAGCCTGATCATAAACGGGAAGGAGTACCGGGTCGTTTTCGAGTGCACCGGCGTTTTCCGGAATAAGGAAGGCGTGAAAAAGCACCTGTTTGGCGTAGTTTCATACTAGGGGTAAGCGCGCACTTATCCAACACATTAACCCTTAAAACGGAAAGGATAAAGCCATGGGTATGAAAGAAGCGTATCAACAAAAATTAGAGGCACAGCTGGACGAATGGAAAGCTGACATCAATAAGATGAAAGCAAAAGCTGACAAGGCAGATGCCGATACACAGCTCGCGTATTACAAGCAAATTGAAGAATTGCGATCAAAACAGGAATCAGCCCAGGAAAAGCTTAAAGCGCTCAAGGAAGCCGGTGATGACGCATGGGAGGACCTCAAAGCAGGCATGGATAGTGCGTGGGATTCGCTTGGCAATGCGCTGAAGTCAGCCACTTCCAGATTCAAATAAACAGCATGGTCATAGCGGCCATATCGAAAGGAGATGACTAATGAAATTTAATATCCTTCCAATTGCGTTGATTGCCGTCCTCGGAATTACACCGCTTTGCTATGCGGAAACATCGACTGATAAAACGTCAATAGAAGACGTTAAGCAAGATACACAAGATTTACTTCGAACGCTTGACGCATATACCGCCGACCAGAAGGACGAGGCAATTCGTAAGGCCAGAACGGCCTTGGACAATCTGGATAAGCGCATTGACGCGCTGGAGGCACGTGTTGATGAAAGCTGGGATAAGATTAATAAGGATGCGCGCAAAAAGGCTCGTCAGAGTCTCAAAGCGTTACGAAAGCAGCGAAATCAGGTCGCCGAATGGTACGGCAGCCTGAAAACCAGTTCCGCCGATGCCTGGGAGCATATGAAAAAAGGGTTTTCAGATGCTTATAAGGATCTCAGTGATGCCTGGAAAAAGTCCGAAAATGAATTTGGCACCAGCAAGTAGAATCGCCCGACAATCGCGTCATTGTTGTCGAGCATGCGGCGGATGACGCGTATTAGAGCTTTCAATATGATGATAAACGAAGGAACGACGCCAATGCAAACAGTGACAGTGAAAAGCCCGTTCATTCAGGGAGATGGGCTGCTGCTCATCGACGTTCAAAAGGATTTTTGTCCCGGAGGGGCGTTGGCCGTTGACGGCGGCGACTTAATTGTTCCCATTTTGAACAACTGGATTGAAATGGCGGCAGAGCGAATAATCCCCATATATGCCTCGCGCGACTTTGGATCGCAGGCTTGGCGCTGGATGTTTGCGTGCTGGCTTCCGTACTGGATGCCTGCCATGCCGGTTTCAAAGTCATTGTGATAAAGGCCGCCACTCGTGCCATTACTCCGGAAATAGGCCGGGATGCGCTCAAAAAAATGGAGGGCGTCGGCGCAGAGATCTTTTTATGAATACGGCCTCTCATGCAATGATAAAAGGATAAATTATATGAAATGTCCCAGTTGTCAGATACAAATGGATCCCACTTTAAGTTTCATATCGAATGGTATATAATTTCATTTTCAGATACTGTTTTTAAAAAAATCAGGCATGTTGTTAAGGTTCTCAGTACTGTATAGACATTTAATGGAGACGTAATGAAGATTGCGATTTTGACCAAGGAATTTCCCCCTTATATTTACGGCGGCGCCGGTGTCCATGTGGAGCATCTGGTTCGCTGTATGGAGCATTTGAATGCGGGCGAACATGCCTTGAAGGTGGTATGCTTCGGCGACCAGGATGAAACGCGGCCCCATCTCAAGATCACCGGTGTTCCCTTTAAACCCCCTTTCAACAGCGGGGATTCGGGCTGCCGCATCCTGTTGGATGTCATGGTGAAGAATGCGGCAATGATTGCGCAACTCAAAGAGACGGATTTGATTCACTGTCATACCTGGTATACGCATCTGGCCGGCTGTTTGCTGAAACAAATGTTAAAATCCCCGTTGATATTAACGACCCATTCCCTGGAAACGCAACGACCCTGGAAACTTGATCAGTTAGGAAACGCTTATTATGCGTCTTTCTGGCTCGAAAAAACGGCCTTCCAGAATGCCGACGGCGTTATTGCCGTGTCGGCGGCCATGAAAAGAGATGTCCAAGCGAACTACGGTGTTGCAGAAGAAAAAATAGAAGTAATTCCAAACGGCATAGACCTGACATATTATCGACATGTCCAAGAGCCGGATATCCTGAATTCATACGGCATCGATGTAACAACGCCTTTTATTCTGATGGTAGGTCGGTTAACCCCTCAGAAAGGTGTTATTCATTTTTTAGAGGCGATACCTCATCTGATGCCCGGCATTCAAGTGGTCCTGTGCAGCAGCGCTCCGGATACAGCCACCTATTTAAAACTGGTATCAAAGAAAGTATCTCAGGTTCGGAAACAGACCGAAAACAGAATCATATGGATTACTGAAGCGCTGCCGCGCAAGGATCTGGTTGCGCTATACAGTCATGCCGATATATTTGTCTGCCCCTCTATTTATGAGCCTTTCGGCATCATCAATCTGGAAGCGATGGCGTGCGGTACGCCGGTGGTTGCATCGGCGGTCGGTGGGATCACGGATGTGGTATCGGAAGGTGAAACCGGTCTGCTGGTGAGCTTTGAACCGATCGGCCCGAACAACCCGGAGCCGAACAAACCGAAAATTTTTGCTGAAAACCTTGCTGGAAAAATCAACGGACTGCTCGCTGACCCTGAACTGCTGGAATCCATGGGAAGGCTGGCACGTAAACGGGTTGAGGCGCATTACAGCTGGCAGGTGATTGCAGAAAAAACCCTGCATTTTTATGAAAAGTTCGCAAAGGGGTAAGCGGCGGCCGGTGTTCGCCCCTGCGAAGAACCTTTTTCCCGGCCGCAGCATTTAAACCGTAGGGCGGGTTACCATGCCCGCCGGTGATGGGGCGATGCGGTGATCATCCCTACGAAGAACGTTATCGCCATCCGTGCTATTTGCACCGCTTGACGGCAATGCGACGAATCCTGGCCGATGTGGTAATCGGCCCTACGAAAAAACTTAGTACCGACCGGATGCTGCTACTTCCGGCTCCTGATCGTATCGTCCCTACGGAGCCCGGCCGTAAATTTCCGTTAACTGACGCAATCTTTCAGCCGGTGCGGCTGTCGCCTGACTTTTTGTCATTCGCCACCGCCAGTTTCCTCCGCTGCTGCCCGGCCGGTTGATACGCGCCCTCGCATCCAGACCCATCAGATCCTGCATGGGGATGATGGCAAGCTCGGCCGGAGACATCATGGCCAGCCGGATCAGCTCCCAGGGCAGTTCTTCGGCGGCCGGGGTTCGGCCCAGATAACGAAACAACTGCTCACGGTCGGCATCGGCGATTTCCGCTTCAAACCATCCCCTGACGGTATTGGTGTCATGGGTTCCAGTGTATACCACGCAGTTTTTTTCGATGTTGTGGGGGGCATTTGGATTTCGAGCCAAGTCCCCCATGAAACCGAAAACCAACACCCGCATGCCGGGAATATCGAAGCGACGCATGGTTTCACGAACATCGGCGGTGATGTAGCCGAGGTCTTCGGCAATAAGGGGCAGGCAAGGAAACCGCCGCGAGAGCGAATCCATGAAATCCTCCACCGGCGCGGGCGCCCATTTGCCTTTGAGAGCGGTTTTTTTATTGGCGGGCACTTCCCAAAAGGCGACCAGGCCGCGGAAATGATCGATCCGGACATAGTCAAACAATTCGAGATTATGGGCGATTCGATCTATCCACCAAGCGTATCCGGTCCGCCGGTGAGTTTCCCACTGATATACCGGATGCCCCCAGAGCTGACCGGTATCGCTGAAATAATCCGGAGGAACACCCGAGAGCGCAACCGGTCTTTTGTGCCGGTCCAATTTAAATAGTTCCGGGTTTGCCCATACATCCGCGCTGTCGTAAGGCACGTAGATCGGAATGTCTCCAAAAATATGGATGCCGTTATGGTTGCAAGCCCTCTTGAGGCGGTTCCATTGAATAAAAAAAAGATATTGAAGAAACTTGATGCGGGTGACTTCGGCCTCCATTTGAGATGCGAGCAATTGTAGAGCCTGCGGATCCCTGTTTCTAATCCTGGGCGGCCAGCGGTTCCATGCACGATTGTTGAAATGGCGCTTGAAAGCCGTGAACAAGGCAAAATCATCCAGCCATAAGGCGTGTTGGCTGCAGAACCGGCAAAAGAACTCATCCGGGCGAAAGCGTTTAAAGGCGCAATCGAACAGCCTCTCTTTAAAGGATTCCGTTTTGCGGTAATCGATCCGATGTTCCGGAAACTTGGGCGCCTTCTCCAAATCGGCTTTCTCGATGAAACCGTCTTTTTGCATCCATTCCGGACTGATCAGCAGCGGGTTGAATGCAAATGCCGAGAGGCTGTGATAGGGCGAATGCCCGTAATCAAATACCGTAGGGTTTAAGGGAAGCAGCTGCCATACGGACTGTTTGGCCGCCTGCAGAAAATCCGCAAATTTATAGGCGTCCGGGCCCAAATCCCCGATTCCGAACCGCGAGGGAAGGGAGGGGATGGGAAGTAGAATACCGCTTGAGCGTGTTCGCATGCAACGTTCCTCGTATGGCCGTTGTTCCAATTTCGGTGCGGCGATGGCGGGCGATGCGGTGATTGTCCCTGCGGTTCAAATGAACACCGCCGGTATCATGGGGCGATGCGGCAATGGTCCGTCCTGCGGATTCCTGAAACCTGACCCCCGACACCCGACCCCATGATTTCAGTGCCTCACCTGTACGTTCAGTTTATCACTGATCGCTTTAAACAGGGAGACCCATTTTTGGGCAGTTTTATCGCGTTTTGCGGATCTTTTCAAATATTCCGGGTAGTATGCCTGCTGGATATCATAAATCATGTTCTGAACTTTCCTGAGATTAAGTTCAAATGGGAAAAGCTCAAGAATGTCGGTAACTGCAGTCACCTCTCGCAGCAGCCCGATATCGGATGGTGCCTCGAAAAAGGCTGTGATCATTCGTTCCAGGCGCCGCCGCATGGTGATTTCCAGTGTAGTGGCATCCAAAGCGATGCCGTTTCGATTGATATTTTCCAGGAGAACCCGGATTTGATCAAGATCCAGCGTGTCTTCTTCAAAGGCCCGTTTGAGCATGACGTTCAGAACATAGGCAGCGGCTGCCGATATCGCCTGCGGCGCCGGAATTCCGTTATCTTTCAGGAAACGGAGCAATGGCGCATTGGTTTCGTAAATCTGGCGGTACATCCCCTCGGCATCCGTAAGCGTGGAGTCTAATACGATGTTAATGATCCGGCGTTGTTCATCCTTGAATAAATTTCGCAGGGAGTAAGCCGACGCACTGATGGATTTTTCGAGAAGAGACAAGGTTTCCGGAAACGCTGCGCGATTGAAATTTTCGAAGACTTCATCGATAACTGCCTGCCCGGGCTTATCACCGCTGCAAGGACGGATGCAGCCGCTCAGGTTGTGATAGCCCCAATGCAGTATGCCGAAACAGAACTGCCGGGATTCTCCGGTAACTTCAGATCGTACGCGGATCCTGCCGACGGCCAGCTTGGTCCGTCCGACATCCTGCCGCTGGTAGAGTTCCCGTTCGACGGCATAGGCATAGACCGAAGACGTTTGGCCGTATCCGTCAAACAGGGTGCTGATGGCATAATGGGCGCCGACCGTTTCCAGGTTCACCATTGCCGGTTTAACGAATTTGGCATATATGCGCCTACCATTTTCATGATCGTGAATATTGCTTTCGGCTTTCTGCAGCCGTGCCAGGAAGCGGGATTCCCAATTTTTACCGAAAATTTCTTGCGCCAGTTGCAGTACCCGTGCGGCATACTGGATGATCTGTACCGTTTCAATGCCGGAAATCTCATCGAAAAACCACCCGCAACTGGTGTACATCAGCATGGCATGGCGCTGCAGCTCCATCAGCTTGATCATCAGGGTTTTTTCCGTTTCGGCAAGCGGCCGGGCGGCATGGCGATCTATAAATGCCGCCGTCGACTCCGGCGATCGATCCAGAATGAGGTGAATGTAATCGTTTCGCGCTTTCCAGGGTTCCGGCAGCAGTTCTTTGAGTCGGTCTTCAGCAGCCGGCGCCAGGGTATCCCGAAGCCAGTCGAATGCCTCCCTTAAGGGGGCCCGCCAACGCTGGCGCCATTTCGGGTTTTGTCCTGACCGGCAGCCGCAATCATTTCGCCAGCGTTCCACTCCGTGGGGGCAGCTCCAGGAACTGTTTTCAAAAATGGCAACTTCAAACTCCGGCGGGTTTTTTTCGAGAAATTCGCCATAATTGGTAATCCGCGCCAGTCCATTGGATTCGATATAGTGCAGGACATAGGCCAGGGCCATATCGCCGTGAGGGTGATGATGACCGTAGCTTTCGCCGTCGGTGGCAATGTGCAGCAGCTGGGGGCCGCTGCGGTCCTCGGAAAAGCCCTCCATCAGCCGATGGGCGAATATTTCACCCTGGTTCAAGAGGCCTTCGAAGGCAACCGCCCGAGAGATGGGACCGTCGTAGAAAAAGAGAGTGAGATTTCGGCCGGAAGGCAATTGGATGCGGTAGGAAACGGTCGGGTCGATTTTAGCGCCGCTGACATCCTGCCAGTCGGCGGCGTCCGGCGGTTTGATCCGTTGGGCCTGATGCGGCGCGAGAACGGTAAACCGGAGGCCGAATTCCGCCATAAGATCGAGCGTGGCCAGATCGACGGCGGTTTCCGGAAGCCACATCCCCTCGGGCTGGCGGCCAAAACGGTACTCGAAATCCCTGATTCCCCATAGAATCTGGGTGGCCTTGTCGCGCAGGTTGGCCAGGGGCATGATCATGTGGTTATACGGCTGGGCAAGAGCAGACCCGTGTCCGGAAAATCTATCACGGCTTTCCCTGTCGGCTTCCAGAATGGATCTGTACACGACCGGTGCATGCTGATCGAGCCAGGCCAGGAGGGTCGGGCCGAAGTTGAAGCTGATTTTGCTGTAGTTATTGACGATTTCGACAATCTGGCCCTTCTCGTTTAATATGCGGGAGGTGGCGTTGGCGGCATAGCATTCAGCGCAAATGCGTTCGTTCCAGTCATGATACGGGTAGGCGGAGTCTTGCAGTTCGATGGCTTCCAGCCACGCATTTTCACGCGGCGGCTGGTAAAAGTGACCGTGAATGCAGATATAACGGTCCATTATTTAAATTCCTTTTTGAAAAAAACCGCCGCCAGGGGGGGCAGGACCAGGTTGAGCGAGAAAGAAAGCCCGTGAAACGGCACCGGAGAGGCTTCGACGCCGCCCAGGCTGCCCTGCCCGCTGCCGCCGTAATTGCGTGCATCGCTGTTTAACAGTTCTTTCCAGAACCCGCCCGCGGGGGCGCCGACACGATAATTGTGACGCGGCACGGGTGTGAAATTGAAAATGGCGATGATTAATTCCGCCTCCTGTCGCGCCCGGCGAATCAGGCTCAACGTGCTTTGGACAGGGTCGTTGCAATCGATCCATTGAAAACCGGATGGGTCGAAATCCAGTTGATGCAGGGCCGGCTCGCCCCGGTAAAGCCGGTTCAGATCCTCCGTCCAGCGCTGCAGACCGGCGTGAAACGGCTGATCCAGCAGGTGCCAGTCCAGACTTTGGTCGTGATTCCACTCCCGCCCTTGCCCGATTTCATCACCCATGAACAGCAGTTTTTTCCCCGGCTGGGCAACCATGTAGCCGAAAAGGAGTCTCAGGTTCGCAAATTTCTGCCAGTCGTCTCCCGGCATTTTCCCCAGCAGCGACCCCTTACCGTGAACCACCTCATCGTGAGACAGCGGCAAGATGAAATTTTCATTGAAGGCATAGAGCATGCGGAAGTTGAGCTTGTTGTGGTGGTAGCTGCGATGGACAGGTTCCTTTGACAGGTATGCCAGGGTGTCGTGCATCCAGCCCATGTCCCATTTCATATCAAAGCCCAGACCCCCTAAGTAAGCGGGTCGGGAAACCATGGGCCAGGCAGTGGATTCTTCCGCAATGGTTAACACCTCGGGGTTGGCTTCGTGGACTGCTTCGTTGAAACGGCGTAAAAAGGAGATGGCCTCCAGATTTTCGCGGCCGCCATGAACATTGGGAACCCACTCGCCCGGCTGACGGGAATAGTCCAGGTACAGCATGGAGGCCACCGCGTCCACCCGCAGGCCGTCGATGTGGTACTTATTCAACCAGAAGAAGGCGCTGCTGATCAGAAAGCTGCGGACTTCATTGCGGCCGTAATTGAAAATACTGCTTTTCCAATCCGGATGGATTCCCTGACGGGGATCCTCATGTTCGAAGAGATGGGTGCCGTCAAAATAACCCAGGCCATGTTCATCGCTGGGAAAATGGGAGGGAACCCAGTCCAGGATGACCCCGATGCCGTGCTGGTGCAGATAGTCCACCAGGAACATGAAATCCTGAGGCGTGCCGTAGCGGCTGGTGGGGGCGAAATAGCCCAGGGATTGATATCCCCAGGATCCGTAGAAAGGATGCTCCATGACCGGCAGGAACTCGATGTGGGTAAATCCCATCTGCTGAACGTACTTCTCCAGTTTCGGGGCCAGCTCCCGATAGCTCAGCGGCCGGTTGTTTTCTTCCGGCACCCGCATCCATGAACCCGGATGGATTTCATAGACCGCAACCGGCGCATCCGGGGCATTGCGGTGTTTGCGCTCGGCCATCCAATCGGCATCCCCCCAGTGATAGTTCAGATCCCATACCCGCGCGGCGGTTTTGGGGGGCGTTTCGAAATAAAATCCGAATGGATCGGTCTTGTCGACACGGTATTCGTCCCGTTGTGAACGAATATGGTACTTGTAGGCGGCGCCTTTTTCTATTGCGGGGACAAAGCCCTCCCAGATACCGGATGTCTCTCTGGGAGCCAGCGGATGGCTTTCGGTGTTCCACCCGTTAAAATCGCCCGAGACCACCACCTGTGCCGCATTGGGCGCCCAGACCGCAAAATGGGTTCCCGGGCCCTCTTCCGTGATGACGAGGTGGGCCCCCAGCTTATCGTACAGCCGAAAGTGGCTTCCCTCGTTAAAAAGGTAAAGGTCGTCTTCGGTCAGTCGTGTCGAATCCGCGGTGCTTGCTCTCTGAGCCTCGGTCGGATTGAAGTTTGAATCCGGTGTATTCTGAGACATAATCCGCCTCTCTTTCTATCCGTTTTCCTCCAGCTGTTGTAAAATACCCTGCAGGGGAATGTTAATCCAGCCGGGCCGGTTATTCAGTTCATAAGCCGCCTCGTAAATAGCCTTTTCCAGGAGATAGATGTCCAGCAGGGTCCGGATCGTTTCAGTTGTAGCGGGTAGAAACTGTCCTTCCCGGGCGGTTTCCAGATAAGCCTGCAAGAACACAAATCCGACCCACCGGTACCAGTAACCGGCGCAAAATTCGAGATAATTCGGGTCCGTCGATTCGGCCAGACCCTGTTCCTTCTGGTCAAACAGCGCACTGTTGGCGGCGTAGTGAAAGGAACGCAGCATCCCGGCCACATCGCGAAGCGCCGAGCGTTTGATTTTACGCTCGGAAATGGGCCGGGCGGGCTCTCCTTCAAAATCGATGATGACGAAGTCCATTCCCGTGTAAAGAATCTGACCTAGATGATAGTCGCCGTGGCAGCGGATGCGCAGCGCCGTGATCTTTCCGGAGAGGATCGTGCGGAATCGCTCCAGCACGTTTTGTTCAAGCGACAGGACCTTGCGGGCGTCGGCGCGAACCGCTTCCGGGAGCGTGACAAGCTGCTGCCGCAGCAACGGAAATGTTTTACCCACCAGTGTGCGCATGGACTGGTAAAGGGAACGCTGATAGAGCATGGAGAACGGCTCCGGCGCAAAATCCGGCTGTTTTAGAGAGCCGGACAGGCAAACGTGGAGTTGCGCGGTCCGTTCCCCGATCAACCGGGCCGACTCCAGGTAGGGGCCGATCATTTCATCGCACGCCTGTGGAAGCGGGTCGCCCATCCGGTCGAACCAGTTCACCGAAGGCAGCGGCATATGGCTGAAACGTTCATGACGCGCCAGCATGTTTTCAAAATAGTGTTTGAGGTGGTCCAGGGTGTAATTCCAGGCATCTCCGTGGTTCGAGACGTAACCATGAAGAATCGCCAGAGTCATGGGCGCTGCCCGGTCCGCCCGGTACTCGATGGCGCCGGCAACGGGCGGCGCATGCGGAAATTGCTTTTCGGTCAGATATCTACCGATCGCAAGATCGGGATTAACACCCGGCGTCAATCGGCGAATGATCTTCAGGACAAAATGTTTACCGAATTTAACGGAGGTGTTACTCTGTTCGGACCCGAGAATAGTGGGCTCCATCGTTTCATCCGGTGCCGGTTTCAGGCTGCGAAAGGCTCGGGTGAAAGAGGTCAGCATCTCGTCCTGGTCGACCTTGATCCGCCGACTCCGGGCAATCAGGTTTAACAGGGTATTGCAGAATTGCGGATCGACCAGGGCGTCAAACAGCAGATACGACGCCCGTCTTGCCTTCAGTGAAAACCAGGCGATGGCCGCCCATCCGTGATCTTTGAAAATGGCTTCGGCCTGGGCCGAGGCGCAAGAGGTAACGGGAAGGACGTAAGTTTCGCTGTCTCCGATCATATAGTCCACCTGAAGCAGCAGCAGCTTTGCCGGCATTCCAATTTTGGAAATGGGAATGGCTTGACGCAGGGCAACCCGTTTGATGTGCCGGGCTTTACCGCCGAACCAGCGCATTTTTTTTAGATAAGTGGAAAAAATATCCTCGAGCCTTTCTTTGAGGGGGCCGCCGAAAAGACTTTCCCAGCTTGCCGTCTCGGGAAGTTCAGGCAGGCTGGACACGTGGGCCGCTTCGGCCGCCTCTTGAGCCGGGCGCTGGACCGTCAGGAAGAACCAGTAAAAGCTGTGAGGCCCCAGCGATAGGAAATAGGGGTCCGATCCAATGGGGGGAAATTCCGTGCGCCCGAAAAGTTCGATGGGAATGGCGCCCGGATAGGCCGACAAATCCAGTTCGACGTACTGTACGTATCGGGACAGATTGGCCACCACCAGAATGTTTTCATTCTCATACCGGCGTATGAACGCCAAAACGTGATGGTTTTCAGGCCGCAGAAAGTCGATGGTTCCCCGGCTGAAGGCCTTGAAGCGTTTGCGCAGGGCGATCAGCCGTTTCATCCACCAGAGCATGGAATGCGGATTGTGCTGCTGGACTTCCACATTGATGACTTCATAATGATATTCCGGC
>ENA-OSEO01004993-OSEO01004993.1-sediment-metagenome-genome-assembly--contig:-NODE-4993-length-13243-cov-2.792648_pt1 | contig 13243 bp, 7 predicted proteins | sample MGYA00237883_ERZ534232 | MGnify/ENA metagenome assembly ERZ534232
AGACCCCAGAGATTCCCGCACAGCTACTATACGGTGATGCTCCTGCTCCTTCCAGTCACCGCGTTGCTGCAGGGGTGCTCGGCGCCGGCCCCGAAGGACCCCCGCTTCGAGATATGGAGGGCCCTGGCGGAGCGGTCCGAAGGCAATTCCCCCCCTTCTCAAACCGGGGACTATGCCATGAGGGAGCCGGTGGATGTCTCGGCCCCCCAGTCGGCCGGCGACCCGGTGCAGATGGCCATGGATGAATTCGAGAAAGGGCAGGGGGCTCGCCCCCTCTCGAAGGATCTGGTGACCATGACCATGCGCAACACGGACGTGAGTGCAGTGCTCCGTGCCCTGGCGCGCACCGTAGACCAGAATGTCATGATGACCGATGCGGTCAGGGGGGTGGCCAACATCAGCGTTATCGAGACCCCCTGGGACCAGGTGTTCAAGGCGGTCCTGGCCACCCACGGGCTGACCTACACGTGGGAGGGCGACATCATCCGGGTGATGACCATCGCGGACATGAAGCACGAGGTGGAGATGGACCGGGTGAGAAAGGAACGGATCGCCCAGCGCATCGAGCGCCAGGAGCTCGAGCCCCAGCTGACCCGGATCATCCCGGTCCGGTATGCCGACGCCAACAAGCTTCGCGAGAACCTGGAAGTGCTTCTCGGCGTGACGGGCACCGATGCAAGCCGGCAGAGGGCTGCACCGGGAACGGCTCTCCCGGCCGCCGGGTCGGTCGAGGCGGCCCTCGCCCGCCCCGGGCGCGGCGATGCGCGTGTGATGGTGGACCAGCACAACAATGCGCTGATCGTGCAGGCGAGAAGAAAAGAGATGGAATCCATCATGCAGGTGGTCCGGCAACTGGACCGGGCCATTGCGCAGATTCGGATCGAGGCGAACATCGTGGAGACCACCCGCGATACGGCACGGCAGCTGGGCATCGAGTGGGGCGGCCTGTATCGGAGCACCGACGGCGCCGGCAAGAGCCACTGGATCACCCCCGGCGCGAGGACCGGCGGCGTGACGGGGGAGGATGGCGAAACCGCTGCCAAACCGACCCTGGATGGGATGGCTGCGAGCTTCCCCGCGGCCTTCGTAGCGGACGGGCTCAATGGCTTCACGCTGGGGTACGTTGGGCAGAAGGTGGGGAGCTATCTTTTGGATGTACGCCTCTCCGCGCTTCAGAAGGAGGGCAAGCTCAACATCCTCTCGAGGCCGTCCATCACCACCCTGGACAACCAGACGGCGTTTACCGAAAGCGGGGAGAAGGTCCCCTATGTGTCCACCACCGGCCTGGGCGATACCGAGGTGCGGTTCGAAAATGCGGTCCTGCGGCTGGAGATCACACCGCACGTGATCGACGGCGAGCACCTCAAGATGAAGATCGTCGTCAAGAAGGATGCCGTGGACACCACCCGGACCGTCCAGGGGAACCCCTTTATCATCAAGAAACAGACCGAGACCACCCTGATCGTAAAGGACGGCGAGACCATCGTGATCTCCGGCCTCACCCGTCAGCAGAACTCCGAGACCGAAGAGGGGATACCGGGGGTGAAGAACGTCCCCCTGTTGGGGTGGCTCTTCAAGAGCGAGACAAGAGGGGGGATCATGGAGGATGTGCTGGTGTTCATCACCCCCCACATCCTGGGGCCTGCGGCGGCACAGGCTGGAAAGATAGAAGATGAGAAGTTGAGAAGGGAAGAAGAGCAGGGGGTGGTTTTTTTAACACTTCATACGTAACACTTAAAACTTCACACGACATACCAAACACCAAGGGCCAAACCATGACTCACAGCCTGCATCGGGAAGGAACGGTCGATTCGCTGGACGGGGACTACGTGCTGTTCATTTTTCCCGCCAGGGGATTCAACTACAAGGGGAGTGCGCCCAAAGTGCGCCGGCTCATGGAATTTTCCTATCAGGCCGGTCCTTCCAACACCCTGGCCAGCTCTCTGCGGCGGAACATGTACTCGGGGGTACGCCCGGAGGACATTCTGAACAGCATCCGGGACGGGGACCGGGCCTATGCGGTGTTCAACAGCAGAAGCAAGATCCGGGAGGTTTTGTTCAAGATCCGGGAGGCTGACGCGGGGATCTCGATCATCGTCAGCGGGCTGATCCACCGGGTGCGGGAAATGACCGAGGAAATGGGGATCGATCCACACACGATCAATATCTCTTTGGGCATACTCGGCCGGACCGATCGGCTGCCGCCGGCCGATATCCGCCCCTACACCACCATGTGCGGGCACGGGATGGTATCGCCGAATCTGGTGCGGGATGTCATTCGGAAAGTGAAAACCCGGAAGGTGACCCCTTGGGAGGGGAGCGTTGCACTGGCGGCGCCGTGTATCTGCGGGATCGTCAATCCGCACCGGGCCGAAAGGCTGCTCCATGAAGTCACACCGATCTATACGGTCACCCGGTGGTAAAGGTTTCGGTAATATGAGACGCTAAATAAGGAGGATGAGATGAGACGGAATGCAGTCAAAGAAAAGCTTAAAAAGGGTGAATTCGCTTTCGGCACCATGATCAAGGAAGAGACCGAGCTGGGCATCGTGGATGTTCTGGAATCGACGGGGTTCGACTACCTGGTGTGCGATATGGAACATGCCCGATACGACATGGTCACCATCGCCAACATCCTGCAGTACGCAAGAAAATCGGAAATCACGGGCATCGTCCGGATTCCCGAACTCAACTACGCCTATGTCGCCAAGGCCCTGGATATGGGGGCCGAAGGGATCTGGGTACCCCATGTCGATACCGAGGAAGAAGCCAAACAGCTGGTTCATTACGGAAAATATCCCCCGGAGGGGAAGCGGGGGGCGGCGGTTCCCCCCTTTCGTCTCAAAGAGTACCAGGCCGCGGCAAGCCCCGCCGAATACTTCAAGCGATGCAATGAAGACGTTTTGCTGATCGCCCAGATGGAAAGCGGCCAGGCCATATCCAATGTCGATAAAATCGCCGCGGTCCCGGGGATCGATGTCTGCATGATGGGCACCCAGGATCTGTCGCTGGATCTGGGGTATCCGGGGCAGGGGGGGCATCCGGAAGTCAAAGGGGCGGTCCAGAAGGTGGTGGATGCGTGCAAAAAAGCCGGAAAAGCCTCCGGAAACCACATCGCCGGGATCGATCAGCTGCGATACTGGATGCAGCAGGGAATGCGGATGATTACCTACACCTATCCGCCCACCATGATCATGCAACACGGCAAAGAGGCATTGAAACAGCTGAAAGAAGGGTTCGTCGGCTGATCCTCGCTGTAAAGCCTTCCGGATCGCGCCGTCATGCCGGGGAGCGATAGGCCGAGCAAAAATCAACCGAAGGAGAGGGCAGGGGGCTTATGAATCTGAACAGAGCAAATTCAAACGAGGCGATTCAAACCAGCAACCGTTCCCGGGATGTCGTTCCCCAGTCCGGGATCTGCAGCAGGTGTGTGGACGGATGCCGAGGCAACTGCGATATGTTCCACGCCACCTTCCGCGGGCGGGAGCTCTTGTACCCGGAACCGTTCGGCAAGGTGACGGCCGGTGCGGACAAGAACTATCCGGTGGACTATTCCCATTTGAACATCATGGGCTATGCCCTGGGGGCAAAGGGAATGGAGGCCGATCCGGACAAGGCCACCTTTCCCGCGGTGGACACCGAGACCGAATTCGGGGTCACCCATAAGGTCAAAATGAAGATGCCGGTATTTACCGGTGCGCTGGGCAGCACCGAAATCGCCCGGAAAAATTGGGAACACTTCGCCGTGGGTGCGGCCATCAGCGGAATCACCCTGGTGTGCGGTGAAAATGTCTGCGGCATCGACCCCCAGCTTGAATTCGACAGCCGGGGAAAGGTGAAAAAGGCCCCGGATATGGATCGCCGCGTGGAACAGTACCGCAAGTATCACGAGGGCTACGGCGATATCCTGGTCCAACTCAACGTCGAGGATACGCGAAACGGGGTGGCCGAGTACGTCATCGAGAACCTTGGCGTCGAAACCATCGAGTTGAAGTGGGGCCAAGGGGCGAAGTGTATCGGCGGCGAGATCAAGGTCGATTCCCTGAGCCGGGCCATCGAGCTCAAAAAGCGCGGCTACATTGTCACCCCGGACCCGGAGGTCCCGGCCTTTCAGGCCGCATTCAAAGCCGGCCCCCTCAAACAGTTCGAGCGGCATTCGCGCCTGGGATTTGTCGACCAGGAAGGGTTTATGAAGGAGGTCGAACGGATCCGTAAACTCGGCGCCAAACGGATCACCCTAAAGACCGGCGCCTATCCCATGCGGGAGCTGGCCATGGCCATCCGCTGGTCCAGCGATGCCAAGATCGACCTGCTGACCATCGACGGGGCGCCGGGGGGAACCGGCATGAGCCCGTGGCGGATGATGAGCGAGTGGGGAATCCCTTCCATTTATCTGCATTCCATGGCATACGAACTTTGCGAACGGATGACCCGGCGGGGCCTGTGGGTGCCCGACATCGCGTTTGCCGGCGGGTTTTCTTCGGAAGACCATATTTTTAAAGCCCTGGCGCTGGGCGCACCCTATTGCAAAGCGGTCTGCATGGGACGCGCGTTGATGATACCGGGGATGGTGGGCAAAAATGCGGAGCGGTGGCTGCGGGGTGAAGACAAAGGACTGCCGGCTTCGGTTGCCAAGTACGGTTCCACCAAGGAAGAGATTTTCATGAACTTCGAAGTGCTCAAGGCCCGGTACGGCGCGGAGGTCGAAAAACTGCCGCTGGGCGCCATCGGTATCTTCAGCGCGGTGGACAAGCTGAAAGTGGGGCTTCAGCAGTTGATGGCCGGGGCCAGAAGCTGGCAGGTGAAATACATCAGCCGCGACGATCTGTGTGCGTTGACCGAGGAGTGCGCCAAGATCACCGGAATTGCCTATGTGATGGATGCATACAGAAAAGAGGCACTCCAGATCATCGATTCCTGAACCGGTGACGGTCAAATCCCACATCCGGGAGGACGATATGGCGACTGCTGAAAGCAAGTTGCCCCGTGAGTTTTATTCGCAGTTTAAAATCTTTCACGAGCTGATGCAAAAAAAGGTTCGTGAGGTGCTGTTGATTGCCAGCCCGTATGATGCCTATATCGTGGAAGAGGACGGGAGCCTCGCCCAGCGGATCATCAACGAATACAGCGGGCTGAACCTGAGCCATCCCCCCCGGGTACGCCGGACATCCTCGGCATACGAAGCGCTCAACCTGATCGCCACCAAACGGTTCGATCTGGTCATCACCATGCCCCATCTTGAAGAGATGGATGCCTTCTCGCTGGGCCTTGAGATCAAGAAGATCAAGCCGGACCTACCGGTAAACCTGCTGTCCCATACCCCCCGCGGGGTGTATCCGCCCCCCGAGGACCAGGACTGCTCGGGGATCGACCGGACATTTATCTGGTCGGGCAACTCCGATTTGCTGCTGGCGCTGGTAAAGAACGTTGAAGATCAATTCAATGTGGACACCGACACCCGCAGGGCCATGGTCCGGGTGCTGATCCTGGTGGAGGACTCTCCGATTTACTACTCTTCGTTTCTGCCCTTCATGTACAAGGAGGTCGTCCGCCAGACCCTGGCGGTGCTGGATGTGGGGTTGAACGAAGACCACCGGTTGCTGCGGATGCGGACCCGCCCCAAGATACTGCTGGCCAGAACCTACGAGGAAGCGGTCGCCTACTACGAGAAATACCGGGATTTTCTCCAGGGGGTGATTTCCGATACCCGGTTTCCCAAAGCGGGATGCCTTTACGATGATGCCGGATGGGTGTTTCTGTCCCGGGTCCGGGAGGAGATTCCGGACCTTCCGCTGCTGCTGGTCAGCTCCCAGCCGGAAAACAAGGCCAGGGCGGACCGGATATCGGCCGCGTTTTTGGATAAGAATGCAGCCAACGTGATTTCGGAACTCCATGATTTCTTCCAGACCCAGCTCGGATTCGGTGACTTCGTCTTTCGCCGGCCGGACGGATCGGAAATCGATCGGGCTTCGGACCTGCGCATGCTGGAAAACAAACTGGGCGTCATCCCGGAAGAGTCCCTGATCTACCATTCCCGCAGAAACCATTTTTCCAAATGGATCATGAGCCGATCGGAAACCTCCCTTGCGGCCAAATTGAGGACCGTACAGGATTCGGACTTCGAACATGTCAGCCAGATGCGGGAATTTATCGTCTCCAATATCCATGAGGCTCGAAAGTGGCAGCAGAAGGGGGTGGTGGCCCGTTTCAATTCCCAAAACTACGATGCCGACATCAATGATTTTGTAAAGATCGGGCAGGGGTCCCTGGGGGGCAAGGCCAGAAGCCTGGCCTTCATGTCGGCCCTGCTCCAGCAGGACGCGGATATTTACGAGAAGTATGCCGGCATCAACATCAAGATTCCCAGAAGCCTGGTGCTGTGCACGGATATTTTTGAAGATTTCGTAAACGAAAATCAGCTTCGCTACCTGGGAAAGGAGGATCATCCGGACCGGGAGATTGCCGAAAAATTCCTGGCCGGATCACTGCCCGAAGGCCTGGTTCAGGATCTGGAGTCCTTTTTGCAGCAGATTCGGTGCCCGCTGTCGGTCCGATCCTCCAGCCTGCTGGAAGATGCCCAGTTCCAACCCTACGCCGGTCTGTATGCCACCTACATGATCCCCAACAACCATCCGGACCCGTCCCTGCGACTGAACCATCTGCTCGCCGCGGTGCGGCTGGTGTATGCATCGACCTACTATGAAGGCCCCAAGGCCTTTTCGCGAAGCCTTTCCTACCAGCCCCAGGAAGAGGCCATGGCCGTCATCATACAGGAACTGGCCGGGGAGCCTGCCGGGGACTACTTTTATCCCGCCATATCCGGGGTGGCCCAATCCCACAACTTCTATCCGGTGTCGTATATGAAACCCGATGAAGGCATCATCCATATTGCATTGGGAATGGGAAAGACCGTGGTGGAAGGGGGGCGAAGCATCCGGTTTTCTCCGAAATATCCGAACATCATGCCCCAGTTTTCCAGCGTGGAGGATATCCTCAAAAACGCCCAGCGGTTCTTTTACGCGCTCAAAATAAAGGATTATCCTGCCGAGCTGAACTTCTGGAAAAATTCGAATCTCGAAAAGCGGGAGATCGACGAGGCGGAAAAAGATTACGCGGTTCAGTTGCTCTCCAGCACCTACATTCCGGAAGAACACCGCATCCGGGATACCGGGTTCATGCCGGGGCCCAAGGTGCTGACCTTTTCACCGGTGCTCAAAAACAACATGTTCCCGCTGCCGGGGCTGCTTTCCGAGATCCTGGAACTGGGTAAAAGAGGGATGGGCTGTCCGGTGGAGATCGAATTTTCGGTCAATCTCTATGCAAACCCGGATCGGAAAAATGATTTCTTTTTTTTACAGATGCGCCCCATGGCCGCAGAGGAAGAACGCTTTGAGGTGAAGATCAGCCCGCAGGAGCTGGAGGCCGGGTTTTGCCGGTCGAGCAATGCCCTGGGAAACGGCCGGAACGAAAAGATCGCCGACATCATCTATGTTAAACCCGCGGCGTTCAAGACCGAGGCCACCGTCCAGATCGCCTCCGAAATCGGAAAGTTGAATGCGGATCTGGTCAAGGAAAAACGCCCCTTTTTGCTGGTCGGGCCGGGACGATGGGGAACATCCGACAGGTGGCTGGGAATTCCGGTCCGATGGCAGAACATTTCCGGGGTCGGGGCCATGATCGAAGTCCGAAATGACAAGCTCAAAGCCGACCCCTCCCAGGGATCCCACTTTTTTCAAAACATCACCTCCTTGGGCATCCACTATGTGACCGTCACCGAGGGGACCGAAGATTTTTTCGATTGGAAGTGGGTCGATTCGCTCCCGGCGCTTCGGGAAACCAGCTACCTTCGGCATGTTCGACTCGACCGGCCCTTCCTGCTCAAGATCGACGGCAAGACCTCCCGGTGCGTGATGGTGTGTATGGAAAACGAGGAGGGTATGGACGGCAAGGCGGTCTGCACGTTGGCAGACCGAATGTGAGGGTTCAACATACTCAGGGAGGTTTTTATGACGGATATTTTGAAGTGGATCAAGACTCGGGATCCGGAAGAAAAGGAGTTCCACCAGGCCGTTCAAGAGTTTATCGAATCGGTCCAGCCGGTCCTGGACCGGCACCCCGAATACCGGCAGGACGCGGTGATCGAGCGTCTGGTGGAGCCGGATCGGGTGATACTTTTCAAGGTGCCGTGGATGGACGACCAGGGCCAGGTTCAGGTCAACCGCGGCTTCAGGATCCAGATGAACGGCGCCATCGGTCCGTACAAGGGGGGACTGCGATTTCATCCCTCGGTGAACCTGAGCATCATGAAATTTCTCGCCTTCGAACAGGTGCTGAAAAATGCGTTGACCACCCTGGCGCTCGGGGGAGCCAAAGGGGGGGCCGATTTCGAACCCAAAGGAAAATCGGACAACGAAGTGATGCGGTTCTGCCAGAGCTTTATGCTCGAGCAGTTCCGGCACATCGGTCCGGACACGGACATACCCGAAGGGGATATCGGGGTGGGCGCCCGGGAGATCGGCTATCTTTTCGGCATGTACCGTAAAATGAAAAACGAGTTTTCCGGGGTGTTGACCGGAAAGGGGCTGGGGTGGGGCGGCAGCCTGATTCGGCCCCAGGCCCCGGGATACGGCATCGTTTATTTCGCCGCTGAAATGCTGGCCGAACGGAAAGACCATTTCGAGGGCAAGACCTGCCTGGTGTCGGGCTCGGGGAGCGTGGCCCAGTGCACGGCCGAAAAAATCATCGCCATGGGGGGCAAGGTGCTGACCCTCTCGGACTCTTCCGGCTACATTTTCGACGAGGAAGGGATCGATGCGGACAAACTTTCGTTCGTCAAACGGCTGAAAAACATCCGCAGGGGGCGGATCGAGGAATACGTCGATAAATATTCCCAGGCGGTCTACACCGAGACCGACGTCACCCTGGATCATCATCCGCTCTGGGATCATTGGGCGGACTGTGCCTTTCCGTGCGCCACCCAGAACGAAATCAAGGAAAAAGACGCCTACAACCTGATCAATCACGGCATCAAACTGATCTGTGAAGGTGCGGATATGGCCTGTACGCTGGAAGCGGTCAACATCTTTATGGACAAACAGATCCTCTATGCGCCGGGAAAGGCCTCCAACGCCGGCGGGGTGGCGGTGTCCGGACTGGAGATGGCCCAAAACAGCATGCGGCTGAGTTGGAGTGCGGAAGAGATCGACAACCGGCTGAAATCCATCATGAAACGGATTCACCGGATGTGCCTGGATGCCGCGGGGGAATATGGTTTCCCCGGCAATTACCTGATGGGCGCCAACACCGCGGGGTTTGTCAAGGTGGTCAACGCCATGCTGGATCAGGGGCTCGTGTAATTCATTTGACAGAGGCTTTGTCGTTCTGATAGGTTCTCTGCGTTTACTCTGTTTACTCCCTCGCTGGAAAAGGAGGAGAAAGTTTAATTTTTTACGAGACCGCCAGGGTAAAGGCGCGGAGCGAAGATGCCGCCAGAGGACAAACTCCCAATACAGCTCACCGACCGAACCATCTACATCATCGGCCCGAGAAGGCTGCAGAATCGGCTGCTGTGCGACTTTCTCGGGCAGGAGACGGGCGCAACCTGTATCGAGGCTGAAAGTCCGGGGTCGATACTCGGGTCCTATCGTCCTTCCAATGACTCCCAGCCGGCGCTCTTTTTATGGGATTGCTGTGGAAATCCACTGGAGACCCTGCTGCTGGAATGGAAGCAGCAGGAAGATCCGCTTCCGGAGGGCTGTTTTGTGGCGCCCTTCAACCTGAACCCCCTTTCCGGAAACGAAGAAAAGGCCCTGGAAAGAGGGGTCCGCGGTTTTTTCTACGAACAGGACTCCCCCGAGCAATTGCTCAAAGGCATCCGGGCGATATTTTCCAACGAATTGTGGGTCTCCCGGGAAATCCTGACCAAGTGCATCCTCGAAAACCGGGGGAAGGCCGAGGAGTTTAAAAAGGACTCCAACCTGTTGACCCCACGGGAGATCGAAATTCTCACCATGATCGCCGCCGGAATCAAAAACGAGGGGATCGCCGACAAGTTGTGTATCAGCCCCCACACGGTGCGAACCCACATCTATAACATCTTCAAAAAAATCAACGTCCCCAATCGCCTCCAGGCCGCGCTCTGGGCCGTACAGAACCTCTAATACGAATTACGTATATTATTTTAAACGCGGCGTTTAAAAATACGACGATAAATCATACAATCCGCGTATTGTATTCATAAAGGTTTTGGAAGAAAATGCCATCAAAAATCGTTTTTCCACCCCGACCACTTGACAATGAGCAGCGATGGCCTTTATGCAATTGACGGAAAAGAGAAAACTGGAACGATTCAGCATGGAGATACCCGCAAAGATCCGTGTGCCGGCCGCCGGGGAGCGGGATGTGTATACCCGAGACGTTTGCTCCGGCGGCGCCTTCTTTCGGACCGAAGCGCCCTTGCCCATCGGCACGGAGATGGAGATCGCGCTGGTGTTGCCGCTGGACAAGTTAAAAAAACTTCCGGCCGGCAGCAGGAAGGTGATGATCACGCTCACGGGCAAGGTACTGCGCACCGATCCGGAAGGCATGGGGGTCTGTTTCAGGGAGGATTACGAAATCCGGCCATGGCCTGAAAACCATACAATGCAATGATTCGTGGGGGATGCCGTGAAATCGACAAATAGATTTTTCGTTTTTGGCATGATCGCCGTGACCGCTCTTTTCGCATTTTCACCTCCGCTTTCCCGAGCCGCGGTCCCGGTCGCCCAGATCACCGGCTTTGACGGCGAGGTGATCGTGCTGACGGATTCGACGGCCGCAAAGGTGGAGAAGACCGGCCACCTGCTCAACGAAGGGGACCGGGTCCAGACCCAGGAAGGCAGCGCCGAAATCACCTTCGAGGACGGGGCCATCATCAAAATCCATCCCTTTACCACCACCCAGATCCAGGTCAAGGAAGAAGAAAGCGGGTTTTGGATTTTCAAGACCAAGGCCACGGTCCGGCGGATCACCTGCTTTGTGGGAAAGCTCAAATTCACCAGCGGCAAGGATATTCACAAAAACTATCTGCAGACCCCCACGGCGGTCGCCGGGGTGCGGGGCTCCGAGGCGGATATCGGTTTCGACAATGTGGCCAGTTTCATCAACATGATCGCCGGGGACTTCAACATCATCGGCCAGTTCGTCCAGGGGTATTTCGACAACCCGGGCGCGGACGCCGCTTCACAAAACGCGGTGTACAACGCCCTTTCAAACGCCTATGCGGCCCATCAGCAGGCCGAGCAGAGCGGGTCTGAAACCGACATGGCCCAGGCCCAACTGGACGGCCTGGAAGCCATAAAGGCAGCGGCCCAGGAGCTGGCCAACAACCCGGATCCGGAAGTGGCCCAGGAAGCCCAGCAGGCCCTGGCTGCAGTCGAAGCCAAGATCACCGAGGTCCAGCAGACCCTGGGCGGTGGATCGAGCGGTTCGGGGGATGGCGGTGGCGGCTCCGGCGACGGCGGATCCGGTGACGGGGGTGGCTCCGGCGGCGGCGGTTCGGGCAACAACGATCCTGCCGGCTATACCGGGGATCCGGACGGCAATCCGAACACCGGGAACAACCCGGACCCCGGCAACCAGGGCAGCTCCGACGAACGCGAGCGGGTGCCCGGCTCCGAGGCGAGCTCCACGACGGAAACATCCTCAACCACCACCGAGGCGCCGACCACGACCACCGAGGAGACCACGACCACAACCGAGGAGACGACGACAACAACCGTGGAAACGACGACAAGTACTTCCACGGTAGATACAACCACCACCACCGAAGCGCCGGCACCGGCTCCGGATACTCAATATCCTTACCAGACGCCTTCAGGGGGGAGTGATTGGACGTCTCCACCGGACGACGGGTTCATCGTCCTAAAGGGAAATGCCAACCAGCCTGGACTGAATCCTTCCCTCCAGCCTGTCTTCGATTTTGATACGTTTAGATTCTATGGGGAAAAATACACCCGGGTTTTCGTTGGAACCAATGGGTACTTGACGTTGAAAAATAATGACAGTTCCCTTTCGGATGAAAGTTTCTGGCCCAATGATCCCGCAGTGGACAGCGCATTTTTAAAGGAACTGCCCCGGATCGCGCCCTTTTGGACCGACCTGGGTGTGGGCGCCACCGGTAGGATCAACGTCGAAGATTCCGAATCTTTTCTGAGAACGTCCTGGGAGAACACCGAATATTTTTGGGATAATGCTAAAAAAGCATCATTTTCCGTTACGCTATACGCCGAAAACAAATGGATCGTGTTCAGTTATGGTGATGTGAGCACTACAACTGTTCAGCCCGTTTTCGTCGGGCTTTATCCTCCGGGTTCCCTGGCCTCGGGGTTAACCTCGGTGGATTTTTCAACAGCCAGCAGCCACCTATACACCAATTATGTCGGGCTGTATGAATATTTCGATGAAAACAATCCTTTTGATTTGGCGAACAAATTTCTAATCTTCAAACCCGGCAGCCCGAAGTATTCCATCACGACCGGAAGCCGGGATATGTTCGTGGACCATGGCAGCCTGGACAGGTCTATCATGGATTGTATCGAAAATCCGGATCGATTCCCGGCAATCGAAAACGGGGAATTTGCCCCGGGTAGTTTCAGGCTCACCCAAAGCAATGGGAACATTTTCCCGGATTGGAGCGGATATGCGTTTGGACTGCAGACCGTCGGCGAAGATGACGGCGAACCGAAGCTCTTTTTAAATGAAGATACGCTGTCCCGTATCAACGCGGACGGCTTCCTGGCATATACCGTTCAGATTGAAGAAGACCGGTTGAACCGGAAAATCCTCGAGATGAACAGGGATGCTGCAGCCGAGTCCCTCAGGCAGAGCATCGACAATGCTTTGGAAGCAGAAAGCATCCGCCAGCGGGACGATCTTTTGACCAGGATTGCCGACGCCCAGGCCGGCCGGGTGCTTAAGGACAAACACGGAAACTGGGTTCGAACCCAGCAATACATCCTCAAACCCGACAATAACACGGTCCAGGTGCTCAATGTGACGCTCCGCGGGGGCACCGGAGAGCTTTCGGGCATGACCACAATGGATTGGAGAACCTCATTTATTGATCCCATTGCAGGCCAAAACCTTAAAACCCTTCCCTGGAGTACATGGCTTAATACACAACAAACAAGTATCGAAGGAAACATCCAGCGGTATGTGACGACCTCATCATCTGCACCCGAACTTGACGCCATGTCTGTAAAGT
>ENA-OSEO01004996-OSEO01004996.1-sediment-metagenome-genome-assembly--contig:-NODE-4996-length-13238-cov-3.406960_pt1 | contig 13238 bp, 15 predicted proteins | sample MGYA00237883_ERZ534232 | MGnify/ENA metagenome assembly ERZ534232
TAGGCCTCGAGCAAGTCCGCGACCTCGAGCGGCATCCGCTCGCCGGCGGACGGGCCGACACGCACATCCCGTTTCTTGTCTGCCTTGTAGTCCGGATGCCACTCGCGCAGCAGCTCTCCCCGCTGGGCGGCGCTCATCGCGGATGGCGGGCCGTCCTTCAGCCTCTGGGGGCGGGTCGCAGCGACCTTCTCGATCGATTCCCGCATGTACGCCGGGTAGCCGTCGACCCGCTCGGTCTTCACATCGGGCGTCACGATCCCTCCTCGTTCTCCTTCTCGATCTCCCGCGCGGCATAGCGCGCCTTCAGCGCGTCGAGGTCTAGCGTCATCAGCGCATCGAGCTCGGCGTCGTACGCGCCCGCTTCGATCTCCGCCCGGCGAGCCGTGAGATGCGCGGGGATCGGGGAGCCGGAGACCCCGTGGAGCCGCCGCGCCATCTGGGCGAGGTGGTAGTGCTTGATGTCGGCCGGGCATCGCATCGCGCAGAGCCCACACTGGATGCAGTCGAACGAGAGCTCCGCGACCCGCGCTAGGTCGCCGCGGAGCGCGGCCTGGATGTAGTCCATCACTTCGATATCCTGGGGGCACGCTTTCGTACAGGTGTTGCAGGCGACGCACCGGGCGATCTCCGGGTAGTACTGCAGGAGGACGTTCTCCGTCGGGTCGAGTTCGCCGAGGGCGTACGCGGCGCGCGGTGCCGGCGTGAACGGAAGCTGCGTGAGATGCATCCCCGGCTGGACCATCTCCTGGCAGGCGAGGGCGAACTCGAGCCGGTACTCGCCGGCCTTCCGATAGACCGTCCCGCAGGCGCCGCAGAATCCGGAACGGCAGCCGGCGCCTCTCACGAACCGGTACCCGGCGTACTCCATCGCGTCCATGATGGTGACGCCGGCGGGGACGTCGTAGGCCTTCCCCATGATGTAGATCTGCGTCATCGTTGGATCGGGCATGTCACCTCTCTCCCTCCGTGGGCGCCCGCGCCGCGAGGCGCGCCGCGAGCGTCTCTGGCAGCCGTTCCGGGGGCGCCCCGAGGGCGGCGGCCAGCAGCTCCGTGAAATAGACGATCGTCAGCGATCCGATTCCGTCGCGCTCTCCGAGCTGCCGACGGGCGTCCTCGAGGTTGTGTTGGCAGAGCGGGCACGCGGTGGCCACGACCTCCGCCCCCGCCCGCCGCGCCGCCCGGAGGATCCGGTACGAACGCTCAAGCGACAGATCCCGGCGGTCGACGGTCTGGTACGAACCGCAGCATTCGGCGGCGAACGGGAACCGGACGGGCTCCGCACCGACGGCCTCAAGCGCGTCGGTCATCACGGTCGGGCGTTCCGGATCGTCGATGGCGATCTCCTTCGGGCGGAGCAACGTGCAACCGTAGTAGCCGGCGACGGGGATCCCGTCGAGCATCCCCTCCGCCTCACTGGCGAGGCGGTCCCAACCGATCTCGTCGCGCAGGACCTGCAGAACGTGCCGAACGGTGACGCCGCCGGCGTAGTCCGGCTCGAGATTCATGAACGCGTTGATCTTATCGAGGGCCTCCCGATCGGCGCCGACGCGGCGGGCGACCCGGGTGAGTGTGTTGTAACACATCGCGCACAGCACGACGAGCTCGTCCGCACCCTCCTCCTGCGCCCGGATCAGGTTCCGGATCGAGGCGACGTGGTGCATCAGGTCGTCGGCCGTCAGCGAGTAGACCGTCCCGCAGCAGTTCCAGCGTTCGAGCTCGACGAGCGGGCGCTGGAGCCGCTCCATCACGGAACGGGCCGACGTCTCGAACGACCGCGCCGTGTCCTTCAGGCTGCACCCCGGAAAGTACCGCGTCTTCGTCATCGGATGATCACCCCGTCTTCTTTCGCAGGCTCGCCACGAGCGCGATCTGCGGGAGCCGACGGATCTCGTCGCGCGGGACGTCGTCGAGCGGCAGCCGGTCGAGCGACCGGCGAAGGTGCAGCTGACGGAGCGCTTCCATCAGCTTCGCCAGGTCGACCCCCTTTGGGCAGCGGACCTCGCAAGCGAGGCAACTGGCGCAGACCCAGATCGCGTCCGACTCGAGGAGGGACGGATCGTCGAGCTGAAGGGCCCGGACGACCTGATTCGGGAGCCGGTCCATCTCCTCGGCGAGTGGGCATCCGGACGAGCAGGCACCGCACTGATAGCAGGCGAAGACGTTCTCTCCCGACATCTCCTCGACTCGCGCCCGGAGCGCTTCCGTCGCGATCGTCCGCGTCCTAGGCAACCGGCACCTCCTCGACTTCCTGCAACGCGGCCGCCGCCAACGCGTCGGCCGCGCGCTCCGCCGCCGGCGACAACCCCTCCGCCCAGCCGACCGGGCGGCCGATCGGCGCGCTCAAGAGGACGACCTCGCCGGGGAGGCGCTCGGCGCGCAGCGTGTGGAGCGCGCGAAGCGCCGTGATCAACGACCCGTCGTGCCCGGCGCGTCCAGTCGGATCCGCGAGTTCGGCAGGGCGGATGGTGCGCCGGCATACGCCGTCCGCTCCGCCGTCCGCGAGCTGCGCGTCGACGATGATCGCTCGGTCGTAGCCGAGGATCTCCTCCGCGATCCGCATCGCGCTCCGGGCCGATGCAACGAGGTCGACGTCGGGGCGACCGGCGAGCCGGGCGGCGAGCCGCTCGATGCTGGCGCACCCGAGCCCGTCGTCCCCGGCGATCGGATTCCCCCAACCGACGATGATCTGCCTCATCGCTCGATCCGCTCCTGTACCCGGCCGTCGGGACCGCGGACGTCGATGACGAGCGGCATCTCCCCCGGGAGGGCGTGCGTGGCGCACGCGAGGCACGGGTCGTAGTTTCGGAAACTCATCTCCACCAGGTTCAACAGCTCGGGGTCGACGCGGCCGTCGCGGACGACCTCCTTCGCCATCTCCTTGATGGAGAGGGAGATGGCGGCGACGTTGTGCGTGGTCGCCACGATCAGGTTCGCCGACCGGACGCGGCCGCGGGGGTCGAGGTCGTAGTCGTGGATGAGGACGCCGCGGGCTGCCTCGATCACGCCGACGCCGCGTCCGGGCGCGCCGAGCGGGGAGCGCAGCGGGCCGCTCATCAGGACGTCGTCGTCGGCGAGCGTCGCGACACGCTCAGCGGCGGAGAGCATCTCGATCAAGCGCGCCCAGTGGTAGGCAAACGTCGCGTGCACGGGGCCCCCGCCGAAGAAGTCGAGGTATCGTTCGTATTCGGCTTGGGCGCGCGGCGTACCGATCTGCCGGCAGACGTTCAGGCGTGCCAGCGGACCGACGCGGTAGACGCCGCTGTCGGGCCCGGCGGCGAATCCCTTCCAACCCACGTCCTTCAAGTACGGGATCTTCACGTATGTCCACGGCTCGGTCCGCTCTTCGATCAGCGACAGCACGTCGGCGGCGGCGACCCGCGCGTACTCGGCGCCGTCGGGGGCGACGATGCGGACATCGCCGTCGTAGAAGGAGACGGCCCCCTCTGCGTCGACGAGACCCATCGAGTAGAGAGGGAGAACGTGCGCCGATCCGGAGACGAACCGGTGGTAGGTCTCGTCGGCGAGGAGCGCCCGATGGAAGATCTCGAGGGTCGCCGTAGCGAACTCGACGGCGGAGGCGGCCATCGACCGGATCTCGTCCCGCTCCTCGGCGGTGATCCCTTTCGACTGGCCGCCCGGGAGGCCGGTGACCGGATGGATCGGACGGCCGCCGATGATCTCGATGATCCGCTGGCCGTATCCGCGGTGGCGGATCACGTCCTTCCCGAGTTCCAGCCCGACCTTCCCGACGACGCCGAGGATGTTCCGCTCCTGTGGCGGCGCGTACGGACCGACGAGGAAGTCCGGGCCGCCGAGGTAGTAGAAGTGGAGAAGGTGATCGGAGAACGTGTAGGCGTTGTAGAGGAGCTCCCGAAGGGCGCGGGCGCGCGGCGGCGGCGCGGCTCCGTAGCAGGCGTCGAGCGCCTTCACGGACGCGTAGTGATGCGCCTCCGGACAGACGCCGCAGATCCGTTCGGTGATCTGCGGCATGTCCTCCCCGAGCCGGCCGCGGCAGAACTCCTCGAACCCCCGAAGCTCGGGGATCTGGAAGAACGCATCGGCGAGCCCGCCGTCCTCGTCCAGGAATATCTCGATCCGGCCGTGTCCCTCGAGCCGGGTGATCGGGTCAATCGAGATCTGTCGGATTCGCTCGTTCACGGTACCGTCTCCCGAGAATCGATGTCGCGGCGCCGAAGCGGTAGAACGTCCCGATGATGTCTTCAATCTGCATCAGGACGGCGTCCTCGTCTGCCATCGTCGTCTCCCCCTCCTCGCCCGCTCCCACCAGCGAGGCGAGCGTGTTCAACATCGCCGCCCCCTGGTCGGGGACGTCGGCCGTCGGTCCGGCGCATCCGGTGCACGGCATGTTCGCGGCCGGACAGACGGCGCCGCATCCGCCCCGAGTGGCCGGGCCCATGCAGACGAAGCCTTGGTCGAGGAGGCACTTCTCCGGGTCCGGCTCCGCCTCGTGAGGGCGGAGGATCCGCCCGATCCGTTCGTGAGTTCGCTCGCGGGGGCACTCCTCACAGAGGTTCTTCGACGAGGCGAAGACCGTCCCCCGGGGCGGAAGGTCGCCCGAGAGCACCGCCGTGAGGAGCTCTCGGACGATCTCGCGCGGCGGCGGGCAACCCGGGACAGTGAAATCGACGTCGACCGCCTCCGAGAGCGGTGTCAGCTGCGTCCGGAACGCAGGGAGCCGGAGGACGCAGCCGTCGAGGGACGATTCCGTCCGGGGCCACCGCTCCCGGGGCCCGTAGACGGTCTCGAAGATCCGATCGCGCTCGGAGAGGTTCGCGAGGCCGATCACGCCGCCTGTGTGGGCGCACGACCCATAGGCGACCAGGTACTTCGCCTTCGCGCGGATCAACTCGGCGATTTCGCGATTCTCCTCGGTCCGGATTGCGCCGTTGAACAGGACGATGTCGATTTCGCCGTTCCGGTAGTTCCGCAGGTCCTCGTACTTCGCGTCGGCGGCACACGGCCACAGGAGGATCTCGGCGCCGGCGGCGACATCGAGGATCTGCTCGTTGATCTCGAGAATCGAGCAGTCGCACCCACCGCACGCGGCGGCCCAGTAGATCCCGAGCTTAGCCTTCGGCATCGGCCCCCACCTCCGCGGTCGTCTCGGGGACGGGGCTTCGGCCGACTGTCCGGATCTCGTCGGTGAACGCCGCGATCGTCCGCTGGAACTTCATCCCTTCGCTCGCGCTGATCCACTCGAGGCGGACGCGGCGGGGGTCGATTCCGGACTCCTCGAGCGCGCGGCGGAGCAGGGCGATCCGCCGTCGCGCCTTGTAGTTCCCGCTCACGTAGTGGCAGTCCCCGGGGTGGCAGCCGCCGATGAGGACGCCGTCCGCCCCGCGTTCGAGCGCGCGGAGGACGATCCCGGCGGTCACGCGCCCTGAGCAGTTGACGCGGATCGGGATCACGTTCGGCGGGTAGCTGAGGCGGCTGACCCCGGCGAGGTCGGCCCCGGCGTACGAACACCATCGGCAGAGGAAGGCGACGATCTTCGGCTCGAATCGATCGGTTCGATCAGACATCGGCGAGCGCCACCTCGATCATCCCGCGCACCTGCGCGTCGGTCATGTTTCGCAGCTGCGCCGCGCCGGTCGGGCAGGCTGACACGCACGTTCCGCAGCCCTCACAGAGAACCTCGTTGCACTCCGCAACCCCCGCCCCGTTTCGCGACAGCGCGCTGTAGGGGCACATCGCGACGCAGACCCCGCACCCGCCGCAGACCGACTCGTCGATCGTCACGACCTCCGGGGAGTGCGTGAGCGTCTCGCGGGCCAAGAGGGAGATCGCCTTCGCCGCGGCTCCGCTCCCCTGCGCGACCGCGTCGGGGATGTCCTTCGGCCCCTGCCCGGCGCCGGCGACGAAGATCCCCGCGGTCAGGCTCTCCACCGGGCGGAGCTTCGGGTGCGCCTCCTTCAGGAACCCTTCGCTCCCGCAGCCGATCTTCAGCGCCTTCGCGAGCGCCGCCGTCGACGGGTGCGGTTCGATCGACGTCGCCAGGACGACGAGGTCGGCGTCGATCTCGATCCGTCGTCCGGAGAGGGTGTCGACGCCCCAGACGACGAGGCGGTCTCCGTCCCGGTAGACGCGAGCCGCCTTCCCGCGGAGATAGAGGATCCGTTCGTCCTCCGTCGCGTGCTGGATGAACTCCTCGTACCCCTTTCCGCCGGCGCGGATGTCGATGTAGAAGATCACCGCTTCCCCGTCCGGGACGGCGTGCCGGTAGAGGAGGGCGTGTTTTGCGGTGTACATGCAGCAGACCCTCGAGCAATGCGCGTTGTGATTCTCCGGATCGCGCGACCCGGCGCACTGCACGAAGACGACCCGCTTCGGGGTCCGACCGTCCGAGGGTCGCCGGATCGCCCCGCCGGTCGGCCCGGAGGCCGAGAGGATCCGCTCGAACTGCAACCCGTCGATGACGTCGGCGATCTCGCCGCCCCCGTACTCACCGAGCCGCGTCGGCGAGTAGAGCTCGTACCCGGTGGCGACGATGATCGCCGCCACCTCCTCCTCGACGATCTCCGGCCGCATGTCGAAGTCGATCGCGCCGGGCTCGCAGACCTTCGCGCACTCGCTGCAGCGGAGCGGGCGGATCCCGAGGCAGGCGTCCTCGTCGAGCGTGTACGACGACGGGATCGCCTGCTGGAACGGGATGTAGATCGCCTTGCGCTCGACCAGCCCCCGGTCGAACTCGCTCTTCACGCTCTGCGGGCAGACGACCGCGCACTCTCCGCAGAGGTTGCACTTGTCGGGGTCGACGTACGTCGGGTTCTTCCGGATCTTCGCCACGTAGTTCCCGACGTATCCGGAGACTCCGACGACCTCGCTGTAGGTCATCACCCGGATGTTCGGATGTCGGGCGGCCTCGACCATCTTCGGCGTCAAGATGCACTGCGAGCAGTCGAGCGTCGGGAACGTCTCCGACAGCTGCGCCATGTGGCCGCCGAGCGACGGCCCCTTCTCGACGAGGATCACCTGGAAGCCACTCTCGGCGACATCGAGCGCCGCCTGGATCCCCGTGATCCCGCCGCCGATCACGAGGCACTGGTCGACATGGTCGATCTCGACCGGTTCGAGCGGGTGGTTCCGCTTCACCTTCTCGACGAGCGTCCGCGTGATAACGATCGCCTTGCGCGTCGCCTCCGCGCGGTCGTGGTGCACCCAGCTGCAGTGTTCCCGGATGTTCGCCATCTCGACGAGGTAGGGGTTGAGGCCCGCCTCCTCGGCGGCCCGCCGGAACGTCGGCTCGTGCATCGCCGGGGAACAGGCGGCGACGACGACCCCGGTCAGCCGATGGGCGTCGATCGCCTCGCGGATGAGCCCCTGGCCGGGATCGGAGCACATGTAGTCGTAGTCGGCGACATGCGCGACGGCCGGATGCCGGGAGAGGGCCTCGGCGACCGCTCGGGTGTCGACCGTCCGCTCGATGTTCAGCCCGCAGTGACAGACGAAGACGCCGATCCTAGGTGTCGGCACCGAGTGCCTCCTTCCCTACGTCGAAACCCGTCGAATACGCGCGCTCGTTCAGCTCCTTCGTCCGCGGAGGGACCGAGCTGAGGATCGCCTCGAGCATCACCTCGCGGGAGACCACGCCGGAGATCGCCGCCAGTGCGCCGAGCATCACCACATTCGCGACGATCTTCCGTCCCAGCTCGTCGGCGAGGCGCGTCGCCGGGATGCGGAAGACCCGCTCGACACACGGGGGGGGATCGGAGAGGTCGACGAGATCCTCGTCGACGATCAGGATCCCCTCGGGCGAGATCGTCGCTCCGTACTTCTCGTACGCCTCCTGCGACATGATGACGAGGAGATCGGGGCGGTGCAGCTGCGGATACCCGATCGGGATGTCCGAGATGACGAGGTCGGCGTTGCAGGCGCCCCCGCGGGCCTCGGGGCCGTACGACTGCATCATCACGGCGTTCTTCCCGCCGAAGATCGCCGCCGCCCTCCCGGCGATCTTCCCCGCCGAGATGATCCCCTGTCCTCCGAACCCTGCGAACCGGACTTCAGATCTCACGGACTTGTGATCTCACTATGTGAGATGACCTCCCAGTGCGAATGGTTCCCCAGTGTACAGACATACTAGGCATGCAATGGGAGGCTGTCCAGAGGAAGTGACAGATGTCCCAAACGATTGTCCCACTATGTGGGACGAACGGTCACGCCGCGGCGATCGTCTCCGCGACCCGACGACCGATCTCGGCCGGACTCTCGACGACCGTGACCCCCGCCGCGCGGAGCGCGGCGATCTTGGCGGCGGCGGTCCCCGTTCCGCCGGTGATGATCGCGCCGGCGTGCCCCATCCGGCGTCCGGGGGGGGCCGTGCGGCCAGCGATGAACGCGACGACCGGCTTCTCGATTCGCTCGGCGATGATCGCGGCGGCCTCCTCCTCGGCCGATCCGCCGATCTCCCCGATCAGGACGATCGCCTCGGTCCCCGGGTCGTCCTCGAACATCGGGAGGAGATCGGCGAACGAGAGACCGATGATCGGGTCGCCGCCGATCCCGACGCACGTGGATTGGCCGATTCCGCGGGCGCTCAGCTGGTGGACGACCTCGTAGGTCAACGTGCCGCTTCGGGAGACGATCCCGATCGGGCCGGGCCGGTGGATGTACCCGGCCATGACGCCGAGCTTGCAGGCGCCGGGGGTGATCAGGCCCGGGGTGTTGGGGCCGATGAGCGGTACGGAAAGAAGGTCGAGGTACCGGCGGGCGAGGATCATGTCGTGCGTCGGGATCCCCTCGGTCAGACAGACGACGAGCCCGACCCCGGCCTCCGCGGCCTCCATGATCGCATCGGCGGCGAACGCGGGAGGGACGAAGATGATCGATGCATTCGCCCCCGTCGAAGCAACCGCTTCGGAGACGCTATCGAAAACCGGAACACCGTCGACCGACTCGCCGCCCTTCCCCGGCGTGACGCCGGCGACGATCCGCGTCCCGTACTCGATCATCTGTGCGGTGTGAAAGCGCCCCTCGGTCCCGGTGATCCCTTGGACGACGACGCGGGTCGCTCGATCGACGAGAATGCTCATTCTCCCTCCCCGATGGCCGCGGCAACGAGGGCGGCCGCCTCTTCGAGAGTCCCGGCCGTCCGAAGGGGGATCTCAGATCCCCGCAAGATCTCGCGGCCGGCTTCGACGTTCGTCCCTTCGAGCCGGACGATCACCGGGACACCGAGATCGACGGTCCGCGCCGCGGCGACGACGCCCCGAGCGAGCACGTCGCATCGGAGGATCCCGCCGAAGATGTTGATGAAGACGGCTCGCACGTTCGGGTCTCCGATCAGAAGCTCGAACCCCTTGGCGATCATCTCCGCCGTGGCACCGCCTCCGACGTCGAGGAAGTTCGCCGGTCGGGCGCCGGCGAGCTGGATCAGGTCCATCGTCGCCATCGCGAGCCCGGCGCCGTTCACGAGACAGCCGACGTTCCCGTCGAGCTTGATGTAGTTCAGGTTCACCGATTTCGCCTCGACCTCGAGTGGATCCTCCTCGGCGATGTCCCGCAGGTGGAAGATCTCGGGGCGGCGGAAGAGGGCGTTGTCGTCGAAATTCATCTTCGCATCCAGCGCCACAGGCGCGCCCGTCGGGTCGATGACGAGCGGGTTGATCTCCGCCAAGCTGCAGTCCTTCTCGCAGAAGAGCTGGTAGAGGGCGAGGATGATCTTCGCCGTGGCCCGGGCGTTCGTCCCCGAGAGCCCCATGCGTCGGGCGAGGCGAAACGCCTGGAACGGGCGGAGGCCGACGGCCGGCTCGACCCGCTCGGTGGCGATCGCGCTGGGGTCCGCCTTCGCCGTCTCCTCGATCTCGACCCCGCCGGCGCGGCTCCCCATCACGGCGACCCTCCGGCGGACCCGATCGATCGTCATCCCGAGGTAGAGCTCCCGCTCGATCGGCGTCGCCCGCTCGACGAGGAGCGTCCGCACAACCTGCCCCTCGGGCCCCGTCTGGGGCGTGACGAGCGGCCGGCCGAGCATCTCCGCCGCTGCGGGTGCGACCCCCGCCGGATCGTCGATCCGGCGGATCCCGCCGCCCTTCCCGCGGCCTCCGGCGTGGATCTGGGCCTTGAGCACGACGGGGAGACCGAGCGCGCGGGCGGCGGCGTCGGCCTCGTCCGGGGTCGCGGCGGGCCGGGACGGGGCGACGGGGATCCCGTACTCCGCGAACAGCGCCTTCGCCTGGAACTCGTGAATCCTCATCCGGTCCGTTCCTCCTTTGCGGTGCCAGCCTTCTCGATGAACGTACAGTAGGGGAAGTCCGGCGGGCGCGCAAGGCACGGTCGCGTCGCCGGCCGGAGATTGAAAAGGAAAGCCCTGTTCGATACTGTTCGGGCGCCGGTGGAGCCGGTCGAGGAGGGTCGGATGAAGGGACTATTGATCATTGCCGACGGGCTCGGCGGGCGGCCGTCGGATCTCGACGGACGGACGTGCCTCGAGGCGGCGGCGACCCCGAGGCTCGATGACCTCGCCGCGCGCGGGGCGATCGGACTCGTCGATCCGATCGGGCCGGGGATCCGCCCCGGAAGCGATACGGCTCACCTGTCGCTCCTCGGATACGATCCCGGTCGGGTCTACACCGGGCGGGGGGTCTTCGAATGCTTCGGCGTCGGGCTCGATGTTCGGCCCGGGGACATCTGCTTCCGGGCGAACTTCGCCACCGTCGAGCCGGACGGGGGCGGCTTCCGCTTGGTCGATCGGCGGGCGGGGCGGATCTCGTCCGGGCAGGCGGAGCTTGAAGAGGCGCTGAACCAGATCTCGTTCGAGGCGCTCGGCGTGGAGGGCGTGTTCCGGGCCAGTACGGAGCATCGGGGGGCCTTCCTCCTTCGCGGGGCAGACCTCTCGCCGCGCATCAGCGAGACGGACCCCCACAAGGTCGGCGCGCGGATCCCGGCATCGGAGCCGACGGACCCCGGCGACGAAGCGGCGCGACGGACCGCCGATCTGGTGAACGAGTTCACGCGAAAGGCCCATGAGGCGCTCCGGGAGCTCCCCGTGAACCGGGCACGTTCGGCGGCGGGGACGCCGCCCGCGAACATCGTGCTCCTCCGCGGTGCGGCCGACTGCCCGCGTCTGGAACCGCTCTTTTCGACCTACGGTGTCCGGGGCGCGGTCGTCGCCGGCGGCGCCCTCTATCGAGGCGTCGCGCTCGCCTGTGGGATGACGGCGATCGACGCGCCCGGCGCGACCGGCGGCCTCGATACGGACCTTCGTTCGAAGGCCCGGACCGCGGTTGCCGCCCTCGAGACCCACGACTACGTCTTCCTCCACGTCAAGGGGACGGATAACGCGGGCCACGATCGGGACGCTGCGGCGAAGGTGGCGTTCATCGAACGGATCGATCGAGAACTGATCGCCCCGCTCGACGATGCCCTCGACTGGGCGACGACCCACCTGGCGTTCACCGGGGACCACACGACGCCGATTGACTTCGGGGATCATACGTGCGAGCCCGTCCCGGTCCTCTTCGTCGGGCCGAACGTCCGCCGTGACGCGGCGAGCGAATTCGGCGAGCGTGCGGCGGGGCGGGGCGGGCTGAACCGGTTCAGCGGGCGGGTCCTTCCCATGCTCCTCGGGTACAACAACTGGAGTCCGAAGTACGGTTCCTAAGTCGGGAGAGGGATCGAGATGAAACTGACGGAGCTGGCCGAGCTCATCGACGGCGCGATCCTCGTCGGGCAGGATCGGGCGGACTTGGAGATCGACCGGGCGTACGCGGCCGACCTCCTCTCCGATGTGCTCGCGCTCACCGATGAGAGCACGACGCTGGTGACGGGGCTGATCAATCCACAGGTGATGCGGGTGGCGGACATTCTGAACGTCGTCGCGGTCGTCTTCGTCCGGGGGAAGCACCCGTCGGACGCGATGCTCGATCATGCCCGGCGGGCGGGGATCCCAGTGGTGATGACGAGCAAGACGATGTTCGAGACGTGCGGGCGGATGTACGAGAACGGGGTACGACCGTGTCGGAACCGACCGATGTCGGGTGCGGAGTCCGTCGGATCGTCCACCGGGTAGCGGCCGGCGACATCGAGCGCGGGGGCGCCGCCTCGTCGGAGGTGACCGCGGAGCTCCGGGCACTCGGGGTCCCCGCGGCGGCGGCTCGGCGGGCGGGGATCGTCGCGTTTGAGGGGGAGATGAACCTGATCGTCTACTCGACCGACGGGGGGACGATCACCGTGGAGGTCACGCCCGACGCGATCGACTTGACGTTCGAGGACGACGGGCCGGGGATCGAGGACGTGGAACTGGCGATGACGCCCGGGTACTCGACGGCGCCCGAGTGGGCGACCGATCTCGGATTCGGCGCGGGGATGGGGCTGATCAACATGCGGAAGAACTCGGACCGGTTCGAGATCGACTCGCGCCCCGGCGAGGGAACGATCGTGCGATGCCGGATCTTCCGGGGGCGATCATGAAGCTGCGTGAGATCGTTGAACGACTGGAACTGATCGTCGTCTCCGACGGCGGCGATCCGGAGGCGAGGGTCGTGGGCGGGCATTGCGGCGATCTCCTCTCCCATGTCCTGGCGAGCGCGCGTCCCGGGGAGCTTTGGATCACGGTCCAGCGCCACGTCAACGTCGCGGCGGTCGCCCAGGTCGCCGGGCTCGCCGGCGTCGTCCTCGCGGACGGCGTGCGCCCGGATGACGCGCTGGTGAGCAAGGCGTCCGCGGATGGGGTCGCCGTCTACGCTTCCCCGGCGCCCGCGTTCGAGCTCGCCGGCCGCCTCCATCGGCTCCTCGCGGCGGAGGGGCGGTGAGAGCGTTTGTCGCAGATCTCCATATCCATACCTGTCTCTCCCCCTGTGGGGGGCTGCGGATGTCCCCGCGGACGATCGTCGCCGCCGCGCTCGCCCGCGGGGTCGACTTGATCGCGGTGACGGATCACAACACCTCGGAGATGACGGAACCGGTGGCGAGCGCGGCGAGGAAGAGGGGACTTTCGTTCCTGTACGGGATGGAGCTCCAGACGCGGGAAGAGGTGCACGTGCTCGCGTACTTTGACGATCCGGCGGCGTGCCGGGCCCTGTCGGAGGAGGTGTATGCCGCCCTCCCCGATCGGCCGAACGAGCCGGAACGGTTCGGGGACCAGGTCGTCGTCGATCTGGACGAGACGATTGTCCGGTTCGAGCGGAAGCTCCTCGTGAACTCGCTCGATCTCTCGCTCGAGGAGACGGTCGACCGGATCGCCTGCGCGGGCGGCCTCGCCGTCCCCGCACACGTCG
>ENA-OSEO01004997-OSEO01004997.1-sediment-metagenome-genome-assembly--contig:-NODE-4997-length-13237-cov-3.000836_pt1 | contig 13237 bp, 10 predicted proteins | sample MGYA00237883_ERZ534232 | MGnify/ENA metagenome assembly ERZ534232
TGGTTTATTGCTCCACCCAGGGCGTGCACGGAAACGTGGACCACCCCCCCGGCGATGAGGACACCCCCATCGAGCCGGAGGATTACTACCAGTATACCAAGCACCAGGGTGAACTTATGGCCAACCAGTTTCTGGCCAAGGGCCTGGAGGTGGTCACCTTGCGTCCCATGGCCATCTTCGGCCCCGGGGACCCGGCGCGTTTTCTCATGATATACCGCAGAGTTAATAAAGGGCGCTTTGTCATGGCCGGGCCGGGCCGGGCCCTTTACCACCCCCTTTACATCGACAACCTGGTGGACGCCTTTGAGCTGGCCGAGACCGCCCCGGGCGTGCTGGGCCGGGCCTATCTCATTGGCGACGCCGAGTTTTTGACCATAAAAGACCTGGTGCTTAGGATCGCCAAGGCCCTTGACACCCAGGTGAAGATAATACATGTACCTTTCTGGCCGATCTACGCGGCCAGCGCCCTGTGCGAGATGATCTACAAACCGCTTCCCTTCGAGCCTCCCTTGTTCCGCCGCCGGGCGGACTGGTTTCGCCAGAACCGGGCCTTTAAGATAGACCGGGCCCGGGCTGAATTGGGCTATGAACCCAAGATATCGGTGGATGAGGGGCTTAGGCTAACCGGCCAGTGGTATTTGGAGCATGGGTATCTCTGATGTGCGGCATCTGCGGATTTTCCTGGGAAGATAAAGACCTGGTCAAGTCCATGTGCGAGGTGCTCTGGCACCGCGGGCCGGACTCCAACGGCCAGCACACGGGCGGCGGCGCCAGCCTGGGCCACACCCGCCTGGCCATCATAGACCTCTCGCCCAAGGGCAACCAGCCCATGGCCAACGAGGACAAGACCGTTTTCCTGGTGGCCAACGGCGAGATCTACAACCACCAGGACTTACGCCAGGAACTCATGGCCAAGGGCCACGTGTTCTATTCCAACTCCGACTCCGAGTCCATCCTGCACGGTTACGAGGAATGGGGTGAGGGATGCCTCAAGCGTCTCATCGGCATGTTCTGCTTCGCCGTGCTGGACACCAGGAAAAAGCGCATCCTCTTGGGCCGGGACCGGCTGGGCATAAAACCGCTCTACTATTACCACCAGGGGAAAAAATTAATCTTCGCCAATGAAATCAAGGCCATGCTCAAATGGCCCGGACTTGACCGCCAGGTGGACCTCACCTCCTTGTACCAATACCTGGGTTATGAGTTCGTGCCCGCCCCGCGCACACTGTTTAACGGAGTGAAAAAGCTGCGCCAGGGGCACTGGGCCCTGTTCGACATGGAATCAGGTGATTTCAGGGAAGAGCCCTACTGGGACCTTCGGTTCGAGCCCCGGTTTGCCCGGCCGGAGGAGGCGGTGGAGGAACTGCGGGCGCTTCTAAAAAAATCGGTCAAGCGCCGGCTCATGTCCGACGTGCCTCTGGGGGTGTTTCTCTCCGGCGGGCTGGATTCCACTACGGTGGTGGCCGCCATGCGCGATTTGGGGGTGGAAAACCTCAAAAGCTTTTCCATCGCCTTTCCCGACCCCAGCTTCAGCGAACTGGAATACGCCACGGACATGGCTAAGCACTACCAGACCGACTCCACCGTGCTGATGATCGAAGGCCTCACCATAGAAGACCTGGAAAAGGCGGTCTACCACCTGGACGAGCCCATGACCGACCTTTCGGCCATACCGCTCATGCTCATCTGCCGCAAGGCCCGGGAAAAGGTGATCGTGGTGTTAAGCGGCGAGGGCGGCGACGAAATATTCTGCGGGTACGACCGGTTCAAGGCCTCCAAGGCCGCCCAGACCCTGGGTGGGCTGCCCGGGCTTGTGCCCACCTTGCGTGCCGTGGCCGACCGCCTGGCCGACCGCCCCCAGAAAAAAGGCGCCGTGAACATCTTCAAGCGCTTCGTGGACGGGCTCAAGCTGCCGCCCGAGGGCGGGCATCTGCGCTGGCAATATTTCCTTATGCCCGGCCAGGCCGAGGCCATCTTCAATCAGCAGGTCAGGGACCAGGTGGCCTTTGACCCCTTCGCACCGGTGCGCGATATCCTGGCCCGCTGCAACAGCCAAGAGCGCCTGGACCGGGAGATATACGCTGATCTCAAGCTCGCCATGGCCGACAGCGTGCTCATGAAGGTGGACAAGATGTCCATGTCCACTTCCATCGAGGTGCGGGTGCCTTTTCTGGATCACGAGTTCGTGGAGTTCACCGCCGCCCTGCCCGGCTGGTTCAAGCTCAAGGGCTACACCACCAAATACATCTTCCGCCAGGCCATCCGGGGACTGGTGCCGGACAGAATAGTCGACCGGGGCAAGCAGGGCTATTCTCTGCCCGTGAAGAACCTTCTGCGCGGCCAGCTCAGGCCTCTCATGGAAGAGCTTCTCACCCAAAGCCCGCTGGTCAGAGACTACCTGGTGCCCGCCACCATAAATAGACTCATGAAGGAACATCTGGCCGGCACCCACAACCATAACCACGTGCTGTGGGCCTTGATGAACGCGGCCCTCTGGCACCGCCGTTTTCTGGAGGGTAGGCAATGAACGCCGCCCGCGAGGTTTTACCCCAGCCGGGCCGGGCCACATGAATAAGGCCCCCCGCCTGGCCGGGCAGCTTGGCGGCTTTATGCTGCGCCGCCTCAAGCCCTTCGCCCCTCCCTTCCGCCTTTGGCTAGACATCACCTCCCGTTGCAATCTGCGCTGCGCCCTGTGCGCCCAGCCGCTTTTAGAAGACGATCAACGCCGGGACATGGACCAGGCCCTCCTGGAAAGCCTGGCCAACCAGGCGCCGGCCCTGGGATGCGAGATAAACCTGTTTCACCGGGGGGAGCCGCTTCTGCGGCCGGACCTGGGCCGCTGGACCAGGCGTTTCAGGGCCGGGGGAAACCTGGTGCGCATCCATAGCAACGCCACCCTGCTCACGCCCGGCCGGGTGGCGGATTTGCTGTCAAACCCGCCCGATCTGTTCACCTGTTCCCTGGACACCCTGGATCCAAAAGCCTATGCCGCCGCCCGCCAGGGGGCTGACCTGGATAAGGCCCTGGCCGGGGTGGAGCGCCTCCTGGCCGAGCGGGCCAAAGCCGGCCTGGACCAGCCCCGGGTGGCCCTTTTGCTCATGGGCCGGCAGGCCTGGGGGCCGGAACAAAACCAGCGGCTTGACCGGCTCAAGGAACGGGGCCTGGATCGGGTGATCTGGCGGGCGGCCCACAACTGGGGCGGGGCCTTGGGCGCGGCCTCAGCCCGCCGCCAGCCCGCGGTGTGCACCTTCCCCTGGTACGGCCTGGCCGTGCTTTCCGACGGCCGGGTGAGCCCTTGCCCCCAGGATTTCTTCGGCCAAATCACCCTGGGCCGGGCCGACCTACAGGGCCTTGGGGAGATATGGCAGGGCGAAAAGGCCCGGGAACTGCGCCGCGCCCACCGCTCCCACCGGCTTTCGCCCTATCCGGTGTGCCTTAACTGCGACCGCATCCAGCGACCCACCCTCTTGGGGATTCCCACCCAGCATTTGAAAAACTTCCTGGCAGAGTCTATAGTTGGACCACGCGTCCGCCGACGGGCGGCGGGCAAGGTTAAATTAAAGCAAACTTTGGGGAATCAGCCGAAAAACTGACATCGGGAAGCCATGAAAATCCTAGCCATAGCGCCCACGCCATTTTTCGCCGACCGGGGATGCCACATGCGCATCCTGGGCGAGGCCCAGGCCTTAAAGCGCCGGGGGCACGAAGTGCTTTTGATTACCTACCACCTGGGCCGCGACGTGGAGGACCTGCCCACCGAACGCACCAAAAAAGTCAAATGGTACAATAAGTTAGAGGCAGGACCCACCCTGGGCAAGTTCTACCTGGACATCCTGCTTTGGCTCAAGACCATTAAGGCTATCCGCCAATTCAAGCCGGATGTGATCCACGGCCACCTGCACGAAGGCGCCTTGCTCGGCCTTTTGGCCCGGCCCTTCGGCGCCTGGCGCGTGCCGGTGGTGTTCGATGTGCAGGGCAGCCTCACCCGGGAGCTGGACTCCTACGGCTGGCTGGACCGGGTGCCCATGGTGCGGCCCGTCTTCAATCTGGTGGAAAAGATCATCTCCCGCTGGGCCGAGCAGTTGGTGGGCTCCAACGTCAACGTAAGCCAATTCCTGGTGGAGGAGATGGGGGTGCCGCCCGAGCGGGTGTGCACCATTATAGACGGGGTGCACATGAATTTCTTCGCCGGCTCCAAAGGCCGGGATTTGAAGGCCGAACTGGGCCTGGACCCGCAAAGGCCGGTGGTACTCTACACCGGCGCCCTTTTGGCCAGCAAGGGGGTGGACAACTTCTTCAAGGCCATCCCCCTGGTGCGGGAGAAAGCGCCCGAGGCCTTCTTTCTGGTGGTGGGCTATCCGGTGGAGGATAGCAAGCGCCTGGTTAATAGCCTGGGCGTGGCCGAGCATTGTTATTTCGCCGGCCAGGTGGATTATTTCGAGCTGCCGGATTACCTCAAGATCGGCGATGTGGCCGTGGACCCCAAGGCGGACGCGGCCGGCGAGGCCAGCGGCAAGATAATCAACTACATGGGCGCGGGCCTGCCCGTGGCCTGCTTCGACAATGCCAATAACCGCCGCTTTCTGGGCGAAAACGGGGCCTTTGCCCAAGAGCCCACGCCCGCGGGCCTGGCCGGGGCCATTTTGGAGCTTCTGGCCGACCCAAAGGCGCGGAGATTGAAGGGCGAGGCCGCCCGGCGCCGGGTGGAGGAAGAGTTCTCCTGGGAGGCCGGGGGCCGTTTCTACGAGGAGGTTTTCCAGCGGGCCCTGGCCCAAAGGGCAGAGAAATAGATGGCCACGCCTTTGGGGCATGCCCTATGCGGCGTGCTGGTGGGAACCGCAGCAGCCTGGCGGCGGCCGTTTCTGGGGCCGGGAAAGGATTTGGTCCTGTTCGCCGCCCTGGCCCAGGCCCCGGATTTGGACTTCCTGCCGGGTCTCTTAATAGGGAATCCGGATGCCTTTCACCACGGCATAAGCCATTCACTGGGGTTTGCCCTGCTCTGCGGGCTGGCCTTGGCCTGGGCGAGCCGAAGCCGGGGCCAGGCAGTGCGCTGGGGCCTTATGGCGGCGGCCATATACCTGGCCCAGGTACTGGTGGACGCCCTGTCCGCGGACACCAAACCCCCTTACGGCGTGCCTCTTTGGTGGCCATTTTCCGGGGCGTTGGTGCAAAGCGATTCGCCGATATTCTTGGACGTGCGGCGCTGGAACCTGGACGGGCCGGCCGTGTGGCACAACCTGCGGGCGACGGGATTTGAGATTCTTCTTTTGGGCCTTCCCGCCGGCCTGGTATTATGGCTAAGGCACCGGTACGCGGCCGGCGGTCGTTCATTGACCCAAAGGGGGTAAGGACCTTGGATTTATCCGTAGTGGTTCCCTTGTATAACGAAGCGGCCAACGTGGAAAACCTGCACCGGGAGATCAAGGCCGCCCTGGAGGCGTTGGGTCTTGCCTGGGAGGTGGTGTACGTGGACGACGGCTCCCAGGACCAGACCTTTTCCCTGCTGGAGGAGATCGCCCAAAAAGACCCTCGCGTTGTAGTGGTGCAGCTGCGCAAGAATTTCGGCCAGACCGCGGCCTTGAGCGCAGGCTTTGACCAATGCCAGGGCCGGGTGGTGGTCACCATGGACGGCGATCTGCAAAACGACCCCCAAGACATCGCCCAGCTTTTGGCCAGACTCGATCAGGGATACGACATAGCGGCCGGCTGGCGCTTCGACCGCCAGGACCACTGGCTCAGCCGGAAGCTGCCCTCCATGCTGGCCAACGGGCTCATAAGCCTCACCACCAAGGTCAAGCTGCACGACTACGGCTGCACCCTGAAGGCCTTCCGCCGGGAAGTGGTGCAAAACATCCACCTTTACGGGGAGATGCACCGTTTCATCCCGGCCATCGCCTCCTGGATGGGGGTGAGCATCACCGAGGTCAAGGTGAACCACCGGGCCCGCCGGGCCGGCAAGAGCAAATACGGCCTGGGGCGCATCCCCCGGGTGCTTTTGGACCTCATGACCGTTAAGTTTTTGCTTTCCTATGCCACCCGGCCCATCCAGATCTTCGGGCTTTGGGGGCTGGTGGCCAGCGGAGCTGGTTTTCTTTTGGCCCTTTATTACACGGTGCAGCGCTTGTTTTTTGGCGTGCCCCTGGCCAACAAGCCCGGCCTCATCCTCGCGGTTTTACTCATATTCGTGGGCATCCAGCTCATCAGCATCGGGCTTTTGGGTGAGATGCAGGTGCGCACTTATTATGAGGCCCAAGCCAAGCCGACCTATTCCGTGCGGCAGATATTAAACCGCAAACCCGCCACCCCGCCGCAGGGCTAAACGGAGTCAAGATGCGTCTTCTGGCCCGGGCCGGCCGCAATCTCATCTTCAAGTCCCTGGGGGAACTATTTGCCGTAATTAGCTTTTTGGTCATTTTCATAATCGCGGCCCGCATCTTGGGGGCCGGCGATTACGGCCGCTACAACTATGCCGCCTCCCTTTGCGCCCTGGCCTTGATTTTCATGGATTTGGGGCTGAACACCCTGTTCGTACGCGACGCGGCCCAAAACCGGGAGCTGCTTGGCGCCTACGGGGGCACCATCCTCGTTTTGAAAACCGGGATGGGCCTGTGCGTTTTGGGAGGGCTGGCTCTCTTTTTGGGGCTGGGCGCGGTCAGCCGGGCGGATCTGCTTCTGGTCCTGGCCGTGGCGCTGGCCCAGATTTTATGGCATCTGGCCGAAGTGGGGATCGCCGGGATCAACGCGGTGGAACGCATGGACCAGGAGGCGGTGGTCAAAACCGCCTCCCGCCTGGCGGCCCTGGGCCTGACGGGCGCCTTTTTATACCTGGGCTGGGGAGTCTGGGGCCTGGTGGCGGGACTCGGCCTGGCCAACGGGCTGGCCGCCGTAATGGCCCTGGGGCTTTTGCGCCGGCAAGGACCCTTGGAGGCGCGGCTTAGGGCGGACTTTCTGGTGCCGCTTTTCAAAGAATCCCTGCCCATGGCCGTGACCAGCGTGTTCATCATGATCTACTCCCGGGTGGACATGGTGCTTCTGCAAATGATGGGCCGGGCCTATGCCGAAATCGGCTGGTACGCCGCGGCGGTGCGGGTGACCGATGGGGTGGGCATCATCCCCGCCCTGGTCTGCCGGGCCCTCTTGCCGGTCTTTTCCAGCCTGGCCGGTAAAGACCTCCCGGGCCTCAAGCGCCTCTATGAGCAGGGCATGCGCCTTCTATTTCTTCTGGGTCTACCGGCGGCGGCGGGCCTTGTCGCCCTGCGCCAGGAGGTGGCACTTACGGTCTTCGGGCCGGACTATGCACCCACCGCCAAGGTCTTTTTGTGGTATGGGCCCATGGTGGCCCTTTTTTTCTTGAACTCCCTGCAGCTAAACGTGCTTATAGCCCTGGGCCGGCAGAACCTGACTGCTTTGGCCACCGGAATATGTCTTTTGGTCAACGTGGCGCTTGATTTGTGGTGGATTCCCGCCCATGGCTACCTGGGGGCGGCGGCGGCCACCTTTTTCACCGAACTTACCCTGTTTGTCGCGGGCAGCGTATTTTTGCGGGTCAAAGCGGGACTCAAGTGGCCATATTACTTGATATCGCGACCGGCCCTGGCCACCGCGGCGATGGCCGCCGGGCTTTATCTAACCCAAGGCCGCGGGCTTTTTGTTAATCTGGCCTTGGCCGTGGTCGTCTATGCGTTTGCCGTCCTGGCCCTTAAGGCCGTGGCTTGGGCGGAGGTGCGCAGTTTGTTACAATTCATAAAAGCCGGCGGGCTGGCACCAGGGCGTGACGTGGTTTGATTACAACCTAATTGTAAACCTTTTATTCCGTAAAAAGGGCCAACAGGTGACATCCGGTGCGAATCGCCATTGATATAAGAACCGTGACCCCGGTGCGTTCCGGCGTGGGTAACTATGTTTTGCATCTGCTCAACGGTCTGCGCCTGGTGGCGCCGCAGGAGGAGTTCTTCCTGGTGGGACAGCAGAGCAACCACGAGGTTATCGGCTGGGATCTGCCGCCCAACTTGATCCACCGAACGCCCATTTCCCACGAAAGTCATCCCTTGGGCGACATCTGGGAGCATGTCTGGCTTCCCCGCATCCTGGAGCGCTACAACGTGGGGGTGATGCACGGGCCGGCCACCTTGATACCCCTGCGCCATGCGAGATACGCCACGGTGGTGACCATTCATGACTTGGTGGCTTTTTTGTTTCCTGACACCATCCCCCGCAAATACGGCATGTACATGCGCTGGCTCCTCAGGCACGTGGTGCGTAGCGCGGACCGCATCATCAGCGTGAGCCATAACACCAAAAATGATTTGGTGAAAATTTTGCGGGTGAATCCGGACAAGATAACGGTTATCCACGAGGCGGCCCAGCCCGGCTTCAAGCCCATCGCGGATCAAGCCTTACTCGTCGAAACCCGCCAGCGCTACGGCATAGACCGGCCCTTCATCTATCACGTGGGCAACATCGAGCCGCGCAAAAACCTGGCGCGCCTCATCAGGGCCTATGCGATTCTGCGCGAACGCATGGGAAATAATGTGCGGCTGGCCATCACCGGCCAAAAGGGTTGGCTCACCAAAAAGCTCATGAAGGCCTTGGGGGGGGTGGATTTGGGCGATGATGTGATCTATACCGGATATGTGCCCCACGAGGACCTTCCCCTTCTAATGAACGCCGCCGAAGCCTTTGTGTTTCCCTCCCTCTATGAAGGCTTCGGGCTGCCGGTCTTGGAGGCCATGAGCTGCGGCACGCCGGTGGTCACCAGCAACATAAGCTCCCTGCCGGAGATCGTGGGGGAAGCGGCCGTTTTAGTGGACCCCTATTGCGAGGAATCCATCGCTTTGGGCATGCAAAAGGTCCTGGAAGACAGGGAACTTATACAGCGTCTACGCCAGGAAGGACGGGTCCAGGCCAGCCGCTTTTCCTGGGAAGGGGCGGCGCTCAAGACCCTGGAGGTCTACCGGGACGTCCACCACACGGGAGGCGGCGCTTGAGGCTGGTTTATGATCTGCGTCTTCTGACCGGGCAGATGCACGGCATGGCCCGCTATGCCCTGGAGCTTCTAAAGGCCCTTTTGGAGGGTGAGCCTGCCTTGAAGGTGGAGGTGATTTTGCGCTCGCCAGAGCAGGCGGGCTGCCTTCCCGCGGACGGCCGCCTTAAGACCTGGTTTGTGGACCTGCCGCCCTATGGCCTGTCGGCGCAGCTTAAGCTGCCGCCTCTGCTTGGCCGCAGGGCTTTGGATCTTTATCACTGCCCCTTTTACGCCCCCCCTGTGCTTTTCAAGGGGCCCATGGTGTTTACGGTGCATGATTTGATCCACCTGCGCTTTCCCCGCGACCACGGCCTCAAATACCGGCTTTTCTACCGGGCGGTGGTGGGGCCGGCCGCCCGCCGGGCCCAGGCCGTCTTCACGGTGAGCGAGCACTCCAAAAAGGATTTGGTGGAGCTTTTGGGGGTTGATCCCGACCGGGTGGCGGTAACCCCCAACGCGGTGGGACCGGCCTTCAAACCCCTGCCGGAGCAAAGAGAACGCCAAACCGCCAAGCGCCCGGACCTGCCGGAACGCTACTTCTTCTCCGTGGGCAACGCCAAGCCGCACAAGAACCTGGCGGCTCTGGTCAAGGCCCATCAGATGCTGACGGCCTCCCCGCCGGAAGGGGCCAGGGAGGTACCCCCGCTGGTAATGGTTGGGGTGGGGCCCGGCGAGCTGGCCGGCGCCGAACCCGGCGAGCGGCTGATACTCAGGCCGCGCATGGAGGACGTGGATCTGGCTCGGGCCTACGGCGGGGCCCTGGCGGTGGTTATACCTTCCTTGTACGAGGGTTTCGGCCTGCCCGCCCTGGAGGCCCTGGCCTGCGGGGCGCCGCTGGTTTGCAGCAACCTAGCCTCCCTGCCCGAGGTGGTGGGCCAGGCCGCTCTGCTTTGCCCGCCGGAGCCCGCCGCCCTGGCCCAGGCCATGGGGCGGGTGCTCACCGATCCTGGGCTGCGGGCGTCTTTGGCCCAGGCCGGCCCGCCTCAGGCTCAAAAATTCAGTTGGCGGCGCACGGCGGGCCAAACCTTGGAGGTCTACCGGCGCATTGGAGAGGGGCGTTGGCCGTGAATCAATCCGATAATTTGGCCGCTGAGTTCGCGGGCCTGCGGGTGGTGCTGGTGCACGACTGGCTCACCGGCATGCGCGGGGGAGAGAAGGTGCTGGAGGCATTTTGCCGCCTTTTTCCCCAGGCGCCCATCTACACCCTGCTGCATATAAAAGGCTCGGTGAATCAATTGATCGAGGGCCACGAAATACGGACCTCGTTCATACAAAAAATGCCTTTCGCCGCCAAGCGCTACCGGCACTACCTGCCCCTTTTCCCCCTGGCCATAGAGAGATTGAAGCTGCCCGCCTGCGATCTGTTGATCAGCTCCAGCCATTGCGTGGCCAAGGGAATCATCCCGCCGACAGGCGCCCTGCACGTAAGCTACCTGCACACCCCCATGCGCTATGTATGGGATTTATATGATACCTATTTCGGCAAAGGCCGGGGAGGGTTGGCCGGCCGGGTCATGCCCTGGGTGCGACCCCGCCTGCAGAACTGGGATGTGCGCACCTGCGGACGGGTGCATCATTTCCTGGCCAACTCCGCTCACGTGGCGGACCGCATAAGGCGCCACTATCAACGGCAGGCTGAGGTGATCCACCCGCCGGTGGATACCGCCCGTTTCAAGCCGGCTTCTGAAGTGGGCGATTACTATCTGGTGCTGAGCGCCTTGGTGCCCTATAAAAGAATCGACCTGGCGGTGCAGGCCTGCACCGCCAGCGGCCGGCGCCTTAAGGTGGTGGGCCTGGGGCCGGAATTGGCCAACCTCAAGTCCCTGGCCGGACCCACCATAGAGTTCCTGGGCTGGCAGCCGGATGAGGCCCTGCCCGCCCTCTACGCCGGGGCGCGCGCCTTTTTATTCCCCGGGGAGGAAGACTTCGGCATCACCCCGGTGGAATCCATGGCCGCCGGCCGGCCGGTGGTGGCCTTCGGCCGCGGCGGCGCCCTGGAGACCGTGGTGGGTCCTGACGACCCCCAGGGGCGGCCCCCCACCGGGATCTTCTTTTTTGAACAAAATGAAAAGGCCCTGGAAGAGGCCCTGACGAAGCTGGAAAAAAAACAGGATATCTTTGACCCCTTGGCCCTGGCCGCGCGGGCGGCCCAATTCGATACCGGCATTTTCTTGAAACGTATTTCCTCTTATTTACAGGAAGTTATCGGCAAAAACAGCCCGGTTGACCTAAATTGAGCGCAATGCTAGGCTTAAAGGGCATTAGGGTCGCTTTTAAGGGCGGCCCCTGCATTTTTAAGGCAAAAGGACCCGTTGCGAAAAATTCGTCCTGCCGGGAGAGCACATGCAAGTTTTGATCATAGGCGCAGGAGAGGTTGGGTTTCATACCGCGCTTCGGCTCTCGCGCGAGGGGCACAAGGTGGTGGTGGTTGACCGCGACGCCGAGGCCCTGCGCAAGGTCTCCGAAAAGATGGACGTACAGACCTTGCTGGGGATGGGCTCGTCCCCGGCGGTCCTGCGCGAAGCCGCAGTGGCCGAGGCCGATCTGGTGGTGGCGGTGACCGATAGCGACGAGGTTAATTTACAGGCCTGCCGGTTTGCCAAGTTTTTGGCCCCCACCGCCACCTCGGTGGCCCGCATCCGCAGCGAGGATTATCTCGACTTCCTGGAGGAATTCGGTTTAAGCAGTCTGGACGTGGACGCGGTCATCAATCCGGAACGCGAGGTGGCCCAGCAAATCCAGCAATTCATCGCGGTTCCCGCCGCCTCTTCGGTGGCGGATTTCGCCGAGGGCAAGGTGAAGCTCCTGGGCCTCAAGGTGCCGGTGACCAGCCCCTTGTTGGGCCTAACTCTGGCTCAGCTTCACCCGCCCGGCGGTCCGTCGCTTCTGGTGGCGGCCATCGAACGCGGAGGCAGGATCATCATCCCCGGCGGGAGCGACACCTTAAACGCCGACGACCTGGCCTATGTGGTGGTGCGGGAGACGGATATCGAACAGGTGGTGACCCATTTCGGCTTGCACGGAGCGCCGGTCAAAAACCTGGTGGTGGTGGGCGGAGGGGCCATCGGCCGGCTGGTGGCGGCCCAGGCCCGCCAGCGGGATGTGAAGACCCGCATGATAGAAAAACACGATGACCGCTGCCAGAGGCTGGTTGACCAGCTGGAAGACGTGATCATCCTGCATGGGGATGGGACCGATTTGAGCCTCTTGGAGGAGGAGAACATCGGGGCGGCCGACGTGCTGGCGGCGGTGACCGACGACGAGGAAAATAACGTCCTCATCGCCCTCTTGGCCAAGAAAATGGGGGTCAAGCGCACCATCGCCCGGGTGGCCCACCTGGGCTACGTCCCCCTGGTAAGCACCCTGGGCCTGGATTTGGTGGTCAGCCCCCGTTTCGCGGCGGTGGGCGCCATCCTGCGTTATCTGCGCCGGGGCAAGGTCCTCAACGTGGCTTCGTTAAAAGACGAGGGCGCGGAGGTAATCGAAGTGGAGGCCCTGGCCACCTCGGGCCTGGTGGATAAGCCCTTGAGCCAGGTGAACATGCCCGCAGGAGCCCTGGTGGCCGCCATCATCCGCGACCGGACGGTCACCATCCCCACCGGAAACACCGTGGTGCAGCCGGGGGATCACCTTGTGATCTTTCTCTTGCACAAGGTCTTAAGCAAGGTGGAGAAACTTCTCACCGTGAGTCTGGAATTTTTCTAAATTGTATTTATCCCCGCGTTACACCAGTTACTGACCTATTGCCTAAAGCTCGGGCTAGGAGAAGCGGCCTTGGGATTAGCGTATATATTTTCCCTGGTGGGCCTTTTATCAATGGTCCTGGGGCTTTTCATGCTGGCTCCCATGGGGGTTGCCCTGTGGTACAAGGAAGCCTCTTGGACCGCCTTTTTGGCGGGCGCGGTTCTGTCTCTGATCATTGGAGCCAGCCTTTTCTGGCTGTTTAGGGATAAAAACGCCGGCGAGCTGAGCCACCGCCAGGGCATGGCCATCGTGGGCCTGGCCTGGGCGGCGGCCGGGCTTTTGGGCGGGGTTCCTTTCTATCTTTCCGGCAACTTCGCCGGCTTCACCGATGCGGTCTTCGAATCGGTCAGTGGATTCACCACCACCGGCGCCAGCGTGCTGCCCAAGGTGGAGATCGTAAGCCGGGGGGTTCTTTTCTGGCGCGCCTTGACCCACTGGCTGGGGGGCATGGGCTTTATCGTGCTCTCG
>ENA-OSEO01004999-OSEO01004999.1-sediment-metagenome-genome-assembly--contig:-NODE-4999-length-13235-cov-4.159371_pt1 | contig 13235 bp, 10 predicted proteins | sample MGYA00237883_ERZ534232 | MGnify/ENA metagenome assembly ERZ534232
CCTCTTGATGCTACCGCGATTTTTTATACCTATGCCGTATCGCCCGTCAAGGAAAAAATATCATAATTGTTCATGAAATCGGATGATTTTCGTCTTACAATACATAGGGTGCCCTTTGCGGTTGACCATGCGATGACTTTTTGCGCCTTGCCTTTTTCATGGCCGTATTATAGAAAGATCTCATGAGAACAGTGCGTCTATTCAGGGAGCGAAGGGAGCAGGAAATATACGGATGAAATACGAGGGAATGATAATACGGCCTCCCAGTGAAGCCGGAAGCCTTCTTTTACAGATCAGTGTGGGATGTTCGCACAACAGATGCACATTCTGTCCGACCTATAAGGGGGAAAGATTCAGAATCAAAACCTTCGAGGAGATTGAAGAAGATATCATCGAAGCGTCGGGGTACGGGCCCATAGAAAAGATATTCCTGTGTGACGGTGACGCGCTGATTCTCCCCATGAAAAAGCTGGTGCCTATCCTTGAATCCATCAACACACACATCAAAGGTGTCCGGAGGATCGGGCTGTATGCCAACGCGAAGAGCGTTCTGCGGAAGACGCCGGAAGAACTCGCGCAACTTCGGGATCTGGGGATTAAAATAGCCTATCTGGGCATGGAGACGGGGAATGACGATATCCTCACGGCAATCGATAAAGGAGCGAACTCCCGCCAGATGGTGGAAGCGGGACGAAAAATCAAGGATGCCGGCATCATGCTTTCCGTCACCGTACTCCTAGGTATCGGCGGAAAAGATCGAGGTGAGGAGCACGCCCGTGATACGGCGCGGGTCCTCACGGAGATAGACCCGGATTATGTGGGGGCCCTTACGGTGATGGTTGTCCCCGGAACGCCTCTCCATGAAGAGCGGTTGTCCGGAAGATTCGAACTTCCTGATCAATTCGGGTTTCTCCGTGAACTCGAGATAATGATCGCTGAATCCGACTTTACCGATTGTCTCTTTACCTCGAATCACGCCTCGAACTATCTCCCCATACGAGCCGGAATGCCGCAGGAAAAGGAAGAAACGGTCCGGTTGATACGACAGGTCATCGCATCCTCGAACAAAAAAGTGCTCAGGCCGGAATATATGAGGGGGTTGTAAGACAAAGGCCTATGTCCGTTCCTGCGGCAAGCAAACGAATGGAGGGATGAAACCATTATTCCTGGAAGAATCAGAAAATGGGCGCAGTCGCTTTTGACTGGAAAGCATGACCTGGCGAAGCTGGAAGAGAAAGTAGAGTCCATTCTCGACTCGGGTGAAAGGGATGGCCTTATTGACAAACAGTCAGGGGAAATGATCCGGAACATCCTTGATCTGCGCGAGACCCTGGCGAGGGAGGTAATGATTCCAAGGACCGACATCGTTGCCGTGAGCGACAGTTCGACCATTGAGGAAATTTTGGCTCTTGTCATGAGTCACGGTCATACGAGGATGCCCTTCTATAATGAAAATATCGATAATATCGTTGGGATACTGAATGTGAAGGACCTGCTGAGATTCTGGTCTCAAGAGGTCGGAAAGCAGGACATCACCTCCATACTGAGAAGCACGTATTATATCCCGGAAACCAAGAATATCCATCTCCTTCTGCACGAACTCAAAGAGAAGAAATCACATATGGCCATTGTTATCGATGAATACGGCGGAACCTCCGGTCTGGTGACGCTCGAAGATCTGATAGAAGAGATCGTCGGTGAGATTCATGACGAACACGATATTGAGGAAGATCCTTTCGTGAAACTGACGGGAGGGGATGTTCTGGTGGACAGCAGGGTTGATATCGAGGAGTTCGAGGAATACTTTGGCATAGATATTCCGGAGGGACAGTTCGAGACGCTGGGAGGATTCATATTTTTTCTCATCAAAAAGATCCCCGTAGCGGGTGAAACTCTGTCCTACAAAGACCTGAAAATCACCATAGAAGCGGCGGATGAAAGGAGCATTCAGAAGGTGCGAATCCAGAGGACCGGAGATCCGACGGGGAGCCCCAAAAAGGGAAAGACACCTGCGTCCCATGAATAAAAAAGACCTGATACTCGCCCTTACTTCCGGACTCCTTCTCTGCCTTTCTTTCCCCAAGGCAAACCTCGGCATTCTCATCTGGATTGCTCTGGTGCCGCTCCTGTATGCCCTCCGGGACAAAAACCTTCAGAACGCCTTTCACGTCGGATTTATTGCCGGTTTTCTGTACAATGCCGGTCTGGTGTACTGGATCGTCTATGTTGTGGCCCATTATGGCCACCTCCCTCTGTACGCCGGCGTCTCGGTCATGTTCCTTCTGGTTATCTACCTGAGCATCTATCCCGCCCTCTTCTGCCTGGGTGTCGCGTATTTCCTGAAAAGGGGTGTGCGGGCGGTGCTGATAGCGCCCCCCTTGTGGACCGCCCTGGAATATGTGAAGGCCCACCTCTTTTCGGGGTTCCCCTGGGAGGACCTGGCATATTCGCAGCATGGGCAACTCCCTCTCATACAGATCGCCGACATAACAGGGCCCTACGGCATAACCTTTCTGATAGTTCTTGTGAACTGCATCGTGTACGACTGCGTGATTGGTTTCTTTCCCCCGCCCTGGGGTAAAAGAAGGCTCCCCACCTCCGAGATTGTTATCGGGGCAGTTCTCATGGCGCTGGTTGTGGGGTACGGGATGTACCGCATCGATACACTGAAAGATACCGACAGGGATTTTAATCCGGTCAACGTTCTCATTGTTCAGGGAAATATCGATCAGTCGGTGAAGTGGACCCCTGAGTTCCAGACGAAAACTCTCGATATCTATCGGAACATGTCAGTCAATGCGTCGAAGAAAGGCGTGTCATTGATCGTTTGGCCGGAGACCGCCGTGCCATTCTACTTTCAAAATGATGACGAACTGTCCCGGGGTGTTGTCGATGTGACACGCGGTACCGGAGCCTGGATGCTCTTCGGTTCGCCCTCATATGAAAGGGGAGGGGAGAGGGTATCGTTTTACAACAGCGCTTATCTGCTCTCCCCGGCCGGGCATGTAGCGGGGAGATATGACAAGGTCCACCTGGTTCCCTTCGGGGAATATGTCCCCCTCCAGAATGTCCTCTTTTTTATAGACAAACTCGTGGCGGGTGCCGGTGATTTCAAACCCGGCGGCGGGATTGTCCCCCTTGCGATGGGTGATCACACGATAGGACCCCTTATCTGCTATGAGGCGATATTCCCCGAAATCAGTCGTGAGCACCGCTTGCGGGGCGCCGAGCTCCTTGTAAATATAACCAATGACGCCTGGTACGGAAACACATCGGCCCCGTACCAGCATCTCACCATGGCCATCTACCGGGCCATAGAAAATCGTACCTATCTGATACGGGCCGCTAATACGGGAATCAGCGCCATTGTGAATCCGGCAGGCGAAATTGTGTCCCGCACGGGGTTATTCGAACGGGAAGTTCTTGACGGCACGGTGGAGTTCACCCGTCATCGCACCCTTTATTCCCGGTACGGCAACGTGTTCACTTGTTTCTGCATGGGATTTCTGCTAATGGCTTTCCCAGTTTCCTTGAGGAGGAAGAAGATATGATTGCAGACATTTTTGAGACCATACGGGATCTGAAAGAGAGAATAGAAAATCTCAGGGGCTGTCTTTGACGTCGATGCCAATGAAGAAAAGATGGCACGCCTTGAAAAACAGACCCTCCAGGACGGTTTCTGGGACGATCCCGCAACCGCCAGAGAGATAGTGAGGGAAAGGAGCAGGGCGGAAGAAACGGTGCGCGGATGGCATACCCTGAATACAGCCCTTCAGGATCTGAATATGCTCTTTGAAATGGCGCGCGATGAGGGCGATGAAGAAATCCTCAAAGAAATAGAAGGGGATATCGCTCTTCTTGAGACATCAGTGAGAAACGAGGAATTCAGGATGATGCTCGGGAGCGAGGAAGATCCCGGCGACGCCATCATGACCATCCATGCCGGTGCCGGTGGCACGGAAGCCCAGGACTGGGCGGAGATGCTCCTTCGCATGTACCTCAGATGGGCTGAGCGGAAGGGCTTTGAAACGAAGATCATCGACTTTCAGCCGGGCGATGAAGCGGGAGTGAAAAGCGTAACCATGACGGTGGCGGGACGGTACGCATACGGTTACGCCAAGGCCGAGGTCGGGATACACCGGCTGGTGCGCATCTCCCCTTTTGACACGGGCAAGAGGAGACACACGTCATTCGCCTCGGTCTTTGTGTATCCTGAAGTCTCCGACGATATTGATATCGAAATCAATGAGAACGACCTGCGGATTGATACCTACCGGTCCAGCGGAGCGGGCGGGCAGCATGTGAACAAGACGGATTCTGCTGTCAGAATTACCCATCTGCCGACGGGAATCGTCGTCCAGTGCCAGAACGAGCGGTCCCAGCATAAGAACAAGGCTATGGCGATGAAAGTGCTGAAATCGCGCCTCTACGAAGAAGAACTGCGCAAGAAATCCGAGGAGATGGATGAGGTCAACAAGACGAAGAAGCAGATCGCCTGGGGAAGCCAGATTCGCTCCTATATTTTGCACCCCTACAAGATGGTGAAGGACCACAGAACGAACCGTGAGGTTGGAAATGTGGACCGGGTTCTGGATGGAGACATAGATGACTTTATGGAGGCGTACCTGATAAGCTGAGTGCGATCGGGGAATATCGGGGCTTTTTCTGTTGCTGCTCCTTGCATTTCTCGGTGAAATAATCTAGAGAGGGGCACACGCTGATCAATATGGGAATGTTCAGTGCTGTTTCGCTGGAGGCTCATAATATGTTTTTATTGAAAAGGCTTATGGTTGTGGTTTTTATTGCCGCGCTTTTCTCCGCATGCGTGCCGCCGAATGGACCGGGTCTTCTGCCGCCCCCGCCGGACCCGGTGGAACAAGCGCCGCCCGCAGCCCGGACGGACGCGAATCTTCAGCCGTCCCAAGAAACCTATCACCCCGAACCCGTCGGTGAAAAACGCTCGGAGACCTCTTCAGCTTCCGAAACGGAAGCTTCCAACCCCGAAGAATCAAGTGAAAAAAATCAAGAGCAGAATAACCAGCAGGCAGTCATGGATGAAGCCCTTGATTTTCTGGAGCAGGCCCAGCGTCTCTGGGAACAGGGGGAACCTGACAACGCACTGAAGCTCCTCGACGATGCCTATTCCCTCGTGCTGGATGTCAATGGCGATCCCGAAATCGCCTGGCAGAAGGACGATCTCCGTGTGATGATTGCCAAAAAGATCATCGAAATCTATACATCGAGAAGCCGCGTCGCCGCCGGCTACCAGAGCGAGATCCCTCTTATTATGAATGAGGATGTGGAGAGGGCCATTAAACGCTTCCAGGGTCCTGAGCTTACGTTTTTTCTCTCCTCCTACGATCGATCGGGCCGGTATCGCCCGATGATTCTTGAACAGCTCAAGGAAGCGGGGTTACCGGAAGAACTTTCCTGGCTTCCCCTGGTAGAGAGCGGATTCAAGGTGAAAGCCCTTTCCAAGGCCAGGGCCCTCGGCCTCTGGCAGATCATTCCCTCAACCGGCTACCGGTATGGTCTCAAGCGTGATCTGTGGATCGATGAGCGGATGGATCCCGAAAAATCAACCCGGGCGGCGATAGGCTATCTGAAGGAACTGCACGGCATATTCGGGGACTGGCTCACGGTACTGGCGGCGTATAACTGCGGCGAGGGGAGGGTCCTCCAGACCATATCGCGGCAGCAGATGAATTACCTGGACAACTTCTGGGATCTCTATCGTCAGCTCCCGCTGGAGACATCGAATTACGTTCCACGGTTCCTGGCGACGCTCCATATCATCAATGATCCCCAGAAGTACGGGATTGACCTGAATCGCGACCAGGAGAAGCCGATCCCCTTTGATACGGTGGATATTGACAAGAGCGTCACCCTGAAAGCCGTGGCGCAAGGGCTCGATATTCCGGAGGAAACACTGGAGACGCTGAACCCGGAGCTGCGGTACAAAACGACCCCCGGTTCCTACGGGTTAAAGGTTCCGGCAGGAATTGGAGAAAAGTTTGCTCTGATTATCGACGCGGTTCCTGAGGCCAAGAAGCCGGGCGGTACGGACTTTATCCGGTATAAGGTAAAAAAGGGTGACACTCTCTCCGTAATTGCGGGAAGGTACAAGAGTTCGGTCAGCGCGATCATGGCGGCGAACCGCCTTACCAGTAAACACAGTATCAGGGCGGGGAGGTGGATCAAGATCCCGTCCCGCGGGTATGTCTATTCCGAGCGACCATCCGTTTCTCTCTCTCAGAAAGGGGATGTCGCCGTATACAGCGTACGGAAGGGGGATTCTCTCTGGCTTATCGCCCAGCGTTTCGGGACAACCATATCGGAGATAAAAAGGCTGAACGGTCTGCAACGCAATGATCTCAGTATCGGGCAGATCCTCAAGATTCGAGAGAGTGCAGGGGGAGACAAGGCCCTGTCGTCGAAGACCTATGTGGTACAAAGGGGGGATACCCTGTCCACCATAGCCTCACGAAACAGGATCGGTCTCACGCAGCTTCTTCGATTGAATAACCTGGGAACGCATTCCGTTATTCACCCCGGTCAGGTGCTGATAATCCAGTAAGGTTCAGAAAAGCTGGCTGTCCGGCGCTTCAGCGTATCTTTTCTATTCAATGTGGTATTTTTTCAACGCGAAAAAGATCTCTTTTTCTTTTTTTTTCATCTTTTCCGCCTCACGGCCCTGTTCATGATCGTATCCCAGAAGATGGAGCACTCCGTGGATCATGAGGTAATTGATCTCATCTTCGAGGGGCAGATCACCGGCCCGCGCGTCCCGGAGGGCCGTTTCGACCGAGATGACGATATCGCCGAGAAGCAGTGGATTGATGGCGCCGAAGTCCCCTTCATTCATTGAGAACGCGATGACGTTCGTCGGATGATTTCTCCCCAGATAGTGCCGGTTGATCTCCGTAATCTCCGTGTCATCCACAAAGAGCAGACTGACCTCATGGCCCTCCATTTCGAGAGATTTGAGGATGGCGGCCATCGACTGTCTGGTCAACGGAACATCTACCGGTGCGACGGTTTGTCTGTTGGTGACCAGAATGTTCATGACGATGATTTCGGAGAGGGTTGCTGGTACTCGATACGCCGGTGAAATATGCCGGTGAGTATCCGGGTGGAGGTCTCGGCAATCTTTCTCAGATCACGAAAGGTCAGATCCGATTCATCGAGCTGTCCTTCCTCCACTACCTGTTGGATTCTGGCATTGACAAGATTTCTGATTCGCGCGGGGGTCGGATTGGTCAGCGTCCGGGAAGAGGCTTCGATAATATCCCCTAGGAGAACGAGGCCCGCCTCCTTCTTTTGAGGTTTCGGACCGGGGTATCGAAAGTCCGCTTCAAGAATCGGTTTTCCGGAACCCTTGGTTTCCTTCTTGGCTTTTTCGTAGAAATAGCTGACAAGACCCGTTCCATGGTGCTGTCGGATGATTGCCGTTATCACCTTTCCCAGATTATGCTCCCTGGCCAGATCGCAACCATCCTTGACATGCGAAATGATGACGCGGCTGCTCATCTGCGGAGAGAGGTCATCATGGCGGTTCTTCCAGTTTGGTTGGTTTTCTATGAAGTAGAGGGGTTTCTTCATCTTTCCGATGTCGTGGTAATAGGCGCTTACCTTGGCAAGAAGCGCGTTTGCGCCGATCTCTTCAGCGGCGGCCTCCACCAGGGAGGCCACGATAATGCTGTGATGGTATGTCCCGGGCGCCATCATGAGCAAATCCTGAAATATGGGCTGGTTCAGATTGGCCAGTTCGAGGAGCTTTATGTCCGTCGTATAGCCGAAAAGCCATTCAAAAAGAGGGACGAGGCCGGACACGATGAATCCCGAGAGGACGCCTCCCAAGACTCCCATCACCAGTTGTATGAGTGTTTCAATGGTGAAGAGATTGCCGGAGAGAAGAGAAAGACAGAGGATGGCCGCCCCATTGACCGCCCCGACCACCAGGCCGATCTTGAAAAAAGCGGAGCGCCGCTCGCACCGGATGATACAGTGCGCCGCAACCGCGTTTCCCATAAGGGAAAGGACAAATATGGGGGCTTTATCCTCAAACAGGAAGGCGACCATTAGGGAGGAAAAGACGGAAAAGATGAGGCCTTCGTTCCTGCCGATCAGAATCGCGACGAGCATGGCGCCCGTCGTAAAGGGTATGGCATAGATGCTGACTGATGCCGGGATGAGCTGATACGCCATGCCCACGGAGTCGCATATGAATATACCCGCTTTTACCAGCATGACCTGAAGGATTATGACGATCCCCATACACATGATATCCGTGGTCACGTTTTTTGATGAGCGGAACCGCTGGCTGGACATGCGGTAGAAGACAATAGTGAGGAGCAGAATACTCAGGAATATCCCGGAAAAGATGGATGCATTCAGGAGCCTGCTCCCCTCTTTCCCCTTATAGAAGGCGTCCAGTTTATCCAAATCCGTCGGGGTTATCTTCTCTCCTTCCCGGATGATCATTTCGTTCTTCTGAACCTCGTACAGGACGGGCCGTACCCCATCCGAAGCGGCCTGCTTTCGCATTTCCGTCGCGTTTTTGGCGAGGGTGAGATTGGGGCGGACAGCCTTCTGGGCCAGTGACAGTACGATCCCCTCAGGCTTTTTGGTTTCGAAGAGGATCTCCGCGTTCTTGCGTATGTGACCGCCCAATTTCGCCACGTCCAGTATGGATGAAAGGTCATTCAGGTCCCGCTCTGCCTGATTTCGTATTGCCCGTATGGTGATGCCCTTGTCATGATGAAGGTCCAGATCGTCACTGTTTCCGATCAAACCGGTCCCGTACGTGTGATACACAAGCCGGACCACATCATTGCACAGGCCGAGGGGAAATCCGCGTTTGGCTAGAAATGCGAATTCTTCGTCCGTGAGGGGTATGCCGGTGGCATCTTCGAAGGCTTTCTCGGCCTGTTCCACGGCTGTTTGTTTCGTGTCAGAGGCGCCGGGGTTGCCCGCAATGATCTCTCCTGCGGCAAGAAATCCTTTTGACAGGGCGATGCCTATCTTGGCCGGCATCTCGCTGTCAAAATCATAGATGGCCCGGGTCGCCGACACGGCCGCCGTCTTTTTCTGCTCGGTGGCGATCCTGTCGATAACAAGAAAATTACGGTCCGCCTGTATGTCTTTTGTGGAGATCGCGCCTACGTTGTATTCAGGCGGGGCTATGTGGAGGATCTGAGGATACAGGATGAGGGTCAGAATCAGGGCGACACCAACCGTTATTCCTGACTTCAGGGAGAAGGTGGGCCTGAGCAGCCTTTCGATCAACCGGTTTCGTACAGCACCGGTGGCTGCCCCGGTTTGAGGGGGTTTTTTTATGGCCATGAATTTTTTGTAACGATTACCGGCTGTCAGTCCGTGTTTGTTTGCCGCCGAGATGGTTGTATGCCTTTATGATTTCCTGGACGAGGCGATGTCTTACCACATCTATCTCTGAAAAGTAAACAAACCGGATATCCTCAATCCCCTTCAGGAGATCCTTGACTTCTATGAGGCCCGATATCTTGTCGGGGGGGAGATCCGTCTGGGTCACATCGCCGGTTATGACGGCCTTTGAACCGAATCCGAGCCGCGTGAGAAACATCTTCATCTGTTCCGACGAGGTATTCTGAGCCTCATCCAGGATGACGAACGAATCATTGAGCGTTCTTCCCCGCATGAATGCGAGGGGAGCTACCTCGATAATCCCCTTGCTGATGAGCGCGGACGCCCGTCCGAAATCCATCATATCGTAGAGGGCGTCATATACCGGCCTCAGGTAGGGATTGACCTTTTCCGAGAGATCGCCCGGAAGGAATCCCAGTCGTTCGCCGGCCTCGACAGCGGGCCGCGTGAGTATGATTCTGCTCACGCTCTTTTCGAGAAGCGCCCCAACCGCCATGGCCATGGCAAGGTAGGTTTTGCCGGTTCCGGCGGGGCCGATTCCAAAAACGATATCGAATTTCCTGATGGAATCGATATACAGTTTCTGCGCCACACTCTTCGGTGTAATCACCCGCTTTTTTGACGAAATGAAGACGGTGTCGAGGAATATGGCCTCCAGGTCGGCAGAGCGGTCCCGCGAAAGAATACGATGGGCGTAGTCAATGTCATTGGGGTAGATCGAATATCCCTTTTCGATGATGCCGTAGAGCTGGGTGAGAAGGTTCTTGATAAGGCCGCAGTCCTGCTCATCTCCCGATATGGAGATGAATGAGCCTCTCGCATTCAGACTGACCCGTCCCAACTTTTCAAGAACCTTGCGATTCTTATCCTGCTCTCCCAGCAGAACCTTCAGCTTGTCATTGTCCGGGAAGTGTACTTTTTCGACACCAAGGTCTTGATGGGCTTTTGTTTCCAAATGATAGGCACCCTGTCCGTATGGTGTTTGTATCTTACCATATCGTGGCCCTCTGTCCAACAGCTATTGTTGCAGCAATAGACTGTCCCCCACGGCATGGCATATCCGGGAGCACTACGGGGAAGAACGGGGGAGATCACCCGGCGGTTGACATTTGTACCCTTTTTACACCAGAATAACCGCGGTGAATCATATCCGTGAAGGAGGCTCATATGCTGAACGATGAGAAATGGAAGGCATACAATCCCGAGGGGGACAGGCGCGTCGTCGTTACCAGGCAACTGCCGGGGGAAACATGGCTCAAGATCCTCACCGAGGCCGGCTGCAGGGTGGATGTCCGCACGGCTCAGGACAATCCGGGGACGGAAGAAATACTCTCCGCCATAGGCGACCACTGCGCCGGGGCCATCGGACAGCTGACTGAGGTCTGGGGGGATCGGCTTTTCTCCGCCCTCAAAAGGGCCGGGGGAACCGTGTACAGCAACTATGCCGTGGGATACAACAATGTTGATGTTGACGCGGCGACGCGGCACGGTATCTGCGTGGGGAACACCCCCGGCGTTTTGACCGAAACGACTGCGGAGATGGCTGTCGCTCTGACATTCGCTGCTGCTCGACGGGTGGTCGAAGCGGATACCTACGTACGCCAGGGGAAATTTACAGGATGGCTCCCCTCCCTTTTCCTCGGAGAGTTGCTCCACGGGAAGACGGTCGGCGTTATCGGCGCTGGGCGTATCGGTACCGCCTACGCACGCATGATGGTTGAGGGGCACAAAATGAATCTCATCTATTATGACGTGTGCCGGAACAGCGCCCTGGAAGAGTATGTGTCCGCCTACGCCGATTTTCTGGTGTCTCGGGGAGAACGCCCCGTGACGTGCAGGTACGCCGGGAGCGTGGACGAAGTTCTCGAGGAAGCCGATCTGGTGAGCCTCCATCCGGCGCTCGACCCGAGTACCCACCATCTCATTGACGCACGGCGCCTGGGGCTGATGAAGCAAAACGCCATACTCATTAACGCGGGTCGGGGACCGATGATCGATGAGGCGGCCCTCGTAACCCACTGCCGGAAGAACCCTGCATTTCGTGCCGGCCTTGATGTCTTTGAAGATGAGCCCGCGCTGAAGCCGGGATTGAACGCGCTCAGCAATGTGGTTCTGGCTCCCCATCTCGGGTCGGCCACCGGATGGACCCGTGAAGGGATGGCTGCTCTCGCGGCGAGAAACGTGGTGGGAATCCTGATGGGATATCCGGCATGGAAAAGAGCGGATGTTCTTCCCTTTCTCGGTGATGTTCCGCCGAAAGCCGCTCCCAGCATAGTGAATGCCGACGAGAGAGGAATACCGGGATATACCGAGTGATGGTATTCCGGAGAAGGGACACAACGCTCCTGGCGCGATCCATGCTCAACTGCTCGAAAGCGCGAGGTTCCCCGGCGATTGTCCATTCTCACGTTGCCCTTGATCACGGTCCATGATATAAAAATCCAAAGCCGGAGCCATTTTGCAGGGGCCGGTATCTTCTCGGAAAGAGTATGAACGCAGAAAGAAAAAAGACACGCCCGGTCTCAGTCGGGCCGGTGATCATAGGGGGTGACGCCCCTGTTGTCGTTCAGTCCATGACCTGCACCGACACGAGAGATGTGGAGGCTACGGTTGCTCAGATCGTGAGATTGATCGACGCCGGATGCGAGGTAGTCAGGGTAGCCGTTCCCGATGAAGAAGCGGTCCAGGCTGTCGCGTCGATCAAGAAACGGATATCGATTCCTCTCATCGCCGACATACATTTCAATCACCGGCTCGCCCTCGGCGCCATCAGGAACGGGGTGGATTGCATCCGGATAAACCCCGGAAATATGGAGAAAGATAAGGTGGGTCGGATTATTGATGCGGCGAAAGCGCGGGGGATATCGATCCGCATCGGCATCAACTCCGGTTCTCTCGAAAAGGATATCCTTACCCGGCATGGCTCCCCGACGGCAGCCGCCCTTGTCGAAAGCGCTCTGCGGAATATCCGGTTCTTTGAGGAGATGGATTTTCACGCCATTAAACTGTCGGTCAAGGCGTCCGATGTTACCGCCATGATAGAGGCGAACAGGGCCCTTTCGCAGGCCACGGATTATCCCCTGCACCTCGGGGTGACGGAAGCGGGGACCCTCATCTCCGGGACCGTCAAGAATGCCATAGGGATAGGCCTTCTTCTTTACAGGGGGATCGGGGATACCATTCGCGTCTCCCTGTCCAGGGATCCTGTGGAAGAGGTGAAGGTGGCCTACGAGATCTTAAGGGCACTTGATCTTCGACATCGGGGTCCGGAAATTATAGCCTGTCCCACCTGCGGCCGATGCGAGATCGACCTTTTCAAGATCGTAAACAGGGTTGAAAGGGCCTTGTCCGGGATCCAGGCATCTCCCAAAGTGGCCGTTATGGGCTGCGTCGTCAACGGCCCCGGAGAGGCAAAAGAGGCGGATGTGGGCGTCGCGGGCGGGCGAGGACAGGGGGTTCTCTTCAAGAAGGGCCGCCTGGTCAAAAAAATCCCTGAAAAGGAACTGGCAAAGGCGCTCATCGATGAGGTAAAGAAACTGGTTGATGAAGCTAATAGAAAGGGTTGAAGGGGGACGATGCATTACTCAAAGTATTTTATTCCGACTTATAAGGAGACGCCCGCTGAGGCGGAGGTGGTCAGCCACCAACTGATGCTGAGGGCAGGACTGATCAGGAAATTGACCTCCGGCATTTACACCTACCTTCCTGCGGGTCTTAAGGCCATCAGAAAGGTGGAGGAAATTGTCCGCGAAGAAATGAACCGCGCCGGCGCGATTGAAGTGCTCATGCCTGCGGTTCAGCCGGCAGAGCTGTGGCAGGAGAGCGGACGG
>ENA-OSEO01005001-OSEO01005001.1-sediment-metagenome-genome-assembly--contig:-NODE-5001-length-13233-cov-10.969216_pt1 | contig 13233 bp, 9 predicted proteins | sample MGYA00237883_ERZ534232 | MGnify/ENA metagenome assembly ERZ534232
GGCACTTTTCCCACACGTGGGGGAGGCACAGATAGAAAACGGCGAAGGCGCCCGCCACCAGGGCGAACTGAACCCCATATTCCTTGAGGGCCAGGACATGGACGCTCCAGTCGGCTTCGGTAGAACCCGGATTGGCCTGGACCACCCAGCGCGCTGGCCCTAAAAACCAGGCCGTCGCCAGCAAAAAAGGAAACAGCCCGTCTTCCCGAAGGATGACCTTCTGTTTCCCTTCTTTGCGATCAACACGGGACATTAAAGATTGCCCTCCGGCTTGAGGAAGCCGTGGACGGCAGCTTGGTCGGCGCAATCCTTCCCCTCTTCGAAACTGCATTCGCCGGAGGCGGCAACAGGTCCTGAAGTCACGGAGCCGCTGACCACCAAAGGGATTTTGTTGACTCCCATCCGGGCCAGGATCATGCGGTTGCGCAACAGGCCGAGCCTGACGGTCAGCCATTGCCTCCACCCCACCGGGGCATGGACGGTTTCAGTCCAGCAAGCCTGAAAGGCCTGGCCAACGTTCAGGGTGAGCCCCAACACGTTCTGGAAGGCCTCCACCCGCTCATAGTCCCCGGATTTCAGGGCCACCGGCATGAACGCCACCCGCTCCAGGCCGGCTTGCCCGCCTGCCAGCAGCTTCTCGATCTCCTTCTGGCAACCGGGGCAAGAGGGACTGAAATAGACTTTGACCGACGCGTTCGTTTGACCGTAAACCGGCCAGGGGCGAAGCAGGTCCTTGCCCAGCAGGACCAGGGCCACCAGAAAAACCGCGCTCCAGACCTTGAAGGCCAGCCGGCCCCGCATCTCTACCAGCGCCAGCATCCCCCAGATCAGCCCCACCAGCAGGCATTCGCTGCATGGCAGGAACATTACTTGGTAGGACAGCAAGAGGATCTCAGCCCACAGGCAGAAGTGCAGGACCCGATGATAGGCCGACAGACGGCCAAGAGGACAAATAAGCAGAAGCAGGACTGCTCCAAAAGCCAGGGCGCCCCAGAGATGCAGAGAAAGACCAAGAAAGGCGTAGGTCTGGTATAATTTGCAGCCTTCGGTGAGGCACAGCGTCTTAGTCAGACCGAAGGCCGAGGCCAGACAAAGCATCAAGCCAGCCAGCAACAACAACACCGATAGCGGCCCGCCACTGTAACTGACACCCTGCCTGACCGGTCCGTTCAGACTGATTCGTTGGATTTCTGCAATTTCTTGCATTGCCATTTCTTCCATAGAGTGCTCCTGGGCTTTTGATAATGGAATGAGGATACCAAGGAGGATTTCACGATCGGGGGGCGAAAAAGGCATAAAAACGGCCTTTTTCGAGAGATTTGGGAAATCGGGGATATTTAGTGGGAGGAAGTAAATAAAAATAAGAAAAAGTATGCCTCATTATTTGACTTATACGTGAATCACGTAGTATAAAGGAACCATCAACCAGGGAGAAAGCATGATTCGGACGAGTTTTTTTAAGCAGGCCAGGCTTGACCAGGACGACCCAAGGCTGGTGTCCATCGCTTTGTGGGCACCGCGAGGATACCGGGGACGAAAATACCCTCCCTTGGCACCCCGGCGGGACATGTTCAAGCTGGACGAAGCCAACTACCGAGAGGAGTACCAAAAAATCCTTGACAGCCTGGAGCCAGCCAAGGTTGCCCAGGACCTGGGCCCAGACGCAATCATGCTCTGCTGGGAGCGCCCGGGGAAATTCTGTCATCGGCGCCTGGTGGCCGAATGGCTTGAGAAGCACCTTGGCCTGCCGGTGCCGGAGTTTGATAAGAGACTCTTTTAAAGGCGGGATAATAAATTAGTTGAATATTTGGCCATAGCCAACAAGGAAGGGGCCAAAGCGATCGGAAAAGAGAGAAGAAAAGGGACTCTAAATGCCATTCGAAGATAATGAGGTTATCTGCCCCAACTGTGACAAACCAGCCCCAGGTGGCCTATATTTCAACGCGGTATTCGGGGTCGAGCATTACGGCTGTTTTTGGGAAGGATACCCAAAAAGGTAATGTTCCATATTTCTACTAAGCCGCCACTAACCAAGGAAGAAAAAGAAGGATTTGGATTTTGATTAGAATATGACCCCCAGTGACTTGAAAGAAGCTCGTAAGCGCCTGCGCATGACGCAGGATGAGCTGGCGAAGGCTCTGGAGAAGCTCTCCAACGGCCCTGACCCGCCGGTTCCCCAGATGGTCGATGTCGTCTTCCGTCTCTTCGCCGTTGCGGAGCCTGAGTATGCCCTGGATGATGGCAACAACATCGTCTATGGTCAGGAGGCGCTGGTTTTCCTGGATTTCAAGCCCCAACCTCTTGTTGAGCTTATAGCGGCCGACACGCCCCAGGTTGTACCTGCGGGTATCGAAAAAGAGACCGTAAACGTATTCCCTGGCGTTCTCCATGCGGGCAGGCTCGTTGGGACGAAGACGGCGGAAAAGTTCCAGGACCGCGTCTTCCCCTGAGCGGGAGGTGTCCCTCTCCAATGTGGCCGCGATGGCGTTGTCGACGCTCCAGACCCAGACCTTGGTCATTCCCATTTCGAAAAGCAACTCCAGGTGTTCCTTCGTCAGGCGGTCATTGCGGCGGACCAGGACCTGTCCTTCCTTGTCGAGCACAGCTTCGGCAAGGAGACGTCCCCTGGCCTCTTCATGAAGTTCAACGAGGTCGATCTGCTCGGGTTTGGCACCGAACAGCTTCAGGATCTCCTCGTCGCTCGTCGCCCCAAATGCCTTAAGAAGCATCGTGACTGGAATCTTTTTCCTGTTGTCGATGTTGACGGACAGGACGTCTCCCGGGGTAAGGTCAAACTCGAGCCAGGCGCCCCTGTCCGGAATGACCTTGGCGGCATAGGACTCGCCTCCCGGAACGGTGGTGTCCGCGCTGAAGTAAACGCCCGCCGACCTGGCCAGCTGGTTGACGACGACTCGCTCGGTCCCGTTGACGATAAAGGTTCCCCGTTCCGTCATGACGGGGAAATCCCCGAGGTAGATCTCCTCTTCCTTGATTTCTCCGTTCTTCCTGTTCACCAGCCGAATCGTCGCCCTTACGGGCATGGACCAGGTCAGGTCCCGCTGGCGTGCCTCCTCCTCCATGATCGGGGACTCGTCCACAAAATAGCGGACGAACTCGAGCGCGAAGGAACCGTCGTAGCTCTCGATGGGAAAAATCTCCGCCAGGATTTCCTGGAGGCCTTGGACCTCGCGGGAATCCGCCTCGGTTTCCGCCTGGAAGAACCATCGGTAAGAATTCTTCTGGACTTCCACCAGATCGGGTAAATCAATGAGATCCCTGGTTCTCCCAAACACGCAGCGCTGAATGTGCTTCTTCGAGGGGGCAAAAACTGTCATGGGAGTTACGACCTCCCTTAAGGGGTTTATGGGGACAATCCTAGACGTGACGAAGGGGCATAATAGCAAAAAGGCCGCGCAATGTCAACAGACAGGCACGACCTGGCGTAAATTTTTTACAGTTTTTTTGGTGTCGAGGGGGGGAGTTGAACCCCCACAGGCTAATGCCCACTAGAGCCTGAGTCTAGCGCGTCTACCAATTCCGCCACCCCGACATCAAGACTGACAAACGGGATTTTAGCAACCCGCTCCCTTTTTGGCAAGGGCTCTTCTTCATTCCGGTATCAAGGAACCGCCGGAGGCCCTCTTAAGCCGGTCTCTCAGGGCAAGCCCGACCCGGGCCTCGGCTGGCCAATCCGCTACGATCACTCGGGCGCCGGACCTTTCCAAATCCCGCAAGGCCGAAAAAAGACCGCGGGCATAGGATTCCTCATCCGGGAAGAGCCGAACCCAGGCAAAGTCGCCGACCGGGGGACGGATTCCCACGTAAGCCCTTTGGGCGGAATCCCAGGATTCGACCTTTGTCCAGACCGATTCGCATTCCCTGAGGAAAAGCGGAACGCGTGGCGCGTAGTGCCGATAGCGGGTGCCTGGGGAGCGCCCGGCAACCGCACCCTCCTCACCAGGCAGGATTGGCCGATACCCCAGGAATTCCTCCAATGTCTCGATCGGAACCCCGCCGGGCCTCAACAAGGCTGCTCTTTCACCCGTGATGTCCAGCACCGTCGATTCCACCCCAACCTGGGTGGCCCCGCCGTCAAGGATCATCTCCACCCTATCGCCCAGGTCTTCCTCCACTGCCCCGGCCTCCGTTGGGCTGGGCCTTCCGCTCAAGTTTGCGCTGGGGGCTGCCACCGGGACTCCGGCCAGGCGGATCAGTTCAAGCGCGACCGGTTGTGAAGGCATTCGCACTGCCACGGTCGTGAGTCCTGCGGTTACTGAAGCCGGGACGATCTCGCGGGCGGGCATGACAAGGGTCAGCGGACCTGGCCAGAACCGTTCCATAAGCCGCCGCCCCAGGTCCGGGACGAAAGCGACCCTGTCAGCTCCGGAAGGTTCCGAAACGTGGACGATCAAAGGGTTGTCGGGAGGCCTTCCCTTGGCTTCGAAGATTCGAAGCACGGCTTTCCCGTCGAGGGCATTCGCCCCCAGGCCATAGACCGTCTCTGTCGGGAAGGCGACTAGCCCGCCCTCCCTCAGCAGGGTGGCGGCCTCCTGCAAAACCCCTTTGGCAGGACAACCCCGGACGTCCATGATCCTTGCCCTCATAGGGCAGGCCTCCCCTCTCCGAAGCGCTCCAGGAAAGAATCGCGAAATTCGGGGAACCGCCCTGCCAGGATCGCTCCACGGGCCTGTTTCATGAGGTTCACGAGAAAGTGGAGGTTGTGCCAGGAACAAAGCCTGGCGGCCAGGATCTCGCCTGCCTTGTAAAGATGCCTGAGGTAAGCCCTGGTGAAGCGGCGGCAGACCATACAGTCGCATTCAGGATCGATGGGCTGGAAATCACGCGTGAAAGCGGCATTCTTGAGATTAAGCCGGCCTCCGGAAAAGAAAACCGTGCCGTTCCTGCCGGTACGTGTCGGCAAGACGCAGTCGAACATATCGACCCCTCTGGCTACCCCCTCCAAGAGGTTTGAAGGAAGGCCGACGCCCATCAGGTAGCGGGGGCGGTCCACCGGCAGCACCGGGGTCACCAAATCCAGGATCCGGTACATTTCACTGTGAGGTTCGCCGACAGAAAGTCCCCCTATGGCGTAACCATCGAAGCCGATTCCCATGAGGGCCTCCGCCGACCTCAACCGCTGGCCTTCAAAGACCGAACCCTGCACGATACCGAACAAGGCCTGGTCCGTCCGCGAGTGTGCGGCCCTGCATCGTTGGGCCCAACGGGTCGTCCTGAGTACGGCTTCCATGGAAAGCTCTTCGCTGGACGGATATGGGACGCATTCATCGAAGCACATGGCGATGTCGCTTCCCAACTCTTCCTGGATGGAAATGGCCCTTTCCGGGGTCATGAAGTGAGAACTGCCGTCCAGGTGGGAGCGGAAGGTCACCCCTTCATCGGTCACCTTCCTAAGGTCCGATAGCGAGAAAACCTGGAACCCCCCGCTGTCGGTCAGGATTGCGCCGTTCCAGTCCATGAAGCGGTGCAGCCCCCCTGCTTCCCTGATAAGGCCCGCCCCGGGCCTTAGGAAGAGATGGTAGGTGTTCGAAAGGATGATCCGGGCACCCATTCCTTGCAGTTCATCGGGGGTCATGGCCTTGACGGTCGCCTGTGTTCCCACCGGCATGAAGACGGGGGTTTCGATAATCCCGTGAGGAGTGGCCAGGGTTCCCGCCCTTGCTCCCGTCTGCGGGCACTGGGCCTGGAGGTTGAATTCAAACATTCGCGGCCTCCCACCCGAACAGCCGGGCGGCATTTCGCCAAACTTCTTCAGCAAACTCTTCGATCGGCATTCCCCTCGTGGCAGCGACCGTTTCGTAAACGGCCGCCACATACGCCGGCTGGTTGCTTTTCCCTCTCCATGGCTGGGGGGCAAGGTAGGGGGAATCCGTCTCGCAAAGAAGCCGATCCATCGGAATCTTTGCCGCCACCTCCCTCAGGCCGGTTGATCTCGGGTATGTCACGGGCCCGGCGAAGGAGACATAAAAGCCAAGGTCCAAGGCTTCCACAGCATGGCGCCATTCCCCGGCGAAGCAATGGATGACCCCTCCGCACCGATCCGCATTCTCCCTGCGGAGGACATCAAGAGCCTCGTCGTAAGCTTCCCTGACATGGACAACCAGGGGTTTCCCGAAATTTATTGCCAAATCGATGTGTTGACGGAAACAGTCTCCCTGCAGGTTCCTGGGTGAATGATCGTAGTGAAAGTCAAGTCCGGTTTCACCGATGGCCACCACACGGCTGTCCTGCGCCCAGGCAGCAAGGGTCCCGGGAAGCTTCCCCGAAGGACAGGTCTTTGCGTCATGGGGATGTATCCCCACGGCGGCAAAAAGGCCTTCCCTCATGTGTGCCCTTGCCAGGGTTACCGCTTCCCGGCTTGAAGGTTCGTCAAAACCCGCCACGAGAAGGCGCTCAAGTCCTGCCTCCCGGGCGGAACGCAAGGTTGTCTCCAGGGTGGCAGACAGTTCCTTCATGTTGAGATGGCAATGGGTGTCTACAAGTCGCATCAGTACCTCCAAAAATGCATCGCGGGCCTGCTGCTGCCCGCGATGTTCAGGCCGGATCCCCAGCGGGGATCGTCCAGCAAGGGCGGCCGTTCAGTGAATCCGGCTGCCGGGAGTGATATTGCGGTCTATCGTCAGAAGGGCGAGGTCCTTTCCGTCGGGACTCTCAGCCGCGAGGAGCATTCCGTTGCTGACCACTCCCCTGAGTTTTGCGGGTTTCAGGTTGCAGATGACGATGATGTCCCTTCCCACGAGGTCGCCGGGCTCGTAAAACTCCCGGATACCGGAAACGATCGTCCTTCTCTCGTATCCCAGGTCCAGGTCCAGCTTGTAGAGCTTGTTGGCGTTCGGAACCGGTTCGACGGCCAGGACCCTCGCGGTCCTCAGCTCGATCTTGCGGAAATCCTCCACTGCAACCTCCGCTTCGTGCTCGCCAGGATCCGGCAGGAGGTTTTTCTTCGCTTCCCGTTCGGCCCTTTCCGCTTCCCAGGCCTTCAAGTCTATGCGGGGGAAGAGAACTTCCTCCCGCCTGATCGATGTCCCCTCGGGAAGGAAGCCCCAGGGGTAGTCCTCGAAAAGGGCACTGTTTGGATCGCCGTCAAGGCCGAGCTGCTTCCACATGCGCAGCGACGTCTCCGGCATGAATGGGGCGACCAGCAGCGAAATCTGGACCAGAGCCTGGTAGAGAGTCCCCAAAACGGAATCCAGACGCGGATCGTTGTCCTTCCCCAGCTTCCAGGGAGCCGTCTCGTCAATATACTTGTTCATCCTGGAAACAAATGTCCAGATGGTTTTCAGGGCTTCGTCGAAAGCGAAGTCCGACATCCGGGCGACGACAGTCTCCTTCGTTGTCAAAGCCAGTTTCCCCATCTCAACATCAAGGACATCGGAGGTACCGCATCCGTTAACCGTGCACCCCTTGAAGCGCTCGATCATCTGAAGGGTCCTGTTCAGGAGGTTTCCCAGGTCGTTCGCAAGATCGGAATTGATACGCCGGACAAGCCCGCTTTCGGAAAAATCCCCATCCAGCCCGAAGGGAACTTCCCTTAGCAGGAAATACCGGAATGCATCTTTCCCGTAAAGGTCTACCATCTCGAACGGGTCAACCACGTTGCCCTTGGACTTTGACATTTTCTCCCCCTCGACCGTCCACCAGCCGTGTGAAAAGACCTGGCGGGGAGGGTTGAGCCCGAGAGCCAGCAGCATGGCCGGCCAGACAACGCAGTGGAAGCGGATGATGTCCTTGCCCACCAGGTGCCGAACCACGGGCCAGAACTTTGTCCACTTGGCCTCGTCATCCGGGTATCCGCAAACGGTCAGGTAGTTGATCAGGGCATCAAACCAGACGTAGATGACATGGCGTTCGTCTCCCGGAACGGGAATCCCCCACTTCAGGGTCGTCCTCGAAATGGATTGGTCCTTCAGACCTCCCCTGATGAAGCTGAGGATCTCGTTGTAGCGCGTCCGGGGCAGGATCGCGTCCGGGTTCTCCTCGTAGAAGCGAAGCAGCGGTTCCTCGTACCTGGACATCCGGAAAAAATAGCTTTCCTCGGTCATCTTCTCAAGCGGGCGCTTGCAGTCGGGACATGTCTTGCCCTCGCCCATCTGGGCCTCGGGAACATAGGTTTCGCATGGCACGCAGTACCAGCCCTCATAAGTCCCCTTGTAGACGTCCCCCTGGGCGATGAGTTTCTCGAAAATGGCGGTGACGACCTTTTCGTGTCTTTCCTCCGTGGTCCGGATAAAGTCATCGTTCGTAATCCCGAGCGCTTCCCAAAGCCTCTTGAAATTCTCAACGGTCTGGTCCGCAAGCTGCAGGGCCGTGAGCCCCTTGTTCTCGGCTGCCTGCTGGATTTTCTGCCCATGCTCGTCGGTCCCCGTGGCGAAAAGGACGGGCTGCCCCATCATACGGTGGAAACGGGCGCTGACGTCTGCTGCGATCGTCGTGTAGGCATGCCCAATATGCGGAACGTCGTTGACATAGTAAATTGGAGTGGTGATATAAAAAGGTTCCCTGTTCATCTTCTCTTGCCTCCTCTTCGCCGATTCATCGAAACTTTTTTATTATAAGGACTCCTCGTTTTCTGGAGTCGCCTTCATCAAAAAGGCCTTGGCGCAGTTTTTCGGAATACCATAGCGCTCGTGAACCATTTTGACAACATCCTTTATCGACAGGCCTTCCAGCAAAGCTTCACGGGCAACTCCCTCCCAGGGCTGTCCGTCTGCTCCGCCCGATTCTTCAGGGCGACCCAGGGCCCCTCCCACGACCAGGACCATCTCTCCCTTCATGGGAGACATTGCCTTTTCAGCCAGCTGTTCCAGGTCCATCCTCAGGACCTCCTCGTGAACCTTGCTCAGTTCACGGACCAGGGCGGCAGGGCGGTTGCCAAGGATAATCGCGCAGTCGGACACCTCTCCCCTGATTCTGTGGGGAGAGACGTAGAACACAAGCGTGCAGGGAATGTCGCTGAGAGAACGAAGTTTTTTTTGCCGGTCTCCCCTGCGAGGGGGCAGGAATCCCGCGAAATGGAACGTATAAGCCGGGAGACCCGAGAGGACAAGGGCCGGGATTAGCGCCGTGGCTCCGGGCAAGACTTCGACGGGAATACCCTCCCGGATGGCTTCGCCGACAAGGTGGGCTCCGGGGTCGGAGATTCCGGGTGTCCCGGCGTCCGATACGAGCGCGACTCTTTTCCCCTCCCGCAGTGCCTTCAGCAGGAAAGGCGCTTTTTCCTTCTCGTTGTGCTCATGGGAGGAAACAAGGGGGATCCGAATCCCCAGGTGGTTAAGAAGCCGTAATGTCCTCCGCGTATCCTCGCACGCGATGAGATCCGCTTCTTTCAGCACTCGAATCGCCCTGAGTGTGATGTCTTCGAGGTTTCCGACAGGGGTGGGGACAAGCGTCAAAGGCATGGCGGACTCTCCAGCCTGTAGGCCGCCAGGAGCGCGGAAGTGTAGTTCCCTTGCTCATCCGTGATAAAAAGAGGCGGGTCGACCACCAAGCCCCCCCTGCCTCCCTTCACGGCCCCCAGGAGAAACGTGGACGCTTCCTTTCCCGGACCGGAATGGACAAAGCGAATTCGCTTCGGCTCCAGGCCTTCCTGCCTGAGCAGGCTCAGGGCTTCCGCTGCACGGCTCGCTCTCAGCACGAGATAAAACCTTCCCTTCGGTTTCAACAGGAAATTCGCGGCTTCAGCCACGTCCTCAAGGGTGCAGGCCATCCCGTGGCGGGCCACGGCCTTTATCGAATGAGGGCTGACCCGGCTTTTCACAGGATCGTTGTATGGGGGATTCATGAGAACAACATCAAAAGAACCCGGCTCGTAATGGTGCCGGATCTCCTTAAGGTCTCCGTGAGTGAATCTTGCCCGGTCTTCCAGGCCATTGGACCTGGCGTTCTCCACGGCCATGTCCGCCAACTCCTTGCAGATTTCGAGACCCTCGAAAAACGCAGCTCGGGGGAATTTGCGTGCAAGTATGAGGAGAACCGCCCCGTGGGCGCATCCCAATTCCAGGACTTTTTCTCCCTTGCGCAAGTTTACCGCAGCCGAGAGCAGGACCGTGTCAACGGAGACTCGAGGGCCTTCAAGAGGTTGGAGGAGGTTCAGTTCGCCGTACAGGATGTCATCTCGTGTTGTTTCGCTCATGTCCAATCCTCCATACGTACCCCGACAACCTGGGAGAGACCCGGTTCCGAAAGAGTGACTCCATAGAGCACATCCGCCTTTTCCATGGTCGTCCTTCTGTGGGTCATGGCGATGATCTGGAGATCGCGGGCATACTCCCCGGCCAGATCAACGTATCGCCTCAGGTTGACTTCATCCAGTGCGGCGTCCGCTTCGTCCAGGATCGCGATGGGTACGCGGGCTTCTTCCATGGCCGCAAATAGCAGGGCGATTGCCGTAAGGGATTGCTCGCCTCCGGACAGCTGGGCCAATCCCTGGGGACGCTTGCCGGGTGGTCTCGCCGTCACATCGACACCCGCCTCCCATCCTCCACCTTCGCCTTCTATCTCCAGGTGGGCCTCCCCTCCACCGAAAAGACGTTGGAAAAGGGCGTCGAAACGGCGGTCGATTCCCTCCATGGCCAGACGGAACACCCTTGAAGCCTGCCTGTCCGTCTCCAGGATAAAATCCTGCAGTGTTCGTATGCCTTCCCTGACATCACCGCTCTGCTCGGACAGGAACGTCGTACGTTCCCTAAGGGACTCTTCTTCGGAAAGAACTCCCATTTCCACGTTTCCGATAGCCCGAAGGGTTTTTTCCGCGTTCCTTATCGCCCGTTTCACATCCTCGAGGTCGGCTTCCCCCCCACTATCCTTGCCCGGGTAAGGGAACGTTTCCTCCCACTCGCCCACGAGTTCCGCCAGGCTGTTTTCAGCCTCGCCGATTTCCCTTTCCAGTTCTCCCAGACGGTCACGGCAGCGCCGGAAAGCCTCCTGGGCCCGTCCTTCCCTTGCAACCACGCGAACAAGATCCTTCCTGTCCCTCCCCACACGGGCGGAAAGGGCGCTTTCCCGGCCTGCCATTTCCGTTCTCTTTTTCCAGAAGGAGAGATATTTTTTCCCAAGGCAGGAAAGGTCGGCAAGGATCTTTTCCAGAGTGAGTTCGCGCCTTGCGATTTCAGAATCGGCCAGCTTCAGGGCCTCCAGGACTCCCCGCTTCTCCTTCTCGACTCTCCCGAGCAGGTCTAGAGCACCCCGCTGCCTTTCCTCGACCAGGAGGACATCGGTTTCCAGGCTTGAGATGTTCTCTTCCGGGGAATGAGCGACAATTGCAGCTTCCATTGAGCCCAGTTGGGACCTCGTGTTTTCCAATTCCAGGGAAATCGCGAGGAAAGACCGTCCCGTCCCGGAAAGGGATTCCAGGACCTTCCTTCGGGAATCCTGCAAACGCAAAACTTCCTCGTCGATCCGCTCCTTCTTCCCTTTCAGGAGGCGAAGAGCTTCCTCCGCGTCCCTGCGCTTGCCGAAGGCTTCTTCTTTCTCGCTTGAGGTCCTTATTTCCAGGCTTTCTGCCTCTGAAAAGAGGGATTGCAGGCGATCCGTCTCCGCATGCAGTTCTTCCAGCGATGTTTCGAGCTGTTTTCTGCGACGCCGCAATTCGATGCCGCCCGAACCACCTTTCTGGCTTCCCCCGCTGATGGATCCGCCGGGCATGAAGACGTCTCCTTCCAGCGTGGCAACGGCAAGCCGGGGCTGGGTCCTCACGAGTCGGGCAGCCGAGCTGTAGTCTTTCACCAGGAGGAGGTCTCCCAATAGGTGTGCCAATGCTTTTTCCCATTTTGCGTCGATCTCGAGAAGGTCAATGGCCCACCCCAACACCCCAGGTTCGCTTTCCAGGCCGGCTTCGCGAGCCGGTCTCAAGGTTCGGCATCGTTCAAGGGGCAGGAATGTCGCTCGTCCCGCACCTGCCCTGCGAAGCCTGTCGATGCAAACTTGTGCCTCGTCCATGTCTTTCACCATAAGCCAGAACTGCCTTGCCCCCAGGAAGGACTCAACGGCCCTTTCGTAGCCGGGAGGGCACTCGAATGCCTCGATGACGGGAAGGGGCGATGCCGGGAGGCGACCCAGCCTTGAGGCGGCAACAAGGAACTGGACAGGGCGCGGAAGGACCTGCCCATCCATTTTCTGGCTCAGGTTTTCCAATTCCGAGGCGTGCTGCATCGCCTGCTTCCTTAGCCTCGAAATCTCAGCTGCGGCCTTTTGGGAAGCGGCAAAAGCCGCCGAGTGGGATTCGATTGCCGCCGTGCACCTTTCGCCGGCTTCAAGAACCGCCCCCTCTGCTTCCGACACGGCCTCGCCGAGGTTCTTTGCCTCTGCGGCTGCCATCCGCAATTCCTTGACAAATGTGCCGACTTGGCGACCCAGGCCTTCCAATCGGGCTTTCAACGCTTCGATTTCGGTCTCCTGCCCGGCTTTCTTCCTGGAGAGGGCCTTGACTTCGCTTTTCCGCCTATCACTCTCTTCCTGGCGCTGCAGGCGCTCCTGCCTGGCAGTCCGTGCGGCAGCCCTTTTCTCTGAAAGTTCGGCTTCAAGGGCTTTTGCCAGGGTCCTCTGAGCCGTTTCTTCCTTTTCCAGACCAAGTAGGGCCTCGCGTTTTCCAAGCAGGTCCAATTGAGCCACCTTGGCCTGGTCCCTGTCTCTCCTGAGGGCGGAAGCGAGGGAAGCTGCCTGGCGAAGTGTCTCCTGGATGACATTGAGAACCTTGTCTCCCTCTTCCCGGCAGGATCCCATCTCTTCCTGGAGGATGGCAAGGCTTCGTTCGAGAAGGTCTCGCCGGCGGGTCCAGCCACCGCTCCAGAAGGCATGAGTCGATTGTTCCTTTTCCAGAAGGAGCCGTTTTACCCGCAGGGCTTCGAGGGCCGATTCGGAGCGTTCCCTGCGCAGCCAGTAAAAGAGGCGCCTCTGGTCTTCGAGGGTGGCAAGGATGATCCGGGCCCTACCGGCTTTTTCGACCATGGGCGCAATCTCCTCGCGGCGCGCGGACAACTCCGAAAGGAGGGTCGCCAGGCGGAGCAGCTCTTCTTCCGCCCGCCTGAGCCGGTCAACGGCTTCCTCGCGCTTCCTCCGGTAGAGATCGATCCCGAAGAGACCTTCCAGGAGCATTCTCCGCTGAAGGGGCTTTTGCTGAATAATTTCTGAAATCTCCCCCTGGCCGATGAAGGCGAAACGGACTCCCTCCAGCCCCCAGTCCCTCTTGACCTGGTCCAGGTCCTGGAGACGCATTCG
>ENA-OSEO01005004-OSEO01005004.1-sediment-metagenome-genome-assembly--contig:-NODE-5004-length-13224-cov-2.792348_pt1 | contig 13224 bp, 9 predicted proteins | sample MGYA00237883_ERZ534232 | MGnify/ENA metagenome assembly ERZ534232
GCTTGGGCCTTGCTTTTCGGCTCACCGGCCAAAACCGCGTCCCCGATCCCCCCGCCATGATCACAACGTACATAATCGGTCTCTCCGAATTTACCCCAAAGTAAGAAAGCGCTAAATCCGAAGCCATTGCCTGTGCAGGCAAATGGTTCGAATCCCGAACTCATCTTTTCGCAGGTTGCTCAAAAACGTCCAGATACAAGGCGACCGAAATCCCGAGGAGTGAGGCGTACGGTCCAGTACGCCGCAGCGACAAGGGATGAGGGCAACGCAGTAGATGGGCGTTTTTCAGCAACCTGCTCTTACGTTCTGTAGTCTGCATTGATCGACACGTATTCGTGGGTCAGATCGCAGGTGGTGATATAATCTTCAAACTCCCCTTCGTGAAGGTCCACCGTCACGGAAAACTCCTTGCCCTTCATTCTCGCGGCGGCCTGGGCTTCGATCTCAGCCCCCCTGCTCATGCCTTTTTCCACGATCATCACGGCATCCACCCAGATCGTGACGGCCTCCTCTCTCATCTCGACCCCTGACCGGCCCAGGGCGGCCATGATTCGCCCCCAGTTGGGATCCGAGCCATAAAAAGCGGTCTTGACCAGAGCCGAATTGGCAACCGTCCTGGCCGCCGCGAGAGCATCGCCAGCGCTCGCCGCTCCTTTAACCCTGATGCGAACCAGTTTTGTCGCACCTTCGCCGTCTCTCACAATCATGGTGGAGAGATCCTCCATGACCCTGGTCAGCCCGGACTTGAACGCCTGGAAGTCTTCAGGGCTCAGGCCACCGTTTCCAGCCGCGCCGTTGGCGATCACAAAGACCGTGTCGTTCGTGCTCATGTCCCCATCCACGCTGATGCGGTTGAACGTTCTTTCCACCCCCCACACCAGCGCCTCGTGCAGGAGAGCCGAGTGAAGCGCAATGTCGGTAAGGATAAAACAAAGCATGGTGGCCATGTCAGGCATGATCATGCCCGCTCCTTTTGCCATCCCCACAACCTTGTAAGGTTTGCCGCCGGCTTTCCCCTCGAACGAGGAGAGCTTGGGGAAAGAATCCGTGGTCATAATGGCTTCCACCACTTGAGGGATGGCATCCGTCGACAGGCCCGCCACAAGTTCAGGAAGGGCCTTTCCGACCACCTCCGTGTTCAGGGGCGATCCGATCACTCCTGTGGAGGCGACGAGCACCTCTTCAGGCCTGATCCCCAGACGCTCCGCTAATCGATCCACCGTAAACCTGGCGCTCTGCAGTCCCGCTTCCCCGGTGCAGGCATTGGCATTGCCCGAATTGGCAACAATAGCCCTGGCCCTGCCCTTTTTGATGTTCTCCTGGCTAACGCGCACAGGAGCGGCCTTGACCTTGTTGCCCGTAAATACAGCGGCTGCGCTGGCTTCTCTCTCAGAAAAGATTAGGGCAAGATCCAGTCCGCCCCTTTTTTTTATGCCGGCTGCCAGCACGGAAGCTTTGAAGCCGTGCACTAGGTATTTGTCCGATCCCATTCTCTTCCCCTGCTCGCCGTCTTGCCTGATAAACGAGTGGTACACGGAACACGGCGCACGGGTCACGGTACATCCTCTCCGTGCACCGTGCGCCCTGCGCCGTACGCCGCTCCTCTAAGCATTTCTTCCACAGCACTTCTTGTACTTCTTGCCGCTCCCGCACGGACACGGGTCATTGCGCCCGACTTTCTTGCCTTCTCTTTTGACGGTTTCAACTTTTGCCGGGCCGTCTCCGTGGCTGAACTGCATGACCCTCGCCTTTTTGCGAGGCAATTCCTCCTCTTTGGGTTTTTCTTTCATCAGACGAAGGCGTGAAAGGGTCACCAAAGTCTCATCCTTGATTCGGTCCATCAGGCCTTCGAAAAGAGCAAATCCCTCTTTCTTGTACTCTCTCAACGGGTCAAGGTGGCCATAGCCCCTCAGGCCGATGCCCTCTTTCATGCTCTCCATGTCCTGGAGGTGGTCCACCCACTGATGATCGATGATTTGAAGCAGGAAGTACTTCTCAATCGACTTCAAATCGTCTTTCCCGAATTCCATCTCCCTCTTTTCGTGTACTTTCCACACTTCTTCCTTGAGCGTCTCTCTCAACTCATCCGGTTTCAGGGCATGGAATTCGTCCTCCCCCATGTCCGGCGGCCCGAGCTTCAGGCGAACCCCAAAAAGGCGGGTCACTTGATCCTTGAGTCCCTGGATCTCCCAATCCTCAGGGTCCGCCTTCGGATCGGTGTACGCGTCGATCAAGGCATCCACCTTCTCTTCCATCATGGTACGAAGGATGTCGACGATCCCCTCGCCGGAAAGAATCTCCCTCCGCATGGAATAGATGATGTCCCTCTGGGTGTTCATCACATCATCGTATTCGAGAAGGTGTTTTCTGATGTCAAAGTTATGAGCCTCCACCTTCTTCTGGGCATTCTCGATGGCTTTGGAGATCAGGTTGTGCTCAATGGGTTCGCCCTCCTCCATGCCCAGGCGACCCATGACCGAGGCGATCCGGTCGGAGCCGAAGATCCTAAGGAGATCGTCTTCCAGGGAAAGATAGAATCGGGAACTCCCCGGGTCTCCCTGCCGGCCGGAACGACCCCTGAGTTGGTTGTCGATTCGCCTGCTCTCATGCCTTTCCGTCCCCAGGATGTGAAGGCCGCCTAGGTCCACGACCCCGTCGCCCAGCACGATGTCCGTGCCTCGACCGGCCATGTTGGTGGAGATGGTCACGGTTTTCGCCTGGCCGGCCTTGGCCACGATTTCCGCTTCCTTCTCGTGGTGCTTGGCATTGAGTACGGAGTGGGGAATCCCTGTCCGGGTCAGCATCTTGCTCAGCATCTCGGACTTCTCAATCGTGATCGTCCCAACCAGCACAGGCTGCCCCCTGTCATAGAGGTCCTTGATCTCCTCCGCCACGGCCTTGAACTTCTCCCGCTCGGTCTTGTAGATCGCGTCCGGGTAATCGGTTCGGATCATTTTCTTGTTCGTGGGAATGACGGCCACGTCCAGCTTGTAGGTGCTCATGAATTCCGCAGCCTCGGTGTCGGCCGTTCCGGTCATCCCTGCCAGTTTCTCGTACATGCGAAAGAAATTCTGGAACGTGACGGTCGCCAGGGTCTGGTTCTCTTCGGCGACGCTCACTCCCTCTTTGGCCTCCACAGCCTGGTGAAGGCCGTCGCTCCAGCGTCGGCCCGGCATCATTCGTCCCGTGAACTCATCCACGATCACCACCTGGTCGTCCTTGATCACGTAGTGGACGTCTTTCTCAAAGAGCCAGTAGGCTTTGATGAGCTGGTGCGTGGCGTGGAGCAGCTCCGAGGTGCGCAGATACTGTTCCTCCACTTCTTTGAGCCGGGCTGTTTTGTCATCCTCACTGAGGCTTTGATTCTCCCGGATGAGGTGGCTTTGTTCGTCGATATCCGGAAGGGAGAAGTCCTCTGTGCCGCCGCTCCCGGACAGAAGCTTGATTCCATTGTCGGTCAACTCGACCGCGTTGCTCCGCTCGTCAATGATGCAGTAGAGGTCCTGGTCGATTTCCGGAAGAACCTTCTGGGCGCTCAGCATGGCCTCCAAGCGGTCGACTTCTTTCTTCAGATTCGGATTCTTCGCGATGAGATCCAGAAAACCGGGGTTCTTAGGATCCCCTCGCTTGACTTTGAGGAGCAGCTCAATGCTCCGGTCCCCATCCCCTGAGGCTTCGAGAAGCTGTTTGGCCTCCTGGAGGATGGAGCGGACGACCGCGCTCTGTTTTCTCCTCAGGGTGATGACCAGGGGCTTCACCTCCACATACATCTTGTTCTCGCTTCGCTCCACAGGCCCGCTGATGATGAGAGGGGTTCTGGCCTCGTCGATCAGGATGCTGTCCACCTCATCCACGATGGCGTAATGAAAGTCCCGCTGAACAAAATCCCCGGCATCGAACTTCATGTTGTCTCTGAGATAGTCGAAGCCAAACTCATTGTTGGTGCCATAGGTGATATCGCAGGCATAGGCCGCCTTTCGCGCAGCGTCGTCCAGGCCATGAACAATGACGCCGACGGACAAACCTAGGAATTGGTAGATCCCCCCCATCCACTCCGCATCGCGCTTGGCCAGGTAGTCGTTCACCGTCACCAGATGGACGCCTCGACCCGTAAGACTGTTGAGATACAGGGGAAGCGTGGCGGCCAGGGTCTTGCCTTCACCGGTTTTCATCTCCGCGATCTTTCCTTCGTGGAGCACCACGCCCCCGACGAGCTGAACGTCGAAGTGCCGCATGCCGAGCACCCGCACGGAAGCCTCTCGAACCGCCGCAAAGGCTTCGGGAAGCAGGTCATCCAGAGGCTCACCCTTTGAAAGCCGCTCCTTGAACTCGGGGGTCTTGGCCTGAAGCGCTGCATCCGACAGAGACTGGTAATGAGGCTCAAGGCGGTTGATCTGGTCGACGAGGGGTGCCATGCGCTTGAGTTCTCGCTCGTTCTTGCTGCCGAAAATTCCTTTGATTATGGAACCAAGCATTTCAAAACACTCGTTGTTTCAATAGGGTTTTTCTCCGCTCCAAAGCGGCAATCTTGAAATTATACACGATGATGATGCAGATTGGAATCTGAAAGCTAATTGAGGATAAAACGAAGAGGATTAATGGGAACGCCGTTAAGGTGAACCTCATAATGGAGATGGGCGCCCGTGGTTCTGCCCGAGTCGCCCACTTGAGCGATTTCCTGGTGGCGCTTCACAGCCTGTCCTTTCTTTACATAAACCTTTTCCAGATGCGCATACATGGTGTTGATCCCATAACCATGCTTGATGATCACCATCTTTCCGTAACCCGGGTCCGTGTCAATATCGGTCACCACCCCATCGGCGGGAGCAATGATCGGCGAACCCTTTCTGCCGCAAATGTCCATGCCCCGGTGCAGTTCCCTTTCTCCGGTAAAGGGAGACATCCGATATCCAAAACCTGAACTCACCCACCCCCTGGCAGGCCACACCGAAGGGGTGCATGCCAGAATCGATTTCCGGCGGTCCAGCAGTCTGAAAAGCTCTTCCTTTTCATCTTTGTGGACAGACATGTCACTGTCAAGGTTGTCGAGGGACCGGTACATCATGCGTACCAGTTTCTTGTGACCTTTTTCAGACGGGGAGTTGGTGCCGCCCAAACTGGAATCGGAGCCGCCTATGCCAATGAACTGCTGTTCTTTGGCGGGTTCCATCCCGTTCCCTTTTGAAGGATCCATGTTAATCATGGCCCTGATTTTTCTATCAAATTCCTTAAGCTCAGCCATTTTTTGGTTAATCGCCTGCACTTTTCCTGAAAGGGAAGTGATCTGCTGCCTCTGCATTGTGTTTTCTTCCTGAAGGTTCGTGAGCCGAGGGAGATCTCTCTTGATCAGGAGATAGTCTCTCACAAGCCACGCAAGTGAAATGCTGCCGGCGAGAAAAACGAGGATAAATGAGAAAAAACAAAGTCTTGGGATCTTAATCTGCCTGATTTTCCTGGGGCCCTCTGGAACGACCACGATGGTGATCTTTTTGGATGCCATAGGTGCCTCTCGGGTGTGTGATCACTGCAATTTAAAGCGATGTCCAGAGGAGACCGCTCTGACGGATCAAGGAAAAACGGCAGAAAATAATGAAAACAGGCTACCATGGCAGAAAACACGATGTCAACCTAAAGAAGCCTCATTTTCGGAAAAAAACTCTGCGATTCTTTTAGCCAGGTCCGGGGAAATTCCCGGCACCTTCACGAGTTCTTCGACGGTCGCTCCGGCAACGGCATCTAGGCTGCCAAAATAACTGAGGAGAACTTGTTTTTTCTTCGGCCCGATTCCGGGTATTCTGTCCAGAACCGAGGCGGTCATGTCCTTCCCTCTCAGCCGGCGGTGATAGGAAATCGCCCTGCGATGAACCTCGTCTCGAAGGCGCATCAGAAGATGGAGGACCGGATGATCCTGACGCAAAGGGAGCGGGTTCTTTCGGCCAGGGATAAAAACTTTGTCCGTGTCCTCGCCTCGATTCGCCTTTGCAATGGCCACCAGATCCGGAAGATCGCCGGTTTGATGCTGATCCATGGCTTTCTTCACAGTGGCGAGATGCCCTTTTCCACCGTCCACGACAATCAGATCAGGCTGAGGTTCGATTGCCAGGCGCCGTGAAACGAGTTCAGCCATCATACCGTAGTCATCGATTCCTTCGACGGTCTTGATTCTGTAATTCCTGTATCCGGCCCTGTAGGGAGCACCGTCGAAAAAGGTGACCACGGCTCCCACGGCCATCTCTCCGGAAATATTTGAAATATCGAATGCTTCCATGCGTCTGGGCGGCTTTTTGAGCTTCAGGACCTCCTGCGCCAGCGAAATCAGATCAGGCTCACCGCGGCTCTTGAGGAGGTTTTCTGCATTGGCCACAGCCATTTTGGTGAGACGGGCCTTTTCCCCTTTTGAAGGGTGCTCAATGAATATCCTTTTTTTTGCAATCTCTGAAATCCATTCTTCAATGCCGGCCTGGTCCTCGATCGGGTCCGATAAGAGAACATACTTGGGAATGAATGCCTCATGAGGGTAATACTGCTTCACAAAAGCTTCCATCACCTCGGATGGAGATCCTTCCTCGTTGGTGAAGGCATAATCCCGGCTCCCTGTGAGATGCCCTTTCCGGATGGAGAGAACCACGACCTGGTATTTCCCTTCGCTGCGGGCCAGGCCGATCACATCCTGGTCTTCCATTTTCGGGGAAACGACGCTCTGGCGCTCCACCGTTTTTTCCACAGCCTTGATTTGATCCCGTATCTTTGCCGCTTTTTCGAAATCCAGGTGGTGGGCGGCCTCCTCCATAGCCTTCCGGAGGGTTTTGATCAATTCCTGGCTCCGGCCCTCTAGAAACAGGGTCACCTGGTCTACGATCTGTCTGTAGGTTTCACTGGGGATATGCATGGCGCACGGCCCGAGGCACCGTTCGAGCTGATAGTTCAGGCAAGGCCGCGATCTCTTGGGCAAAGCTCGGTCCCTGCACTTTCTCAGGTGAAAGATACGATCAATGAGCTTGACCGTGCTCCGGACTGAGAGGGCTGAGGAAAAAGGGCCGAAATATCTTGCCCCGTCTTTCCTGGCTTTTCGAACGATGCACAGGCTGGGATAGGGCTCGTTGGGATCCAGGCGCAACCATGGATACTGCTTGTCGTCTCTCAGGATGATGTTGTAGCGGGGCAGATGCTTCTTGATGAGGTTGCTTTCGAGGATAAAGGCTTCTTTATCTGTCGTGGTCAGGATGAACTCCAGCGATTTGGCGCGGTTCATCATGACCTTTGTTTTGTGAGGGAGATCTCCGGAGGTCTTGAAGTAGGACAGGACCCGCTTTTTCAGATTCTTCGCCTTGCCCGCGTAAATGGGCCTGCCTGATGCATCCTTGAAAAGATAGACTCCCGGTCCTTCCGGCGCATGCGCCCTCAGGAACTCAGGATCCAGCTCATTGTGAATTGGCTTGGCCTCGTTCATTTTCCTCCAATTTCCTCACGCCTAAACTCGACGAGCAGCCTGCTCTGACCACGAACAAATTCGAATCTCCAATTTCCCTTGCCTTGCACCTTGCATTTACCCGCCGTCCCTGTGGCGGGCCGTGTACCTTGAACCTTCTTCGTTCACATTCACCTTGCCTGATCCTAGGGTATCTGGTAGGAATTGAAATCGTCAAGAGGATTGTCCTCAACGTTTTTCCATGAGCCAGGGAGACTTTTGGTAGTCATGCACGAAGGCATTGAATTTCAGTTCTGCCCGGTTTGTGGGGGAAAGCTCCTTTCCAGAACCTTGAAACCCGAGGAACCCGAAAGGCTCGTCTGCGCAACGTGCGATTTTGTCTTCTACCTCGATCCAAAAGTGGTGGCCTGCTCTATGGTCGAAATGGACGGGCGAATCGTTCTCCTCAAGCGCGCCATCGATCCCCAGAAGGGCAAATGGGTGTTGCCGGGAGGTTATGTGGACCGGGGAGAAGAGGTCAAGGCGGCTGCCGTAAGGGAAACGAAAGAAGAGTGCGGCCTCACCATTCGTCTCAAGGAGCTGCTCGGACTCTACTCCTATCCCGGAAGGATTTCGGTCGTCGTCGTCTATGTGGCAGAACCGTCAGGAGGAGAACTTGTTGTGGGTGATGAGACCGCTGAGGTGGGTCTCTATTCCCCGGAAAGCATCCCTTGGGGTGAACTTGCTTTCCAGAGCACCATCGACGCCCTGAAAGATTATTTGAAGAAAAGAGAGCTCTCGACATGAGGATCAAACCCCGCAGAATGGAAGACCTCTCGACCGTTGAACTCCAGTCGATCCTCGAGCGATCCGCTGTGGACATCTCCGCTGTGTATGAGCATGTGCGGAAGATTGTCGAAGACGTGAAGACAAGAGGGGATCAAAGTCTCCTTGACGCGGCCAGGGAATTCAAGTCCGGGGTTTCCGTGTCCGATCTTCAAGTCACCTCTGAAGAAGTGAAGGCCGCCTACCGTCAGGTGGACTCAGCCGTAGTGGATGCCTTGAGGGCAGCCGCTCGCAACATCCTTCGGTTTCATGAGGCCCAGGTGGAAAACGAGAAGTGGGTGATCGAAGTGGCACCGGGCGTTATAGCCGGTCGCGTCCGCAGACCCATGGACCGCGTGGGTTGCTATGTGCCGGGCGGCAGGGCCGCGTATCCGAGCACCGTTCTCATGACCGTCATTCCGGCCAAGGCGGCCGGCGTCGAGGAAGTCGTCATGACCACCCCGCCGGGCCAAGAGATGGTGGTCAACCCGGTCACCCTCGTGGCCGCGGATATCGCGGGGTGTCATCGCATCTTCAAGGCGGGCGGCCCATGGGGAATTGCCGCGCTTGCCTTCGGCACGAAAACCCTTCCCAGGGTGGACAAGATCGTGGGGCCCGGGAACAAATACGTGACCGCTGCAAAGATGATCGTCTTCGGCCAGGTGGACATTGATTCCCCGGCCGGACCGAGCGAAGCTCTGATTCTCGCCGATGAAAAGGCTGACGCGTCGCTGATCGCTATCGACTTTCTTTCCCAAATCGAGCACGATCCGGATTCTGCGGCAGTCCTCGTCACGACATCGCAACAACTGGCTGACCAGGTTTGTGCGGCGATTGACCTGGAGTTTGATTCCCTTCCGAGGAAAGAGATCTTTGAGTCCTCTCTGAAAAAGCACTCCCATGTGCTGGTTGCAGAGAGCCTGGACAGGGCCGTCGACTTCGCCAACCAGTATGCGCCTGAGCACCTTCAGATCATGACCGATGATCCATACGCTGTTCTGGACAGAACAAAACACGCCGGATCTATTTTTCTGGGACCCTACGCCCCTGTCCCGGTGGGCGACTACGCATCAGGGACCAATCACGTGCTGCCTACAGGCCGGTGCGCTCGCATGTTTTCAGGGCTTTCGGTGGACGATTTCATCAAGAAACCCACGTTTCAGCATTTGACCAGGGAAGGTCTTGCCGGGCTCAAGGACCTGGTGGTGACTTTGGCGGAGGCCGAAGGCCTTCCAAACCACGCCCGGGCTGTGAAGGCTCGTTTCAAGGACAAGCCTTGAGAGGTCCCCTCCCCCTTGAAAGCTGCACCGCAATCGTAAAAGAGCGTGTTCCCTGTCATTTCGACCCCGGCGAAAGCCGGGGGAGAAATCCTAAAATTCAGGATACTTGCAGGATAAAGATCTCTCCGCTGGCACCTCGAAATGACATCCCGACAAAGCCTCTTGTGGAACGGGCTAAGGAAGCGGGAGTAGTTGAATTGTAGCTATTTTCTGTTGCCTTTTTAAAGTCCTTCGTCTATAGATTGACCTGAGCTTTATCATCGTATTTTCTTGGTTTTGGTTTTTGCTCTTATTTTCTTCCCCCCTTTGTAAAGGGGGATCGAGGCTTGTCCGCCTCTGGTGGGGGGATTTTGCTTCTCGCTTTTCGCCTCATCCTCGTAAATGAAAGAGTGCCCGGTTGGAGGCGGCAGTTCCAAATCGATATTCTTATATCCCAGTAAAAGCAAAGGAGGGTTTCGACCATGGCAGACGTCAAAGGATACAACATGCCGGATGATCTCTACTACCACAAGGATCATGCGTGGGCCCGCGTGGACGGCACCAAAGTGACAGTGGGCATGAACGACTTCTTCCAGAAAGAAGCAGGGGATATCGTTTTCATCGATCTCCCGGACACCGAAGATGAAGTGAGCCAGGGGGAAGTGTGCGGCAAAATCCAGTCCAGGAAGTGGATAGGCAAGCTGGTTGCTCCCGTATCAGGAGAAATTGTCGAGACCAACGAGGACATAGAGGACGACACAAGTCTGGTCAACTCCGACCCCTATGGCAAGGGGTGGATTCTGATCATCGAAGCCTCAAACCTCGATGAGGAATTGGGGAATTTGATGAAAGGCACTGCACTGGTGGATTTCATCGAGGCTGAGGTGAAGAGGGCCGAAGAAGAGAAGGCAAAAGCAAAGTAAGAAGGGTGCAAGGCGCAAGGTGCAAGGTACACGGAACACGCAGAACGGCTCAAGGGACACGGTACACGGTGCAAGGCCTAACAAACAACGGGCGACGAAAAGTCATAAGAAGAGGGCGCTAGATGCCCTTCGATTTCCGTGCGCCGTGAGCCGTGACCCGTGTACCCTTCCCCGTGCACCATCTTAAACACATGACCACCCATTGGCGTCTTTTCAGGAATACCTCCCGATCCGTTTCTACGGCCGAAGGGCTGGCGGTGGATGACACTCTGCCTCAGTCTGTCGCCAATCACGGCTCCCCGCCTATCCTGCACCTATACACGTTTGTCCCTTCCGTGATCGTGGGAAAGTACCAGGACATTGAATCTGCCCTCAAGCTGGACCGTTGCAAGGCCAGGGGAATCGAGTACAACCGGAGGAGCACGGGCGGCGGCACGGTGATCATGGGGCCTGAAATTATCGCTTTGGGTCTAGGCATCAATGTGGACTGGCCCGGACTGGAAAGAGGGGGGGTGGGCGGTGTCTTCGAATCCCTGTCGCGGGTTTTCATCAGGGCTCTGGATGCGCTCGGCGTCGCCTCCCAATTTCAGCCCAAGAACGACATCCAAGTTTCCGGGAAAAAAATTGCGGGGCTCTCTGCAGCGGCTGAGACGGGTAAAAGCCTTCTCTTCCACACCAGCTTTCTCGTGGATTTCGACGTGGAGCTCATGACCGACATCATGAACACCCCTCTGGTCAAGCTCAGTGACAAGGGCTATAACTGTTTCAGCCAGAGAATGACGACCGTGCGCGAGGAGTTGGGCAAGAGGGTCCCCCTTCCTTCCGTCATGGATGCCATTCAGAAAGGATTTGAAGCCGAATTTGAAACCCGCTTCAAGGAAGACGAGCCGGACACCTGGGAAAAGGAATCGATCCGGACCTTCATCAGAGACCGGTACACAAAACCGGGATGGATATTTTCCCACAAGCATCCCAGGTCCAGGATGGGGGTAGGCAGGGTCAAGACCAGGGGAGGCTTGCTGGAGATCTATCTTTCCCTGTCCGGCGGTTCCATTGAAAACCTGGTCATCACGGGCGATTTCTTCTCCACCACCCAGGACGTCAATCGCATCGAGAACGCCCTCAAATGGGCCTCCGCCAGGGAAGAGAGCATCAGCCAAAAGCTCTCAGAGGTGTGGCGAGACGACATGATTTACGGAGTCGATGTCCCGACCCTTACCAGAGCCATCCTGCTGGCTAAGGAGAATCAGGTACGCTTATAAGCGCTGGAGGATGGAGGAGCGTCTCACTACGCGAGACTTGAGGACCGGCCTCCGGCCTTGAGGCAACCACTTTAGGTTTTCCTCAAGCGAAGCGCTCCTCGAACGAAGTGCTCCTCTAGCGAAGCGATCCTCCGTCTGTGAGTCAAAACGCGTCTGTGTGTGTCTGTGGCTAATGCTCTATGGATTCCAGTAAGATTCAAAGTCCTGAATACGCCAAGATGAGCCACGCCACGGCCATTTCCCTGGGCCTCATGAGTACGAGAATGTACCGGGGAGCCGTGAACCGCTGCGTGAACCTGCTGGTTCATTATCCGGAAGGATGCTCCGCCAACTGTGCCTACTGCGGCCTCGCCAAGAAACGACCCGGGACTTATTCGGAAAAGAGCTTCATCCATGTGGATTGGCCCGTTTATTCCACGGACGAGATTATTCAGACGATCAACCGGGCTCCTTCCTATGTGAAAAGGACGTGCATCTCCATGATTACAAACGGGAAATGCCGTCAAGATACGCTTGAGATGACCCGGCGTCTGAAAACCGGAACGTCCATACCCATCTCGATCCTCATCAGCCCTACCCTTATGGAACCTGAAGACCTTGTGGCCATGAGGGATGTTGGAGCGGATAAAATCGGTGTGGCCATCGATCTTGCGACACCAGAGCTGTTCGATCAATATCGGGGCAAAGGCGTCTCAGGCCCGCACAAATGGGGGAAATACTGGCAGATCCTCGGAGCAGCCCTGGAGGTTTTCGGGCATCCTCACGTGGGCGCCCACCTCATGGTGGGGATGGGAGAGACTGAAGAACAGATGGTCTCCCTCATGCAGAAACTCTGGCGCATGGGTGTGATGAGCCACCTCTTCTCATTTCTTGCTGAAAAAGGCTCTCAGCTGGGGAACAGGCCCCAGCCCCCCTGGCCGACTTATCTCAGGGTCCAGTTGGCTCGTTACCTCATCGAAGAAGGCCTCAGTTCTCTGGAGAAGATGGCGTTCGACGAGCAGGGTCACATCGCTGAGTTTGGCATGGACCGGGACCGGATTATGGAGATTGTCAATCTCGGCACGCCCTTTATGACCACGGGCTGCCTGGGGCCGGAGGGACAGGTTGCCTGCAACCGTCCTTTCGGCAATTGCCTTCCTGATGACAAGCAGTGGAACTACCCTTACCCTCCCAATGAAGAGGAACTCGCTCTCATCCGTGCACACATTTTTAACATTGAATGATGCCGCGTCTCGCCATCCTTTGTGAAATCTTAGGGCAGGCCATCGCGCCTGCCCCCTTCCTGGCGTCTTCTTTTCGCCAACCATACCAACACGTTCGTGTTTTCTTTTTTTCGTGGTTTCGTGGTTGTTTTGTCCGGAAAATTCCTTTTGACAAGGCCCTTTTGAGGTATTATAAAGAATGTTTCCGGCTTGGGCCGTTAGCTCAGTAGGTAGAGCAGCGGACTTTTAATCCGTTGGTCGTGAGTTCGACTCTCGCACGGCCCACCATTTAAAAGCATGATTCTGGACGCTGGTTTCTGGTCGCTGGATAAAAGAAGGGATCGA
>ENA-OSEO01005005-OSEO01005005.1-sediment-metagenome-genome-assembly--contig:-NODE-5005-length-13222-cov-3.651883_pt1 | contig 13222 bp, 13 predicted proteins | sample MGYA00237883_ERZ534232 | MGnify/ENA metagenome assembly ERZ534232
CCTGGGGCCGGCCGGCCGGGGCCGAGTACCAGATGCCGCTGGCGCTCACCGCGTTGCCGACTACGTCCGCCAGGGAGAACGCCTGGGCTGCCCCGCTCTTGCCTTGCAGATTGAGTTGGATGGTATCGCCATCCTGGACCATGTCGGTGGTCACCCCGGTATCCGCGGCCTCGATGGCCAGGGCGATTTTTGCCAGGGCCTCGGCATTGGTGTCGCCGGCGCTGATGATCACCGTCAGGGGATAACTCACGCCCCCCACGGCCAGAGTGAAGGTGTTGGTGCCGGTATTGATGACGGAGCCGTCATTGGGATAGAGGGGGAGGCCGTGGTTTACCTGATTGCGGGCAATTTGCTGCACCTTGAAGATGAACCGGGACTCCGGAGATTGGGCCAGGTAATGGGTTTTATCGAAATAAGAGATGTCCACCACCTCCACGTCCGTACTCCGGGTGGGTCTCTGGGAAAAATTGGCTTGGCCTGCGGTTCCCGAGAGTTGGTCGGCGTCGGCGAGCATCTGGTAGGCCCGGGCGTACAAACCGTTTAAGGCCTCCAGTTGGGCGGCTGCGTCCGGAGACGCAGAAAAATTGATCTTTATGTAACTGTTGAGGGAGTTGGCGGTACTCCAGGAAGAGAGAGGAGTCCAAGAAGCAGAGTTGATGGGCGACAACAAAAAATCCATGCCTCAGCTCACCGTAAATTGCCGTGCGTCAACGCTCTGGCATCCTAGCCTCCTTGCCTTACCGGATTTCCACCAACCATTCCCTGGTTGCGGTGGGGGGAGTTTCTTCGGCCTTAATGGCAGAGATCGCTTATCCCCCCTAAGATTATCATCGGCTCATAACCGGGAGGATTTAAAAATCGGTTAAGCTCTGTTAAAGTGGCTCGGAAGAAGGGAGGGCGGGGTCGAGCCACTATCGTCTCTTGGCTGGCAGTAAAAAAAATAAATCTCCCCTAAACTTTTTTCCAGGCTGACGCCGCCAGTTTCCCGGCCCGGCCCTCATCACCAATTTTTACGGCCCCTTTAGGGCCTAGGGGGAAAAGCCATGACACTGCGCGTGACGGCGGCAGAGCCGCCTTATTTGCGCCTGCTCCAGCAACTGAAGACCTGTTTCCCGGGTCCGGTCTCCGAACCGGTGATGGACGGCTATTTCGTGCACACCGTCTCCCGCTTTCTGGACCGGCTGGATGACTTGAAATCCGCCGCCCCTCTTCTGGGCCAAAGACGCCAGGACCATTACCAGGAGAGTCTGAAGGAAATTTTTCCGGAAGGAACGGCCACGGTGGAGCAGGTCATCGGACTGCTGGCCGAATTTTGCCAGGGCATGCCCATCTGGGCCCACCCCAACGCCCAGGTCAACGTCATTCCTCCCACCACCATTCCCAGTATCACCGCGTTTATCGCCGCGGCCATCTACAACCCCAACATTATTTGGGATGAATACTCGGCCCGCTTCGCGGAAGCCGAGATTCAAACGGTGTCCATGGTCTCGGACCTCATCGGCTATGACTCGCAACAATCAGGCGGGGTCTTCACCTTCAGCGGTACGGGCACCAATTTCTACGGCTGTAAATTGGGGATCGAAAAGGCCTTGGGGGGCCGGGCCATGGCCGAGGGCGTCCGGGAGGACGTGCAGATCATCGCCTCCGCCGCCTCCCATTACTCCAAGTTGAACGTCAGCGGCTGGCTGGGGGTGGGGATGAAGAACCTGGTGGCCATTCCCACCACCGGGAAAAACGACATGTCCCTGTCCCACCTGGAAGACCACCTGCGCCGCACCTTCGACGCCGGGAAAAAGGTGGGGGTGATCATCGCCACCATGGGGACCACGGACGCCTTCGGCCTGGATGACCTGGGGGCCATCGTCCGCCTCCGGGACCAACTGGCCCGGGAATACAATCTGGCGCAGCCGCCCCATATCCACGCGGACGCGGTCATCGGCTGGGTCTGGTCGGTTTTCCGGGACTATGATTTTGCCGCCAACCCCCTGGGGTTCCGGGCCCGCACCCTGAAAGCCGTGCAACACTCCCTGGAGCGCCTGGGGGACCTGGGCCAGGCCGACTCCCTGGGCATCGATTTTCACAAGACCGGCTACGCCCCTTACCTCTCCAGCCTTTTTATGGTGAAGGACCGCCGGGACCTGACCCTGCTTTCCCGGCAACCCGCAGAAATGCCCTACCTCTACCAGTTCGGGTCGTACCATCCGGGCATCTATACCCTGGAGTGCTCCCGTCCCGGCTCCGGGGCCCTGGCGGCCTTTGCCAATATCCGCCTGTTGGGGAAACAGGGCTACCGGGTGCTCATCGGCCACGCGGTGGAAATGGCGGAGATGCTCAGGGAGCGCCTGGAAGCCCACTCCTTTATCCAGGTGGTCAATGACCACAACTTCGGCTCGGTGACCCTCTTTAGGGTTTACCCTCCGGGGGTGGAGGCGCAGGCCGCTTATCGCCGGGAGGTGAAGGACCCCGCCTGCCGGGAGGAGCTGGAGGCTCATAATTTCTATAACCGCCGTATCTTTCAACTGATTCACGACCGGGCCATGCGGGGGGAGGGGGTGCTGCTCTCCTGGACGGACGCCTACCGCCGGGCGCAATACGGCGGGAAGGAAGCGCCCGCAATCGCCGCGCTCAAGTCCTATATCCTCAGCCCCTGGACGGATCTGGCCGCGGTGGACATGGTGGCCCGGCAGGTGGTAGAAGTGAGAAACCAGATGGAGTCGGAGCGGTGAGTTCCGAGGTTTGGTGGGGGGAGGGGCCGGGTCCCGTAGGGCGGGCGTCCCCGCCCGCCTTTAGTCCCACCCCAGTTTCCCTGGCCTCCAAAAAGCACTGGAGATTTGCAACCGGGGCGGGATTCTTAAAGCGGCCTTTATTTAGGGAAGATAGAAATTTGACGGAGGGTGTAAATGTCGGCAAAAAGAATTTTGGCAAGTATTTTTGCGGTGGTAATCCTGATAAAATTGCTTTTCTGGATCATTGCCCCTAATCTCTGGATGGGGTTGGTGGATTCGCTGCTGGGACACCAGGGTTTGGTAACGATTATCTATCTGGGATTATTGATCATTACCGGCTACTATGCCTTTTCCACCCTGGATTTCTTCGATATCGTCGTAGTGATGTTTTTCACTTCCATCCTGATGGCTATCGGTGCTCTCCCCTATGCTTCGCTGTTGCTGAAGCTGCGGGACCAAATAACGGGCATCGGCATAGGCAAAGCCTGGCTGGCGCTGCTGCTCTGGGGCGGCCTGGCGGTGGCGGTGCTTTATAAAGTATTTTATTTGGATCGGGAACAGTCACGCTGAGGGGTGCGGGAACGCCCTTGTCCATTTATCCAGGTTTTGCGCCTTTCTTTGCGCCTTAGCGTCTTGGCGTGAGGACCTATCTCTTCAGACCAGTTACGGGGTGGGGGATGGTTTCCGGTTCGGCCGCGGCGCTGCCCGTCGGCTCCCGCCAGGCCAGGAGGTAGAGAATCTCCGGACCGGGATTAGTCAGGGCATGGCCGATGCCCGGGGGGATTAGCACCAGGGTGCGGTGGCCGCGGAGCCGCCGTTCCCGGACTTCCCCGGCTGGTTCCTCCCAGGTCAAAATGCCCTCGCCATGGAAAGTGAGCAGGTACTCCCGGTAGCCGGGGTGGAGGTGGTTGCCCCGCACCTGGCCCGGCGCGATGGAGATGAGGTGAAAGGTCCGGAATAGGTCCTGGGGCTCGGGGACCCCTTCCTGCCAGGGAAAGAGGACGAAGCCCCGGGGGTCTTCATGGATTTTCCCGGCAAGATCGATGAATTCCACACCCGCCATGGCGCTATCTCCTTTTAGGTTCAAAGATATTTTTTCAAAAACAAATCAATCTTGTCCCAAATTTCCGGTTTGGTGAGAATAATAAAATGGCCGCCGATTCTCCCGGTGGCGACCTCCAGGTATTCACAGGTTTTTTCCTGCTTCTTTAGGCCCTCCCGCAAACTCCGGGCCTGACTGACAGGCACTAGATTATCTTTGCTGCCGTGAATCACCAGGACCGGGACCTCTAGATTACCCAGATAGTTGAGTACCGACAGGCGGCGGTACTTTTCTTTGGTTTCCGCATCTTTATCCGGCGGCCAGCCCAGGGCCCGGATCACCGGACTGGCTATCAGGCCCAGAAGCGGCCGTTCTCTATCGGCCTTGCCTCCCGGATGCAGGCGATAAAGGTCCTTAAGAAACGCGGCCACGTCCGTCACTCCGGAGATGCTGACGACGGCCTTGATCTTCACGGGCATCCGGGGCTGCACCGCGGCCATCAGGGCCAGGTAACCGCCGTGGCTCACCCCCAGGGCGGCGATGCGGCCCGGGTCCACCTGGGGCAGGGCGGCCATAGTTTGCAAAGCTACGGCCATGCTTGCTATTTCTTTCGGTCCCCCGAGATAATCGGCATGGTAGGCCGCGGAAAAAACCACGTAGTTGGGGCAGAGGTGCTTCCGCACCGGCTTGATCTGGCTAAACTCCCGGGCCCGGTTGCGTAGTCCTCCCTGGTCCCCCGTGCCCCCATGGATCAAGAGAATGGCCGGATATCTTTGCCCTTTCTGGTATTGGGGGGGTAAGGACAAATAGCCCGTAAGCCTGGTCCCATCGGCCAGGGTATAGGGGACGGGCATGGCCGTCCCGGCACTCCGGCCCCAGGCGCAAGGGACCAAAAGCAGCAACCAGGTTACCGCCAGCAAGAAAATCCCGGGCGCTCTTTTCATCAATGCGTCTCCCCGCGCGGTCTCAGAAAAGTGGTAACCCAGGCTTTCCAGCCTGTGCCGGCGCCGGTTAGATTTTCATGAGCCACCAAAGTCGCATCTCCATTGACGAAAAATCCCCCCTACCCCCTTTAGAAAAGGGGGTTTTTAGCAAGTCCCCCTTTCTTAGGGGGATTTTGAATTTCGCGGTAAAGTCCAGGAGCACCCAGTATCCGCGTTTGCCGGTGCGGCTAGCAAAAAAATTATGGCCTTTAACCGGGACCTGGTATTATTATCTGCCAGGGCCCCGGCATTGATCACGAAAAACCCCAAACGAAAAACGCCAAAAGACATCCTATGACCACCATCAATGACCTAGTTCTGGTCCATGTGGACCGGGAACCCGCGTTTTACGCCCGCATCAACGACATCAACCCCGATGTCAAAAAGGGGTGGTACCAGGTGGAGTTGCTGGTCCTTACCCTGCCCCTCCAGACCCTGGTCTGGATCCTGGAAGAGGCCCACATTCAAGGGGAAGAATTCACCATGGGGGGAACGCCCATGAAGTTGGTGGAAGTCCCTCCTAAATCCCCTCCCCAACCCGAAACCCCCGCGCCGGAAGGCAAGGGGAAAGTCGTCCCATTGCGGAAATTGTGATATTTAGGGAGCGGGAAAACCAGTGATAAGTAATAAGTAATAAGGTGGCGATACTATCACTTATCACTTATTACTTGATTACTGGTCCTCATTCCCCCACCGGCCATACCTGGGATCAATCGTGTACATCCAGTATTTCTGCCACCAGGGGATCTTGCGCCAGAGAAAGAGCAGCTTCAGGTAATAGTGGTATTGGTGCCGGGCGATGGCCTGTTGCACCTCCCGGGCGGCGCCGGGGGGGATCTCCGGGGTTTGGGGTTCGCCGACCCGGGCCAGAACCTGGAAGGCGTCCCGGCGCCAGACCCGGAGGCCCTCGGTGTGCCAGCCCGCCTTGAGGAGCAGCCACTGGAGGGTTTGGGGGGAAAAATAGAAATTGTGGGCCAGGGAAAAGACCCGCCGGGGGCTCACCTTGGGGGCCAGGATGTTGGGGGTTTCCAGGAAGAGGCGGGTGCCGGCGTGGGCCATCTCCCGGGCGCTCCGCAAGAAGGCCAGGGGGTTGGGAAAGTGTTCGATGACATGGGAGGCCAGGATCAGGTCGAATTTTTCTCCGGGCAAGTCCAGGTCTTCAAAGCGGGCCTGGATAATGTCCAGGCGGCCCTGTCTCTGGGCGTGCGCGGCCTGTTCCGGATCGGGCTCCACCCCCAGCACCTGGGCTCCCATTTCCTGCAAACGGCGCAGGGTCAGGCCCCAACTGCACCCCACGTCCAGGACCTTGAGACCCGGTTTGACCAGGGGGGCAATCAGCGGCTGCTGCCCGACCCATCGCCGCTGGAGCTTGCGCCGTTGCCGCTCATTTAAACCCGCGTCCGTATGCCACTTGCCGGGGCTGATCTCCAATTTTTGCCGGTCCTGATCCTCCACCGCGGGATTGTGATAGGCCAGGCCGCACCCCAAGCAGACCACGGTATTGAGGTTTAGGCCCCGCACCCGGCGTTGTTGCAGGCGGCGGGTATGATCCGTGTCGCAGATGGGACAGGCGATGGTCAGCAATTTAAGCGGTTCTCCGGACCATTCCGAGGGTGGCTTGAGGCCGGGCGACTCTTTTATCTTGGCATCAAGCCGGTGATTTGCATAAAATTAAAGAAAATCTGCCCTAGCTTATCCGGATAATCTGAGGTTTTCAATGAGAATATTGTTGGTCCAGCCCACCACCTGCTATACTGATAAGAAGCTGTTGCGCAGCCGCACCCGCTGGCTGGTGGGCATCACGCTGCCTTACCTGGCGGGCCTTACCCCCCGGGGCATCCACGTGGATCTGGTGGACGACCGTCTCTCCCCCATACCTTATAATCGCCAATACGACCTGGTGGGCATCACCGCCACCTGCGCCACGGCCCAGCGGGCCTTTGAGATTTCCCAGGAATTTCGCCAGCGGGGCGTGCCGGTGGTGATGGGCGGGTTTCACGTCACCCTGCACCCGGAAGAATCCCTGGAACACTGCGACGCGGTGGTGGTGGGGGAAGCGGAAGCGGTCTGGGAACAGGTCCTGGAGGATGCCCGGGTGAGAAGGCTCAAACCCCGCTACCAGGAGGCTGACTTCCACGATTTAGTGGGTCTGCCCCGGCCCCGCCTGGAGCTGGTGAATTTAAGGCGCTACCGGGTGAAGATCATTCCCACCCAGACCACCCGGGGGTGTCCGTATCATTGCGCTTTCTGCGAGGTGCCCATCGTTTACGGCCATACCTACCGGCGCCGGCCCCTGGGGGAAGTAATCGAGGAAATCAAGGCCAACGTGCGCATCACCGGCCTGAAAAATATCTATTTCATCGATGATAACCTGACCGGCCACCGGGATTACGCCAAAGAGCTGTTCCAGGCCCTCATCCCCTTGAACCTGCGTTGGAGCTGTCTCTGGACCATCAATACCTCCCGGGATGAAGAGCTGTTGGACCTGGCCAAAAAATCCGGCTGCCATCACGTGAATATCGGCATCGAAAACGTCTGCCAGGAGTCCATCGCCTCCATTGACAAGGTGCAAAACCCGGTGAAGGAATACGAATGGCTGCTGAAACGCCTCCGGGACCGGGGCATCTTTTACTCCTTGAACTTCATGTTCGGCCTGGACGGCGATAAAAAGCAGCTCTTTGACGAAACCCTGGAGTTCTTACAGCGCATCAAAGCGCCCCTGGCCTTTTTCAACGTGGCCACCCCCCGGCGGGGCACCCCCATGTGGGAGCAGCTTAACCGGGAAGGCCGGATGCACAACCCGGACGCGGAAAAATACTTAGGGATGGTCTGCAACTTCATTCCCAAACAGATGACCCCGGAGGAGTGCGAAGCCGGAGTCTGGCGCTGTTTTCAGAAGTTTTATTCCTGGTCCTCCATCTGCCGTCGCCTGCTGCTGCCCCCCAATAGCTATATCTTCCAGGGCTTGCCCAGCAACCTCTTCTTCCACTGGTCGGCCTCCCGGAAGATCGACCCGGTGGATTTTTATTAAACAGAAACATTTCGGGATGGTGTTTTTACCGAAAACCGAAAACTGAAAACCGAAAACCGTCTCTCATTGCCAGGCCGGGAAGGCCACCCGCAGGCCCTGGATGACGAATTCCACCGCCAGGGCGGCCAGAATCAGACCCATGATGCGGGTCAGCAGACGCATACCGCTCTCCTTCATAAACCCCAAAAGCTGCTCGGCAAACCGGAAGGCTAAGTAAGTCAAGAGCAGGATCAGGGTGAGGGCGGCGAAGATGAGCAGGTCTTCCAGATGACTCCGGGAGCGGCTGGTGAGCACCAGGATGGTGGAGATGGCTCCGGGTCCGGCCAGCAGAGGCATGGCCAGGGGCACCAGGGCCGTATCCCGGTATTCGGCGGCCACCAGACTGGAGGAAGTGTCCAGGCGGTTGAAATGGCCCCGGCCCTCCAGCATGTCGAAGGCAATGCGAAAGAGGATGAGCCCCCCGGCGATTTGAAAGGCCGGCAGGCTGATGCCGAAAAAGGTGAGGACCAGACGGCCGAGAATGATGAAAAAAGTCAGGATGATAAAGGCATAGAGACAGGAGCGCCAGGCCAGGCTCTCCCTCCGGGAGCCGGCGGCCGCCGACAACGCCAGAAAAGAAAAAATATTGCCCGTGGGATCGATGATCACAAAAAGAGAGATGGCCGCGGTGATAAAAAAGTGGGCGGTGCTGCCGAAGAATTCAGGAACCATATCCAAAAATTAAGGATCAACCGGCCCCGGGTCAAGCCGGCCCGGGCCGCCAAAAGGGTTCTGCCCGATCAATGTATACAAGGAAAGTAGTATATATCTTGACAAGAGCCGAATATTTTTGACATAATTGATAATCAGAGGTAACCTTCTAGGCGGGGACGACTTCCCTGCCTGGGGGCGGGGAATAAATCAGGGCGACCAGGCGGTCGCCCTGATCTACTAAAAAATAAGGCTCCGATCATGCATGCGGAAATGTTAGTATTACAATTCTCCCGGAAAGTGGTGGACCAACCCATTATTTACCGGCTGGTCAAAGATTTTAACCTGGAGTTCAACCTGCTCAAGGCCGCCATCAATCCCCAACAGGAGGGAGTGATCGTCATGGAACTCCGGGGCCACCCCCAGGACTTCCGCCGGGGCCTCAAGTTCCTGCGGGATGCCGGCGTCCAAGTCAAGCGCGTGGCCGGAGAGGTGCGCCGCAACGACGAACTCTGTTATCAATGCGGGGCCTGCACCGCGGTCTGCCCCACCGGCGCCTTGCACATCGAGCGGCCCGATATGTCGGTGGCCTTCGAGGCGGAAAGATGCAGCGCCTGTGAGCTCTGCTGTCCGGTCTGTCCGGCCCGGGCCATGGAAGTCAAGCTCAACCGTAACGCTATTTAAGGCAGTTTTGGCTGCCGGCGTTCGGTTAGTTTTTCGTTAAAAGCAATGGCTCTTCATCAAAATATGACGCAGGTTGCCGGTATTTTCACCGGAATTTGGTATTATTGAGGGAGGCTGGCGGCGGGACAAAGGCGTTTCGGGCCGTTATCCATACGAGACCTGTGACGCTCTCCGGCCTGAGGAGGAAGGGATTGTGGGAAACTACCAGGTAAACAAAACCTACCAGGAAATTAATGAGAAAATTAAAAAAGGCCAGGCAGTGGTGGTTACCGCCGAAGAGATCATCGACCTGGTGCGCCGTAAGGGAGAAGCGGAAGCGGCCCGCACCGTGGACGTGGTTACCACCGGCACCTTTTCCCCCATGTGCTCCTCGGGCGCCATCCTCAATTTCGGGCACAGCAAGCCCCCCATCAAGGCCTCCAGGGCATGGCTCAACAATGTTCCGGCTTACGCCGGCCTGGCCGCGGTGGATGTCTATCTCGGCGCCACCGAACCCGCCACCGACGATCCTTTGAATAAGGTGTATCCCGGAGAATTCAAGTACGGCGGCGGCCACGTCATCCAAGACCTGGTGGCCGGGAAGACGGTGCACCTGGTGGCGGAAAGCTACGGCACCGACTGCTACCCCAACAAAAAGTTGGAGAAGGATCTGACCCTCAAAGACTTTCTCAACGCGGTGCTGTTTAATCCCCGGAACTGTTACCAAAACTACAATTGCGCGGTCAATCTGTCCAACCGCACCATTTATACCTATATGGGCCCTTTACGGCCCCGGGCCGGGAACGCCAACTTCTGCACGGCCGGCCAACTCAGCCCCTTGTTCAATGACCCCTATTACCGCACCATCGGCATCGGCACCCGCATCTTCCTGGGGGGAGGAGTGGGCTATGTCTGTTTCCCCGGGACCCAACACAACCCCGGTAAACTCCGGGGGGAAAACGGCGTGCCACTAAGCCCCGCCGGTACCCTGATGGTCCTGGGGGACCTGAAAAAGATGAGCCCCCGTTTCCTGGTGGGGGCCAGCCTCCTGGGCTACGGCTGCTCCCTGGCCGTGGGCCTGGGCATTCCCATCCCCATGTTAAACGAAGAAATGGCCCACTTCTGCGCGGTGACCGACGAGCAGCTCCTGGCCCCCATAATAGATTACGGCCACGACTACCCGGCGGCCACCGGCCGCGTCCTGGGCCACGTCAGTTACGCTCAATTGAAGACCGGCAAAATGGAGCTGGACGGCCAGGAAATCCCCACCGTACCCCTCTCCAGCCTGGTCCGGGCCCGGGAAGTGGCCCAGATTCTCAAGGAATGGATTACCCAGGGCCAATTCCTCCTGGGAGAACCGGTGGACCTGCTCCCCGGCAGCGACGAAATCCACTGCGTCCCCACGGCCAGTAGGGATAGTTAGAGGACAGGGATAGAGGCCGGAGAGCTCTCCCCAAACCAGGAGACAACCTTATCACTGACTTAACCACCCACCTCCGGGGCCGCTCCCGGGCCTTGCTGCTCTTTTCCGGGGGGCTCGACTCCAGCCTGCTGCTGGCCGCGGCGGCCCCGGTTTTAGGGATGGGGCTCACCGCCCTCACCTTTGCCGGCCCCCAAACCGTCCCCGGGGAGTTGGCCGCAGCCGTGGCTTTGGCCCGGCGCCTGAAGGTCCGGCATTTGCTCCGGGCCATGGACCCTCTGGCCCTTCCTGATTTCCGGCATAACACCCGGCAACGCTGCTATGTCTGTAAAAAATCCATTATAGAGCAGGCCCGGGAGATGGCCGCGGATTTGGGAATCGAGGAAATCTGGGACGGCACCAACCTCGACGACCTCAACGATTTCCGGCCCGGGCTCCAGGCCGCCCGGGAACTGGGGGTCAAGAGTCCGCTGCTGGAAGCCGGGATGGGCAAGGCAGCCATCCGGGACTTGAGCCGGAAATTGGGCCTGCCCGGCGACCGGCCCCCCCAGAGCTGCCTGGCCACCCGCTTTCCTTATGACACCCGGCTGACCAGGGAAGCCCTGGTCCGGGTCGGCGAAGCCGAGTCCTGGCTGCGTTCCCGGGGGTTTAGCCACGTGCGCCTCCGGATTTCCGGGGATCAGGCCCGCCTGGAGTTGCCCCCCGGGGAATGGCCGGCTTTTCTGGCTCCGGAGGTGCGCCGCCCCTTCACCGCGCTGGCGGCCCGGCTGGGCTGGCGGCTGGAGTTGGATGTTTCTGGGGAAGGGGGCTAAAGAACATCACGCCAAGACGCAAAGGCGCAAGACTTTTTCCTTTCTATTTTTTGGCGTCTTAGCGTCTTTGCGACTTGGCGTGAGATAAAATCGACCTCTGGGACACAATTATGTTGAAAGTGCTATTTCTCTGCACCGAAAACGCCTGCCGCAGCCAGATGGCGGAAGGCTTAGTCAACCATTACCTGGCCGGGAAGGTGCGAGCTTATTCCGCGGGGGTGCGGCCCAAGGAGGTTAATCCCCGGGCCATCCGGGTGATGGCGGAGTTGGGGATCGATATCAGCCGGCAATGGTCCAAATCCGTGGAAGACTTTAAAGACCTGCCCTTTGACCTGGTGATCACCGTCTGCGACCAGGCCCAGGAAGCCTGCCCCATCTTTCCGGGCACTACGGAAGTCCTCCATGTGGGCTTCCCGGACCCGGCCCGGGCCACCGGCAGCGAGAAGGAAATCCTCTCCGCCTTCCGTAAGGTGCGGGACGCCATGCGGGAGCAGATCCTGCCCCTGCTGGCAGAAAAAATCTCCCATTAATATCTTTTCGTTATCCAAGGGATATTTCAGGGGCAATTCCCCAATAATATGGTTTTTTGGTCAAAGAAAAAGCCCCAAAAGAAACCTGTATTTCCCCCCCCTTTTTTAAAGGGGGCAGGGGGGATTTTATAAGACCTCGAAAATCCCCCTAAATCCCCCTTTAGAAAAGGGGGACTTAAGTACCGGTTTTTAAAAACCGTTTAGGTGCTATAATTACCAGATAGTTTCAGGAGCACGACATTAAGGGAGCGCCCCGGCAATCTCCGCCACGGTCTTCCGGGCGGCTTCCCGGGGGTCTTGAGCCAGGCGGATGGGGCGGCCCACCACCAGATAGTCGGCTCCGGCTTTGATGGCTTCCGCCGGAGTGGTGACGCGGCGCTGGTCGTCACCTTTAACCGCGGCCCACACGGGCCGGATGGCCGGACAGACCACCAGGAAATCCTGGCCGAATTTATCTTTCACGGCCCGGGCTTCCGTACCCGCGCAGACCACCCCGTCGCACCCCGCCTCCTGAGCCAACTTAGCCCTAAGCAGGACTAGTTTAGTAGGATCTCGAGCGTACTCCGGGGCAATGCCCATGGCCTCCAGATCATCGGGTCCCAGGTGGGTGAGCACTGTGACCCCCAGGACCTTGCAACCGTTTTTGCAGGCCTCGATGGTGGGCCGCATCTTCCGCCCCTGGTCTATGTGGACCGTGGCCAGCCTGGCCCCTTTCATGACCCGGGCTTGGGCCCCCATCATGGTGGCGGGGATATCATGGAATTTTAAATCCAGGAAATAAGCTACCCGGTTAGCCGCCATAAACTTAAGAAAGTCCGGGCCTTCCGCCATAAACAGCTCCAGGCCGACCTTGAATAAACCAACTTCTTCCCTTAAGAGGTCAATAAACTTTTCCGCTTCGGCTTTATTGGCCACATCCAGGGGGAAGATCAAGCGGTCCTTGGGTTGCATCTGCTCCCTCTAACCATAAAATTATCCGCAACTTAGCATCTTTGCTATCAATCAGTCAAACTCTAAGAGTGATACCGGCGATGGAGGCAGGCGTTTCAGATCATGTGTGGAGCTTGGAGGAAATTGCAGGATTGTTAGATTGATCAATATCAGAAGAAAAAAACTCCAGAGGGAACCACGGAGCGTCCTCCCTCTGGAGTTTTATAAAGTAATTGTCAGCCTATTCGGGTTCTTTTCTTTCTTTGTAGGGCCATGATATCGGACGGCATCTCCCCTCTGGTTGACAAATTATAGTTTCACCACCAAATTCGTCTCTTTTCCGCGCAGGTTTACGGGGTTGCTCCCCTGCCTCATAAGTTACCTGTGTCGAATCA
>ENA-OSEO01005006-OSEO01005006.1-sediment-metagenome-genome-assembly--contig:-NODE-5006-length-13221-cov-13.105067_pt1 | contig 13221 bp, 22 predicted proteins | sample MGYA00237883_ERZ534232 | MGnify/ENA metagenome assembly ERZ534232
CCAGGAGACTGATAATTAATTAACATTTATTTCAATATAGAGTAGTTATCGGGAGGGAAACAGGATAATAACTTGTTGAACTAAACCGCTACGCGGTAACAAGGCCATAGGTCTTGAAAAAAGCCGGCGATCCCAGGGATTGCCGGCTTTTTTTTTCATCATCGCATCTCTTCGGGATACTCTTTTGGTAAGGCATGTTTCATCAACCCTTACCAACGGAGGATTGCCATGACGGATTTGCGAAGAAGGATGCTGGAAGACATGCAACTGCACGGGTATGCGGAGCGGACCCGGAAAAGCTACGCCAATGCCGTCGGAGGTCTGGCCAGGCATTACGGTCGCCCACCTGATCTTTCAGGCGGATCACCAAAAAAATAATCCTTTTAAATTTTTCTGTTCATCAATGACAGTCAGTGGTTAAAATATAGAAATGGGATTCATTACATCAGCCATTGGGCTGCTTTTCATCTTAGCAGCCATTGAGGCTGCCCTTACCGGCGCACCTTGGTGGTATGCACCTGTCTTCCTTCTCGCCGGCATAAGCTTTGCCGCTCACGGATTGAAAAGTATTATACTGTTTTTTCACCGCCTCCTGTCTGGTCCCTCAGAATCGTGAACGAAAAAGGCCCCCAAAACAAATTTCAGATATCTCACAGCTTCCCATTTTCGGAAGATGTCATGTCACTTTCCTCCTGATTCACGGGACGGAAACATGATAATCCTGCTCCCCCTGGGTCCGCAGCCGGTCGTCCCTCCGGATCACCGTCCCTGGATTGTTCCGGAGGATCTCATCGGTCGCGTGGGTGAATCCGCCCTCGTTGAAATTCATCCTGATCACGCCCTGACCGTTGAGCTTTGAGGCCATGGCGTTGTTGAAATGCCAGTTGACCATGTTTATCACCTCCTGCCGGTTGGCTTCCCGGGCCGCTATCCTCTCTCTCTTCCCCATTATTTGAGCCCCTTTGTCTCTCTTTTTGCATACGGGATCATTGATTTGCAGATGGACGCAAACAGATGGTGCGGCGCCTGCAGCTCGGGCGGCAGTTGGTTGAACGGAATCATGGCCGGGTGCGTCTTCTCCTTGATGTTCCGCTCGTCGCCGTACTGATATCCCCGCGCCTCCATGTACTTGCGCCAGTGTTCATGGCTGTCGGCCGGCGTTGCGTTGGGATTCTCGGCGTGAAACTTCACTCCGTTGACGAACTGCTCCCGTTTGCTGTTGTCCGCGGCAAGCCAGGGCGGCGCCGGCAGCTCGCCGATGATGTCCAGGTAGTTCCGGTATGCTTCCCAGGCGATCATGGCGACATGGAACAGGTTCATCCTTCCGATGTTTCCCATTCTTCCTCCCTCCAAAGTCAAATCTCAACCTCAACCAGGTCATCAGCATTGCTCCGTCGCAGATCCTCGCCGGTCTGTGACCTGATAACCTTCTTGATCAGCTCACCAGCGTATTGCTCTCCCTTCCGCAGGTATAGGTCAGCGTCCTTTTCGAGCATGACCTGCAGCTTCGATTTCAGGATGATTCCCCAGCGGATCGTGTCTCCGTCGCAAAGACCATTCGGATAGAATCCATGATCGCGGAACAACCCGTACAGCATCGCGGCCCGGGCCCTGTCTTCTGGAGAAAATCTTTTCGCCATCGCATCGTCAAAATTCTCTCCGACCTGTACCGCGGCACGATAATGCCTTTGGAGAAATTGCATTTCGTCGTAACCGACCAACTGACCGGGGGAAAGCCCGTGTGTGTGCACAGGTGGAAGTTTATACATCGCCGGTCCCCTCCAGTTGTTTTTTCCGTTCTTCCCTCAGTTTTCGTATCCGCTCCAGATCGGCGGCTGTCGTACAGCCTTTAGGCGAAGTGTCTCCAACTTTGTCCTCATCGTCTTCCCATCTCCGGCCGGATAGCCAACCCTGGGCATAGATTGGCGTTCTGTCTTTTTCGATCAGGGCCGGCCTGGCCCTTGCCTCCTCTTCCGCAGCCCTGACAATCTCGTCGACCAGCTCGGGGGAATAATTGGGGATGTTGAGCCAACTATCAGCGGCCTTGGCTCTGTCCTTCCGGTATGCGAATGCTTGCCAAAACCGCTCAAAATCCTTGAGCCTTTGTCCTGCCAGCTTTTTCTTTTTGTGCGTGAGGTAAAATTCCTGCTCCTGCTCTGGCGGTTGTTTCGGTTCGTCCTGTTTTCCCGCCACCCCCTCCTTGTCGCAATTCTCACTTGCGCCAGGCGCGATTGGCAAAATCGCGCAAAAGGTTTTATCAGTCGTAAGAGATGGAGATGGAGATGGAGATGGAGATGGGCTTGTACGTTTCGTTAACGGTTCTTCAACGGTCGTTGAATGATCGTTGAACGGTCGTACCGTTTTTGTCAACGACTTGTAAACGGCAGCCGAAACGGCGTTCACTCCGTTTTCTTTTAATTCCGCATAGATAGCAGGATGGAGGCGAGCCATTCGGCTGAATCGCGCCCGGTCGCTCCGCTCGGCGGCCGATGAGGCGTAACCGTTGTGTTGCGACCACTCATGCACCTGATAGCCTGTCGCAATTTCATCGAGGAAGCCGGCTGCGACCATCGCATTGACAAATTGCGACGGGTCTCCGTCCCAGCCCGCCATGAGGGCAATGTCCAACACGTCCAGTCCGGATAGGTCACCGTCCGGGCGGTCCGTCGCCACGGCGATCCAGAAATCGATCAGGTAATCGGTTGCCATGTCGTTCTTCAGGAGCATCCGGAACTTCTTGCGTTTTCGGTGCCCCTTGAACGATATGGCGATACGGATGTCCGTGTTCATAGGCAAACGTCCTCCGTCTCGATGGCAAGGGACACGGCGTCAACTCCGCTGTTCTTGCCCATTTACCCCTCCATCAATCAGTTCCAACTCATTTGGCACAATCTGCCCTCGGCACCGCCGGCAAAACTTCGACACCGGATCGTTGTCAATCGCCGATCTGATCTTCCTGGAGCGGCTGCGCTTGAGATGGTACGAGCACATCCTGTCCCAGGTGGCCCGCCCCATCCTCGTCGGGTTCCCGCCGGTGACCGGACACTGGCTCAGACGCATTTTCTTTTTTATCGCCGTGATCATTCCCAAATTGCTGACCAGGGGGGTTTTATACTGACCGCGTTCAGACCCTTTGATGTTGCCCATCACAACCTCCTTAACCCTTCCTTGGCTGCCAGCCGGTTCATTTCCTCGTGAAAGAATTCAGAAAAAAAATCATGCTGGAAGGTTTCTTTCCCCCCCGGCCGGGCTGCCGGCCGCAGCTCAAACGTTTTGCCCAGGGCCTTCACCCGGGCAAGGGCCGCCTGCTCCGCCGCCGGAATAAGCCGGTTGATGCAATCCTCATATCTTTTCCGACATAAAGGGCACAGTGCTGATGCGTTCAAGCCTTCGCCTCCTCTCCTTTCAGGTATTCATGCCGATCATTGGCATAGGCCATGACGGTCATGAAATCATTTTCTTCCGGCAACTCGCGTTCAACCCGCTTGTGATGCTTTGCCCTCCACTGGTCAACCTGAACGGCTGTTCTCAAGGAGTCGATCTCTTCAAGAAACTTCCGGATGAGTGTGTCAGTCTTTGCCTGATTCTTTTCTGCTGACGGCGCACCACCATTTTTTCCGGCGTCCTGTTTCGCTTCTTCCCCTTGCTTCTGCAGCGGCTCGGTTGATCCGTTCTTCCCTGCAGTATCATTGTCCACCACCGTTTTTCCATCGCCGGAGAACCGGGCGTTGAGGTCGGATTCGGCCGGCTTGAAAAACTCTTCTTTCGCGGCGATCCCGTCCCGGATGGAGCGATACACCCTCTTGAGGTTGACCACATCGGCCGGCACGATGCTTTTGATTGACCGCTGCAGGAACGCTTCGATGTCCTGCGCGGTCACGCCGTACTCATTGAACGCGACGAGGATCTTCTCGACCTGCTCCTCAATGTTGCCGATGCTCTTTTCCAGGGTGGCCCGGCAGGCTTCCTCGGCCGCCTCGACAACATCGCCGGGGATCAGTTCCAGCAGACAGGACCGGACGCGCCGCTGCGCCTGGGAGGCGACCATTTCATACTTGTCCCGCTCTTCGGTAAGGGCCGAACCGCCGCCTTTTTTGTCGCGCCAATGCTTCACCTGAAACTGCCTGACCACACGGGTATTGGTCTGCAGGTCATGGGCGAACGCCTCAACTTCAGAATAATCCTTGCCGCGGCCGACTTCCCGGAATCCATAATTGATGTTGCCCCACTGCGCGGCAATCAGTTCCGCAAGACGGATTGAAGGGCCGGTCACAAGGGTTCCGCCGCGCTTGTAGGCATAGCTGGCCCGTTCGGCCAGGCTCTTCCGCTTGCAGGAGTTCATGATTGCGTTGTAGGCTCGTTGCTCATCACGCGGGTTTGCTCGGGCCAGCACCAGGGATGCCTGCACCTCGGCAACGGCGCGGGACTGCTCAATGGTGGTCAGGCCATGACCGGATGACGTGACCGCCGGGGCCATGGTGAAGTCGTTTTCGGTTGTGGTGGGTAAATTTGCTGTCATGGATACCTCCGCTTCAAAATGTTTCGTCGTAAATTGCTTCCTCTTCCAAAGCCCTCTCCGCCCATCCGGGCAGATCAACGGGTACGATCAGGCCGTCATTGTATCCGGGCCAATGATCACTTTCCTTGCACAGCCGATACACTTCCAGGTTCCGTTGATATTCCAGCCTGCCCTGGTGAATCATGCGCGGCGTTGCCTCATAAATCGCGGACAGGTACGGCGGTTCTTTTTCCACGCACAGGAACAGGAAGGAATTGAATCGGCGCACCATGGCGGCGCCCGCCACGTCAATGTAAAACGGAGCCTGGACAAAATAACGATAGATGAAGCAGGCCCGGGAGAACGCGGATTTTTCGACCGATGCCATGAATTTCAGGTCAACCATGACATCCTCGATAATCCAGTCCGGCCGCGCCTTGACCAGCAAGCCGTTGATTGTGTGGAATGCGGACAGCTCGGCCTGCCCCTCCTTGAGGATCTCCCTTGCGCGGGGAAACTGCCGGACGGAATCGGCGGCGGCCATGTAGGAATCGTATTCCGCCTCGGTGATCACCGTTTTCCCCGGATTCTCCTCCTCCATTTCGCCCCACGCCTTGTGGCGCCGTGTTATCCCCCCCTTGGCGATGATATACCGCTCCCCGAACCGATCAGGCTCAAGGACGGAACAGTGCAGGGCGGGACCGTCGATGAACTGCTTTTTTTCCTTCTCCCCGATCCCGTCGATGTACCGCGCCTTGTAAAGCGCAGGGCAACGGGCGACCAGGTCCAAACCAGACTTTGAGATACCAGGGGCGGCGTGGTATTCGTCGTTGGCAAGCGCCGGGTAGATGCCAGGGTTCATATTGTCACCCCCTCTTCTTCCAATCTCCCGAGATAGTTTTCATCGTACCCTTCATCCATGAGGCGCTTTATCTGGTCGCCGATATCTTCCAGCTGCCTTTCCAGTTCCTGCGCCTTGCGTTGGAGACGGAGGATTGCTTCCGCGTTAATCTTCCTCAGTGTCATGCTTCCCTCCTTCTCAAACCGATGCGCCCGGCGCACCCGGCACGTCATATACGAATTGCACAGATCAACGGAATAGAGACTGCGAGTCCTGCAGCCGGACTCACTTTGGTCATGGTTCGGGCACTTTTCGTTGAAACATGGCCCGGCAATGGATGACTCAACCCGCGCTGCGGTGAGTTCTGGCCACTTTCCCTGGTTCATAATTTCTTCCTCGCATTCAGGGCAGATCGAGAACCATGGCTTCCCGCAGACGGCACAGCCTGATAGGCCAAATGGCATGGTGATTTGACTTTCCTTGATGGCTGGCATAATATTTCTTAGGCAGTAGCCTCCTCCATTGCAACGGGCCGCCCCTTCCGCAAAAGACGGCCCGTTGCGTTTCTCAGTTCACAGGTTCCCGCACGTCGGACAGTTGCATCTGCCGCTCAGCCGGTTCCATCTTCCTTGATTCAATGGTCTCTCCGGTGTCCGTGCGGACGTAATGAACCTCTTCCCGTTCGTAGTCCCTGACAACCTCGCACTCGACGTTGCGGTATTCGTAGCCGTCGCGCAGCTTCTGTGCCGCCACCCGGGCGGCCAATGACGCGCTGTCGATCTTGTCCTTGAAGCTGGACATGGCGGCCTTCTTCTCTGCGTCCAGGTCCTCGATAAGCAGTGTCATTTTCGCCATTTCCTCGGCAATGTCCCTTTTCTCTTTTTCCGTGAAATAGCTCTTCACGGATTTCAATACCGTTTCCATTCGGGTCACCTCCTAAAAAACTGCTCGTTGCGCCTTGTAGACCAGGCAAGCCGCATCTCTTGCATGCTCGCTGGTCCGTCCTTTCCACCCGGTGATCCGCTTGAACATCTCCGGGCTCCATTTCGTTGCTCCCCGTACTGGCTTGATCGCCCGGTACGGTATGTCATATTGCCGGCAGAACTCCTCCCATATCGAACAATCCCGCTTGATCGATCCTGCTCCCTGGAGTTGTTCCCGTCCGGCTTGGCCAAACCATGTCCGCTGCCGGGCATCCTCGAACCAGATTTCCAGCTTGATTCCGTCCCGGATCGCCAACTGGCAAAACCGCATGGCCTGAACAATGGAAGTGGTCTGAATCGCCTGAAATCGGCCTTCTTCCGGTATCCAGGCGGCAAGGCCGGTCTGTTTGCCCGGATCAATTCCGACAATCATGAATTGCCTCCCCCTGTGACCGGCCCGACAGAGTCACCGAGAGCGGAGGTAGAAACTCTCGCGGGGGAGGCAAGATCGGATTCGTAGGTTTTGATGGCGTGAAGCCAGATTTTTGGCAGGTAAATCAGAATGCAGATCCCGACAGGCGCCAGTAGGTCGATCATTTGTCCTTCCTTTGCTTACGAACAAACGGCCAGATGATTGCCAGGATCAGAGCGTACCAGGGGATGTCGGTATAAATCATGATCGCCTCCTTCTTTGCTTCTTTCCCCGCTCCTTGAGATACTGAACGATATCGCCCCCCTGAGCTCTGACCTGGGCCAGCTCTATCTTGATGCCCGCGGTCTGGTCGATATCGTTCCGGCTGGCCAGCATGTCGGCGAGATCGGCCAGCATCTTCTCGATCCGGTCCAGTCGGGCTTCGATTCTCCGGTACATCTTTTCCGGCGTGTAGGTCATTTCTCCATCTCCAGCAGCTCGGCTATGGTTCTCTCCTTGCGGATGACCTCGCACTGGCTCTCAATCCACGGAATAAGCTCCGAGACGAAGTAAAAGACCTTGCTGCCCTTCCGGATCCTGGTGAGGCCCGAATCGGTATTTGCCATGGTCTTGGGGGAGATAAGCCCCCCGGAGAAAGCCTTCATCGCTGACCGGGCGACGATTGCCGACGGCCATTTGTCCGCCAGGGACGAAAGATTTACCTTTTCCATTGCCTTTCCCATTGTTCCGCCCTCCTATTCCGTTTCGTGTCCGCCATGCAGGTCAACCCACTGTGGACAGTGCCTGATGATCTTTTCCCCGCCCTTCTCCACCCCCGCGCCGCAAGAAAACTTCCCCATGGTCAGCTTTTCGTCGAGCAGGCACGTCCGGCACGTCCGGTTCGCAAGGTTGCACAGGCAGGCATCCTCGTGCCTCTCCATGATCCGGTAGGTCTTGAGAAATCTCCCGCAGCCGTGAATGCACTCGTATGCTGTGATCGGTTTAGGCATTGGCCACCTCCCTGCCCAAATGAGCATCCAGCAGCTTGAAGATCCCGACCTGCCCCTTGCCGGTGATGCGGGTCAAGAAATAAGGGACGACCTGCTCGGTCTTTGGATTGATGTAGGTCTTTTCGACCTGCTTGAACCAGCCGCGCTCCATATACTCTTGATAAGGCTCGTTATTGAAGCGGAGGACTTTCAAGTCGCGGAGGATGGCATAGAGCCTGTTCCTGCCGATCCTGAACCTTTCGTAGACGGCCTTGGCAAACTGCTCGAACCTGATGGCCTTCTCGCACTCGGCAATCGCATTGGCAAAGTTGACCTTGGGCCGGTCCATCTCGATCTGTCGCCTGGCAGCCTCACCTTGGACGATGGCTTTTTTCGCCGTCTCGTACTGCTCTGCCCAGGCACGCGCGGCCGCCGCAGGGTCGGTAAAGTCCGGGAGTTGGAGCGCAGGGGTTGAAAGGGCTACCCGCTCGCATTCGATGAAATAGTGCCGGGCCTGCTTCCCCCTGGCGTTGCGTTCGACCATGGACAGCTCCTTGGCCATATCCAGGGTCAAGTGGTATTCGATGGCGGCCCCCCTGTTCCCATTCCCCAAAATCGGGGAGCGGGAAACGGTCACAAAATCAATACCATTTGAAAATCCATACTGACTGATTCTGTCCTTGATCCATGTCGAAAAATCCTTACCAACCTCCAAGAACGCATGCAGGTCCCTGGCATTGACGGTCTTGACCTGCTTGCCGGAAACCTCTGACTGCTGGACGGGAATCAACTCTTTCATGGCCTTGCTCCTGTTGGTTTTTCTTGCTGCCGCCGCCCTGGGGCCCCGGTCTGAACAATGAACCGGGCCGCTCCCCTTTCCGTCGATGCTCGACAGCAGGACGTCGGCGGCCCTGGGTTTCAGGATGTAACAGGGGTGCATCTCCCTGCCGTCGTAGTAAGCGCCGGAATACCTGTATTCCCCGGCAACGATACAGCCGGTCCGGATGAGGGCGTGGAGACAGCCAACCACGTACCCGTGCGAATGGCCGACAATCCTGGCGATGGTGTCACTTGTGTTGGGGATCATTGCTGTGAAGTGCAAATACAAACTTTTTGTAAAGTTGCTCTCCGTTGGTCATGGCAAGCACCTCAAACGGAATTCCGGTTTTTTCGGAAATCTCTTTAGCCTTAGCCTTGGATAAAAACCGTCTCCCTTTCCTGATATCGCATATCATTTGCGGCGAAATGCCGATGAATTCCGCAATTACCTTTTGTTTTATAACTTTCATACCTAAACATATACGCAATTCGCAGATTATGTAAAGTATAAAAATGCAAATCGCATATTTATTTTTACGCAAAATGCGTATATAATGAATTTATGAAAAATAAATATGCGGATATTCGTGAAACATTTAGCACTGCTGCAAAGTATTTATTTCCTCTGCGCAGGGTGAAACAGAAAGACCTCGCCAATGAGATGGGCATGAGCCTTAGTTCGCTCAATGATTATGTGAATGGTCGCAGGGAGGGGGACGAATCCAAACGAAGACAGATCGCCAGCGCACTTGGAATCAGTTACGAAGACATGCTCTCCCTGGGCCAGTGGATACTCGACGGCAATGATCCGGAAGAATTCATACCCGAACGCGGCATAGTCAAGCCGTTCACTGATGAGCAGCTTTTTCAAACAGCGGAGCGCGGTTTTGAGATCGAGGGAGGAATCCTGACAAAGGTTCCCCTGATCTCCTGGGTCCGTGCGGGTGTCTGGACGGGGATTGAGGATATTTTTTACCCCGGCGAGGCCGATGAATGGATCACGGTTGTATCGCCTGTCGGCGAAAACAGCTTCGCCCTGCGGGTCCACGGTGACAGCATGAGCCCGGAGTTCAATCCTGGCGACATCATAATTGTCGATCCCGACAAGCAGCCGGAGAACGGCAGCTATGTCGTCGCCAAGATCGAAACAGACTCACAGAATGGCGAGGCCACTTTCAAGCAGTTCGTCCGGGACGCCGACCGTGTCTATTTGAAGCCGTTGAACACTCAGTACCCCGTCATGGACATGACCGGCGTCAAGTTCAAGATCGTCGGCAAGGTCGTCCAGAAGATCAAGGTGTATTGATGCAGGTGTTATTCTGTGAATCCACATTTTCGAACTGTGTCATCCGTTTATTTGTACCATATAATTCCAGCCTTCTGATAACCCCTCAGACAAGCAGATTTCGGACTTTCATTAAATGATTGAGGAATACAAATACGATGAAATAGGAATATGGTCTGAGATCAAGCTCGATATCATCCGCGAGTACGCCCAAGCTTATTCAACAATAATGCATAAGCAGCGGGAAAAGCTTCCCTTCAAACATATATATATTGACGCCTTTTCGGGGGGAGGGAAGCACAAGGCCAAGAAAACAGGTAAATTCATTACCGGCAGCCCGTTAAATGCTTTGAATATCGACCCTCCTTTTTTTGAATATCATCTGATAGACCTTGATAGAAAAAAAATTAATGCCCTCGCCAAGGCTACAACTGGAAGAGAAGACGTTCACCTGTATCAAGAGGACTGTAACGAAATATTGCTAAAAGAGGTGTTCCCGAAGGTCAGGTGGGGCGATTTTAGGAGGGCTTTATGCATCCTTGATCCTTACGGCCTACACCTAGACTGGAAGGTAATTGAAACTGCTGGGCGATTGGGATCAATCGAAATATTTCTTAATTTTCCTATTGCTGATATGAACAGGAACGTCCTCTGGAACGAAAAGGACAAGGTAAAACAATCTCAGGCTGATCGATTGACCAGGTTCTGGGGAGATGAATCATGGAAAAAAATTGCATATTGTACATCCCGGCAGCAGAATATATGGGGAAATTATGATACAATCAAAGTAAACAATGATACTGTTGCGGAGGCGTTCAGGCAGAGATTGATTACGGTGGCCGGTTTCAAAAATGTCCCGAAACCTGTACCTATGAAAAACAACCAAAATTCTATAATTTATTATCTCTATTTTGCTTCTCAAAAACCCGTTGCAATGAACATCGTAAAAAGCATTTTTAAAAAATACTCTACATAAAAGCCATGGCTCAAAACACTTCAATCGAATGGACCGAATCGACCTGGAATCCCGTTACCGGCTGCAGCTATCTTAGCGAAGGATGCAAAAACTGTTACGCCAGGCGGATGGCTCTACGCTTGTATTCCATGGGAAACAGAAGATACCTGAATGGTTTCGATGTAACCATGCATGAGGACCTGCTTGATACCCCTCTCAAATGGAGGACGCCGAAGAACATATTCGTGAATTCAATGAGCGACCTCTTCCACGAGAAGGTCCCGACAGATTTCATTAAACGCGTCTTCGGAACAATAGGAAGGGCCGAACAGCACATTTTTCAGGTACTGACTAAACGAGCTGAAAGACTTGAAGAGCTCAGCCTTCACTTGACTTGGCCGAAAAATTTGTGGATGGGGGTAACGGTCGAATCAGGCAAGTATAATTACAGAGTTGATATACTTCGGAAAATCCCCGCAGCCGTCAAATTTCTCTCTATTGAACCGATGATTGGGCCTGTGGAGGATATAAATTTAACGGGTATTGACTGGGTCATTGTTGGCGGTGAATCTGGACCTGGAGCCCGGGAGATAAAGAAAGAATGGGTTCAACAGATCAAGTACCTTTGCCTGAAGGGCAATGTACCGTTTTTCTTTAAACAATGGGGAGGGACAAATAAGAAAAAAACCGGCCGGCTCCTGGACGGAAGAACCTGGAATCAGTATCCGAGAAAAGCGCATAACAACATCTCCATTCAAGCCTGATTTTCACAATTTTTCCTTTCAAATTTTTTCGCATAATTGCGATCGGAACAATTCATCCAGAGAGGGTATGTCAATGAGTAACGGACAAGAAATTCCTGATGAATCTCATCAATGGCAAGCAACGCTTGAAGATCAGCTTATGAGAGAGACAAGAAATGAGATTGCTATACCCTATGAACAAGTCGCCAAAGCTTTTCCCTCCAATCATCCTCATCCTGATACTTTTGAATATTCATTGATAAATGACCGCGAATTCATTCCTTGGGCTCGGGAAAGAGGGTGGACAGTTTCTGTTTCAGAAAATCAAATTCTTTTCAGAAGGATTCCTGAATAATTGGTTTTAAACCTCCAACCTTGAAATAATCACAATAGATAAATGATGCTGTAATTCGCAGATTTTATCTTAGGTATATAGACAAAAATAACAAAGGAGCTGCCATGGAAGTAATTTATAATAATTTTGAAATCAAACCAGATCCACAACAACAACCAGATTCAAAAGAATGGAAAGCAGATGTTATTATAGTGAAACATGGAAAAAATGGAATAAAGATGCAATTATATCCATCTTCAAATACATACAAGACTATTGAAGAAGCAAAAAAATATTCTATAGAGTTTGGCAAAGAAATCATAGACGGAAAGCATCAAGGCCTTTCTGTTTCAAACATATAATGAAAAAAAGGTATCAAATCTTCAATATTGACTTTGTCTCCACAAATAAAATGCTGCGATCAGACCGCAGATTTTAGCGTTAGCCAGCAAGGATTCAGATACTTCAGGGTTTATGACGCAAAATAGGAGCGAACGACTATGGCGCGATTCAATATAAATGAGTTTAACCGTAAGTTGCGCGAGGCTCAACGCAAGGCCCAGCTGGAAATTAATCGAAAGGTTGATCGAATAAACCGAGCGAACAAGAAAGCCGTTGACGACTACAACCGAAAGGCAAGGGCTCACAATAAGAAGGTCATTGATGACTACAACGCCTGGGTCAGAGATCATAACCGGAAAGCTGATGCTCACAACAAACGTCTAATTGCGGACATTAATAGACAGCTGCGTACCGCCACGAGTGGAGTCCGATATACGACACCAGAACGAGAACTCGCAGACCGTGTATATCGTGCCGTCGGAACGCTTGATCCTCGAGAGTACGATACGTTCCTGAGTTACGCACGTATTGACGGTGCCGAGATTGCAGCAGCACTCATGGATGCCCTTGAGGATCTTGGAGTCGCCGTTTGGTATGATGAGGTCGCTATAGTTCCAGGACGCAGTCAATCTCTACAGATGGACGCCGGATTGCGAAAAGCGCGGTCAGGAATTGCGCTCTTGACGCCCGCCTACCTTGCAGGACGATTCTGGACAGAACGCGAACTTGGAGCCCTGCTGAGCAAAGAGACATTGATCCCCGTGTTGCACAATGTCACGTTCGACGACGTAAAGGAGTATAGTGGAATACTACCGGACTTAGCGGGATTTACTACTGAACATGATAGCATTTACGACATCGCGCAGAAGATTGCAGCGGCAGTGATTGTTCACACTGATTGAGAGTACACGCCAGTCTCATATAGGAAATGGCTAAAAGGAATAAGGGGATCAAATTTTCAATGCTGACAAATCCCCAGATAGCCGCGGGTTCGGACCTGTCACATGCATAACCTCCTGATTCAATCAATCCCTGTTTTGTTCATGCTCGTTTTCTTTTGCCTGGCGGCAGGGCTCGTTG
>ENA-OSEO01005007-OSEO01005007.1-sediment-metagenome-genome-assembly--contig:-NODE-5007-length-13219-cov-3.460584_pt1 | contig 13219 bp, 13 predicted proteins | sample MGYA00237883_ERZ534232 | MGnify/ENA metagenome assembly ERZ534232
GATCTTGAGCACCGGGACTTCACCATCAATGCCCTGGCCCTGGACCTGGCGGCCTTATTGGCACGGGGGCCACTGGACCTCATCGACCCCTGGGGGGGCCTGGAGGATTTAGCCCGGGGCCTGATCCGGGTGGTGCGGCCCCAGAACTTTCAGGAAGATCCTCTGCGCCTGCTCCGGGCTTACCGTTTTGCCGCCACCCACGGCTTTAGCCTCACCCCGGAGACGAGGGCCGCGATTCCCGCCGCTCTCCCGGAGTTTTCCCGGGTCGCCGGTGAGAGGGTGCGCCAGGAGCTTTTTACCCTCCTGGCCGCGGGCCGGGTTGCGCCCATCCTAGAGGAGATGGATCGCACCGGTCTGTTGACCTACATCTTTCCCGAGTGCGAAGAGATGAAGGGGGTGGAGCAAGACGGTTTTCACCACCTGGACGTGTTCCACCATTCCCTGGCGGCGGTGGCTTATCTGGAAGAGGTACTGGCCGCGCCGCAAAATTATTTGGGAGACCTGGCCGCAGAGTTTCATCACTATCTGCAACCTCCTTTCCAGGCGGTCCTGTTGAAATTGGCGGCCCTGTTCCACGACGCGGGTAAGCCCCAGGTTCAGGACCGGCGCACCAGCCCGGACCGCTATACTTTCTATTACCACGAGCGCGTGGGGGTGGAACTTTTTACGGCCGCGGCCTTGAGACTACGCTTTTCCCAGGCCGAAATCAAAACGGTGACCCACCTGATTACCCTGCACATGCGGCCCTTCCTGCTGCTGCCCGCCTTCCGGGACGGGGAGCTGAGCACCCGGGCCCTGGGACGTCTGGTGCGGGCCGCCAAAGTTGATCTCCCCGGTCTCTTTGCCCTGGCCATGGCCGACAGCCTGGCGGGCCAGGGACCCCGGAAGCCTAGGGACGCGGAAGCAGTGCTGGCGGCGTTGGCCGACGCGGCTTACCGGTTTTTAAAGGAACGCCTGGAGCCCCAGGACCGGCAACCCCGGTTGCTCACCGGCCACGACCTGATTAAAGCGCTGGGTTTGGAGCCGGGGCCCCGCTTCCGGGAAATCCTGACCGCGGTGGAGGAAGCTCAATGGGAAGGGTCCATTCATACCCGGGGTGAGGCCCTGGCGTTGGCCCGGAGCATCTGGCGGGGGGAGGAGCCAGGGACCTGAGGTTCCTCCCCCACCCCCCACGCCCCCTCCTCCCCAACTCACATAGATAGAATTTCAATCTCAGGGGATGTCAGGTCAGTGGACCTTTGGGTGGGAATGGCCGCGGGGGACCAGTCTTGGGACCTAACCCAAATTCTTGGGAAATACTTTCTCCAGAAATTTTACAATCTGCCGATTCTATATATAAAATATTTTTTTTAAAAAAATTGACAGGTAATCATTTATTATTAATATGGAACCAGGAGACTATTCCATGGACAAGGACAGTCCGGCGGCCCCCAGCCGGGACCCCCAATCCGGAGCCCTGATTCGCTTACGCGGTCTTTACCCTTCCTTGAAAACCGCGCTGCAAAAGGTGGCCGATGTAATTTTGCGCCAACCGGAGATGGCTATTTACGCTTCAGTTAATGAAGTGGCGGCCGCCTGTGGGGTCAGCGAGGCCACGGTCATGCGTTTTTGCCGCATCCTGGGGTTCCGGGGGTTCCAGGACTTCAAGATCTCCCTGGCCCGGGAACTGGTGCTGCCCGTGCCCCGGCCCCATGAAGAGGTCACCGATGACGACGATCCGGCCAATATCGTCCGCAAAGTCTTCCAGGCCAAACGCGCCGCCCTGCAAGATACCCTGGAAGTCATGGAGATGGAGGGCATGGAGGCTGCCTCGCAACTGCTGCTCAACTCCAGCCGGATACTGGTGATCGGCGTCGGCGGCTCCGGGATCTCGGTGGCCTATGCCGGGACCAGGTTCCTGCTGCTGGGCCTCAAGGCCCAGACTTATATCGATTTTCATTTCATGTTGATGGCAGCCGCTCTGCTCACCAAAGACGACATGGTGCTGGCCGTATCCAATTCCGGCGCCACCCGGGAAACGGTGGAGACCGTACGGGTTGCCCGGGAAAGCGGCGCCAAAATCGTGGCTATCACCAATAACCCTCTGTCGGTGCTGGCCCGGGAAGCCGACCTGGTACTAGCCACCGCCGCCCGGGACACCACTCTCCCGGGGGAAGCCGATGGTTCCCTGATGTGTCAAATCTCCATTATCGACGCCCTTTTCTCCCTGATGTTCCAAGCCCGGCTGCAGCAGTCCCGGGAGACCCTGGCCCGGATCGAGCAGATCATGGGCAAGCCGGGGGTCATGCGGGAGTCCTCCAAGTAAGGTGGTTTTCAGTTTTCGGTTTTCGGTTAAAATAAATTGGCTTGAGGAATAAGTTGCAGTCGTCGATCGCGATCTTTGCCAAGGGAAGCGCCAATACCCTTCCGGACTGATCCTCACCGGGAGTTGATTTCCCGGCAGACCTTTCGCCCTTTCTGGAGTAAGCATGGACATTAAACAGAAGTTAAAAGAAGACATCGTGTGCATCAGCCGGATGCTGCACCGGAAAAATTATCTGGCGGCCACCGACGGCAACGTCAGCGTGCGCCTGGGAGACCTGGTGTTCGTCACCCCCAGCGGGGTGAACAAGGGACTTATGGAAGCTTATCAGGTGCTGACGGTGGACCTGGAGGGGAAGTTACTCAGCGGGGAGGGAAAGCCCACTTCGGAGATCCGCATGCACTTGCTGGCCTATAAGTTGCGCCCGGACGTGGGCGCGGTGGTGCATGCCCACCTGCCTTACGCTACGGCCTGCACCCTGGCGGGAATCGACCTGCTGGAACCCGTCTTGCCGGAGGTGGTGATCACCCTGGGGGGGATTCCCACCGCACCCTACGCCACCCCGGGAAGCGACGAAGTGCCGGAGGCGGTCCGGGATTACCTCCGGGATTACGACGCCATCCTCTTATCCCGGCACGGAGCCATGACCGTGGGCCGGGACGTAACGGACGCCTACAACAAAATGGAAAAGCTGGAGCACACCGCCCGGGTCATCCTGGCGGCTCGGCTCCAGGGCCCGCTGCCGCCCCTGCCGCCGGTGGAGGTGGAGAAGCTGCAGCGTCTGCGGGAGGAGTATAAACGCGGGGGATGAGCCCGGGTGCCTGAGGGGTTAATGAAGCGGGGTTAACGCGGGATGGCGCAGTGATAACAAGCATATCGATTGCCGACCTTCTAATCAGCATATCGCCCATAACTAGTGGTTATCAGCTCCCGCGGCCAGCATCGAAGTAAAGGGAAAGGTGAATGGTCGGCGCGGAAAACCCGGGCTTGCTATCCTTAAAATGCAGCCTTCCTGGAGAAATCCGAAACTTAAAACTTAGATTAAGGAATAGCGAGATAAAGGAATCTAACCGATAACGGGCACAGGCGAGGCGGGGTGCTTATGGGCATTACGGAACCGCTCCGGGCGCGGCCAGTCTACTCCGGGATCACAGAATTGGTGACCGTGGAGGCGGTGGCCAGGGGCGCGGCCGCAGAGACGGTAGTGGCTGCGTTGCAGCGGGTGGCTGAGGCTGCCAGCGATTTTTCCTGGCTGTCCCGGGGAGACGTGGTCTTCCTCAAACCGGCCGGTAATTCCGGCCATCGCTATCCGGCCACCACTTCCCCCCTGGCGGTGCTGGGGATGGTGCGCCTGCTTAGGGAAAAGGGGGCGGGCCGGGTCATTGTCGGGGATAAATCCGGGGTGCAGTTCGTCTACCAGGATGACCGGAAGCAGCGGGGGGCCAGCCGACGGCTCTATACCCGAAACGGCCTGCACCAGGCGGCCCTGGATGCCGGGGCGGAGGTCCATTATTTCGAGGAGGCCGGCTATCAAGCTTATTTCGGCGATAAACCCGAACATCCCCAGAGCCATTGGCAAGGGGAGTTGATGCTCCCGGAGATTTTGACCCGGGTGGATCATGTAGTGCTGTTGCCCCGGGTAAGCCGGCACGTGTTGGCCGGGTCGACCCTGGGGCTTAAGGCCGCGGTGGGTTGGCTGCGGGATGACAGCCGGCTGGAACTGCACCGGGAGGCCCGGAGTTTTGTGGAAAAGATCGTGGAAATCAATGACACCACCACCTTGAAGCAAAAGCTCAGGCTGGTGCTGACGGTGGCCACCAAGGTGCAGTCCACCTTCGGACCGGATCAGGGCTTTGCCGCGGAACCGGACCCTGGGCTGGTTTTCGCCTCGGAATCGCTCTTAGCCCATGACCTGACGGCACTGGGATGGCTGCTGTGGAACCGGGAATATGCCACCCCGGCAGCCCAGTTATCCAGATTCCACGATCCCTATCAAACCTGTCCCGGCGCCTTCAACCGGGCCTTTGTGGGCTATATTTGGGGCGTGGGTGAACTGCTGCAGTCCGGGACCTACCCCACCAGGCCCATCCTCTCGGCGGCCACCGATCCCCAGTTGTCCTGGGCCGCACACCTCTGGGGCGGGTTCCCGCAGCTGGAACTGGGCGAGGCGGGCAAGGCGTTGCCCCCAGTCCTTAAAGAGTACCTTTTGGAAAAAGCATCCTCGTGAGGGTCTGAGATAAATTACCGGGCAAAGCCAGGTTCCGGGATGAGACGGTGTCCTGGTCCCTGGGCGTTAAAAACGGTTTGGTACCAATTCACAATTAAACGTATATCTTTTCGCATCGTGGCGAATCTCGTATTCGCCCCGCGTTATCGGGCGAACACAAGGTTCGCCCCTACATGGCTTTGGGGACCTCCGGGGGTTCTTTTTTGGGAGGTTTTTTGGGGGCCCGGCGGTGGCGGCGCTTGGATGATTTGGGGTAGCGCAGAGGTTCGGAAGACAGATACCGGGGCGGCGTCCAGCCGGTGATACTGGTGCGCAGGTCCCGGACCTGGGCCCAGCCGCTGGCGCCGACGCCCAGCATTTCCACCGCCTCATTGAAGCGCAAGGTCTTGAGGACCCGGGAGTCCGGGCTGGGGTCGGCATGGAGGGTGATACTGGTTTTATTGACATAGTAAGTCCGCCGGGGCCCGGTGCGCAAATCAGGATTGTAGCTGAGCAAATCACTGGGCATCCAGCCGATGCCGGAACGGTCCACGAAACGGACCCGGGACCAGCTGCCGGTCCGCTCCAGGATTTCCACCCTTTCACCCTGGTAGGCAGTGAGCAAGGTATCACACCCGTGACTGGGGCAGGTGCGCAGAGAGACGGAGTTGGGGATGACGTAGTAATGGCCGGAATAAGCATGGGCCAAGGGGCTGGCCAGCGCCAAAAGCAGCGGACTCAGCAAAATGGGGAACAAGAATTTCCTTAGCTTCATTGATCCTCCTCCTACGCTTGCGCCAGCTATTTACGGGGAATTATACCGGTTACCGAAAGTTTTTTCCGCCCCCCTCACCCTGACCCTCTCCCCCCGAAGGGGGAGGGGGAAAAGCCGTCAAAACTTTAGGTGGATCATGATTAGATATTCATCTGTCAGCAACATGAGACTGCTTTAATGTCCAATTTACTCCTTCCCTCCATTTGCGGGTAATGATGAGCCCCCCGCCGGGGAGAGGGAATAAGAGGAAAGAACTTTTGGCAAATGCTATATGAGGAAACCTCAGATGCTCCTAAAATAAGTATCATGGATAAAATGTCAATCCGCGCCGCTTCTTAGGGATTGATGCTGATGAGGGTGAACCGGGGTTAATTGGGGATCAATCCAGGGACATGCAAAACTCTCTTCTGTCATCCTGAGCGGCACGATGGATCTCATGTTGTGGAAAAAGCGAGATTTTTCACTGCGCGGCGCTCCGTTCAGAATGACAAAAATTGTATCGACAAGCCATTATATTTAATAGTCTTTCCGGTCAGCCGGAATATACGGAATCAATCCCTGCTGATAGGCCATCTCCTGCACAGCGCGAGGGAGGGTGCGCACGTCGACAATCAGTCCATTGACCTCCAGCATCCACACCAGTGGGTTGTTATCCATGAGGCTGGGTAAGCACCAACGCGGTTCAAAAGGACCCATCCCGAACATACCGCTAATCACCTTAGCCTTATTCGCAGCACTGCTCTTACTCACACCGAAAGCCGTACACCATTCGTCGGCGCGCATATGGGGAGTTTGAGATTTGTCGAAAAGAAAGTTGACCTGCCCCAAGGTGTAGACAATAGCACATGCCCAGATTTCCGGCTTCCCGCGGGAGAGTGGGGAGGGGCGTTTCCGCGACAGAGCCGCAGCAAGATCGTGGCAGAGCATCGCATATTCAGGGGTCAGATATTGCTGACAAAAGGGATCAATCAGGCCGCAATGGCGGCATAGGCGGATTGCATGGCAGCGGGTACGGTTTTAGAATGGGTAGGCATAGGATCATTATTATTTGGAACTAAGGCTCCAACACCACCTTCAAAGATTCCCGGGCTTCGGCCACGATCTTAAAAGCTGCCTGGATTTGCTCCAAAGGCATTACCAGGGTGATGGTGTCTTTGATGTTGATGGTTTTGTGGGCGATAAGGTTCAGGGCTTCTGCCAAATCTGCGGGCGCGGCGCCGTAAGAGGACGTGACCGTGAGTTCGTTGCGCCAGAAGTCGGGGATGGGGATGGCAATATCTTGGTTGGGAATGGCAAAGAGGAGAATGATGCCCGCCTTATCGACGCAGTGGAAGGCTTGCTCCACTGCGGCGTAAGCGCCGGTGCAGATGATGACCCTTTCCGCCTTGAGATTCAGATCCTGGGTCCCGTGCAGCACCTCATCGGCCCCGAATTCTTTTGCCTTTTTTAAGCGATAGTCATTAATATCGGTGGCAATAACCCGGGCGCCGGTTAGCTTGGCCAATTGAATGTTAAGGATGCCGGAAATGCCGCAGCCCAGGATCAAGACGGTGTGGTGGGGCTTGATATTAATGAGCCGTAAGCCCCTGACCCCGCAGGCCAGGGGTTCGATCATGGTTCCTTCGAGATAGGAAACCTGCTCCGGCAGGACGTAAACGCCGTAGTCCACATTGATCTTGGGGACCCGGACATATTCGCTGTAGCCGCCGGGATCATAGTTGCCTTTATGCAAGGTATCGCAGGCGGTATGGTTACCCGCCCGACAATATTTGCAGGTGTTACAGGGCACGTGATGGCTGACAAAGACTCGCTGGCCCACTTGGTATTTGTCCGCCTGGGACTCAACGATGTCGCCGGCAATCTCATGGCCGAGGATGCGGGGGGCCTTGGGCAGCCGGTACCATTCCATGACATCCGTGCCGCAAATACCGCTGGCCCGGACCTTGACCAGGATCTCCCCCGGCCCGATTTTGGGGATAGGAATATCTTCCAGGCGGATATCGTTGTTGTTGTAGTATTTAGCGACCAGCATTTATTGCGTTTTCCGTTTTCCGTTTTCCGTAAAATAATTATGGAAACAAAATAAGCAGGAGCGAACCTTGTGTTCATTCCGGAGTTGGGGTGGGCGAACACAAGGTTCGCCTCCACATTCATCGGTATTATTTTTTCCCTTTAGCTTCTTTATTGTAGATTTCCTGGGCTTGCTTGACGGAGGCATTATCATGGACAATGGTCCTCAGGGCTTTGGCCATGGCTACCGGGTTCGGGCTTTGCCAGACGTTGCGCCCCAGGTTGATCCCGGCTGCGCCCTTGGAAATACCGTCATGCACAAATTCCAGGACCTCCAACTCCGTCTCGCACTTGGGCCCGCCGGCCATAATCACCGGCACCGGGCAGCCGTTCACTACCTTGTCGAAGTGTTCCTCGCACCAATAGGTCTTCACCACCCTGGCGCCCAGTTCTGCGGCGATACGGCAGCTTAAAGCCAGATAACGGGCTTCCCGTTTCTCCAATTCCCGCCCCACCGCGGTCACCGCCATCACCGGGATGCCGTAATCCTCGCAGAGATTGACCAGGGTGCTCAGATTCTTGAGGGTCTCTTTCTCATAATGGCTGCCGATAAAGACCGAGAGTCCCACCGCCGCGGCGTTCACCCGGATAATTTCATTGATGGAGGTGGTCAGCTCCTCATTGGCCAAGTCCTCTCCCACCATGCTGGTGCAGCCGGAGACCCGGAGCACAATGGGTTTGCTGGTTAGAGGATCAAGGGCCGCGCGCAATACCCCCCGGGTGCAGAAGATGGCATCTACGTACGGCAGCAGCGGTTTTACCGTCTCCCCCGGCTTCTCCAGATTCCGGGTAGGCCCTTGAAAATAACCATGATCAATGGGCATAAAAAAACATCTGCCATTGGGCATAAGTTGGCTTAAGCGATTTTTCATTCCCCATTCCATGCGCTGGTCTCCTGAATACAGTTTTCGGTTTTCGGTTTCCGGTTGAGAAAATGCGAAATGCCAACAGATTATAAATTGATTAGTTATTTTTGTATATTATGTTTTCTGGAATCCTATCCTGGCCGGACTATGACATATCCTTTATTGATCAACCAATGGTGAAACTGGTAGGTGGTATAGCGGCAATCGGTCTTGCAGGTCTGCCTGATTTTTTCGTAATTATCAGAGCCTTCAGGTTGCCTTTCCAGATCCAACTGTACCGGACATTGCACGTCTTTACAAAATTCCCGGCGTTGATAATCAATGTAGCCCTCAATGGACATTTGCTGGCTCCGATTCGCTTTAATTTGCAAGTTAATGAATATATTTTATCAGGGGAAAACTTGGTGTTCACCCGCTAGGCCAGGGCGAACCCAAGGTTCGCCCCTATATTCCCTACCCTCCATTAACTTCCAGGAATACATAATGATCGGTGGGTGAGCAGTATTAGGGGGTGGAGCGGTTATTTTACCCTTGATCTCCGCACCCCGGCTCCAGCTATCTTCTTTCCCCAGGCGGCAGGCGGCGGAGGCGTTCGATTTCGGCCTGCTCCAGCTCGAGAAATTCGTCCCGGGGGTAGTCCATCCGCAAGACCCGGGTTTCCCGGTGAATGGAGACCATCATGGGCACGGTATACATGTTTTCCCAGGTGATGTGGACGATGTTCGCCTCTTCTTCGAAATGGACACCACGCCAGGCCCCGAAGACATGGTCGAACTCCAGTTCGTAAAGTTCTTCCCAGGCTTGGTTCAGAAGTTCGATCACTTCGGCTTCTTCCAGACGCCGGTCCCAATAGTACAGAGAATAATCTTTCATAAGAAGCTACCGGTGGAGGTAAAAGATAGGGGCGCCGGCGACGCCGACGCCCCGGTTTGACATTTAGTTTATCCTACTTTTTCTTTTCTTGGAAGAATTTACAATCGGTGGGGGCGGTAAAGGCCCCGGGCCGCGCTTCCTTGAAAATGCCCAGCAGGAAAGGATATTCAATGGCCCGGCAGTGCCCGAAACAGACTTTGGACATCTGCGGGTCGAAGGTTGCTTTAAAGGACTTGCAATCATCGCACAGAATCGCCATATTGAGGATTCCTCCTATCTTTCCGAAGTTACGTCGCTGCTACCAGGATTTCCCGTATTTCCGCTGGGCGGTGATGCGCTTCCAGGCGCTGCCATCCAGGTCTTCCGGGGTGAGCTGGGTGCAGGCGCAGAGTTTCCCCCGGGCCGACACCGTGGTGTTCTTGGGTTTGCCCAGGAAGGTGACGTTGGCGAAGGGCGGCGGCGAGGTCTTGCCTTCCCCGGAGAGGGGTTTCAGGTCCTTAGTCTCCGCATAGCCGGGCAGGATGAAATCCGTGCCCCGGCCCGCTTCGGGCTCCACCACCCGCTGGCCGTTTTCCCATTCAGCGTAGTAGAGGACGTCACAACCGGCGCACTTGAAGTTGCCGGAGTATTCCCAATAGCTGTATGGGTCAAAGAAGTTGCGGGCTTCGCATTTGGGGCAATCGTAAAACAACGAGACTTTGAATTCAGTCATATCGAGTCATTCCTCCCAATAAGATAGAGGTGCGACTTTGGGGGCCGGGCCAAGTTCCCGCCCCCAGCGTCCGTCGGTTAGATGATTTCCTTGGTTTCAAACTCCCGGATCTGATCCGCGCTGAAGCCGCAGACCCTCTGGTAGATCTCTTCGTTATCGGAGCCCACCGGGCGGTGCACATGTTTCAACCGCGGCGGTGACTCACTCATCTTGTACATGGTCTTCTGGGTGAAGACGTCGCCGTAGTACGGGTCGTCGTACCAGCCCAGAGAACCCCTTTCCAGGAAGTGGTCGCAGTTGGCTGCTTCCCGGATGGTGAGCAGGGGCTGGTTGACAAGGCCGGCGCCGGTGAAGATGCGGGCCGCCTCTTCCTTGTTCTTGTCTTTCAGGAACTCCTCGATGGCCGGATAGATCTCTTCCTGGGCCTTGGCTTCCACCCGGTCGTCATGGGTGGCGTACTTCTTGGCCAGGTCGGGACGGCCGATGAGGTTCATCAGCTTGGCGAAGTCTTCGTCCGTGTAAGCACCTACATAGATGTAGCCTTCTTCCTTCTCCGCGGGATGGTCCGAATGGGGATAGGAAGAAAGGCCGCAGCCGACGATACCGTTGACGCAGATTTCGGTGTCCCAGTTGCCCCAGCGCATGCGGACGATGCCGGTGCGGCCCCACAGGGGCAGAGCGTATTCGGTGTAGCGGGTGGAGCCTTGCACCTGGGAGCACTCGAAGTAGTTGCCCAGGTTGGAGACCGTGTCCCGCCAGTAGAGGCCGGCCAGCATGGCGGTGGAGACCAGCATGCCGATGGAGTAGTCCATGATCCAGGTGGTGTGTTTGCTGGGGAAGCCCGCCGCTGCGCCGGCCCGGTGGCCGGTGAAGGAGAAGACGCCGCCCTTGGCCTGGCCCAGGATGTCGTAGGAGGCCCAGTTTCGGCCGGGGCCGAAGCCGCCGAAGCCGCCGCACCAGGCCAGGACGATCCTGGGGTTCACTTCTTTGCAGTTGCCGTAGCCGATCTTCCAGCGGTCGAAAGTGCCGGGCCGGTAGTTCCAAACCATGAAATCCGACTTCTGCACCAGGCCGTAAAAGATCTCTTTGGCTTCCGGTTTGCGGTAGTCCAGGGTGACGTGGTATTCATTGTGGTTGGCGCCCTGGAAGGCCGGAGAGGTGCCGCGGCCCGGGTTCCACCGGGATACGGGGTAGAACCAGGACTCGTTGTAAGGCGAGCAGTGGCGCATGGGCTCACCCAGGCGGGGGACCTCAATTTTGATTACTTCCGCGCCCAGCTCGCCCAGGTAGGCGGCCGCGGCCGGCCCCAGGATGTACTGGGTGCAGGACAGCCCCCGATAGCCTTTCAGGCATTCGGGTTTCTCTGCAAGGGTGTCTTTGTTGAATATAGTCTTACAATATTCCTCAAAGGGTAGTTTGTCCAAGTGTTCGGTCATATTTCCTAACCCCCTCTATTAAATGAGCCCTTTGGCAAACAGCTCATTCAGCTTGTCGGTGTCGAAGCCCAGCAGCTTGCGGTAGACGTCGCTGTTGTCATAGCCCACGGGGCGGCCCAGGTCTTTGACCCGGCCCGGGGTGCGGTGGCCGTAGAACACGGAGCCGCAGAACAGGACTTTGCCGTAGTGGGCGGTTTCGATGGCCCGCACCATGCCGCGGTATTTGTAGTGGGGCTCTTCCGCGACTTCGTCGATGAAGGAGACGCCGCCGGCGGCCACTTCTTCTTCCAGCAGCTTGGCCCGGCATTCTTCCCGGGTCCAGTCCTTCATCCAGTCGGTGAGGCAGACACAGGTCTTAACTTGCTGGTCGTGGCCGACCCGGTCGATGACCACCCGCAGAGTGGGCTCATCCAGGATCATGTCCTCCAGCTCGGGACGGTCTTTGCCGACGGTCTTCCAGATGCGGTACCAGAGGCGGTCATGACCGCCGCCCACCATCATGTACCCGTCTTTGCAGGGGTTGACCGAATAGATGTTGATGGCCAGGTCCCAGTTGCCGTAACGGGGCTTACTGGAACCGTCCATGCCGTACCAACCCCAGGCATAGTCATGGATCCGGGCGTGGGCTTCCGCCGAGGTCACCTCGATGAACTGGCCTTTGCCGGTTTTATTCCGGTAAATCAGGGCGGCGATGGTGCCGTGGGCCGTGAGGTTGCCGCAGAGGATGTCGTCGGACCGTTCTCCGGAGCGGATGGGGGTGCCGCCGAAGGCCTTGGGCAACCCGGTGGCATGGCACCAGCCGGAGGAGCAGGGGGAAGAGGGATAGAGTTCGCCCGGCTTATCCGTCAAGGGGCCCCACTGGCCCTTCTGGCCGTTCCAGACATAGATGAGGCGGGGGTTGATCTTGGAGAGCTGGCGGTAGCCGATGCCCCAGGCGTCGAATTGCCCGGGAGCATAGTTCTCGATGATCACGTCAGCATGGACTGCCAGCTTTTTCAGGAAAAACCCCCGCAAGGGGGTTGCTGACCGAGGTCCTGCCCTTCTACCTGTGCCTGAGTTGCTTCATGGCGAGGACAGCCTGGTTGCAGAGGGTCTTCATATACTTGATCTGGTTGCCGGTCATGACCTTCCCCTTCGAATTGCGATCCGCGTAAACCAGACCGACCGCCGTTCCGTTCACGACGATGGGGCAGAGGATGAAGGCAGGGGCCGAAAGGGTTTTCAGATACCACTCCGGCAGCCCCTTGCGGATGCGGGGGTCATCCGAGTTCTCGATCCCGAGATCTTTGTCGTGCGAAAGGGCCAGATTGAAGATATCCGCCGCTTTCGGGCTGATCTGGAACTGAAACGTCTCGAGGATTTTGTCCATGTTCTCTCCGAACCCGAAGCGCGCCGCCACATTCAACCGCTTCTTGTCGACCAGGCATAAGAGAACGTGGTGAAATCGGAAACCCCTGTACATGGTTTCCAGGATCATGGTCAGGGTGTCGTTGATCTCATAGTCCTCGAGAAGCGTGTTGGTGATCTCCTGAATCCCACTCAGGAGAATGGTGTCGGGGTCTTCTTCATTTCTCGCGGGGGGACTCGGTTCCATGACCTGCAGGGCCTCCAGGAACTCCGTCTCGGGACTCTTGTCCGCATCTCTTTGCGCCCCATCCTGCTCGGGCTCTTTTGTCTCGGCCTCGAAGTAATCCTCCACCTTCGTGAGAAAACGGTTTTTCCCCACCTTGATGTTCAGGATCTCGGAGTAGGCCTTCATCTTCTCCTTTGCGGAGTTGAGGATATGGTCGATCTTCTCCTTTCCGATGGGAATGCTCTCATCGTAGCGCTTCAACAGGGAGCCGATCGCACTTTCGACCTGATTCCCCTCTGTGGTATTCACGATGTGGCAAAGCTCATTGGAGAAAGCCGAAAGCACCTGAAGCTGTTCCTCCTCACAGACGGGTTTCTCGATCGTCCCGCCGGGGGCGCTCTTCATG
>ENA-OSEO01005009-OSEO01005009.1-sediment-metagenome-genome-assembly--contig:-NODE-5009-length-13216-cov-4.396301_pt1 | contig 13216 bp, 14 predicted proteins | sample MGYA00237883_ERZ534232 | MGnify/ENA metagenome assembly ERZ534232
CCCGCCATCGCGATGTCGATGAAGCTCGTTGCCACGCCCGAGCTTCTGGCCTCGCTGCGGGCAATCCCCTCGACGGATCCGGTGACCTTTGCCGTGGGGAACGAACGCTTCAGGCCGCAGATAGAGGGTGGCGGCCGGAGAGGGTGGACCGATGGCGAGGCAGCCAGGGTCAAGGACCTGGCCAGGGAGGCGCTCGCGATCTTGGCGGCGCCAGCGTAGACGCCGACCATCCTTGCGGTGGCAGGCGATGTCGATGCGTCGCCAATCACCATTTCATTTTGGTGATCGTACCCGAGCGGGAACAAGTCGGGCCTTAAGGCGATGGCACTCAGTTCGCCAATTCGGTCCCATCCGTCTCGGTAGCTCGCGGGTTCACTCGGCTGGGCCAACCTCTCGTGCTTGACCGCAGTGGACGCCGACTTATACTCGATTTATAGCGGCCGAGCAAGAAGAGGATGTCGTGGGCCCACGGTGGTCTCCGGATTCGTGAAACACGACCTGGGAGGAGGTGCCCGTGGAGGTCCAGGGATCGATTAGCATCGGTGCTCCACCCGAGAAGGTGTGGCCCTTCCTGGTGGAGCCGGAGCGCATTCTCAAGTGGTATACGCTGCTTCGGAAATTCGAGTACACAAGCGAACAGCACGCCGGTGTAGGAGCCACCGTCTACATGGAGGAGGAGGCCGGCGTTTCCCTGAGAGTCTCCTACGTGGTCACCGAATGGGTCGAGAATGAAAAGCTTGCTTTCCGCATGACCTCGGGGAACTTCGTCAAGGGCTACGAGCAGACCTGGACTTTGGAGCGGATTCCCACCGGGAGTCGGTTCACGCTCGCAGAAGATGTCACGATGCCGTATGGGCCCATAGGCCGCGTCCTCGGCGCGTTCTCTCGGTCCAGTTCGGAACGTCACATCGAGGAGATTCTGGCCAAGCTCAAAGCCCTTGTAGAGGCGGAGGTTGTAGCCGCGCCCTTGCTGGCGGCCGAGCCGACCGTTGGGCCAGAACGGGAGAGTTCAAGTGGACCGCCAGCGCGCAGTGACTAATGGTCGGGTGGGGAACTAGCGGGAAGGGGTGGCAATGCCAAGTGAGTTGTGTGTGCATTGCGGCGCCGAGCTGCCAGACGGAGTGAACTTCTGCATGCGTTGTGGCTCTACGGTGATAAGACCTCGGCCCGATTCGTCCGCTACGCCGAGTCCCGGCACCTTCGCAGCGGCCGATGCCGGCGGACCGCAGGCGCCCATGTCCGCAGGAGCGCAACGCAGGCCGAGGATGCGGCGGGAGAAGAACTTCATCGTGGAAGAGAACATCGACGCCATCAGGTGGCCCAAAGAGTGCGCCGCATGCGGCGGACCCGCCGAGATCACCGACGACCTGAAGCTAGAGAGGAACATCAAGACGCTGGGCAAGATCAAAGTGCAGATCCCAGGCATCCCCTATTGCCAGGCGTGCGCTCCCAGGATCCGCAGGCACCGGCGTCTCGACAGGGTGAGATGGGTAGTCACCCTCGTCTTGGGCATTCCTATCGGCCTGCTGCTGATCGTGGCCACGGCACGTCAACCAGGGACCAGGTTCATATGGATCGGGCTGCTCTTCTTGATCGGGATAGCTCTTGGATACGGCCTTGCCTTCTTGATAGTGAAGTTCCCGGTCAAGGCGCTGTTCAGGAGGTCTTTCGTGGAACCTGTCGATGCATGGGTGATCGAGGAGAAGAAACGGGATGGCAGGGAAGGGGCAAGTGTTGTTATCTCCATTCCCAACAGGGCCTACGCCGACAAGTTCGCTCAGCTCAACGGAGTCTAGGAGGTGAGCGCGGTGACTGCCCCAAACCCCCCTCAGACTAGCGAATACGAGCAGGCCACCTTCTACAGGAGGCTGGGGGCCAGGTTCATCGACCTGGTCGTGGCCGCCGCCATCTTTCTACCGCTCAGCTTGCTGATCATGTACCCGATCTACTCCGGTCCGTCGGCAACGGTGGGCGGCTGGATAAGCTTTGCGCTCTGGATCGTACTTGTTCTCGCCTACGACACAGTGATGCACCGTCTGATGGGCAAGACGCTCGGGAAGATGGCCCTGGGTCTGCGGGTGGTAGATGTCGGAGGAGAAAGACTTAGTTGGGGCCGGAGCCTTCTGCGGACCGTGGTTCTCTACGTCACGATTATAGTGGTCGTGTTCGGAGTCTTCGTTACGCTCTCGATCCTCGGCTGGGTGATCCTCCGGGCTCTCCCCGAACGGCCCAGGCTTCCCCACGACAAGGCGGCGAGGGGTTTCGTTGTGAAGGAGGTCAAGGGTATGCTCGTGGCTGGGGTCGCAAACCCGGCAGCGCGAGCCACAGTGGCTCAGAGCGACACGAAGATAGCCACTGTGCTCCCCGAACTAGAGAGGTTGCACGACCAGGGGATCATCTCGGATGAGGAGTATCAACGGAAACGGCACGAAGTTGGTCTTTAGGCTGGCTCCATGATTGCAGCGCGGGACCGCCGGTCGGCAGTGCTCAGCGTCCGTCAATCTTGCCCCGCTCGTCACCATCTTGCCATGGTGTGCCCACTTCGCTGATTCCCATTGGACCGCGCGGGGGGTTACACTGTGGGCAATGGCGAGCTTCTTCATTAGCTACACCGGGTCAGACAGGGACTGGGCAGAGTGGATAGCCTGGGAACTCGAGGAATCGGGTCACCAGACCATAATCCAGGCGTGGGATTTCAGGCCCGGCATGAACTTCGTGCTCGAGATGAACGAAGCGACCAAGGCCGATCACACCATCGCGGTGCTCTCGCCATCGTACGTCAGAGCGGTGTTTACCCGACCAGAATGGGCTGCCGCGTTCGCGCAAGATGCCACTGGGCAGCAACGCAAGCTGATCCCCGTGCGGGTTCATTCGGTCGACCTCACCGGCCTCCTAGCGCAGACCATTTACATCGACTTGGTGGGCAAGCATGAAGCGCCTGCACGCAGAGAACTGCTCGCGGGCGTGGCTGAAGGGCGTGCCAAGCCCGCTCGTGTCGCGTTTCCAGGTGCTTCCTCGCCGCCGGAGCCCGCATTCCCGGGCCTGGCTGTCTCGACTGTACCGAGTGCAGAGGAGTCCAAGGCAACGCTCGAGTTGGCCAGGAAGCGATTGAGCGGGTTTCGAGGAAACCTAGGGCCGGAGCTACACATGGCCATGCTGCCGTGCCCCTCGGCGACGCTCGTCAACCCTGCCGACTTCGACTCAGAACCGTTATCTGACCGCCTGCGTCAGGAAGCACTGTTCGGTGCTCGCATACTTAGCGCAGATGAGCCTTCGCCTGCCGTTAGGCGGCAAGGTGTGATCTCTGTGCACCAGCGAGACGCGGGTTTTGAGGTGAGCGAGCGGGGACTTGTTCTCGTCGCGCAGCGAGCGACTGCCCCGGGAGCCCTGTCGGTAGTCGAGGAGGACGTAGTAACGCTCATCGAGAAGGTACTTCAGTTTGCCGACGCGGCTGTCTCTGTGATAGACAGCGAGCGAAGAGTAACCTGCGTAGCCATCGCAGCCGAGATTAAGGGAGCAGAGCATGCCGGTTGGAAGACTCGAGCGGAGCATATGGCGAACCCGAACACCGCTACCCTCTCCGTATTCGGCCGGAAGCCAGAGCCGACAGATCTGGGGCATCTCGTGGCCGTGGAAGAACTGAGGACGACGAGAGCGGCGATAGCCGCTGACCTTCTTGCTCTTCTCCGGCGCCAGTATCGGGGCTACGCTTATGTTGAGGACCGAACTCCAGCGGGCAAGGTGGCGACGCGAGAGGGAGAAGATGCGCCTGCTCGGTCCGGATCAGCACGGTTTCTGCACCGATATCTTCTTCGCTCTCGACTATGACCCCTACGTGCGTCTCCTGGTGTTGCCCGCAGACCCGGAAGCAGCGCCGCTAGAACTCGACCAGACCCTCCGGGCGTCATTCAACGAGGTAGTCGATCCTGTCAATGGTGGCAAGGCCGACTGGGGTCAGGCGCTGCCGGGCTATCGCGCCGCGCTCCGGGCTCGTACCTACTCCGCCCAGTACTCCAGATACCTGGCTCTGTTCCGGTCGGGCGCCGTCGAGATGGGGCTGGGCGAAGACGCGGTCTACCAGAACAACGGCAAGAGATGGTTTCGGCTTCTGACCATCGTGGGGCGGTCTTGGGCGGCTCTGGACGCCTTCCGGCGGCTGGTCGTGGAGACAGGCGTTGATGGCCCTTTTCAGGTCACCTTGGCGCTCAGAGACTGCAAGGACGCGTCACTGGGTCATGTGGCAACGGGCTGGAATAACCACTGGGACCACGCCACGTCCAGGGAGGCCAATGTCTGTCACGTGGTGGAGATCGCCAAATGGGGCGATCTGACGGCTCACGAAACAGCCTTCTTGCTCGGCAGGCGCCTCGAGCAGTCGTTCGGTAGCACTGACGTGAGGTTCCTTGATCGCGAGGGGCCGAATACCGGGTCCTTCGGATCGTCGCAGTATAGATGGTAGTTTCTGACTGCTGGACGCTGTGCGGCTGACTGCGTCATGACACCATCCTTCCATAGTGATCGGTCTCTTCCAGTTTGAACAAGCGCGATTTCCGGCTGCCGGATGCCTCGCCTTCTTGCCTGCCGGAGCATCGACCTAACGAGTTCACCGCTTGACTCCTAGAACGGGCTGATGTGGACACGATCCTCGTAGACGAGATACCCGCCCCAGTCTGTCTCCGCCAGGAGCAGCTTGTTGAAGGCTCCGCTCGAAGCATCGACCTGGTCTTTGAGCGCCCCCAGCGGGAAGGCGGTAAGCTCAGAAAGATAGTCGTGGTTCCAGGACCCCCGCAGGATCCTGACGTTACCCGCTTCTGCCTGGGCCGCTAGTGGCCGCGCCCGGGAAACCTTGTCCCCGGTCACCGCTTCCGCGCGGGCCACAAATCCGGCCAGAGCGCGGATGGTGGCCTCGGCCGACTCTTTGCCGCCCGAGCCCGGTTCCTGCTCCACCCAGATCGATACGAAGGCGCCGTCTCGCTCGGCCGTCTCTTTGATCACCCGTTCCCGGGTAAGTGCGCTCCAGCGGCCCACGACCACGTCAAGCACGTAGAAGAACCCTTGCTCGTCTTTACCCATAAGGACGCCTGCGGTGCGCGCGCCACGCCCGCCTTCGGTACCGGCCTTGTCCCAGTAGCGAAGAAGCGTCAGGCTGTCGGGTAGTTCATGCGGCTCGATGATAGAAAACCAGGCCCGCCGGAACATCTCTCCCTCGGGGGTGATCTGCCAGTCACCATTAAGGAGCTGTTCCCGGGTAGTTGCGTCTAAGTTCATGAGGCTCTCCCGGTATGTCTCTTGATCGAGATGCGGGTTATCGCTAAGGCGGGCGGGCACAAACACCCGCTCGGAAGAAGAGGCATCGACAAAGCGGGCCCGCACCCACTCATGTCCCAGCCCGCCTGGATTGGATCCGCTTCGCATGCGTAACGGCAGGTCAAGCCCCGAGCGGCGCCGAAGGCGCGAGAAGAGATAGAGGTACTGGCTTTCTGCAAACTGCGTTAACTCGTCAAAGCCGATGTACTGGAACTCGGCCGACTGGTAGCGGTACTTGTCGGCGTCCGTCTCTAGATACCCGAAGGAGAGGGTGGCCCCGGAGGGGAAGGTCCAGCGTTTGTCCCGGTCGCTCCAGCTGGCTGCCGTACCGCCGAGCCAGTCGTGGGCCCGGTCCATAAGGGCCCCGGGCAGGGCCAGGTCAGAGTAGGTGCGCCTGAAAAGAATGGCGGCATATCCGGGGACCTCCACATGCGCAAGGGCGGCCATGAGGAGAGCCTCCGATTTCCCCCCGCCAGCCGCCCCGCCGTAAAATGCCTCGCGACAGGTGGCGCGCAGGAACTCGGCTTGGCGTTCAGTGGGCGAGTGGGGGACATAAGGGCTCGGCCGGGCTTTGCGTTCGCGCCGGCGCGCAAGCTCTTCCAGGGCGGCTTTGCCCTTGGGCGACAATCTCAGGGTATTCACAGACGATCACCTCAAGAAGTTGCTCTTCGGTGTAGGTGGAGAAGTCATGGACCTCCAGTTTGCTGGGGGAGGCAAGGCCCAAAAGCTCGACCAGCTTATCGAGCGTAGAGCGGGCGCCGCGCAGGTCCGCTGCTGCCATCTGCCGGGCGATGATCTGCTCATAGAGTCCTTTGGCCTTGGCCAGTTCTTCGGCTTGATCGATGGCGGCCAACTCGAGTAGCTTGGCCCGGGCTCTCCCGATGTAGCGCTCGGTCTGCCGGGAGGTGACGTTCCACTTTGCCGACGCATAACGACATATGGTGCGGTGGCTCGTGCGGGTAAGCAGGAGCTCGTATACCTCACCCACCCGCTGTTCGATCTCGGCCCGAGTCGCTTTGGCGGCCATCCTCTAGCCCTCCACTTTCTGGGCGCGCTCCCCGGTGAATGCCTCCCATCTCGCTATCACCATGGAACAATAGTGTCTGGTTCCGCTGGTTCGCAGGCACGGCCAGAGGCGAGTCACCCGGACATGCATGCGGCATCCTCTCTATCCCCGTCGTCGGCCTCTGACTCCTCCTCCCGGTAGAAGCTGTCGCAGCACTCATCTTGGAGGACTACGAGCACCTCGCCATTGTTGAAGACGGCCATGCCACCCTGGTCACGAGCAGGGTCACTCCACCAGAGCAGGAAGTCGAGCCCTGGGAAGTCTTTGCTGGCCTCGATAATGGCCGCGAACGGGGGTCGGCGTGAGTGAAGGGCGTACTCCGCGCAGGGTCGAAGCCCCTTGGTCGCCCTCACCCGCACGGACTCCGAGTGCGTATGCTCGGCCAGATGACCACGCACCGGCAGCAATCCCTCGAGGAGGCGTGGGTTCGTCTCGACTTCTTCGATGAAGGCTTGTACCTCGCTATCCCTGTCGCCGATGACGTCTAGCCACGTCGCGCATGGGCTTTCCAGTGTTGCCATTGCGGTCTCCTTTTCGTTATGACCTACGGTTTCTGCTGCCTATTTCCTAGTCGCTCCGCTTTCTTGCCGGTGAATGCCTCCCAGCGCGCAAGCGCGAGCGAGGCGTAGTGTGGGTCCAGTTCCATGCCGTAACAGACGCGGCCGGTCCTCTCCGCCGCAATGAGGGTGGACCCGGAGCCCAGGAACAGGTCCAGCACCACGTCCCCCGGTCGGCTGGAATTCTCGATGGCCCTCTCGATCAAGGCAAGTGGCTTCATGGTGGGATGAAGGGGAGAGTCCGATGGGCGCTCGATCTTCCAGATGTCCGATTGATCCCGGCCCCCTGAGAAATGGCGCTTGGCTCCTTCGCGCCAGCCATACCAGATGGGCTCGTAGGCTCGCTGGTAATCCGAACGCCCGAGGACGAAGCGGTCCTTCTCCCAGATGATGGTGTCTGACCAGTGGCCACCAGCTTCGGCAAGTGCCCTTGAGACTGATGCCCACTCTTTGGTGCTCATACAGATGTAAAGGGCGCCGTCGACATTTGACATGAGATTGTTGGCCCAGCCCCGGCAGAAGGCTTCCCACGCCTCCGGTGCCATGGAGTCGTTCTTGATGCGCCTGCGGCCTTGACCCTGCTGACGACTGCCATGATCGCCAAGAGAGACGTTGTAGGGAGGATCGGTGAAGGCCATGTGGGCTGTTCTGCCGGCGAGAAGCCTGGCAACATCATCCTGGCTAGTCGCATCCCCACACAGGATCCGGTGATCGCCCAGCTGAAACAGGTCGCCGAGGGCGGCTCGGGGGTTCTCATACGCGGAGCGCAAGGCCGCGTCCAAGTCGAAGGTCTCAGGGCGTTCGCGCTTCTCCCGGGCATCAAGTCCCTTCAGCAGTTGCTCGATGTCCTTCTCTTCGAAGCCGGAGAGTGTCAGGTCCAGGTCCGGGGTCTCACTGAGATCGGCGAGGAGTCTGGCGAGCAGTTCTTGGTCGAAGTCACCACTGATATTGTTTAAGGTCACGTTGAGGAGCTGGGCTTTCTCCTTGGTGATGTCGAGGAAAATGACGGGAACTGTCTTGAGGCCCAGTTTTCGGGCGGCGAGCAGCCGCTGGTGGCCGCCGATAACCGTGTGGTCTTCAGCTCGTGCGATGATGGGATCAACCAGCCCGAATTCCCGAATGCTGCGGGTGAGGGCCTCGAGTTCCGCTTCTGAGATATGGCGGGGGTTGGCGGGGTCGGGCCGAAGCACGTCTAGGGCCACCCGTTCGATAACCACGTCGACGGTAGGGACAGTTTTCATGTGCACCTCCAGGGTGAGGAAGGGTGGTTATCCTCGGCAGGGCGCGGCGCGAACGTATCTGTCGGGGATGAACGACCCGCGCGGGTGTTCGTCGAGGACATGTCAGCATTCGTTAGGCGAGACATAGGTGTTCCTCCCCTTCGCGCCTGAGGCAGTCTTGGTAGGTCTCGTGGTCGAAGAACTCGTCTACGGCGTCTGCGTAAAGATCACGTAGGGTGTCGGGCGGAAGGGCGTCTAACTCCACCTGCACCAGACGTCCATGCCGGGCCATGAAGGAGGCTGCCCGGGCATCCGTTTGCTTGCCCGGCTGCGGAGGCAGTTGGTATGTCTCCACCTGTTCGGGAGTAAGGGCCACCCGTAAAACCTGGGCAAAGCACTCCGTACGGGAGGCGAAGTCCCGGTCGATGTCCTCGCCAGATGGATCGAAGTCGCCGGCGTAGATGAGAACCGCCGGCCGTTCTTGAGCCTGGACATCGGCCACCACCTCGGCTACGTAGGTCTGAGAGGAGTAGCCGCCGAAGGCAAGGATGGGCAGTCCGTAGTCGCCGAACCAACTTCGCAGCTGCTCGACGATGCCGTGCTTCTCCACTCCCAGATAGACGGAGAACTGTTGGCCTTCGGTGCGGTCGCGGCGGTAGATGCTCTTGAGCCACGTGCGTGCATCCGTCACCCCAGCAAACGACGCAAAGCGGTAGATGCTCCGCGTACGATCGATGAGTTCGGGAAACACACCCTGCCTGCGGGCCACGGCCGTGTGATGCGAGAGACTCTTGTAGGCGGTCTGCGTGTTGGGCAGGAGTTCCGCGGCCACCAGGCGGTAGAACAGCTGCCGCAGCGTGACTCCGGTGTCGTAGCTCCGGACGATCCTGGCCGCCTGGGCGAGGATGAGCGTCCAGTCAAGAAGGCGGGATGTGCTGGTCATGAGACCTCCTTGGGGGCGGCGAAGAGGGGCATGGGAAAACCATCACTACGTCGTTGACTTGGCCGGTGAAAAGAGGGTGTATGGACACGTGGAAACGACGCAGAAGAGAGGACAGCTTGGCCGGGACGCTTCTCATTAAAATCACCCAGTCGGCAGGTGAGATCCTGGATCTTCGCTACCGCTTCATCTGGAGCGCCTGGCTGGACGGCCGGCTGCTGGGCCAGGGCCACGCGTTCACGCCGGAGATTGCCGAGGCCCAAGCCCTCGATCTGGTGAGCCCCGATGAGGTCGAGCACATCGAGATTGACTACCGGGGTGCGCGCTTCTAGGCGGTCATGGTGACCGCGCCGACCACCGACGAGGAGATGCGGGACTGGCTGGTCAGCCTCATCTACGACGCCATGGACGAATCCGGGGACAAAACCGTTGCCACCCTGCGCATTGACACCTTCGCCGAAGCTGGACTGCTCACCATAAACGAGGGCCTGGTTCTCTCCTTCCGCGAGGGCTCGGAGTACCAACTCACCACTCTTCGCAGCCGCTAGAGCGAGTTCGAACCATGCCGCCTGCCCGGCCTGAGTGACGGGTGTGACGGGTTGAGGCCCTTTTTTCCAAAACCTCCCATGCGAGGAAATGTCTAAGAAAAGTTCTGTAAAAGTGACGGGTAACCCGTCACTTACCACTGGGAAAGCCTGCGCCTCGGGGTTCATCCGAGCACCTCCTGCACCGGATCGCCGGGAAGTCCCACTCCGAAGTAGCGCTTGCCGCCCGCTCCTTTCTTGCCGTAGAAGCGGTCGCCCATCTTGCTGCCGAAGCTGGTGGAGGTGAGCATCTCGCGATCGCTCATGCCTTGGCCCCGCGCCCAGGTCTGATAGGCGCCATAGGCTTCGGCCGCGCCGATTGATCGGGCATCGCCGGTGACCAGGCACTCGGCCAGGAACCCGCCCAAGACGTCGCTTTTCTCCTGGTAGTCGGCGGTTGCGACCCTCACTGACTCCGGGGGCTCAAGTCCCCGGCTTTGCCAGGCGAGGCACCCAGCAATGGCCCAGGCCAGGGTGCCGGGCAGTTCGGCCATAAGCTTCTCCTCGAGGCCGGGATCGGCATCGGTCGTAAACTGCCGGGTGAAGGGGATGAGTCGCACCCGGCGCCAGAAGCCGTATGAGTCGTCCGTCACCACCGGGAGGTGATTGACGGCGAGGAAGAACTTGGCCACCGGCCGGAAGGTGAAGTTCTCGCCGTAGAGAAAGCGGGCAGTCAGGGGATCGCACCCGGTGATGGCTTTGGCCCGGGCCTCGTTTAGTCGAGCCCCCTCGTTCGTCTCCGAAGAGGTGACGAGGCGCTTTCCGGCCAGCGCGGCCAGATCGTTGGTGATGTCGCTACGTCTGGTCAGTTCGAAGGTGGAGAAGGGGGTGTTATAGGCGTAGGTGCCGAGCAGGGCCCGCAGTACTGAGAGGAACAGGCTCTTGCCGTTCGCCCCGCTGCCGTGAAGCATGAAGAGGCATTGTTCGCTCGTTATGCCGGTCAGGCTGTAGCCCACTGCCCGATGCACAAAGTCGATGAGGCCCTGGTCTGAGACGAATATCTCGTTAAGGAACTGAAGCCAACGAGGACAGGGCGCATCAGGAAGGCAAGGTACGTCGCTTGCCAAGGTGATGTTGTCCTCGGGCTGCCCCGGCCGAAGAAGACCGGTCTGCAGATCGACGACGCCGTTTGCCACCCCCAGCAGCCACGGATCTTGGTTCCAGCGCTCGCCTGTCTCCGCAAGAGGAGGCAGGCAGGCGGCTACCCGTAGCATGGCCTCCGCCCGGCTGGCGTTCTCGGTCTGAATGGCGAACTGGGCCTCGTGCTGTCTATCGCGCAGGTCGCCCATTTGAGTCGAGCGGCAAAAGCGGGTGCGGGCGGCTTCGATGGCCCGCCTTTGCACCGTGCCCGCTCGGTCATAGCTCCAGTGATCACCGTCCCAGATGAGCCAGCTCTTGCGTCTGTGGTCGTAACGGAGTTCGTCCTTGAAGAGCTCGGTGAAGAACTCGGCGTTGCCGGCGTCAGTCCGCGCGTACGATCTCTCGGTCTCGGCCGCTGTTTGGCACGCGACATCACCACGCCTTGATGGTGTTCGTCTTGTAGATAGGCCCAGGGCAGTCTTCCACTCCCGCCAGCCCTTGCTCTCGTCGTGGAAGCACTTGCCGGCGTAACGTCCGTCCTCGGCCTGTCCAACGCCGCATTCGTACGGATGCTCCGGGCCGTGGAAGGGACAGGTCCTTACCTGGTACCAGAAGATCCCCTGGGCATCCGGCTCCGGCCGTTCCCGGTAGTCGACGTGAGCGCCGTCAAGCAGCTCCCGCAGAGGAGCAGCCTCCGGGAGAACCATGATCGGTTTCGGCGGCGTGGTCGCAGCGACAGCTTCCAGGAGGAGGCGAGGCACGGGGATAAGGGCCTCGGGCCGGTTGACGAGACTTGAGCGTCGATGGGGCCGCTCTTCGGTAGGCGCCCCCTTCATCTTGAGCGAGCCGATCAGTCCCACCAGCCGCGAGGCATTGGCGACGTTGGTGTCAATGTGGGCGTCTACGGTGCTGTACCGAGCGCCGAGGCCGGCGAGGACTCGCCCGATACGCTTCCTGGCGTCAAGCGTGTTGGGAAGGTCGATGCGGTAGAGGGCGTAACAACCATTACCGGAGAGACAGGTGATTCGCTCGGGCCAACCTTCTGCTCGCAAAGATTCCGTCAGGCGATCAAGCAGCTTTCGAGCCGCGCAAAGCTCGGCGTCAGTGGCGCTCGCTCCCGAGGGGTGATCTGAATCGATATCCAGAAAGAGCCATGAACGCCTAAGAATGTCCGCGTCGGCCGTCGTTTTTGGCGGCTTATGCACCATTCGGTTGGGAGCCCGGTCAAGCAGCTCTGGACGGACGGGGTTGAGGCTGACGTAGATGTTGGCCTTGCCGTCCCAGCCGGCGACGGCTTGAAGGAGTGTCTCGGGGTCGTTGAAATACCCGGACGCCTCGACGCCCCGGCGTCCGAGTACTCGGGCTTCACGGACTTCGCCGCTCTCCCACAGCGCCCTGAGAAACCGGGGGGAATGCTCAACTAACAAAGAGGGCCGCGATTGGCGGCCCTCTTTGAACTCGGATATGGTAGTACTCATTGCCTGGCTGCCTTCGTCGGTCGGCCCGGGGGACCGGGCCGTGGGCGGCGAGGGTCGCCGAGGTTTGCTTCGGTACTTTCGGTCGTCGTCATGGCGCACCTCTTTAGAAACGGCTAGTAGCAATTGATCGTCGTGCGCGTGCTGCACAAGATGGCGAGGGATGGTGGTTGTTCTCACCCCTGTTCGCCGGAAAAGACGCGTGTAGGTCTAGGTTGTTGCGACCCTGGAGAGAAGAGTGCCGCGAATTAACCAGTCAGGCGGATAACGGGCCGATGCTTATGACCCCGTCTTGTGCCCGGTGGGAACTAGCAGTCGTAGCTGATTCCAACGCGGACGATCTCCCGTGCTTCATGCTTGACGCCGGGGAGTCTCCAGTGGGCCGTAATGGTGGTGCGGCTATCGCTGCTGCAATCGGGTACGAATCCCGCCCCCGCCATTGTTGAGAAGGCACTGAGATACGCGGGTCTCGCTTTTGTTAGACTGGGCTTCACGAGGGAGTTTGCTGCTTTTCATGCGACCGAGCTCGGCATCTGGAGGCTACTTGCTGGTATCCCCAGCGCTTCCCCAGCGGTTTCTCGTGGGGAGAAGGGCAAAAGAGGCTGCAAACACGAAGGCGCCTGCAGAGCTGTAGTCGGCAGATCGGGGGGTCAAAGTCCGCTCGCCGGCTTTGTCAGAATTCGAGTGGGTTGGCTGCTCGATACCTGCTCCCGGCGCGGAAAGGACGGGGCTGCGGTGAAGCGGGGTCTCTGGCGTTCTGGGAACGACGATGAAACCTGGGCCTATTCTCAGGACCAGGCTGGGGAGATTCAAGCGGCGCTGGGCGCGGACTTCCGAACGCAAGCCGAGGCCATGAAGAAGATACTCAAGGCCTCCAGGCTTTTTCGAAAATTCTCAGGCAGTCAAGAGGCCGAGAGCAAGTCTGCCGAAATCTCCAAGCAGTTGAAGGCGCTGCAGGACTTGTCACAGGCGCTGCTGGAGGAGCTG
>ENA-OSEO01005013-OSEO01005013.1-sediment-metagenome-genome-assembly--contig:-NODE-5013-length-13196-cov-4.475875_pt1 | contig 13196 bp, 20 predicted proteins | sample MGYA00237883_ERZ534232 | MGnify/ENA metagenome assembly ERZ534232
GCACGGACTCTACTAGCGCATGCAAGAGTACGCGTCTCGATATGAGATGAGCGCGGAGGATGGCTCCGTGGGGAACGGTCGTTGCACCAGTCAGAGCTTCAGGGGCTATCTTGCACGGTTGCACATCAATCATTGTTGGGGAGTTGAAAAAACAACAGGAGGGACTGAATGAGTTGTTTCATCATCTCCTACGACATGGCCGACGGTGGGGACTACGCCCCGCTCTATGAGGCCATCAAGTCGTACGGAACTTGGGCTCACATCACGGAGTCGACTTGGGCTGTCGTGACTGAGCAGGACCACAAGCAGGTCCGCGCGCGCATCGGGCAGCACCTGCCCGACGGGAGCCGCTTGATTGTGGTGAAATCCGCCGGCGTTGCCGCGTGGCGCAACGTCATCTGCAGAGATCAATGGCTAAAGGAGAATCTCTGAGATGACGTCACAAGCAAAAGCAACAGAGTCGGTCACCGTTCACTGAGGCCGAGTGGACTCGATTACGGTATACGATGTTACGGATTCTGAACTCCAGGATCTTGAACGCGGTACACCGGGCAACATCTTCCTGAGCTTTGCAATCTTCCTGCTGTCATCAGCAGTCTCATTCACGGTTGCCCTATTCACGACAGACATCACTTCTACGCGCACGTTTTGCGTGTTTGTCATCATCGCGAGCATTGGCGGTATTGGAGGTCTTGTTCTTCTCGGGATGTGGAAGAAGTCTAAAGAGACGACATCAATCATCATCGAGCGGATCAGAAAGCGGGTTCCCAAAGAAGACGCCAAAGATCAGGATGCCCAACAAAAGGATGCAGTCGACAAGGAATAGCGCGCCGAGCGCGCCATTCCTTGCGCCTGATCCTTGACGTTAGGCACGGGTGGGAGAATGAGATGGCTAGCATGAAGGGGCCCCGCGAAGGAGAACGCGCCCTGTTCGTCTGGCGAGATGCCCGGGATTCAAGAATCGATGACTTCGAACCCTGGGGCGCAATGACCAATGCCTATACTGCCGTGCCGTGCTCGAACTGGTGAAAGAACAAGGCGATGCACCTGGGACAAACTGGGGGATCTTCATGAATTCCGGGGACATAGTACTTAACTCCCGCCACAACAAGGGGGGATAGAACGGTGATGAGCGAGGGGAAAGGATAGGGGACGCGATGCAGCGACCGGATGGTAGGAAGGAGCCAACGCAGTTCGTGGTCGGGTCTTCGTTCCTGGCGTTCTTGTGCTTGATCCTCCCGCTCGATGGTATAGCCGGGGTACTAACCCTGGGCGCTTGACGCTTAGCGCGCCGCGCCATATACTTCTCCTGTGATCAAGTCCTTTGCGGATTCGGATACGGAGCGAGTCTACCGCCGAGACTCCGTCAGGGGTCTCCCGAGAGAGGTTCAGCAGGGCGGCCTACGAAAGCTTCGTATGCTCAACAACGCCAAGTCTCTCCAGGACCTGCGATCGCCACCCGGCAACCGACTTGAGAAGCTCAAGGGCGAACGGACTGGGCAGTATTCCATCCGAATCAGTGACCGGTGGCGGGTCTGCGTCCAATGGCGAAACGACGATGCCCACGAAGTGGAGATCACGGACGACCACTAGGAGGATCAGGTGATAACGAAGGAAAAGCTAGCACCGGTGCATCCGGGAGAGGTGCTGGAAGAGGAGTTCCTCAAACCACTTAAGCTGAGCCAGCACCGCCTGGCTCTGGACATCGGCGTGGATCCCCGCCGGATCAATGAGATCGTGTTGCGGAAGCGAAGCGTGACGGCAAACACGGCGCTTCGCCTGGCCCGTTACTTCGACACGTCTCCCGAGTTCTGGCTGGGGCTGCAGGCGCAGTACGATCTAGATGTTGAGGAAGATCAGATGGGTGAACGACTCGAGAGGGAGGTCCGTACCTACGCCCAGGCCCAGTAGCGAAGTCGTCGACCCGGAACCCCGGGGACAAAGCACTCACAAGAACGATGATCGGGGAACAACAGCCGGATATGAGACAACCGACGGAAGCTTGGGCCGGTCGGGGACAGCCGTTGCGCGGCGAAGAGCCGTACGTTCTTCCTGCGTGGGTGGAAGCTGATCATGGTTAGACGGCAGCAAAGCTGTACGCTATGATGTCGTAGCGAGGTACGAGCTATGAAATACAGGATTGCCCTTACGCATTCCGAGGAAGGCTACAGCGTCTCCTGTCCAGGGCTCCCGGGGTGTTGGTCGCAGGGAGAGACAGAGCAGGAGGCTATTGCCAACATTCAAGACGCCATTCAGGAGTATTTGGCAGCGCGGGACGAGTCCCTTAAGGACGCGGATGTTCGGGAGATCGAAGTACTTGTCTGAGCGTGCCGAAACTACCGGGCATCCATCATCTTGAAGCTGTCTGCGCCTTGGAGAAAGCAGGATTCCGTATCGTGCGCCAGGGCAAACACATTGTGATGTCTGGCGGGGTCCGCATCCTAACGATTCCTCGCCAGAATCCAATCAACGCGTTCACGATGGGCGGAATCGTCCAAGATGCGGGCCTGACGGTTGACGAGTTCAAGAAACTCCTCTGACATGGATAGCCGTCTAACACTCGCTCCAGCGGACGCGGTGCCCGTGCCGCTGAGCTTGGTCGTTAGGTGACTCGGGCTCGGGGCCAGGTCTTTGCTCTTAGTGTTCCGGTGAGTAATCTACCCGCTCTGCGGCCCGCTGACGGTAGCTTCCTCCATTTGACCGCTCGACTTGCTCAACCGTCCTTCCTGCTCGTAGGATGACGCTGCGTGAATACGCAGCGAGATATGACGCAGCCAAAGGAAGCTTGGGCCAGTCGGAACCGCCTGCTGTGACGCGCAGAGCCGTGAGGGCTAGGCTGCCCGGTTGCGCAACGATCATGGTTCAGAGCAGGCGAAGTGATTCCTGTTCGGCGGCGAGATGGGTACTCTAGCGACATGGATAGGACGCGCACAAAGGCAGGACGGATGACGGACACGAGGACCAGCGAGGTCGTGGCCGGGACGCCTGCAGAACGTATCGGCCTCGTCTGGCCTCTCACCCGTGAAGTCGCCTCGCTGAGCAAACGCCACGATGTTGAACGAAGACTACAGAGACATGTTACAAGCGTTGGCCGACGAGAAGGTTAGATTCCTTCTTGTGGGGGCATACGCTCTAGCCGCCCACGGTTATCCTCGCGCCACCATGGATATAGACATATGGGTGATGCCTTCGCCCGATAATGCCGATGCCGTCTTGCGGGCACTTCGCCGCTTTGGCACCCCTCTGCACAATGTCACAAGAGGTGACTTCGAGGAAGAGGGGACTGCCTTCCAGATCGGCGTCGCGCCTAGACGGATCGACCTGATCACTACGGCTTCGGGGGCTGCAGTTCGAGGATGCATTCAAGAACTCCATGGCGGTGGACATCGAAGGAATCGAAGTCCACATTCCTTCAGTAGCCGACCTCATCCGCAACAAGCGGGCATCCGGAAGAACCAAGGACTTGGCCGATGCAGAAGCCTTGGAAGAACTCGACGACTCCGAACCAAGCGTTCCAGGCGACGCTTGATGGCGAGCCAGAACTCAGGCGTTACGTCGCACTGCAGCGTGAGGAGGGGGTCGGATGCCACAGACTAATGGTTTGTCAGAGTACCTCTACAAGGTGCAGCCCACACGGCTACAGATGCTCACAGAAGGACTCACGCCCGAGGAAGACCAGGCGGTTGGGGCACACTTCGAGTATCTCCGCGACCTCGCGGAGCGCGGCGTGGTGCTTCTCGCTGGACGTACGCAGAACACCGATCCGACGAGCTTCGGCATTGTGATCTTCCGCGCCGGTTCACTTGAGTCAGCGCGTGAGGTGATGAACGGCGATCCGGCCGTTCGGGCCGAAGTGTTTCAGGCGGAGCTGTATCCGTACTCGATTGCACTGGTGGGCGCACTGCGTGACGTGCGGCCGAACTAGCCAGCCGACGCCCCCCCCACCCCGGGCACAACGTGCCCCCGCCCTCCCCCACAAACGGGGGGAGGGGGAAGGACAGGAGCACGACGACTGGAAAGTTCAACGGGAATGTTCAGGTCTCTTTTTTGGTGTCCTAGTACCTGATCCGCCCGCTCTGCGTTCACGTTCATCGTAGCCCGCTCTCTTTGGTCGCTCGATTTGATCAACCGGCCTTCCTGCCCGTAGGATGGCGCCGTGCATGAATAGGCATCCGAATATGAGACAACGAAAGGTTGGGATAGCGAGGAGCTGCAGTTGCAGCCCGCAGGGTGGTCGCTGTTATGTCACCTGCTTGCACAAGAACCATCGCTAGCCAAGAGGAAACATGCGATGGAAACAACCTACGAGGGAACTACATGACGTGCCACATCGTCACTTTTCAAACGGACTCAGAGGCAGCGCGGAGCGCTGGGAGGGCATATTCATGACGTGGCAGTTGATGCCCGAATCCCAGAACCGGCATAGCTACGTGCGGATGACCATTCCTGGGCTGGACAGCTCCCGCATCGCCGGCACGTGGATTGCGCCGCCTGGAGGCATTCCTGCCACAGCCATCGCCGGCTACAGCGCTGTGCAACTTCTGTGCGCCAAGAACACGTGCCCAACAAGCCATAGGGCGCCTACTACCAGAGGCAGGGGGGCTGCGCATGCCGATAGTTGAGGTTGTCAACGTCACGAAAGCCTACAAGAGCAAAGTGGCGGTCTCTGAGCTGTCGTTTGATGTGAACTCGCACGAGATCTTCGGCCTCATCGGGCCGAATGGTGCGGGCAAGACGACGATGATTCGGGTAATGATGGACATCATCCAACCGGACTCGGGTCAAGTGGCGATTCTTGGCCAGAAGCCGAGCGAAGCCACGAAAGCGCGGCTGGGCTACCTGCCCGAAGAACGCGGGCTGTACAAGAAGCTCACAGTCATCGACACAATCGCGTATCTTGCCTCGCTGAAAGGCATGGACAAGCACGCGATTCATAGGCGTGTTGACGCGCTGCTTGAGCAGACCGGTATGCTGGCGCACAAGAAGAAGCGGATCGAAGAGCTGAGCAAGGGCATGGCGCAAGTCATCCAGCTGATCGTCACCATCATCCATGATCCCGAGCTGGTCGTCTTGGATGAGCCCTTCACGGGCCTCGATCCTGTGAACACCGAGCGCGTCAAACAACTGCTCGTCGAACTGCGCGATCAAGGTAAGGCCGTGATTCTGAGTACGCATCAGATGAATCAAGTCGAGGCTGTCTGCGACCGCATCCTGATGGTGAACGACGGTCGTGCCGTGCTGTACGGTGCGCTCGGTGACATCCGTTCCGAACATCGGGGCCACGCTGTGCTCGTCGAGTCGGACGCCGAAGTCCCTGGCGTAGCGGGCGTAGTGCAGCGGCATGTGCACAAGGATCACACTGAGCTGATTCTCGATGCGGCATCTACGCCGCAGCAGGTGCTCGAAGGTCTGGTGAGTGCGGGAATCCCGATTGAGCGCTTCGAGGTGGCAACGCCGTCGATGCACGAGATCTTCCTGCAAGTGGTCGGGGGGAATCATGACTAGAACTGCGCTGATCATCCGTCACGAATTCCTTACCACAATCAAGAAGAAGGGCTTCATCATCCTCACATTGGCCGTGCCTGTACTCGTTTTGCTTGGCATCGGCGTCTTTCAACTGGCCTCGAACGTGGCCACGCCGACCGCCGATGTCATCCGCATGGGCTATGTCGATCACATCGGCGGATTCCATTCGCTCTACGAGCAAGGCGCCATCCAACTGATCCGCCAGGACTCCGAACACACCGCTACCCAGGCGTTAACGCAAGGTGACATCGACGAGTACTTCGTCATCCCTGAAGACTACCTCGCCAGGGGCGTCGTACTGCGCTACACGCTGAAGAAGGAGTTGGCACCCCCACCAGCCGTGTCTGCTGCGATCGAAGGATTCGTGGACAGCAATCTCTTGGCAAACCAAGTGCCGCCTGAACTGCTCGCCCGGGTGCTCTCGCCGACCGCTGTTGTCACCACCACGCTGACGACAGCAGGCACTGTCGCAGAAGACCAAGGCGGAATCGGCAGCTTCATCATCCCCGCATCCTTTGGCGCTTTGTTGGCCATTGCCCTCAACGTATCTGCGAACTACGTGCTGCAAAGCCTGGGCGAGGAGAAGGAGAACCGGCTGATGGAGATCCTGCTCTCGTCGGTCACTCCGAAGCAGCTGCTGACCGGCAAGTTGCTGGGGCGCGGCGCCGCCGGGCTGCTTCAAGTCGTCATCTGGGCGGTTTCGATGCCCCTCTTGTTACGACTGGCATCATCGACCATCGGTGGGCTGCTCAGCACGATCCAGCTTCCGTGGGGGCTTCTGCTGCTCGGCGTGATCTACTTCATGCTCGGCTACTTGCTGTTCGCCGTTGTGTCGCTGGCGCTGGCCGCGATTTGCTCAACGGTGCGCGAAGCGCAAGGAATCGCGCCGTTGTTCACGCTGGCTGCGGTCGCACCGTTCTGGTTTGTGTCTTTCTTGATATTCTTCCCGAATAGTCCCGTGTGGGTAGTGTTCAGCATCGTGCCATTCAGTGCGCCAGTACTCATGATGCTGCGACTCGGATTGTCCGATGTTCCGACATGGCAGATTGTTGTCAGCATGGCTGTGTTGCTGGTATCTGTGCTCGGTGGTCTTTGGGTATCTGCGAAACTGCTTCGCATTTACCTCCTGATGTACGGCAAGCGCCCGCGCTTACTCGAGCTCGTCCGCGCCCTGCGCGCGGGGTAGCCGCGATCCGTTCTGGCTCGACAACGGAGAGCAGTCACCACGACACTGACCCCGAAGGCAACATCCTCAAGATTCAGATGGCGAGTAGGGCTGCTCAAGTTAACCATTGCGTCTCCGGAACCGCAAGGTGAGGGGCCAGATGCACGCCCGCCTTGCCTCTCAGTCGAGGCACGAGGTCACCGTCTTTGGGTGTCATAGCGCCTGGCTTACCCGCTCTGCGATTACGCTGATGGTGGGTCCCTCCATTTGATCGCTCGATTTGCCCCCGCCATCCTGCTCGTAGGATAGCGCCATGCATGAATACGCGTGCGAATATGAGGTGAAGGAACGAAGGTTGTGCAAGCCGGGGACGGCCGCTGCGATGTGCAGAGCCGTGAGTGCTATGCTGCCGGGTCGCACACTCATCATGGTTGGGATAGGGGAAAAGGCGGTTTCTCGCAGAGACGCAGAGATCGCGGAGATTGCCGGATCAAGCGAGGCATCACGCGAACCGTCACCGGCCTTCCAGAGTAGATTGTCTTCCTGGGCGATTTTCGCGCCTTGGCGAGAGGTAGCTTGGATTCAAGGCGGGAGAAGAGAATCCGGAATCTCAACCAATCCATGCACCCGACCTCGTACCTCGGCGGTTGTGGTGTCCTTGTGCCTTCAGAGAGAAGGTTGTTGACACTTGATACGTATCGCGTTACGATCCCTCCATGATCAAGGGATTCCGGCATCGTGGCCTTGAACGCTACTTCACCGAAGGGACGACGGCGGGTATCCAAGCGAAACATGAGAAGCGAATCCGACTGATTCTTGCTCGACTCCATGCTTCGACCTGTGCGCGGGACATGGATCTACCAGGGCTCAGATTGCACCCGCTCAAAGGGAAGAGAAAGGGAACGTGGGCTGTCTCTGTCAGCGGGAACCGGCGGATCACATTTGCGTTCGATGGCACGGACGCGATCGACGTTGACTACGGTGACTATCACTAGGAGGTCATGAGTATGCGAATGCACAATCCCCCACATCCCGGAGAAGTCATCCGGCTGTTGTGCTTGGACCCGTTGGGACTCTCTGTCACTGAAGCTGCCCATGCGCTTGGCGTCTCCAGGAAGACCCTCTCGGCGATCCTCAATGGCCGATCCGGCATCAGCCCTGAGATGGCGATCCGTTTGGGAAAGGCGTTCGACACGTCTCCGGAGAGCTGGCTGAATCAGCAGGTTCAGTACGATCTCTGGAAAGCCGAACAGCACAGCAGCAACCTGCACGTCAAGAAGCTGGTGGCAGCGTAGTTCCGGGGACGAAGTGCTCAGAAGGACGGTGATCGGGGAAGAACAGGCGGGCGATCGGACAGCGGCGATGGAGGCTGGCCTGGTCCCCCCCGGGTACCGGGAGCCGTCCGAGAACGCGGTGACCCAGCGAGCGTTCTCAAAGCAACGCGATCCCATCCAGAGCCTTGAGCGTTGCCGACCTCGGCCCCCGCACCCCGCGCCGGGGGGGAGGGGAAAGGACAGGGCGAAACAGGGGAGGGGAGAGAACAAGGGCACGCCGTGCAGGAATACGCATCTGAATCTGGGACCACCAGAAACAGCTGGGCTTCTTCGGGAACAGCGGGTACGACGCGCAGATCCGTAGGTGCTTCCAGACTCCCTACTGAGCAAGTCCGGTTTCTCATGCAGCCATGCCACTCTATCGCGTCATTCCACCAAGCGGTGAAAGAGACACCTGTAATGAAGTGCGCCTTGACAGAAAGGGTCTTTCACTTTATAGTAATATTTCACCGGACGGTGAAAACGTGGCAAGGAGTGAAGGATGCAAGAGCAGGAGATCGAGAAGCGGGCGGAAGCCGCAATCCAGGCGTGCCTGGATCGAGTTCCATTCATCAAGCTCCGCGCCATTGACGCGGAGCCGATTCTCCAAGGGACTCGGCCTGATTTCGTTGCGCGAATCGAAACGTCGGCTGGGATGCGGAACCTCGTGATCGAGGCCAAGTCCAGCGGACAACCGCGGATCGCGCGCAATGCTCTGAACCAACTCGCTGTATACCGCAATCTCGTCCCCAACGCCTACGGAGTCTTCCTCGCCCCCTACATCTCAGAATCTACGGCCAGGCTTTGTGAGGAGAAGGGGATCGGCTACATCGACCTGGCCGGCAACTGCCGACTCAGCTTCGACCATATCTACATTGAGCAGCGGGGAAAAGCGAATCCCCATTCTGAGAAGCGTGCGTTGCGCTCTCTCTACTCGCCGAAGTCAGAGCGAATCGTACGAGTGCTTCTCGTGGCGCGGCAGTCGTCGTGGAAGGTCGAGGAGCTGGCTCAGGCTGCAGAAGTCAGTCTCGGCCTTGTGTCCAAGGTCAAGCGGTTGCTCGGCGATCGGGAGTGGCTTGACACTCAGGCAACCGGTGTGAAGTTGCGCGATCCCGAGAGTGTTCTCAAGGAATGGGCCGGGCAGTACCGCTACTCCAAGCATGAGACACGTGAGTACTACTCGTTCGCGAGCAACGCTGAGCTGGAGCAGCAAATCGCAGATGCCGCCAGAGGTTGCGGCGCAAGAATCGCGTTCACGGGATTCTCGGCCGCCGTGCGATACGCACCGGCAGTCCGCTACAACCGCTCGATGGTGTTCTGTAGCGGGGATCCGTCATGCGTGGTGCAGGCACTCGATCTCAAGCAAGTTCCCAGCGGCGCCAATCTGACCCTCATCAGCCCCTACGACGAGGGCGTGTTCTACGCGGGCGAGGAGCACGACGGCATCCCCATTGTCTCCCCCGTACAGGGCTACATCGATCTCATGAAGCAGGCGGCCCGTGGAGAGGAAGCGGCTGAGGCAATTCTGGAGGAGGTGATCCGGCCACGATGGTGACGAAGCGTGACTACAATGTGGATCAGGTCGCCGCAGCCCGATCGGCTCTGCTTGAGCTGATGCTCGTGCTGGGAGAATACCGGGACGTACTGGTGCTTGTTGGAGGTTGGACGCCGACCTTCCTCATCCCGCGACCTTCTCGTGCCCATGTCGGGAGCATCGACGTCGATCTCGCCATAGACCACACTCGTGTGTCAGACGATGCCTACGCAACGATCGTCGAACGGCTCACCAAGGCAGGATATGAACAGCTTTCGACCAGCTCATTCGCCTTCCGGAAGAGAATCGGCGGCATCACGGTCCAGGTCGACCTGATGTCGGGCGAGTACGAAGGAACCGGGAAGGCACACCGGCACCAGGTCGTTCAGGAGACTAGACTCCGGAAGGCTCGCGGATGCGACATTGCCTTCGTCAATCCAGAACGGGTACTCCTTGAAGGTGAGCTTCCCGATGGCGCCAAAGACTCGGTGGGCATTCATGTGGCATCAATCGGCGCGTTTCTCTGCATGAAGGGACACGCTCTCGATGGCCGCCTCAAGGAGAAGGACGCATGGGACATCGTCTACTGCATTCGCGAATACCCAGGAGGCATGGATGCGCTTGTGGAGAAGCTGCGGCCGATATCTCAGCACGGACTGATGCGCGAAGCGCTGGAGAAGATCGCGCGGTGCTTCGCCTCACCTGAGCACCGCGGCCCGCGCCACGTTGCCGACTTCGAGATGGAAACCGATCCAGAAGCCCGTGAAGCCATCCAGCGCGACGCCTATGAACGCGTTCAGAATGTCCTGGCCAAGTTGGCTGACGGCTGAGATCCGCGGCATCATCCCAGGCGGTGCATGTCGGGCCAACTACACATCGGCTCTGGTCTCTCAGTCGATGCACGCAGCTTTCCCTCTTAAGTCCTGCACTCCTTCGGCCGCTCACCCCGCCATCACGCCGATCTACGCATCGTCGTCGCTGGATGAACGGCCTTTCGCACCGTTACCCTTCTTTGTTTCGCGGACTGGGGAGAAGGCCGTATTCCGCCCGAAACTCCCTTTCTGACCTTTCCCCGCAGACCGGATACTGCCACTCTATGGGCCGTGATAGATCACTTCAGCGGCTTTCTCATGACAAGCTGTTCATCCGTTTCGTAGAACACGGAAAAGCCACTTCTCCTGTACAATTCGGCGGGCCCCATGAAGTCCTCGGCTTCACTAACGAACGCCTTCTTCGGATAGGCTTCCACAACGTCGAAACCGTCCTCAGCCGCGTCTTGACAGACACGTTCCAGGAGTAGCTTGGCCACACCCCTTCTTCTCATCTCGGGTGCGATGGCGAAGCAGAACACGGATTTCACCTTGACGTCCGGCGGGGATTCCTCCGTCGAGACGAGCCCCATGAACCGTCGCCAGCAGTAGCATTTCAGGCAATCTGCCTTTGTGTTGGCATTGCACCATCCGACGACCTTGCCGTCAGAGTAGGCCAGGTAGCCTTGGATGATGTTCCCTCTGACGTATTCGATGGCCCAGTTCCTCCTTGCGTCCACCGACGACGTGAAGTCCTTGCCTTCGCAGTCGTCGTTGCACCACCAGACGCAGTAGCATCTGTGTTCTTCCTTGTTGTCGGCATGGGGCGTCGTATCAAAGAACGTCACGTAATCGTCCACAAGGTCGGGTGTCAGTCTGCGGATCTCGATGTTCATCGGCTGCCTCCGAGAAAGGACAACGGGTAGCGCCTACTATAGCGCCTGGCTCTGAACCAGGTCTATACTTGTGATGTTCTAGCGGTTGACCCCCTCGCTTCGCGATCACGCTGATCGTGGCCTCCACTGACGTGCTCGATGCGGGCGATCAACCTTGTTGCCCGCGATAGAGGCTTGCCTGATCCCCCCGGGCCGATGTGCAGCGCTGTTCTGGCCCGAATGATGTCTGGATCAGTCTGTTGACACAGCCAGTATCATGATAGTACTATGCGTCCATGCCAAAGAAGGTACGAGAGCTGATTCGTGACCTCAAGAAGGCTGGGTTTGTCGACCGTGGCGGCAGGGGTAGCCACCGGAACTTCACGCATTCCAGGGGAACGAAGATCACTCTCAGTGGCAGTCCTTCGCAAAGTGCGAAGCGGTATCAAGAACGCGCTGTTGAGGAAGCGATTCGAGAGGTGACGGAATGAAGAAGAGTGATCAGTACCTCAAGATTGTTGAATGGTCGGAAGAAGACCAGTGCTATGTTGGCACGTGTCCCCTCCTTATGCTCGGCGGCATCCACGGCGATGACGAGTCCGAAGTGTACAAGGAGCTTTGCCAAGCGGTCGAAGAATGGGTTGATATCTACGAACAGGACGGAGAGCCGCTCCCTGCGGCAACGGCCGGCAAGGAATACTCAGGCAAGTTCGTGCTCCGGGTCGGAAGCGATCTGCACAGAGCGCTCGCGATCGGCGCAATGCGTCATGGCGAGAGCTTGAACGAGCATTGTGTGCGTCTCCTGCGAGAGGAACCGGCGCAATATGGAGGAACAAGCGATCGATAGCGACAAGAAGTTGCTTCGTTCTGCATGGCCACACACAGCAATCCAGCGTTGGCCTACGGGATCGCTGTTCGGCCACGATATGCAATGATGGGGCCAGGTCTTGTCTTTTGGTGTTCTTACACACGGCACCGATCCTGGCGATCCCATGGTTGGTGCACCCGATGGCTGATGGCGCAGTTTGCTCCGCCAGCCTTCGTGCCCGTACGATGGCGTGGCGAGCGAACGTGCGCGGACCTTGGATGACCAGCAGGTCAAACGGCCGTCGGAAACGGCAGTCACCATGCGCAGAACTGTCGGGGCCGTGGTGTTTGTCTGCGCACCGAACGCGGCCATTTGCGGGATTTCGATAGGAGGTTTGGCAACACTTCATGAACGACAACGCAGAAGCTACGCCGATTGAGATCCTGTTTCGAAAACAGGTACGAAACGACCCGAAGGTCAAGAATGCCTACCTGCTCGTTCACTCAGACAGGGCCGGCCTTCACATCAACGTGGCGGAGGGTCCAGGGGATCATGGCAAACCGACACCGCAGCAGCCCAACTACATGGCCAGCGTGGGCAAGCTGTTCACCTCCGCCATTGTCAGCATGCTGCACGAGAAGGGCTCAGTGTCATTCGGGGATCCCATCAGCGAATACCTCGATTCCGAGCTGATGGACGGACTGCACGTCTACAAGGGGGAAAACCACTCCGGGGAGATTCAGATCCGGCATCTCCTGAATCAGACCTCCGGTCTGCCGGACAACTTCTACCCCTTGTTCGACAAGCTGCTTGCCGACCACGGTTTTGACATGGGTCCTCGGGAAGCGGTCGAATGGGCAAAGGAGAATCTGAAGCCTCAGGCCGCACCGGGCCAGAAAGCCTGCTACACCGACACCAACTACCACCTCCTGGGCTTGATCGTTGAGAGGGTGTGCGAAGAGCCGTTCCATGCGGTGTTGAAGAAGATGATCTTCGATCCTGTCGGGATGAAGCACGCCTACATGCTCCACGCCTCCGAGCCCCAAGAAGCCTCCCCACATCCGGAAGCCGGTTTCTACGTCGACCAGACCCGGCTGAACGAAATCAAGGGATTCGCCGGCATTGACTATGCCGGGGGCGGTGTGGTGGCCCCCTTGGAGGACCTG
>ENA-OSEO01005014-OSEO01005014.1-sediment-metagenome-genome-assembly--contig:-NODE-5014-length-13185-cov-3.771666_pt1 | contig 13185 bp, 13 predicted proteins | sample MGYA00237883_ERZ534232 | MGnify/ENA metagenome assembly ERZ534232
CCAGTACGGGGACGCTGACCTGTTTGCAGAAGTTGATGCACTTTCGCACGTCGTTGAGAGACAGGTTCTGCGGGGTGGTCACGATGACGGCGCCGTCCGCTCCGGGGAGAAGCTGGGCCACGGAGAGGGGCTCGTCCCCCGTCCCCGGGGGAAAGTCGATGATCAGATAATCCAGGTCCCCCCAGTTCACCTCGGTGAGGAGCTGCTTGATCACGCCCATCTTCATGGGCCCCCTCCAGATAACCGCGTCGTCTTGGTTCTGGAGGAGAAAACCGATGGACATGACCTTGAGCCCATCACTGAACTCCACGGGAAGAATGGATGTTCCGTCGCTTACCGGCCTTCTCCCTTCGAGGTTAAGGAGTGTGGGAATACTCGGACCGTGAAAATCGGTGTCCAGAAGACCGACCTTGTTCCCATCCATCGCCAGCGATACCGCGATATTGGCGGCTACCGTGCTTTTCCCCACGCCTCCCTTGCCGGACAGCACCATGATTTTGTGTTTGATCTTGCCCATGCGATCGGCAAGGGCTTTCTGCTCCTGCTGTTCTTTTGCCTTTCTGTTCTCCTCGACAGTCCCCAGACCCGGAGGAACAGTGTTCTTTTCTTTGCTCATGTTACCTGTTTCCCTTCTGCTTATGTAGTTTGATTGGCGGAATAGAGCTTTTTGCCGTGACGCTCCTCCATGTGTATCAGTTTTTTATCCATGAGGTCCTGGACATATTTGACCGTCTCGTTCCGGTGGAGTCCCAGCCCCGACGATATATCATCTACGGAGCAGGGACGCAATCGCAACAGTTCAAGGACATCCTCCCCTGTGGAGGAAAATTCGTTGTGGCCGTGTACCCCTCTGTAGTCCGCGATTACTTCACAATTTTCGCCGAAGAAGGCCGCGATTTCCTCCATTCTCTTCCTTGGGACGAGACCCGCGTATGCCTCGGCCGGTGTGCGCACCGTCGTGTTGAGCTGGATGCGAGCCGGAGCGATCCGATCGACCAGGTTCTTTATTCTCTTAATTTCATCCTCCGAATCGGTTAAGCCGCCGGTGATGAAGATTTCCAGCCACACCGGTCCCGCGAATCCCTCACGGAAGGCGCGAAGTCCCTCCGCCATATCGTGAAAAGAAATGCCGCTGTGGGGGCGGTTGACGCGCAAAAAGGTCTCTTCGCTCCCCGCGTCCAGAGACGGAATTACAAGATCCGCGCCGGAGATGGCGCGACGCACCTCGTCGATCCAGAGCAAAGAACCGTTCGTCAGTACCGCCACGGGAACGGTTGAGATCTTCTTGATCCCCGCGATGATATCCGCGATGCCGCTGTGAAGGGTCGGTTCTCCCGATCCGGACAGAGTGATGTAGTCGGGGGGAAAAATCCTGTTCAACTTCTCTTCCACCTCTTTCAAGACGGCCATCACGGGGGCGTATTCCTTCCTCTCCATGGTCTTGACGGTGGTCCGCCCGAGCTGGCAGTAGATGCAATCGTAGGAGCAGGTCTTGAAGGGAACAAAGTCGACCCCCAGGGACCGCCCGAGACGGCGCGACGGCACGGGGCCGAAGGTATATGGTTTTTTTCTGTTCATATTCCCCTTCTTGTTGTCGCAGTGCCGCTAATCGCAGGTGCTTTCTCTTCCACAACGTGTCGGACTTTCCCGTTGCGCACAATCAGTAGCGCGAACCACGCCGGCCCCCAGCGTCTGCCTGAGAAAACAGGGGAAGCAGTCCAGAAATATCTTCACCGCATTGATCCTTATTTACCCGAGTCCGTACACCACGTTCTGCCAGACGGCCTTGATATCGCCGGAGACCGCCCCGCCGGTGTACTCCACGACGCTGGTCTTCATGATCTGGGCCTCCGTGATGGCCCTGTCGTAGCGGATTCTTCCCGCCGTCCTGACGCCGTACTCTTCCGCCTCTTTCTCGATCTGTTCGGTTATCTCCGGGTTCAGGTCCCATTTGTTGACGCAGACAAGAGAGGGGATTCTGAAATATGAGGCCAGGTCCGCCACTCGCAGGAGATCGTGCCGTCCGGAGAGGGTCGGTTCGGTAACCACCAGCACAAGATCGGCCCCCGTTATGGAGGCGATGACGGGGCACCCGATGCCGGGCGATCCGTCCACGATGATATAATTTAATCCATCCTTTTCCGCGATAGACCGGGCTTCCCGGCGGATCAGTGTCACCAGCTTTCCCGAATTGCCTTCCGCGATCCCGAGGCGCGCGTGCACCATGGGGCCGTAGTTTGTCGAGGAAATATACCACTCCCCGTTGACGACCGGCTCGAAGGATACCGCCTCGACGGGACACACCCGGGCACAGACTCCGCACCCCTCGCAGGATATATGATTGACACGGGGCGTATCCGAATTCTCCGGATAACTGATCGCCTCGAAACGGCACTCCTCGATACAGCGGTCGCAGCCGATGCATTCGTCCGCCCGGATGGTTGCCTTCTTCCCGCCGCTGAACTCTTCCCGGCGTTCGATTTTTGGATTGAGAACGAGGTGCAGATCGGCCGCGTCCACATCGCAATCCGCTAGGACCTTTCTATCCGCCAGGGCCGCAAACGAGGCGACGATGCTCGTCTTTCCCGTCCCGCCTTTTCCGCTGATAACGACAATTTCCTTCACAGTGTTACCCTTCCGCTTCCGTTTTTCCCACAGAGGTTCCTGCCTGGGTCGCGTGATTGTGGAGATCAACGATGCGGGCCCAGCATTCTTCGAATGTCTTACCGTATTCAGGCAGCGCGCGAACAACCATTTCACCCCGTGAGTAGGCCTCGGCGATCCTGCGGTCGTCCGGTATCTCCAGGACGATCTCGATCCGTTCCCGTCCGCAATAGGTTTTCACCTCGTCGTTGCCCACGTCGGCGCGGTTGATACCGACAGCGAAAGGAATACCCAGTTCCCGGACCATTCCCACGGCAAGCTTCAGGTCATTCAGGCCGAAAGGGGTTGGTTCCGTGACCAGGAGGACGAAATCGGCATCCTTGACGGCCTCGATAACGGGACAGGATGTCCCCGGTGGCGAGTCGATGATCAGAACGTCCGGCGTCCCTCCCGCTTTCTTGACGGCGCCGATCACTGCCGGAGACATGAGTTCGCCGATATTGAGTAAGCCGTGGATGAAGCCGATTCCACCGGCTTTTCCTTCTTCGATGACACCGATCTCACGGGGAACCTCCCTGAACGCGCCTTCCGGGCAGAAGAGCGTGCAGGCGCCGCAGCTGTGGCAGAGTTCCGGGAATACGAGGACCTTCCCCTTCACGACGGCAATGGCTTTGAATTCGCACACATCGGCACAGACACCGCATCCCGTGCATTTCTCCTCGACGACTTCAGGGATCGCCACCGTCACCGGCCCGGTCTTTTCAATCTCAGGTTTCAGAAAAATATGGCAGTTCGGCTCCTCGACGTCGCAGTCCAGGAGCTGGACCTGTATCCCCGTATCGGCGAGGGACAGGGCGAGGTTGGTCGCTATCGTCGTCTTCCCGGTGCCGCCCTTTCCGCTTGCGATTGCCAGTTTCACGATGTCCGGTTCCTTCCCATGCCGCGGCCGCCTCCCATGCCTCGACCACCGCCCATGCCCATACCGCCGCCCATTCCGTGGTGGCTTGCCACATTGGCCTGATCCGTCGGTTTAAGGGAGCCCGCCTTGAATTGTTCCACCGCTTGGCGGACTGTTCCGCCGACCCCGACAACAATCTGAATCCCCGCGGCGCCGAACACCTGGAAGGCGTTGGGGCCGCAATTCCCGGTCAGAACCACATTCGCGCCCCGGTCGGAGACCAGTTGGGCCGACTGGATCCCCGCGCCGCCGCCTGCGGCGACATTCGGGTTCTGCACCGCCTCGGCTTCCATTGTCTCCGTATCGACAAAGAGATAATAGGGAGCCCGGCCGAAACGAGGTTCAACCTGATCATCGAGGGACGGCCCTGTTGCTGTAATCGCTATCTTCATATCCATTCACCTTTCCTGAAAAATATAAGATTCCGTTGTTTGGAATTCTTTTTTAAACTAAGCTAAGCACCGTATACCGGAAACGCAAAGGTACGGTGTATAAACACGCCGGCACGGGGCATAAAACCGCTTGGCGCACTGCCAATTACCGCATTCTTCCCCAACGTTCGGAATATTTCTTTCAGTCTGCTGAGAGAGAATTCCCCATGCCGACGCTCTTTACTGGTTATTTCTCCTTGATTTCTGCTTCCAGTTCTCCCATGCGTTTTTTGATGCTTTCCAAAGAGTCTTTCAGATATTCCGCCTGCCCTTTCAGGGCATTCAGCTCATCTTCCTTTGAAGGACTCGTGGCGTACGGGTAGAAAGCCGGAGCATACGGCATTCCTCCCCCGGAGGGGGGGTATCCGTAAGCGCCCCGCTGCCAGCCCGTGAGACCTGTCGCGTAAAACCAATTGCGATGTCCCCAGCCTCCGCCGCGGCCGCGCCCGAACCCCCGGCCGAAGCCGGCGTTCGCGTATCCCGGCGCCGGATATCCGGCGCAGTACCCCGCGCCTCTTCCCGTCATCGGTCCCATCCCTGCGGGACCCGTTCTATCTCCACCTGGCATGATATGTACCTCCTTGATATATGATTTCCGAGTGTTCCATGTTCATTATGAACACCCGCGTTTTAACGATTACGGCCTTGACCCATACCGCGTCCCTGGCCCATTCCACGACCCTGACCGGATCGGCCGAAACCCAGCCTTCTTCCCACTCTCCGGAAGAAGCCCATATTCTCTTCAGGCGCGGGAACTTGCTGTGCTCCTGTTCCGCACGATCCCATTCCACGGCCTGTTCTCGGCCCCTGTCCCTGTGGGCCTGTTCCGTCTCCTCTCGGCATTGCTGTCACCTCCTTCGACTGACGGCACGGGTTCAGACCCAGTGCCCTTCAATAGTTGCTTCCGATATCTCCTGGAGGGTTCCCTCCTTCCACGTGTTCAACGTTTCTTCGATTGTGTTATCCCCGGGAACAATAAACATCTTCACTCCTGCGGCGCTGAGCACCCTGAAGGCGTTGGGCCCCACATTCCCGGTCAGAAGGACCTCAACCCCCAGATTGACGACGTTCTGGGCGGCCTGGATTCCCGCCCCCTGCGCCGCGTTTACGTTCTGCCTGTTCGAATGGGCCTCGAAGGCGCCCGTGTCCGAATCCACCAGGACAAACCATTTTGCCCTGCCGAAACTCTTGTCCGTCTTGCTTGTCAGGTCCTCTCCATACGAGGTAATCGCTATCTTCATATATTCCATCCTCTTCTTCTGCCTCTTCCCCGGGGTCCGCCACCCATTCCGCGGCCCATTCCTCTTCCCGGCCCCGGCCCGCAGCCGGGGAGCATGAACCCCGGGCCGACAAGACGGCGGGAAAGATAGGCATTGAGCACATCATCCGCCCGTCCCTTCAGGAAAGGTATAATCTCTATCCCCGCCGCCCTGATCATCTGCTCCAGGGGGCGCGAAATCGCGCCGCAGAGGAGCACCTGTATCCCGAGTTCTCTCAGCCGGGCCACCTTCGCCACCGGGGCGGTTTCCGCAAGGTTGACCACGGTTCTGTTCTCCACGCGTCCCGCTTCGCAATCGGCGATGAGCAGACGATCGGAAAAATCCAGAACCGTCGAAACAAGGTCATTCCAAACCGGCATGGCTATTTTCATCGGCGCGGCTCCCTTTACGGTATATTCATATCAGCACAGGACGTGCCAGAATGAAGGGTTGGAAAGCTGGATGCTAATACTTTGAAATAAAGAACGATTCTCTATTTCGCTTTTAAGGAAGGATCAAATGTGGTCGCATAATAGCTACTCTTACGGCACGGGACGGTCGCATATACGCGACTTACGAAGCTCCTGTCTCTGATCGTTTGCGGTTGGTGGTGTTACGGCTCCCGCTTGTCTGGGATCACGATCCCCAGGGATTTGATCTTTCGAAAAAGGGTGCTCTTATGAATGCCGAGTTCCCGTGCGGTCTGCAGGCGGTTCCAGCCGTTTCTCTTCAGGGTGTTCAGCAGAAAAGCGGCTTCCACATCCTTGAAGGTTGTGGCGTCGGCGCTTTCCGTGTCATGAGACAGACCGGGACCGCAAACTGACTCAGGGAGATGGGCGGGCGTAATCAGCTTCGATTTGCACAGGATAAAGGAACGCTCGATGATATTTTCCAGTTCCCGCACGTTGCCGGGGTAATCATAGGCCATGAGGCACGCGAGGGCCTCGTCGGAGATCCCCTCGATCCCCTTGTTCTGGACGGAGTCGAAGGTCTTGATGAAATGATCGACCAGAAGGGGAATATCCTCCTTCCGCTCGCGCAGCGGGGGGAGTTCCAGCCTGATCACATTGATCCGGTAATAGAGATCTTCTCTGAATGTGCCCTGCCGCACCATATCGGGAAGGTCGCGATTCGTGGCGACGATGATGCGGACGTCAGCCCGCTCGCTTTTCACCGCCCCGAGGGGCTCGTACGTTTTCTCCTGCAGAACGCGCAGCAGCCGCACCTGCAGGGCCGGCGAGATATCGCCGATCTCGTCGAGAAATATTGTCCCCCCCTCGGCGAGCTTGAAACGCCCCGGCTTGTCCCGTTTCGCGTCCGTGAAGGCCCCCGCCTTGTAGCCGAACAGCTCCGATTCGAGAAGGGTGTCCGGCATGGCGCCGCAGTTGACGACGACAAGAGGCCTGTCTTTTCGGGGGCTCAGATGGTGAATCGCCCGCGCGAAGAGCTCCTTGCCCGTGCCGCTTTCCCCCTCGATCAGGACGGTGCTCAGACTCTCCGCCACATCGGGGAGGATATCGAACAGCTCGTACATCCGGTGACTCCGCGATATGATATCTTCGAAGGTGTACTTCTCTTCGATCTTTTTGCGCAGCTTTTCCACAAGGCTGATGTCCCGGAAGGTCTCCACGGCGCCGATGGTCCTGCCGTCGGCGTCTTTCAGGATAGCGGTCGATATGCTCACGGGGGCGCGTTCCCCGTCGGCGTTGATGATGGTGACGACCCGGTCCCGCACGGGTTCCCCCGTCTCGAAGGTCTGCCTGATGGCGCAGCTTTTCTCGCAGATGTCGGCCTTCAGGACGTCCTTGCACAACTGGCCGATGGCCTCTTCCCGCGGCACGCCCGTGATCTCCTCGGCGGCCCGGTTGAAAGACGTGATGCGCCAGTCATGATCCACGGTAAAAACGCCGTCGGTTATGGAGTCAAGGATGATGTCCCGTTCTCTGATTTCGCTCATGGATGGTGCGCCCTTCATATGCGTCAGCGGATAAACCGCCCTGCACGTGGGAAAGCTACTACAGGGGCGGGCGAAAACACAAGGAGGTATTTTTCCGGTAAGCGCGCTGCACCGCTGCCATTCGGCGAAACATCTTGACAAATCCCGTGAAACCCATAGTATGCAGGCAGTTACTCCACGGATCGCGCGTGTGGATATCACATACATGGAGGGAAAGGAGTCCGGCATGTCGCCTGAAACAGAGGTCAAATTGTATACCCTGAGCACCTGCAGCCACTGCAAGGCCGCCAAGAAATTCCTGAACGATTGCAATGTGAGTTATGATTTTGTGGACGTGGATTTACTGCGAGGATCGGAGCGGCTGGCGATCCTTGAAGAGGTGCGAAACCTGAACCCCCTTTTTTCATTTCCCACCATTCTCATTGGGGACACGGTCGTCGTGGGGTTCAGGGAAGATAGGATACGGGAGGCCCTGGGATTATGACGGAAAAGGAAAAGCTCTACGAGATGCTGAAGAAGGTCCAGGAACCGAAGGGGTATTATTTCAGCAGCGAAACGGAGCGGGTTGATGACCTGATTAAGGCCCTCATCACCAACAGAAACCGGTACGGGTATATGTCCTGCCCCTGCCGGCTCGCCTCCGGCGACCGGGAGCACGACAAGGATATCATCTGCCCCTGCGTGTACCGCGCCCCGGATGTGAAGGAATACGGAAGCTGCTACTGCAACCTCTACGTCTCGAAAGAGTGGCTCGAATGGAAGATCCCCCGCACCTATGTCCCCGAACGGCGTCCCCCGGAAAAGGTAATGTAAAGTAGGCGAGCTCGGATTTGGCTTGACGGATACTGTCAGGGCAAAGGTTGATGTCACTCTCAGGGATGGTTGAAACCCCTCACCTTTAGGCAAAAAGAGTTTTTGCGTAATCTAGGAGGGATAAGCGTTTATAATGATCCTATTAGATCAACCGTCTGTTGATCAAATTCATTCGACGCGGCTGCTGAACCCTTCGACTTGTAGTCGAAGGTAGTTCCGTTAGGTTTTCAGATACACTTACAAATAAATGATTTTGATCAAAGAAGAATATTGAGGATTACCAACGGAAGGATAACGGATCAAGCGCACCGGACGGCAATGGAGCGTAGCGGAATTGCTGTCCGGTAAAGCGCCCTCTTGGCTTTTCTTTTAATCAAGTTATTCGGCGAACACCTTTGGCCTCTCAATTGGACTTGTCGCAAATAGATACCCTGTGCAGTTAGCGAGATCTATTTCATAAGACACATTTTTGATACCGGGTGGAATTCCGTCTGGTTGAAATGCAGCTAGGGTAAGGCGAGGAAAACCGTCGGCAACGCGATACAGTCGCTCGGCAAGAATCCGGAGCGGTTGCGCTGCGTGCTGGGTGTCTGCTGGAGTATAGCCAAAAACTGCCAGCTTTTCGTTAAAAGTTGTCAAGCCGTGGAAATCCTCATCAAGATCCGATGCGATTCGATCCACGAGCGAGTGCAGTGTATTGGCGGACAGAGCATCCTCTCGGACTTGGAGGCTGAAGAGATAGAGGTTACCTTGTTCCGGATCAGCGAGCTGATCCAAGTTCGTGATTTGGTGAACGGGTTCACCTGCTGCCGGAGTTACTGCGGTCTTAATCTCGACTGACACGGCGGGCCATTGGAAATCGTGTCTTGCTCCCAGTGTTACTTGCCATCGGTCGATGACCGACGAAGTGACTGGCCCGAGCCAGCGCAGCATGAACCACAACTCACCGAACAAGCCGACTGCTTCCTCGCGTGTGAGATCGACAGTGCGGCTGCTCCAGAAGGCTCGCCACCTGGCAATACCATTCAACATGGCATCCCGGACAGGCCCGTGCGATGACTGTAGCGTGCGTATAAGGTCTTGGGCAACGGCACTGAATGTCGGGTTTTGCGATGAATCAACACAAGCGAGATCGACGTAGAGTGATTCGGGATTCGATCCAACCTCGAATCGAGACGTGGAGACCTGAAGGCTGCGGGTTTCCTTCTGGTTTATGGCGGGCGTGTTATCAGGGACCTGTACGAGCAGGTGCCTATGGCCCCTGTCGTCCACGGCGAGATAGACGGGGCGATCATGCGGCAGGCCAGATGCCCGTCGGCCAGCAATTCCGCCTGCCGTGTTCGGGGGCGAGACGCTGGACCATACTGCCTCAAGATCATCGAGGTTCATTGTCCACCTCCTTCGTCTCCACCAACAGATCCAACGACGTACTCGATGGTTGCCGCGCTATCGCTCTCGGGGAACACCATCGCCACCCCTACGACTGTGCATCCATCGCATTGAGGGTCATCAAAAAGTGCCTGCCGGTTGCCTTCTTCGGAACGAGGCTGGGAATAAGGGCTGATAGGGTACAAAAGCAGAAGGCCGTTCCTTGGGCTGCGTTGACGACGCAGCGCCTTTGGAAAGCTGCCAATCGCGGCTGCCCCCGCTCGAGCCTCCTGCAACTGCTCATCCGTCAGGTCTATTTCCTCATCTCCAGCGCGCGGGGCACCGCCCAAGGTCGCTGGATTCACAAGTGATCCGATGGAATGCGGTGCGTTTCGGAGGCGAGTGCGGGAGATTCGATTGATCGGCGAGCCAGCGGATGCCAAAGCCGGTTCGGTCCCAAGCTGCTGATCCAGCGAGATCCTCCCCCTCACCGACACGCACCACTCAACAAGCTCATCCTGCTGTACCTGTTCCTGAATATATTGACGGATCGCTCCCATCTCGTTGGAACCCTGAGGATCGAACAAATAACGGGACAAGAAACCATCCACGGTCTGCCATGGCACCCCCATCCAAGTAGGTTGAGAAGCGTTTTCATTTCGTGTTGGCGCACCCAGTTCGGCGACAAGCTGTCGTCCCGCTTCAATGTTGGACTCAAGCCATCTGCGATCATCAAGCCTGAAGGCGGTTGTCTGCAGGAGATAGCCAGAGTAGTTCTGGCTGACCGACCGCGCACTACCCATCTTGTTTCTGGCCGTGATCATCATGGCCGGATGACTGCGGATACGCGGTCCGAAATCAGATGGTGTCAGATTCTCACGTTCATACCGGGAAATCTCACGTCTCAACTCCTCTTCGGCAAGCGCCAGATCACGGAACCAGCCAGCTAATTCACCGGTAGTCCAGATGCGAGTAAGATCAACATAGTTCTCGCGGAATCCAAACCATCGTCCCATTTGCATCAGTGTGTCGAAGTATTCGGTGCGGCGTATATAGAAGCTGACCAGTAGTCCCTCAAGAGTTAGTCCGCGCGATAGCCGGTTGCCGCCGACGACAATGGCCTTCAAGTACGGATCAGCCTCAAAATCAAGTTCGTCGGGGGAATCAGAGTTGAGTACAAGCACCGGAAGTGGATCACGAAACAGCCGATCAAGGCTATCTTCGATGGCCCCAAATGGCATATCCCGGGTGATATCGACCGAAGCTGTTACTGGGCGGAAACCATCATTCCAGCGAGCCAGCAACTCGGGCCGAATCGAGTCTCGATCATACCTCCATGACTGGCGAACTTCAGACACATACTCGCGCAGGAAGCCCCCGAGCCGATTCTGCACCGGCTTTCGGTGGTGCGTGTGGATCAGCATCGTTGCTGGGACATCTTCGTTGGCGCGATGTGCCCTAGCGGCAGTAGCCAACACGAAATCTAGGATTGCCGCACGCAAGGACGGCGTGACCACCGGATCGTAAAGGTTAACATCCTCTCCACGTGGAGTGAGAAGGTCGGCTTCATGATCAGGAACGATGTCAATCACGTCCAATCCAAGTTGGCCATCGTGTTCTCCCGGAAGTGCTTCGCGCCCGAACAACCGTTCGGCGCCCGTGTAGTTGTTGGGCAACGGGAGAGCAACGATGAAGTCGCGCGGGTAGAGGTCTTGAAACACCTCCCGGTCAATCGCGAGGTGATTGATGAGCACGTTGGCGAAGGGTGTCGCCGTGTAGGCAACATAGGACACCCTGTTAAACGAACGAACAAGTGACCGGATCAGACCGTTGATTACCGAGGGATTGAGTTCATCTTCAGCCGCTGCATCCCCAAGGTCATCGGGTCCCAAGTCAACTTCCTCCTGCGCAGGTGCCCGGTTGCCACCAGTATTGATTGATGCCTGATCCGCTTCATCATCGATGACAAGAACAGGCAACGTTGATGGTGCTCGATTCTCGATCCACCGGGTCAGGCGGCGAAGTACCGACGCGTTCTTCTTGCATACCATGAGTACATGCTCATTTCCTTGAAGCACGTTCGCATCGATTGTGCCTGGTCGGAAATCTCCATGCAGTGTTGGCGTGGTCAGCCCGATCCATCGCCGACCAGGCTCGGGCTCGGGTACACCAGTGGGATCGAGGCCCAGCGCGCGATTGATTCGTCGCTGCGTCTGAAGTCGGAGTGAGTTATGAATGCCTGACAGGATAATGATCAGCTTGTAGCCGACATCCGCAGCTTTTGCTGCAAGCGCACAGAAGTTCGCCGTCTTGCCGCTCTGGACGTAGCCCATGACAAGGCCGCGCACATCGAACTGTCCCGGCCCTTGCGGGCGGGGGTCCTCCAGATGCGACAGAATTCGGTCCGTTGCGTCGTCAAGGGAACCTACTGCTGCCTGATTCCAGCCAATGCGATCAATAAGATAGGAGCGCTGGCGTCGCCAGTAGTAACCGGTCGAGGGGTCCCAGTCTTCGAACCATACACGCGGCCCTCCCTGACCGGATAGAACATTAGCGCGCCTGATTGGCAACGCAGTCTCTTCTTCATACCGGACGCGCACGTCCTCCTGCAGGTCGGCCGGAACACGCGACATCTCCATCGCTTCATCAAGCGAGACACCAAGCGTGTCGATCAAGCTGCGTACTGCACGTAGATAGTTCTCGATCATGATCACCATCCTATCTCAGTCGCGGTCTGTGGGTCTTGGTCTTTAAGCGCTTCGCGGATACGGTTCAGGGCCTTGGTCTCGCCAGCCTTCTCAGCGGCACGTTCGATGGCCTTTCCCACTGAACCGTTCACATGTGGGTGAGTCTGGGAACGACGCGAGTCATTCATCGCATACGGCGACAAGTTGCCATTCTGAGTTGGCGCCGCCGTGTCATTGCTTGGCGGCTGCATTATGTTGGCCTCTCGGCTTGTTGTGAGGCCTGAGCTTCCACCGACATAGAACCTTGGCGTATGACTTGGAGTTCTGCTCGGGTCGCTTGTGTTTGGCTTGGAGGGCGGCGTGTAGGCCTTCCGAGCCTGTTTGACCAGTTGTTCGATATGCGACTTCAACTGCTGCTTCAGACTTGCCGGAAGATTCACGCGGGCCTTAGCAACATTCAGATCAAAGGCAGAATCGAGATCGGGCATGAACTCAAGAGCAACACGTGCCAACTTCGTGTGCTCATCCGAAGTCCTCATGTGCGACCACCCGCCGCTCTGAATCATCCGATCAGCGCGGTAGATGTAGAAGCCCTGCTGATAGTTCCACTTACCTGGCCCTGCTAGCCTCTCGAACTCCTTCAGTGACGAGAATCGCTCGCGCGGGGGCAGGATGTACGGGCGATAAGCGACGAGGCCAAGGCCATCATTGCTTGTGATCTCGAACTCCCGGTCGGGAAGTGAGATCGTTGCCTTCTCAGATCGGGCAAAAGGGTCCCATGCCTCTACGGTCGTGTCATTGATCGTAATCTTGAGCTTTTTCCTGCGCCTTGCCTCACCACTTAAGAAGCGGTGAAACACCATGCCGAGATGGAGATCAAGTTCCTCTGCCAGCCGGAAGAACCCGTTTCGTGCGCGATCCCCCCACGGAATCTTGTATCCAAGCACGCGGTCCAGCTGTTCCCAGAGCACCACGGTGCCCGTCGAGTTCTGAAGCGGTTTAATCAACTCATCAGAGCGATCAGAAGCCGGTACGTCAATAATCTCCCACCTGTTTGTCGACTCCACGTGCTCCAAATCCCACTGACGCACTTCGATTCGGCGGGCGT
>ENA-OSEO01005015-OSEO01005015.1-sediment-metagenome-genome-assembly--contig:-NODE-5015-length-13182-cov-2.964060_pt1 | contig 13182 bp, 14 predicted proteins | sample MGYA00237883_ERZ534232 | MGnify/ENA metagenome assembly ERZ534232
AAAAGGAGCAATGGGTTCTGGATTGAGGAAGGTTGCCACCCCCCCTGCCAGAATGAGGGGGTGGCCTGAACTTCTCGCCTGGCTGTGAGGGGGAATCCGGGCGAGATCCAGAATCGTTAAAAGGTTAAGATAATCGTTTTCAAACGCAATGGAAAAAGCCAACACATCAAAGGACGAGACCGGCCGCTGAGACTCAAGGCTCATTAGGGCTGTACCGCTCCGGGAGTAGTCTCGTATCTCCTCCGGGTCTGGCAAAAACACTCGTTCTGCAACCACATCCCGGTAACGGTTCAGCCATTGGTAGACGGACAGAAAGCCCAGGTTTGACATCCCCACATAATAGGTATTGGGGTAGGCCAAGGCCACCCGGATCCTTCCACCCGGATCCTTGCGAACGAACGCCGAGGAGCGCGGCAGAATCGCCTCGACGATCGCGAGGTCGTGTCCTTCGGGACGCGCAAGCGCGACCCAGTCGCCGACTGCGACACGGTGGTCCACATCGGCCGTCGCCTTGAGCAAGTGGATGGCGGGTTCGGCTCGCAGCACGGCTCCGTCGACGCCCACAAACGCCATGCCCCTGTCCGCGCGCATGACGCGGCCGAGCGAGAAGCCGTCGTCGGCCAGGGGGCCGAACAACGCCCGCTCGCGGTCGGACAAGCCGAGCCGGACGAGCGTCAGACCCGCGACTTCCTCGCGAGCAGGATCGTTCGAATGAGACTCCATTGCCACGCGCTCAAGCGTAGCATGGGAACGACAGACATGCCGCTATACTCACCTCACCGTTCCAACCACGCCAACCACCGACATCAACGCGAGAGGACATCGAATTGAAGCGCGCTCTGGGCCCCTCCGACCGCCTATACCCTATGCCGTCGCCGCTCGTGGTGGCGGGAACTCCCGACCTCGCCGACGCCATGGCTGTGGCCTGGATCGGGATCGCGAGCGCGACACCACCCTCGGTCGCGATGGCGCTGCGGCGCACGCGACACACGCTCACGCTCATTCGCGAGCAGGGCGACTTCACCGTCAACGTGCCGTCCACATCGCAGGCGGCGATCGTGGACCACTGCGGCCTGGTGAGCGGCCGGGACCACGACAAGTTCGCCGAGACGGGACTCACGCTCGCACCCTCCTCGGCCGTAAGCTCGCCGATGATAGCCGAGTGCCCCTACAACATGGAGTGTCGCGTGACGCACGAGGTAGAGATCGGCGAGTACGTGCTCGTGATCGGCGAGGTCGTCGAGACGCACGCCGACGAGAGCGTGCTCGACGAGACCGGCACGCGGGTCGACATCCAGGCGCTCGACCCGCTCGTCTACATCGCCGGGCTGCGCGAGTACCGCGCGCTCGGACGCAAGGTTGCCGACGCTTTCTCCGTGGGCAAGACGATCGCCCCCAAGGAGTAGCGGCGCGAGTGGCGGCGGGGACCGACATCACCATCAGGCATGCACGCGGTGAGGACGCGGCGGCGATCGCCGACCTCATACACCGGGCGTTCGAGGCCCAGTGCCGCATTTACGACGACTGGACGCTGCCGCCCATGCGTGAGAGCGAAGCGAGCGTGCTGAACGCAATCGAGGATGGCGTGGTGCTTGTCGCCGAGGCGGAAGGGCGACTCATCGGCACAGTGCGGGCGCGCATCACCGGCGGGTCCGTGCACATCGGCCGGCTGGCGGTCGAGCTGGACTCGCAGAACCTGGGCGTCGGGCGCGCTCTGACGCGTGCTGCCGAAGGAGCGTTCCCAGACGCCGACCGCTTCGAGGTGTTCACGGGACACCTGAGCGCCGGACCGCTGCACCTCTACGAGTCGCTCGGGTACCGCCGGGTGCGCACGCAGGTCGAACACGAGCGCCTCACGCTCGTGTTCCTCGAGAAGCTCCGGTAGGGCACCCGGCAGGCAACGGCTGCGCGAGCCGGTCCGGCCCGGCAGCGTGCGGGTTCAGCCCTTGACCACTCCCAGCGGCGTGAGCCGCACGACCGGCTCGACCAAGTCGCGCTGCCAGCGCATGACGTCCTCGATGTCCTTGTATGCGGCAGGCGCCTCCTCGGCCAAGTCCTTCTTCTTTGCCTTGTACAGCCGGATGTCGCGTTCCCGCAGATCGCGGATAACGTCTTCGCGCGGGATCTGCCGCATGGCCTGCTTGCGTCCCATGACTCGTCCTGCACCGTGGCTGCAGGAGCGAAACGATTCGGGGTTGGCCAGTCCTCGGCAGATGTAGGACGCGGTCCCCATCGAGCCCGGCACGATCACCGTGCCCACTGCCCTGACCGCCCCTTTGCGGTGGACCACCACCTGCTCGCCGAAATGCTCCTCGATCGCCGCATAGTTGTGGTGGACGTCTTCGCAAGGATCCGGCTCGACGCCCGGGAGGCGCCGGTCGAGCGCTGCTTGTACCGCAGTCTGCATGAGCCGCCGGTTCTCCTTGGCGAAGCGAAGGCACCAGTCCATCGCGGTGAGATAGTCCCTGCCTGCCGAGGAGTCGACAGCCAGATGCGCGAGCCCCCACTCCGCCGGGACAGGCGAGCCTTGCGCTGCGTTCACCCGCTTGGCCACCGCGTCGTGGTACTCGGCGACCTGCTTGCCCACGTTGCGCGAACCCGAATGCACCATTGCCCACACGACGCCGGCTTCGTCCCGCTGCACCTCGATGAAGTGGTTACCGCCGCCCAGCGTGCCGACTTGACGGGCCGCCTTGTCGGCCTCGTCGGGCAACGGCGGGACGTCGGGGACCTCCCCGAACAACGATGTCCGTGCGTCCTGGCTTGCGTGATGCCACTCGAACCCCGTGGGGACGGAGCGCTGGATGTCGTTGAGCACCAGGTCGCGAGCGGGGAGGAACTCCTCGGCCGGGATATTCGTGCGCCAGGCGCGCACCCCGCACCCGATGTCGAGGCCAACCGCATGTGGGATGACCTGACCGAGCGACGCGAGCACGCCACCGATAGGCATGCCGTACCCGACGTGGGCGTCGGGCATGAGCGCGACGTGATGGAACGCAAACGTGAGGCGGGCAAGGTGGTGCGCCTGTTCCAGCGCGCCCTCATCGATATCCTCGCCCCATATCTTGAGCGGGACCGGCTCGGTCTCGATCACGTGCACGAGCGCCACACCGCCTTCGCCGCTACGGTGTGGCTATACCCGTCAGTCGTGCGGCCGCCTCATGATCTCGACCATCTTGCGCAGTTTGCCGATCTGCTGCGAGCGGTGCTTCGCAAGCTCGCCATGCTTCTTTGGGTCGAGCATGGCATCCACGTAGTCCGCCAGCTCGCGCGGGTTGAACGGCTTGGTCATGTACTCGGACTGGGTCTCTTCCAGCGCGTCGAGCTGGCTGTCCATGTCGCCCACGGCCGAGAGGAAGATGACCGGGATACCCTTGGTCTTGGGGTCGGCCGCAAGCCGGCGACGCACCTCGCGCCCGTCCATCTTCGGCATCATGATGTCGAGCACGATCAAATCGGGCTTCTCGAGCCGGACCTTGTCAAGGGCTTCCTCACCGTTGTGAGCGACGACGACGTCGTACCCCCTGCCCAGAAGCGTGGTTGAGACCAGTCGCACGATCGACGGCTCATCGTCGACGGCCAGGATCTTCTTTCCCATCAGCCCTCAGACTCCTTCCCTTGCCCAGTGCCGAGGATATCGGACACCACCTCTGCGAGGTCGCGCGGCGTGAACGGTTTGCACACGTAGCGCACGGCCCCCTTGCGCAGCCCCTCTTCCTGTTCGTAGTGCTGGCTCTTGGCCGACAGCATCGCCACCGGGATCGACTCTGTTGCTGCATCGGCCTTGAGCTTCTCGAGCGCCTCGATCCCGGTCATGATCGGCATCATCACGTCCATCAGGATGAGATCGGGTGTTTCGCTACGGGCGAGCTCGATGCCGGCGGGCCCGTCTTGCGCGGAGAGCACCTCATGCCCGTTGCGCTCGAGAGTGAACGAGACCAGCTTCACGATATGCGGTTCGTCGTCGACCACGAGGATGCGAGCCACCCCTACCGCCTTCCGCCCAGGACGCGCTCTACCTGTTCGACCACGGACTCCGCCGTCAGCGGCTTGTCGATCTGCTCTGCCGCCATTTGCAGGATGCCGACGCGATCATCATCGATATGGTGCGCGGTCATCACCACGATCGGGATGTCCTTCGTGGCCTCGCGGTGCTTGAGTTCCTGGATGACCTGGTAGCCGTCCATCACAGGCATCATCAGGTCGAGGAGCACCAGGTCGGGGCGTTGCACTTCAACCGCCTGGATGGCCTCGCGCCCGTCGTAGGCGCACGCCACGGCGAAACCCTTGGCCCGCAGCGTGGCGGCCATCGCGTCAACGATACCCCGGTCGTCATCGACCACGAGCACCACCGGAGACGTGACGGGCCCCACCAGACTGTCGATGACCTTCACCAGCCGCGAAGAGTCGATCGGCTTCTCCAGGTAGTCGGCGGCACCCAGGCGCATGCTCTTGCCCTCGTCGCACACGATCGACAGGACCACCACGGGGATGTCCGCCGTGCGCGCATCGTCCTTGAAGCTTTGGAGCAGCTCGAACCCGTCCATGTCGTCGAGCATGACATCGAGCGTGATCGCCGCCGGCCGGTGCTCCGCGGCCACCTGGACCGCTTCGGCGGCACTGTGGGCCTGCAGCACCTCGTAGCCGCGCTTCTCCAGGTACGTCCCGATGAGGTCGGCCACCTCGGGGTCGCGGTCCACCACGAGCACGGTGCCACCACCAGACTCCAGCGGCCCTTCCACCGACGGGGTACGCACGAGATCGGCCGAGGCGACGGGGACGGTAAACCAAAACGTGCTGCCCTTGCCAGACTTGCTGCGCACGCCGATCTCACCGCCGTGCAACTCGATCACGCTCTTGCATATCGACAGGCCGAGGCCGGTGCCGCCAATCTCGCGTGTGAGCGAGGAGTCGACTCGGAAGAACTTCGTAAACAGCTGCTTGACGTCGTCGGGAGCTATCCCGATGCCCGTGTCCTTCACCTCTACGAGCACGTCGTTGCCCGTGCGACGAGCGGAGACGAGCACCGAGCCGCCCCCGGGCGAGTACTTGATGGCGTTGCTCACGAGGTTCATGAGCACTTGGCCTACGCGGTCGCGGTCGGCCGCCGCGCGCGGTAGGCCGCGCGCCACGTGGCACGACAGCTCGACATCGCTTTGGTCGGCAAACGTCCGAAACGTGTCTACGACCCCTTGTAGGACCTCGCCCATCTCGAGCGGCTCGACCTTGAGGTGCACTCGCCCCGACTCGATGCGCGAGATGTCGAGAAGGTCGTTGATGAGAGATACGAGCCGGTCCGAGTTCTCTTGGACGATTTGGAGAAACTCCTTTTGCACCTCGTTGATCTCTCCGGCCTCGCCGTCGACGATCAGGTCAACATAGCCCTTGATCGATGTCAAAGGCGTGCGCAACTCGTGAGAGACCATGGAGACGAACTCGTTCTTCATGACCGCGATCTCACGGGCAGCTGTGACGTCGTGAAGACTCGTGACACAGCCCAGATACTTGCCGGCCTTGCTCACCACCGGGTTGGTCCGGATTTCCAGCACGCGATGCTGGGGCTCGGAAATGGTCACTTCGCGCACAGGACCTTCTCCGAATTCGCCGAGGTGACGTGAGTTCGCCTCGTACACCTCGCACTGCAGGCACATGGTGCGCTTCTCGGTGTAGCGCATGGGACGACCATCGGGCCCAGGCGTTCCGCACCTGAGCCAGCACCGTGGGTCGATCTGACCGTGCGCCGGACAATCGACGCGCACACAGTCCTTCATCTTCCAGCACGGTAGCGTTTCGTCGGAAGCCGGAGGTGCCTGCCCAAGGATCTCGTTTAGGGACATGTGCTTGCGCATCGCACGTTTCAAGGAGCGTCCGAGCAGCTCGATGGCCGCCGGGTTCACGTAGGTCACCCGGCTGTCGGGGTCGAACACGATAAGCCCGTCACCCGCGCCGGCGAGGATGGCCTCGGCCCGCTCTTCTTGGCTGAGCAACTCGGTGTCGTCGCGTATGACCACCGCGCAGCCCACGCCCTGCCCCTCGTCGAAACCGCTCGCTCGGCAACTCAGCGTGCGGTCCCCCGAGGTGGTCTGTACCGGGATCTTGCGCTTCGTGCCTGACAGGACATCTCTGACGAGCACGTCGATCTCGTGCGAACCCAGCACGGAAACGGGTGAGCCGACGGCTTCGGTGCGACTCACGCCGAGCAGCGTCTCGGCGGTCTCGTTCATCACGGCGATGTGTCCGTCTGCGCCGACGACGAGCAACCCCTCTCCCGTGCTGGCAAGCAGGGCCCGTATGTGCGAGTTGGTCCGTCGTTCGTCGCCGTTTGTCACCACGCGCATCCCCCGTTAGAGCAGCCTTCGAGCGCACCAGACACCCGCGCGCCCATCGTGCCGAACGCCTACCCTTCTGGATTTCGACGTCATACAGGCGTTCACCTTCACGAATGCGGCAGTAGGATTCTTGTGCTCGGCGCCGAAGAATCGCGGAAGGGGGGCGCGATGGACGGCACAACCATACTGGTCGCCGAGGACAACGCTTTCATCCGCACGCTGGTGAAGGCCGCGCTCGGACCGCTGGGATGCGAGATCGTCGAGGCGGTTGACGGCGAGGATGCCTTGTCAGCCGTTTCCCAACACAACCCCGACATTATTCTTCTCGACGTGGTCATGCCGAAGCTCAACGGCTTCGACGTGCTCGAGATACTGAGGGGCGATAAGTACGGTCTCACGTGCCCCATCGTTATGCTCACCACATCGGCGTCGCAGGCCGACATGGAGCACGGGGCACGCTCGGGTGCGACCGCGTATCTGGTCAAACCCTTCGACAAGGACGAACTCCGGGACACCGTCGCCTCACTGCTCTAGGAAGATGCCCGGATTACCGAAGCGGGCGCCGCGCGGTGTGCGCTGCGCCCGCCAGCGGGTTGGACCGAGAGGCGCGTTACTCCTTGTTGCCCTCCCCGATCGCGATCTTGTGTGTCTTGGGCCGTGCGGCCTCCAGGGCCTTGGGCACGTGGACCTCGAGTATGCCGTCGTTGTACTCGGCCTTGATGTCCTCGGCCTTCACGCCTTCCGGAAGTGCAATCGAGCGCTCGAACGAGCCGTAGCTGGACTCGCGCACCAGCCAGCCCTCACCCTCGCGCTCCTCCTCGGCCTTGCGCTCGCCGCTGATACGCAGCACGCCGTCGGTGACTTCGATGTCAACCGCGTCCGCGTCGATCCCGGGGAGTTCGGCGCGGACCAGGATGTCGTCGCCTTTGGACTTGACGTCGATCTTGGGCATCCAGGCGATGCCTGACGCATCACCGCTGCTACCCTCCCCAGTACCTATGCGCCTGAAGATGCGGTCCATGTCTCGCTGCATCCGCAGCATCTCGCCGAACGGGTCCCATCTCGTGATCGCCATCGTACATGCACCTCCACTGTTCATCTCGCCGCCCGGCCCCGTGCCGGGCGCGCTTCCTGTGCGCCGGTTGCGCGCGTCCGCCTCCGGCGCGTCGTGCCTAGCTCGCGTGCGCGATGCCGCGCACGTCTAGCTCGCCGTCCACGATGTCCACCGTCACGGTGTCTCCTTCATGTACCCGTCCCTCGATGAGCGCCTTCGCCACCCGGTCCACGACTTCGCGTTGGATCACACGCTTGAGCGGACGCGCTCCGTACACCGGGTCGAAGCCCTCTAGCGATATGCGCTCTCGCGCGGCCTCGGTGAGTTCGAGGGTCACCTTGCGCTCCGCGAGCCGCTCGCGGACCTGTTCGAGTTGGATGTCCACGATCTGCGCGATGTCGGCCATCGACAGCGAGTGGAACACGACGATGTCGTCGATGCGGTTGAGGAACTCGGGCCGGAACGTAGCTCTCATCGCCTCTTCGATCGCAAGCTTCATGGCGTTCTCGTCGCCGGACTTCGCGAACTCGCTTATGAACTGCGATCCCACGTTGCTCGTCATGATCACGATCGTGTTGCGGAAGCTCACCGTGCGCCCTTGGCCGTCCGTGAGCCTCCCGTCGTCGAGCACCTGCAACAGCACGTTGAACACGTCGGGGTGCGCCTTCTCGATCTCGTCGAGGAGCACTACGCTGTACGGCCTGCGCCGTACCGCCTCCGTGAGCTGGCCGCCCTCCTCGTATCCCACGTAGCCCGGCGGTGCGCCGATCAACCGCTGCACGCTGAACTTCTCCATGTACTCGCTCATGTCGATGCGCACCATGTTGCGCTCGTCGTCGAACAGGTACTCAGCGAGTGCCCGCGCCAACTCGGTCTTGCCCACGCCGGTCGGCCCCATGAAGATGAACGAGCCGATCGGGCGGTTCGGGTCGGACAAACCGGCCCGGCTCCTTCGGATTGCCGAGGAGACCGCGGACACCGCTTCGTCTTGGCCCACCACGCGTTCGTGCAGCTCCTCTTCGAGCTTGGAGAGCTTGGTCATCTCGCCTTCCATGAGCTTGCTCACCGGTACGCCCGTCCACGCTGCCACGACCTCGGCGATCTCTTCCTCGCCGACCTCTTCTTTGAGCATCGCCTCGCCGTCCTCCTGAGCGGCGATGATTTCCTCAGCCTCTTGTAGGCTCCGCTCCGTCTCCGGGATGCGCCCGTAGCGGATCTCGGCAGCTCTTTGCAGGTCGCCGTCGCGCTCCGCTCGCTCGGCTTCGATCTTGGACGAGTCGAGTTCGGCCTTGAGCTGCTGCACGCGCTCGATCACGCCCTTCTCCTGCTCCCAGCGCGCTTTGAGAGCGGAGAGCCGCTCAGAGACTCCCGCCATCTCAGCACGCAACGCGTCGAGTCGCTCCATGCTGGCCTCGTCGGTCTCCTTCTGCAGGGCCGCCTCCTCGATCTGCATCTGCCGAAGCTGCCGGTCGAGCTTGTCGATGTCCTCGGGCATCGAGTCGATCTCGATACGCAGACGGGACGCGGCCTCGTCGACCAGGTCGATGGCCTTGTCGGGCAGGAACCGGTCGGCGATGTAGCGGTTCGACAAGGTGGCGGCGGCAACGATCGCAGTGTCGGTGATGCGCACGCCGTGGTGCACCTCGTACTTCTCCTTGAGACCGCGCAAGATCGCGATCGTGTCCTCAAGGCTCGGTTCTCCCACGTAGATCGGCTGGAAGCGGCGCTCCAGTGCGGCGTCCTTCTCGACGTGTTCGCGGTACTCGTCAAGCGTCGTTGCGCCGATGGCGTGCAGCTCGCCGCGGGCGAGTGCAGGCTTGAGCATGTTGCTCGCGTCCATCGCGCCTTCTGCCGCCCCCGCACCGACGAGGGTGTGCATCTCGTCGATGAACAGGACCAGTCGGCCCTCAGCCTGCTCGATCTCGCGCAAGACCGCCTTCAGGCGGTCCTCGAACTCGCCGCGGTATTTCGCACCGGCCACCATCGCGCCTAGGTCGAGGGCGACGACGTCCTTGTCGCGCAGGCTGCTCGGCACGTCACCGTCCACGATCCGCTGAGCGAGCCCCTCCACGATCGCCGTCTTGCCCGTGCCGGGCTCGCCGATCAGCACCGGGTTGTTCTTGGTGCGCCGCGACAGCACCTGGATCACGCGGCGGATCTCGTCGTTGCGGCCGATGACGGGGTCGAGTTTGCCGTCGCGCGCTGCTTGGGTGAGATTGCGGCTGAACCGCTCGAGTGCCTGGAACTGCGCCTCCGGGTTCTGGTCGGTCACGCGAGCGCCGGCGCGCAGCTCCTCGAGCGCCTCAAGGACCCGCGTAGCCGTCACCCCCGCGCCGCCCAGCAGCCGTCCGGCCTCGCCTTTGTCCTCGGCCATGGCGACCAAGATGTGCTCGGTGGACACGTACGCATCCTTGAGCTTCTCGGCGTGCTTGAACGCGTCGTTCAAGACCGTGTTGAGCCGAGGACCGACGCCGGCCGGCCCACTCACGCCGCCCCCGCTGACCTTGGGCATCGCTTCGATGGCCGAGGTGACCTCGGCCTCGAGCAGGTCGGGGTCCGCACCGACCTTCTGCACGATCGGCCGCACGATGCCCTCGGCCTGGTCGAGCAGCGCTTTCAGCAGGTGCTCGGGCTCTATGACCTGCGAGGACGCGTCATCGGCTATTCCCTGCGCCGCCTGCAACGCCTCCTGCGCCTTGATTGTGAGCTTGTCCAAACGCATATCGCTTCGCACCTTCCGTGACCGCGCCCAATGCCGACGCGGCGTTGTGTCCTTCCCCGACGCCCACGGGCGTCATCGCTTGACGGTTCAAGCGGGAGTCGGCCTTCCTTTCACCAGGCGTGACCACACCCAGGCGACGGCCTTTCATCCCGGCCCGCCTTGCAGCTCGCCTGAGAACTGGCTCTCAAGCCAGCGCACGACAGCGTTGCGGCGGTCGCCTGTCTTGGGCACGTCATTGGTCATCTGTGTCCTCGAGTCTCCACTCACCTTCGTCGTACTCGAACTCGAAGGAGTGCTCGCCCTCCTCGAACGTGCCCGATACGAGCACGTCTTGTGTGGTCTCACCGAACTCAACTACGTAGGTCTCGTTCATCTTGGGCGTATACCCTGCCGAGGAGACCAGGTCGAACAGCACCGCAACGACATCGTCGGGTACGGGGTCGCCGACGGTCACGTCCGCCGGAACCGCAGCCGCCCCTGTCGTGTCGAGCGAGGGTTCCTCCTCGGTCGTGGCGGGCGACGTGGTCTGTTCCGGCATCTCCAGGTCGGCCCCACCGGACCGCGCCGGCTCCTCGGCAAGCAGGCGATATGCTCCGAACGCCACGAGCGCGAGCGCCACGACCCCGACCGCGACCCACAGCCACCGCTTCACGAGCGGCCTCCCTCGCGTCGCGCCAGGCCGCCGCGGCGGACCATGACGATCTCGGCCTTGTACTGGCGGGTCCGTTGCGCCTCAGCGTCCATGCGCCGGCTCACGTCCTCGGCCCGCTTCCTCATGCGCTCGACCTCGCTGCGCATGCGTGCCATCTCGTTCTCGAGTTCAAGGATCCGCTCGACTCCCGCGAGATTGATGCCCTCGTCCTGTGTGAGCCGCTGGATGCGCCGCAGCCGCTCGATGTCTGACTCGGAATACAGCCGGGTGTTGCCCGACGAGCGTTGAGGGCAGATCAGCTGCTTGCGCTCGTAGATGCGCAGTGTTTGCGGGTGCATCCCCGCGAGTTCGGCGGCGACGCTGATCATGTACAGCGGCCTGTCCTGGTCACTGCTGCGTCCCATTCGTGCCATCGCTCCTCCGAAGCCTCTCGTCCGCGTCGACCGGCTGTCAGGCGATATGCGCCCTGACGTCCTCGTCCTGCGTCGACGCGAGCTGCTCGAGCAACTCCTTTTGTTCCTTGCTCAGCTTCTTGGGGACGACCACCTTGACCCGTACCTTCAGGTCGCCTTTCCCCTTCTTGTTCAGACGCGGCGCGCCCTTGCCCGTGAGCTTCACCACGTTGCCGTCTTGTGTTCCTGGCGGTACTTTCAGCTTGACCTTCTGGCCTTCCGGGGTCGCGATCGTCACCTGGGTGCCCAGCGCCGCCTCACTCACCGTGACCGGCAGCTCCATCACAACGTCGGCCCCGTCCCGCGTGAAGTACGGATGCGGCTTGATGTGCGTGATGACGTACAGGTCGCCCGGGGGTCCGCTGTTTTCGCCGGGTTCGCCTTTGCCCTTGAAGCGCAGCTTGCCGCCGTCCGTAGCGCCTGCCGGAACGTTCACCGTCACCGGCTTGAGCTTGACGACCCTCCCGACTCCTCGGCAGGTCGTACACGGCTGCTCGATGATCTTGCCGGAGCCGCCGCAGCGGGGGCACTCCCGCGAGAAAGCGAACCTGCCTTGGCCCTGGGCCGTGCGGCCCGAGCCCCCGCACGACGGGCAGGTGACGGGCGACGTGCCCGGCTTGGCACCCGACCCTTTGCACGTCGGGCACCGTTCGGCACGCTGCACCTCCACCTTCGTGGAGACACCGCGCAGCGCCTCGTCGAAACTCAAGGTCACGTCATACGTGAGGTCTCGACCGCGCCTGGCCTGGCTGGCACTACCGCGCGACCTGCCGAAGCCACCGCCGGCGAATCCGCCACCTGAGAACAGGTCGCCGAACAGGTCGCCCAGATCGCCCATGTCCACGTTCGTGTAGCTGAATCCGCCGCCGGGACCGGGGGACCAACCGCCGCCCGGAGCGCCCGCGCCTGGCGGGACACCACCGGCGAAGTACTGGCCGTACTGGTCATACTGAGCGCGCTTCTCTTCGTCGGAAAGAACCTCGTAGGCTTCGTTGATCTCCTTGAACCGCTCCTCGGAGCCACCCGCGTCGGGATGGTGCTTCCGGGCAAGCCGCCTGAAGGCCTTCTTGATCGCATCGGCACTCGCGTCTTTCTTGACGCCGAGCACCTCGTAGTAGTCCTTCTTCGCGGCCATGGCGCCTACTCCTCAGCGGGAGCCGGGCCTCCGGTCGACACGATGACCATCGCGGGACGCACGACCCGGCCGTGCATCTCGTAACCCTTCTGGTACACCTCCACGACCGTGCCCTCAGCGACCTCCGTGTCTTCGACCTGGCCGACTGCCTGGTGCTTGAGCGCGTCGAATCGCTGTCCGAACGGGTCGATCTGCTCGGCGCCCTCCTTCTTGAGGATGTCGATGAGCTGCCCGTGGACCATCTCGACGCCGGAAAGAAGCTCACTGGACGTGCCGTCTGCGGTGGCGTGGTCGATCGCCCGCTCGAGGTTGTCGATCGCGGGCAGCAGCTCCAGGACGATGCGCTCACCCGCTCGCTTGATCGCGTCAGACTGCTCGCGCACCATGCGCTTGCGAAAATTCTCGAACTCGGCTTGCACGCGCTGTGCGGTGTCCTTGCAGCGCTTGGCTTCCGCACGGGCGTCTTCCAGCGCCTGTTCCAGCTGGTCGCCTCGTAGCTCAAACTCGGCACCCAAATCGTTCTCTAGCTCAGGATCGACCGGTGCGTCGGCGGCCCCGGGGACACCGGAGACCGCCTCCGCAGGTGTATTCATCGTGTCCTCCGATGGATACTCCGAGGACAGCGGCCCGTAGGTGCCTCCGGGGCCGCCGCCGTTTCTGTGGTCGGTCATGACTACTCTTCCTCGTCCACTACTTCGTAGTCGGCCTCAACGACCTCTTCCTCGTCACCGGCAGGGGTGGCTTCGCCCTCGCCCGCGGCAGAGGCGGCCTCTGCGTCGGCATACATGATCTCGGCGAGCTTGTAGCTGGACTGCTGGAGCTTCTCAACAGCGCCTTT
>ENA-OSEO01005016-OSEO01005016.1-sediment-metagenome-genome-assembly--contig:-NODE-5016-length-13181-cov-3.749466_pt1 | contig 13181 bp, 19 predicted proteins | sample MGYA00237883_ERZ534232 | MGnify/ENA metagenome assembly ERZ534232
CTTCAACTCTGGGTGTTTGGCCCGGGTGAGCGCAAGCTCAGCCATGGCCACGGCGTCTTCATGGTGGGGAATCATCTGCTCGATAAAATGACGGTCCATGCGCCCGGCTTTGCCGTCGCTCGCGCCGTTTTGCGCTGCGGGTCCGAAACTCCAGATCCCCAGACCCCAGAGAAGAGACAAGACGATTAGAAGAAGCACGCCCAGAGAAACACAGATAGCTCCCCAGAGAGCTGACTTGTTCTTCATGAACACATCCTTGCTGCAATGGTCTACTTCCTAACGCACGGCCGGACTCTATCGGGCGGGGGTCTGGACGAAGGATCGCCAACCCGCGGCAAGCCCAGCCGCAGCGGTCACAACATCGGCTTCGGTAGTCTGCCGGCCGAGTGAGAGACGAACCGAACCGAGGGCATCAGTGCTGCTCACGCCCATGGCCGTGAGCACCGGCGAGGGTGTCTCGCCCCCCTCGTGACAAGCCGATCCGGCCGGCGCCGCCACTCCGGCCGCAGCCTCAAGCAGGCGGCTGCTCCGCACTCCGGGAAACACTACGTTAAGCGTATTGGGCAAACGCTTGAGGGGATGACCGTTCAGTTTCACGCCCGGCACTTCCTCGAGCAGCACGTTCCACAGGCGGTCGCGTAGGGCTAGAACCCGCACCGACTCCGCTTGAAGCGTATTTCGCGCAAACGCACAGGCGGCTCCCAAGCCAACGATCGATGCCACGTTCTCGGTGCCCGGACGGAGGCCGCGCTCGTGACCCGCACCGACCAGCACAGGGCGAAGACTTACCCCGCGACGCACATAGAGAGCTCCGACTCCCTTTGGCGCGTAGAGCTTGTGACCAGCGACGGTGAGAAGGTCGACCCCCAGGTCGTTGACGTCGACAGGGACTTTCCCCACCGACTGGGCGGCGTCACTGTGGAGAATCACGCCATATGCCTTGGCCATGGCCGCCAGCTGCCGTATGGGCTGGATGGATCCGGTCTCATTGTTTGCGTGCATGACGCTCACAAGAAGAGGGCGGCCCTCGAGTGCTTCCCGGGCTTCGTCCAGCTTGAGGACCCCCAGCCCGTCAACGCGAACCCTGGTCAATTTCAGGCCCCTTCGCTCCAATGCCTCGCAGGGGCGGGCGACCGCCGGGTGCTCGATGACCGAAGTGACCACACCACCGTTTCGTCCCGTGGCCGCGATGCTTCCCAGGATGGCAAGATTGTTCGACTCGGTGCCACCCGAGGTGAATATGATCTCCTCGGGCTGGCAGCCGAGGAGAAGCGCGACTTCCTCCCGTGCCCTGTCTACCGCCGCCCGGGCCTCTTTGCCGTAGGGATGAGAGCTGGAGGGATTGCCAAAGCGCTCTCCGAGATAGGGAAGCATCGCTTCCAACACCTCCGGCAGGATGGGCGTAGTCGCGTTGTAGTCCAGGTAGATGGGACGAGACGAGACGTTCATTGGGCCGGGTTTGGGGTCTCCAGCCGGGCGAGCTCTTCTTGTGCGCGCAGGTGCTCGAAGAGCACCTCGCGCAGGAGATCACAGGCCTGGACCATCTTGGGATAAGCGATCCTATAGTAAACCTCGTTGCCGTTGCGGCGGGTGCGAAGAAGACCTTGATTGCGTAGGACCGCAAGATGTTGGGACACGAGTGACTGGGTCGCGCCGATGGCGTCGGCCAGGTCGGTCACACCTCGTTCGCCTTCGCGGAGCGCGTTAAGGAGCGCCAAGCGGAGAGGATGGGCCATGGTTTTGCACACCTTCGCGTGCAGCTCCAGGATCGTCGGGTCGATTCTCTCTTCCATCCGCACCTCACCTCAACCGTGTTGCTAGTAGACGATCACCTTTTCGGACTCCAATGTCCACTGGGAAAGGAGGTCCATAGAACCCCGCTGGGCGCCTTCGACCAACGCCAGGGATGCCAAACCACGGGCATCCATCCACGCTCCTCATAACGCCACCATGGCCTTTTTCTTCACCAGCAGACCTTTGAGCATGCGCTCGATGGAATACTAGCCTTTGGGAGTATTCTGGCCCGCAAGCGCGCGATTGGCAGCGTCGGCCACCAGGAACACTCTGACCTCGGTGTCGGGCTGCTTAGACACAGCCAGGGCATGGCGAAGAGCATTGTAGGAGCGTTCGGAACCATAGGAGCCTTCATTAAGGACGAAGAGGGCTGACGCCATGAAACCTCCTTTCGTAGGTATGCCTTGTTTCATCATACCGCAATATGGCAATATTGCTACGTGCCAGAACCGCAAGGCCGGGCAAGTGCGAGATAGGGGGAAGGGAACGAGCGTGAAACTGTCGATCAAGTTCCATCCGCTGTTGTTCCAGTCGTCGCTGGCGGCGGGCGGCGTCGCTCTGATGGCGTTCAACTATCTGCAATTCTCCATACCCCACGGGAAGGGTTTGATTACGTTCTCCAATATTAGCTGGAGCACGCTCACTCCGGGGCAGATTGCCCTCTACGCGCCCCTGGTGGCAGTGTTGTTCGCCTTCACGGTCCTGAATCTTGGGCTCACAGCGTACTTCTTGTACCGCCTGGTGCTGTGGCTCAGAGAGCCGGGAGCCTACCGCGGGTTTAGAGACAACCCGCAGCAGAACCAGAACGCGGGCATATTCGCCATAGTCGCTTCGCTCTCCATGACGATAAACGTCGTCTGGGCCCCACTCGGGTTCTTCGTTCCCCAAGTGTCATCGAATGTCCAGGCGCTGATGCTGTCGTCGCTTGTTGCCTTTCTCATCCTCTTCTCGGTGCTCATGTTCTTACAGGTGACTTTTGGCAGAACGTGGTTCTCACCTGGCGTTGAAAGACGGAACTTCAACTTCGTCTGGCTCTTGGACGCGTTCGCCTTTGGACTCCTGAGTCTGACCGGCTCGGGGATTGTCACCATGGCCGGCAGTGAGACGATCCGCACGATCGCCGCCATCGCCACGCTCTTCACGTTGGTGGTGGGTTCGCTGCTATTGATCTACAAGATGGCTTTTCTAATCTACAGCCACCTACGGGCGGCCAAGCTGCCTGCAGCCTCGATCCTGCCAGCGTTCTTCCTGATCGTCCCGATCGCCTGTCTTTACGGTTTGAGCGCTTACCGGGTCGCGGAGTACCTGCAGCCCCACCTCGCCTCCGCACCGCATGGGTCTGAGTCGTTGCTGATCACCGCCGCGTATGTTCTTGCGGTAGCGTGGGCCCTTGGCGCCATCTATCTCGTCAGGGACTATCTCAGAAGCCACTTCGTGAAGAGCCAGTTTGCCCCATCGCAATGGGGGTTCGTCTGAGTGTTCGTCGGCTCCCAGGTCTTGGGAGTGTACGTATACGGGCTCTTCTTCCAGTACACGGCTATCGAGGTGCTCAACTACGCCAGCGTCTTCTTAGGCGCCATTGTCTATGCGATCGTCCTGGGCAAGTTTTTGCGGGCGAACCGGGCTGTTACTGGGTAGCCGCTCTTGGTGGCCCAAACGTGGGTGATTGGCCACCGAACCGGAACGCACACCATGAACAAGTGGTGGTCACCCGCGCGGGGCTCCCGAGCATTGGTGCGGGGCGGTCGCCCAACGGGGCCTACTTCAGCAGACGTTCCAAATCAGCCAGGCGCTGATAGATTTCCTTCCGATCGGCGACCTTCACAGCGAGAATCCAGGCGACCTTGTCCTTCACCTGGTACAAGATGCGATGGTCCTTTCCTACCTTCACCCGAAACACGCCGTATTGCGCCAGCTCTTTCACCTTCTCGCAGCCTGTCGGTCGGGGATCTTCGGCGAGTTCCTCCAGTTTGTCTAAAACCGCAACCTGAATCTGGGCGGACAGCTTCCCGATTGCGCGCTCCGCGGCCGGTGCGATCCGAATCTCGTAGGCCACGGACTACTGGTGAGTCAGCTTGTTGCGAAGGTCGGCAAGACTGATGGTGCCTTCGCGTTCGGCCTCTTCAATCGCTGCCAGAGCATCGTGAACGTCGAGCATGTCCTCCAAGCGGTCAAGCAAGCGAGCGTCTTCGATAGACACCACAGCGGCGATTTCCTTGCCATGACGCGTAACAGCGACGCGTTCATGCCCGTATTGGACGCGGCTCAAGACCTCTGCCGAGGCTTCCTTTAGCTGTTTGGCGGTGACTGTCGTCATCGCGCTCCCTTCCAAGAGACACAGTACAGTATAGCCATTATGTACCTTTTGTTCTATTTTTCAACCCGCGGAGTTTCACCAAGGAGACAGCTGGCCTCGCTCCTCCCTCAATTGCGCCCGGGGGGACTCCTACCGATACGGGAGAACAGTTGTCACCTGGGTCCGCCTGGCTTCCCATTTGGGAACGATCACCATGAGCACGTCGTGTCGGTCAGGCGAACACTTGATGTGCGGAAGTTAGCGCCCATGCGCCAATGGTGGCTGCCGCAGCATCACTCTGGTGGCACGACGACCATTCGCCCTGTCGACACCAGGGCAGGCTCATCCGGTGTGTTAGGTCCAGCCCTTACTAGCCAGTTATAGACTACCTGAGCCATCTCTCCCCTCGAGCCGGCGGCCCCGGGGCTCCAGCTCGGTCCGAATCCAACTAGCCCACGTAGGAGATCGTTGTACTCGGCAACGCGCAGGTTTTGATCGTGAGCCGCATCGAAGCCCGCCACTGTTCCGATGTAGTCGGCAGGCGGGGTCGTAAGCTTGTCCGGAAAGAGATTCTGGGCAGCCCGGACAACCATGGTGACCATCTGGGCTCGGGTTAGATTCGACCAGGGATCAAAGCTCTCTGGGGTCTTTCCTTGAACGATGCCGGCAGCTGCCGCGGCCGCCACGTAGTTATGGGGATAAAGATCTCGTGGGTTATCGAGACCCATATCCGTGAATCCGCTTTTCAGGGTCTCATCAACTGTTATCCCGAAACCCCCAGACACGATTTTGGCAAACTGCGCTCTTAGGAGCGGACCATCCGGCCGGAACCGAGCGCTACCGTCGGCCCGCAAGTATCCGGAAACAATGCCCCGCTCGGCGATTATCTGAATGGCGGCGTAATAGGGGTGGGAAGGAAAAACGTCGATGAAGCGCTGATCGGGAGCCGGCGCTTCGTGCCGGCCGTGATAGACCCTGATCCCGCGTATGGCCGTTGCCGGGCTCCCATAGTGGGAATTTAGTGTCCCATCCGCATAGCCCGAGTCATTGATGCTATAGGTCGATCCCTCGCGGCCGGTCAGCACCACATAATGCGTTGAGCCGCTTCGCCTGACCTCGGCGATTACGGGGTAACCTGCATCGAGCTCTCTGTTGATACGAGCGAGATCAGCTTGACCGGGGTAATCGAAGCGGCCGAAATAGATGATTGTGCCCCCGGCCGCAGCCGGCACCTTCTCCCAGTAGATGCGCCCTTGGGAATCCAGGCCCCCATTCGCGCTGAGCGCCCGACAGAGTTGCCCCGGGTCCTTCGTCGAGCCGAAATAGGCCGCCACCATAGCGGATGATGTCACGGCACACCCGGAGCCTTTCATGGTATACGGGCTGCCGTCGAGGCGTACCCCGGCCCAACGCGGGTCGCCTTGATCCCAAGAAGGAACATCCAACTGGGCCGCTAAGGCCCATTCGGCCCCCATGGTGGCGAAGATGATCATGGTTCCCAGGAGAACCAGGAGAGTGACGGCGGCTCGCTTCACAACTTGTCTTCCTTCCGGCTCCACCCACTTTGGCATAGACCGACCATCTTCGTAAGCAGGTCCAATTCTAGGGCGTTGGTGAGGGAAACAGAAGAATAGGGTGGGCACCACGGGGCGCCGCAGCCGAGAACCGTCCCCGCATCCCTACTCCGGGGAACCAAGCACTATGAACGGGTGGATCTCCCGCCGCTACTCTGCCCGAGCGGACATCCTTTACCCGGAAACCCGCACGCACCTTCTAGATAGCCTCGAGACGATCTCGAACCTCAAGGATATACACGCAGACCTGCTGCTCGCTTCCCGGCGATCGGATAGCGAGTTCAGCGATTACGTTCTCGCTCTTTGCGAAGCGCCAACCGAACCTGGGGAACCTGGCGCCACTTCCGAGTTAGAAAAAGCGGCTCCGGAGGTCACCGAAGGAGCCAGGCTCCTTTGCGAGCAGTGGGTCCTCATGGCCAAGTCGGAGACGCGGAAAAAGCTGGGAGAGGAGCGGCAGGCGGAGAGCCTGGCGGAGACGCTGGTGCCGGCCACACATCAACCTGCGCGCCCGCCCGCCTGCGGCCCTGCTCAGGAGATATAGACCCTCGTCCCGTCCGGGATCAGGGGATTCGTGGCGTCCTGGGCTCGGAGGGCGTCCATCTCCCACATGGGCAGGCGGACGCAGCCGTCGCTCGCTGGATAGATCGGGACTGAGGGATATCCATGGATAGCAAGGACGTATCCAGGATTGATGTAAAGGGCCCGGTAGCGCGGTCCATCGGCGATCGCCTTCCGTTGAACCGTGTAGGGAGCTGACCGATAGGTGAAACTGGCGCCGGTAGACGTCGGAAGCGTTCTCGTCACCACGCCATTCTCTACGTACAGGAACACCTGCTTGGCAAGACTGACCTCTATCCAGATTCCCGACCCACTCTGTCGCGCCGTCGGGCGGGCCCCTGTGGCCAGGCGAACCCAGGTCGCCGGTCCCACCATGCCGTCGCGAGCCAGACTCTCCCACTTCTGAAAGGCGATGACGGCGTGTCGGGTCCGTTCGTCGAACACCCCGTCGATGGCACCCGGACGGTACGTGAGCTGCGCGAGCCGTTGCTCGAGCCAAAGGACGTGTGGACCACTGGCCCCCGCACTCGCGGAGGGATACACCGAGTTCGCGGAGGCGGGCGCGGGGATCTCCGTTCGCGGCACCGGCCTCTGGAAGAGCGCAGCGTAGAGCATGCCGGCCGTCTGGCCCCGAGTCACCTCAGCCAGGGGGTAGAAGCGACCGTCCAGCTGTCCGGATACGATCCCCAGGCGGTAGGCGTTGGCCACGGCCGGCTGATGCACCGTGGCTATGAACTCGCGGTCGGGGAAGCCCTGAAGCCAGGACTGAGTGTCGGGAGCGAGGGTCAGATCGAGGCCCTCCACCGGGGCGGCGGTGAGGCGGTACTCCAGGGCGCGGATGATGAAGCTGGCTGCCTGCTGCCTGGAGAGCCTTCCCTCGGGGTTGAACTCACTCGGAGAAAGCCCTTGGACGAGGCCCGCCTCATAGAGAGCCGCCACGGCGGGCTCGAACCACGAGCCGGCCGGGAAATCGGTGAAGGGATGAGCGGCCCCGGACGCAAGCCCGAGACTCCGATTGAGAAGCACGGTGAACTCCGCGCGGCTGATGGGCTCGTATGGACGGAAGGTGCCATCGGCTTTGCCCTGGACTATCCCGGCATCGTAAAGGACCTCGACAGCCTCGGCGAACCAGTCATCGGCGCGGACGTCCAAGAAGGTCGCCGCTTCAGCCGTCGCGGGCTGTACGGTCAGGAACAGGCAGCACGACAGCAGCCCCGCCGTCGTCAGGCCCACCAACAGCCTCCTTATCCGTTTATTCGTCCACCGCACGATACGACCTCCCTTTCCTTTCATGTATCGCTCATAGCCGCGTGCGCCCCAGGGGCAGCTCGGTCTTGGACTCCTGCTCCTTGGTACCCACACTGAACAGAGCCACATCCCGGAGACATCGAGACTCTCACCTCGCCGCCCGGCTCCACATCCGGTGTCCACATGCGCCATGATCACAGCCGGCCCTCCATTCGACTACTGGCCTAAGCTCCCCGGGCCGGTTGCTGCGCTCTAACCTCGCGGCGGACGCCAACGACTAGCAGCCCGGCTCGGGGGGCGGTATTACAGCGACCGGGCGCCGCGAATGGTGGACCACCTGCTGGCTAACGGACCCGAGAAGCAAGGCGGCGAACCCTCCCCTACCACGGCTACCGACCACCAACAGGACCGCGTCTTTGGACTCCTCCAGCAATACGTCACCCGGGCGCCCCTCCCGGACCTTGCTCTCCACTGAAATCGAGGGTGCGATCGCAGCTGCCATCGCAGCTGCTTCGGCGGCGATGGCTCCCGCTTCCTTAGGAAAGGTCTCAAGCATTCCGGGCACAGCTACCGCCGCTCTCGCGACACTCGGTGGGATCTCCCAAGCGGACACGATGAGCAAATGGGCATGGCGGAGACTCGCCTCTTCAGCTGCAAACGCCGCGGCCGCCTGCGAGCACTTCGACCCGTCTACTCCAACCACTACCGTCTGCATGCCCGTCTCCTTGGTTCTTGCTTCGCCGGTGCCAGAGACCCCCATCGAGAAACGAGCCCCAGGTGACTTCCGCTTTCCTTAGTGCCGAAGGCTTTTACCCCGACGGCCCTTGGAGGATGCGCATCGCGTCTCTTGGGACTCGCAGACTCTTGATTTCCCGCCCCGCCGACTTCCAAACCTGCGACCACGAAACGGCGCCACTATGGAGCGTCGTCGTGAATGGGGGGAGGCGCCAACATCATCGAGCTGCAGCGAGCAGCGGTCGCGGCGGTCGAGACCTACCGTTCAGGAACGGCACCATGGCAAGAGATGGACCACGACTCGTTTCCCTGCCACGCGGCCTCCTGTGATATCGAGGATACGCCGGGGCGAGCACCTCATGACTCGCCCCCGCGCCCATCAGCAAGTGTCGCCGGCGGGACGCAACATCAGTTGCGGTGGGTCCTCTCCCGCTATGTCAAGAACGGCCCCAGTCAGCGCTTCGTCTACTTCCGGAGCCAGCACGAGCACCACGCGGTCCTCGCTTTCGACGGTCCGGTCCTGCTCTGAGGGGCTATCCAACTGCATCTTGAAGCCGCCGGGCGAGGGAGTCAGGCGAAAGACAAGCTCTCCCTCGGTCTCATCGAGAGCCTCACGCAGTATCTCTGCGGCAGTATCGCTCACGCTAAGCATAATCGACCCCCTTTTGGCACGATTGCAACCTCGGGTTCTTTCGAAGTCTGCTTCTGCTTCTTGCCAACGAGCCGAAGCGCCAAACCTCGAGGCCGGACATTCAAGGAGGATGGGGAAGACGCGAGTGAACCTCCCTTGGTTTGCCGGAGGCTGCAACCTTTGAGAGGATGAAGCTGTGAATGAAGCAATGAAACCAGCCCAGGCGCGCCGGCGACCCCTGGTTGGCATGGATGCTGTCCCAGCTGTCCTCGTTATCATCTCATGCGGGTCATGACTGGATTGGGCCGTACGGCAACATGGTGCCGACGTCACCTAATAGGCGGCCTTCGCCATGGATTAGGCAGGATTCTCTCCCACATGCGGCCTGCGTTGGTCGTCCTTAAGGATGCCGGAAGTGGTTGGCAGCGACGGAAAGCCTCAAGGACGGCGGCGGCCATCGCTTACTTCGGCATATTTAGTATGGCCCCCATGTTGGTGCTCATGGTTAGTGTGGCCAGCTTCTGGTTCGGCCGGCAAGCAGCCGAGGGCCTCATAGTCGATCGCCTCAGGCAGACACTGGGCCTTGAGGTGGCAGAATTCATCCAAACGGTTCTCGCGCGGGCCTACGTTAGTAGCGCAACCGTTACCGCGACCGTGCTCGCGGTCGTCGTTCTCTTGTTCGGCGCCTCCCGGGTGATCGGAGCCATGCGCGGAGCGCTAAACGATGTCTGGGGCGTCGAGGGTCGCGCGGGCGGCGGTATCAAAGGATTCATCGTCAGCAAGGTCTTCGACCTAGCCATGGTCCTTGCCGCCGGCATCATGTTCCTCGCCACCATGGTGGCCAATGCCACGGTGACGGCCATAGTCGATCGTTTCACCGATATCTTACCCCTGCCCAACTGGACTCTAAGAGCGTTAAGCGTCGCCTTCTCGCTTCTGGTCGTCGCCTTCTTCGTTGCCATCATCTTCCGCGTAGTGCCCAACCTGCGCGTCCCTTGGCGGGATACGTTGCTGGGAGCAGGAGTCACAGCTGTTCTTTTCACCGTTGGCAACTACGCGATCGGAGTCTACCTGGGGCGCGCCGGTATCGGCTCAGTCTTCGGCACCGCTGGGGTCCTGGCTGTGGTCATGTTTTGGATGTATTACTCAGCTCAGATCATCCTGTTCGGCGCCGAGGTTGCCCGGGCCTGTCACGACCGAAGAAAGTCTTCAAGTTCCGCCGCGAGCGGAGGTAGGTCACAGGGCGGCTAACCACCGAGGGACAAGCGCAGCAGTGAGCCCGGACAAGAGCGTCTCTCGTGGCCGCCCGGGCCGATTCCTACCGGCCGAAGACCCATGTCCCGATGTTGACCAGCAGAGTCTCGGGCTCGGTGATGATACGGCCCTCCGCGCTTCGACCAGCCACGGCCCATAGAAACGAGCCCCAAGTGACTCCGCTTTCTTTGGTGCCCCTCAGTTGCCGACGCTTCGCTGTACTCGGCGGCTATTTGGCTCCGCGTTTTCTCCGCGTCGGCTCTTCTAAGAAGCCCCGGAAAGATGCGCCTGCGTCTCTTGGGACTCGCAGACTCTTGATTTCCCGCCCCGCCGACTTCCAAACCTGCGACCACCGGAACACGACACTATGCCCAGATGGTGATCTGAGGCCCCATGAGGCAGGCGCGGATTCGGCTCAGTCCAGAGGCACCACGAAGTCGATGTGGTTCTTGTGCAAGAGAATCACCTCGTGCTGCCTGGGCGAATCCTGTGGGCCTGCCGCGACGGACGTGGCAAGGACATTCGTCAGCGCTACGAAGGGGCAGTCCTGATTGAGGAAGTCTGAGACCCTCGCCGGTATGCCGGGGGCTTTACTCGGCAGATGAACCTGCCCTTCGAAGACGACGTCTCGCGCGTGAACCCTCACTCGGGCCGTATGGCTGGCTGTAGTCAACTCGAAGTCCTTGTCACGTGGGCAGAGCCCCTTTCATCCGCTCCTCGGTAAGCAGAGGGTCATAACCCTCCTTTTACCGTATCGGCACGAAGCACTCCGGATTTAAGGGAAGACTCTGGTCCAGCAGGAGGTACCCGCGCAACAAATCCCCGTCCCCGGCGGGAGCCAGGGGCGGGGATGAGACGGGGGCTTGGGAGAGCGGACAATTAAGGGCTCGCCCCTCTCATACATCCTACTACCGGCACTGCTGTTTGTAAGGCCGGTATCCTTGAATTCGGGATGAAAGACGGGTAAACAAAGGCCAATCACGACGTCTCGAGACGGCCCCCTCCCCCTCGCGAGTCCCGGTACTTACTCCCGAAATATCTGACTGGGAAAAAAAAGACGGCGCGGGCAGTCTGGAAACGCCTGCTCTCTCTAACTTTTCGACCGCCCCCCCCGTTTTCCCGCTTGGAGCCCCAATGATAAATTGGGAAAATTCGCGCGTGTGTGAGGAGAGATAGGCGCGAGCGGAGCATGCGGCCCTCTCCAACTTCTGGGCCGCCCCCTCCCTGAGCGCGACCCTTCTTGGTTCTCCCAAACGGGGGTTGTAACCCGTACAGGTTTTGAGCTGCTATGCCCCCCGGTCTTGGAGTGAAGCTGGAGGGGGCCACCCCCCACCCGGGGCCCCTTGCCTTCGCCGGGCTGGGTTCTTGTCCGCGGGTCAGTCTCTAAGGGTTGCCTGCCGATCGAAAGGGCAACTATCCGCTAGAGGTAGCGACGAAGGCGAGCCCATGTAGGTGCGGACTCCCCCACGGTCTTCGTAATCGCGCGAAGAAGAGGGGAGACCCGAGAGTCGTTAACCGAGTCCGCTAGAATGATCCCTGTCCGGTCCTGCCAAGAATCAAGGAGCGCACCCGATGAAGCTCGGCGTGATCGTCACCCAGACTGACCCAGAGACCGTCTTTAACGCATTGCGGCTCGCGCTTTTCAGCTTGGAGCAAGGTGACGAAGTGCGCGTCTTCCTCTCTGGAAGAGGCGTGGAGATCGACCAGATCGAAGACCCCAAATTCAACGTCAAGGAGCAGGCTCAGAAGGTGCTAGACGCAGGTGGGGAGTTCCTAGCCTGCGGAGCCTGCCTGAAGCTCCGGAATTCGGAAGGTTCGGAAGTGCGCCCGCTCTCGACCCTGAAGGATCAGTATGAGATCGTGCGGGACTCCGACCGGTTGGTGACGGTCTGAACGCCTCATCGTTCGACTAGAACGCCCCCAGTTGGCAGTGCTTGACCTTGATTCCCAGGGCTTCACAGGCCGAGGAGACAGTCATCTTCTCAACGCCGAGCGTGTCGGCGATCTTCCAGCACGAGGCGCAGCTGATCCTGCCGTCGCCGGTGGTTTTGAGCAGCCGATCCCGCAGGTCGTCGGATACCTCCTCGGCTGGCTTCACGATCCTCTTCTCGGGTGAGTAGCCGAACAGGCCGAGTTGACACTCGACAATGTGGTACTCGAGCAGGTCGGCGGTCCTACCGATTTCAGAGGGCCCAGCCCCGAAGGCCGCAGCTATGACATGGGCGGCATCACACCTTATCCGGCCGTCTTCCGCTTTTGCGGCAAGGGCGGTGGCAATGGCCGGATCGCATAGCGCCCCGTCGGGATGTTTGGCGCTGTAGTGACCGGCATCTTCATGTGTCATGACAGTCCCTCCCTCCAGCCAACGTGGTTTGGGGTTGGGCAACGCCCTCCCCTACAAGAGCTTCGTCGCGTCCTCTTGTCGCGGGGTTTTTACCACCAGGAAGCGGAAGTCGGCGGCACTCTCGTTGAAGAGGCGATGAGGCACACGAGCCGGGCTATCGATCAACATGTCTGTGCCGATCTCCTCAATCTCTCCCCCGATTTCTACATTCCCGGTGCCTTCCAGGACGTAGAAGAAGGCGTCCACCGGGGTCAGATGAAGCTTCAGCCCTTCTCCGGGTCTGAGCGTGATCATCGTGACCTGGACATGCTCGGTGCTGTGCAGACTGCGGGCGTCCACACCATGCGGGTTATCGCTCTTTGCGGCTTCAAGCGCGTTGACGACATTCACCAATCTCTCCTTTCGGTATCAATGCGAATCGGAGCCGGAGCCACGCTCGCGCAGCCTGAACTGCGTCAACTTGAGTGGGCTCCGGCTCAGAGACCGCTCTTCGTCCTACGCGCCCGCCATCATGGCGGCGACGTCGTCCGCAACTGTACCGATGGGCTTGAGGTCGAAATTCTCCACCAGCACCTTGGCCACATTGGCAGAAAGGAATCCGGGCAGCGTGGGGCCGAGCCGGATGCCTTTGACACCCAGGTGAAGCAGCGCCAGCAGGACCGCGACCGCCTTCTGCTCGTACCAGGCAATGTCGTAGGAGACGGGCAGGTCATTGATGTCGTCAGCCCGAACACCTCTTTCAGTTTG
>ENA-OSEO01005018-OSEO01005018.1-sediment-metagenome-genome-assembly--contig:-NODE-5018-length-13175-cov-3.241335_pt1 | contig 13175 bp, 8 predicted proteins | sample MGYA00237883_ERZ534232 | MGnify/ENA metagenome assembly ERZ534232
GCTTGCGGAATTTCTGAAAAGTATCGACAACCAGCAGACGGGTATCGGGATGGTCTACAAGCCATCCATTAAGGAAATCCAGCCCTCCCTCATGGGCTCTCGGACATTCATTCATGAGATGCAATCGTTCCGGCCAAGCAGCCCCCAGCCCCAAACTCATGATGCGATTCTGAATTCTCTGCATCGGATCCTCCAGGGCAACGAGAAGAACGTCACCCGGGGTTGTGGGAATCCTCGACAAGGCAATGCTCCCCAGGGCCACGGCCAGGCATAGACCGAGAGCAAAAAAACTTTTCCCTGGCCCTTTCTCCTGGAGCCAACGTGGGAGCCCTCATGCAGGCACTTACGGTGCCTTTTGACGTGCAGAGAGTGACCTTGGTCAACGGCCATCCGGCCAAGGATGATACCCTTTTGGCCGAAGGGGACGAGGTTGCGGTCTTCCCGCCCTTTACCGGCGGCTGATATGCCTTCGGGCCGCCCCGGGCGACAGCCTTTTCCTCCAGGGCCTTGCGCGAATTCTTCTGCTGACGGAGGTCACCCCCCGGCCACGCCACGGGTTGTTATGCCAATTTATCGAATTTACAAAAGAAAATAGCGTATCCTCTGCCTGCAGGAGATGGTTGCTTGAGGAAAGCGGTCGCTGGGAGTAAATTTCGTTAATATATCCGTTCAGGTTTTAATTGCATCTTAAGCCCGGGCGGGCACCCGCTCGGGTTTCCCTATGGAGTGAAAAGTGGACCTTTCCAAACCAGCCAACCTGAAAGTCATGTTCGCCCTCATCATGGTCCATTTTTGCGGGGATTTTTACGCCGCCTTTATAAACCCCCTTCTGCCGGCTTTGGCCGACAAGCTGTCCTTGAGCCTGGCCGAGGTGGGGTTTGTCCGCAGCGTGACCTGGCTTTTGGCCTTTATCATACAACCCATGGTCGGTTATTTGGCCGACCGCTACCATACCCGCTTTTTCCTTTTGGGGGGGCCTATTCTGGCCGCCTTGTTCATACCCTTGATCGGGGTGGCCCCTACCTATTCTGTGCTGCTTCTTTTTGTGAGCGTTGGTTATTTGGGCGTTGCCATGTTCCACCCCCAAGCGGCCGGCATGGTCTCCACCTACGCTGGCAAGCATGTGGGCCTGGCCATGGGCCTTTTCTGGATAGGAGGGGCCGTGGCCTTCGGGATAGGACCCGTGGCCTCCGCGACCTTCGTTGCCGACTTCGGCCTGTTGCGCTTGCCCTACACCGCGGTTCTAGGATTGGCTTGCCTGTTGCCTCTCTTTTTCATAGTGCCGGTCCCCCAGGGAGAAGGCTTTAAAAAGTCCGGCTTCATCGGTTCCCTCAAGGAAATCCTGGGCGATGTCTGGCGGCCCATATTCTTGATCTATATATTGATCGTTCTCCGCAGCTTGGTCACCCAGGCATACATGACCTTCTTGCCCATGCTTTACGCCCAGGAAGGTTATTCCCTGGTTTTCATCGGATGGATGCTGTCCTTGTTCAACGTAGTGGGGTCATTAGGCGGGGTCTTGGCCGGGCACTTGTCCGACCGCATAGGTTACAAGCCGATTTTCTATGTCTCCTTTGCCCTGAGCACGCCCTGCCTTTTCCTTTTCCTGTATTTTTCCGGAACCTGGATTTACGGGGCCGCCTGTCTGGCCGGTTTCATGCTCATGGCCACCTATCCCTTGGGACTGGCCCTGGCCCAGGAGATAGCCCCCAAGGGCAAATCCTTGGTCTCCAGCTTGATGATGGGCCTGGCCTGGGGCATTGGCGGCTTTTTGGCCCCCGTGGTGGGCAAATTGGGCGACATCTTCGGCCTCAGGGAGGTGCTTTGGGTAATTGCCTTTTTCCCCCTGGCGTGCACCTTTTTGATACGTTGGCTGCCGGAGCCACGCCGGGAGCGATCTTAAGGTCTTCCACCATGCGACGCCTTGACAAACCACCTTGGGTGAGTCAAAGGTTTAACCAGGTCTCAATCCCCTAGACGGGAGAAAAAAAGTTTAACCAAGTCTCAGATTCTAAACGGGAGAAAAAAATGTCCGAACTTATCCCCCCCCAAAGGTTGTTATTGGGCCCCGGTCCCAGCAACGTCTCCTACCGAGTGCTCAAGGCCATGTCCACCCCCCTAGTGGGTCATATGGATGCGGAATTCATGAAGGTCATGGATCAGGTCTGTCACCTTCTGCGCCAGGTCTTTCAGACCAAAAACCACATGACCTTTCCAGTGAGCGGTACCGGCAGCGCGGGTATGGAGGCGGCCATGGTGAATACCTTGGAGCCCGGGGACACGGCCGTGATCTGCATAAACGGCGTTTTCGGCCAGCGCCTGCGGGAGGTGGCCACTCGTTGCGGAGCCCAGGTGATAAGCGTGGAGGCACCGTGGGGCCAGCCCTTGGACGTGCAGGCTATTATCGAAACCCTGCAAAAACATCCCCAGGCCAAACTCTGCGCCATCGTACAGGCGGAAACCTCCACCGGCGTGCTGCAGCCCCTAACCGAGCTCGGCGCATACCTGAAGTCCACCCCAACCCTTTTTGTGGTGGACGCGGTTACCGCCTTGGCCGGGGTTAATCTGGAGGTGGATGTCTGGGGCATAGACGTGTGCTACAGCGGCACCCAAAAGTGCCTGAGCGTGCCCCCGGGGCTGGCGCCCATCACTTTCAGCGAAAAGGCCATGGAGGTCATAGGCCGCCGCCGGCACAAAGTGCAAAGCTGGTACCTGGATATCAGCCTGCTGCAGAAGTATTGGGGCGAGGAGAGGCTCTATCACCACACCGCGCCGATCAGCATGATCTTCGGCCTGTATGAAGGGCTTCGTATAATCATGGAAGAGGGTCTTAAGGCCCGCTTCGCCCGCCACCAAAGCACGGCCGACAAGCTGTATAAAGAGCTGGCCGGGCTGGGGTTCAAATTCTGGGCCAAGGAGGGGTTCCGCCTGCCGCCGCTTACCTCTGTCTTTCCCCCGGACGAAAGCCGGGTGGCCGAGCTGCAAAAACGGCTGCTTCACGAACACAATATAGAGGTGGGCGCCGGCCTGGGGCCGGTGGCGGGAAAAATTTGGCGCATTGGTCTCATGGGGGAGAACAGCCGGCCGGCCTGCGTGGCCGTCCTCATAGACGCTCTGCGCAGCCTGCTTTGACGATTCTTTAGATGATCAAAGGTGAAGGCATGGAAAAAAAGCTTTTCGGCGTGATGCCTCCCATTATCACGCCCTTTAAGAATAATGAGGAACTGGACCTGCCAGCCTTGAAGGCCAACTTCGCGCGTTGGAACCAGACCGGGCTTTCCGGCTATCTGGTACTGGGGTCCAACGGTGAGGCGGTTTATCTGAGTGAGAAGGAGAAAGACGCGGTCCTGGCCGCGTCTCGCGAGGCCATCCCCGCGGATAAGATATTAATGGCCGGCACCGGCCAGGAGTCCACCCGGGCCACCATCGAGGCCACCCGCCGGGCGGCCCAGCTGGGCGCGGACTGCGCCCTGGCGGTCACCCCATGCTATTTCAAGGCCCAGATGACCCCCCCGCGCCTGGCCGCCCACTTCAAGCGGGTGGCGGACGGCTCTCCCATCCCGATTCTGGCCTACAATTTCCCCCAGGCCACCGGTGTCAACATGGGCCCTGAGCTGGTGGCCGAGTTGGCCGAACACCCCAACCTGATCGGCATCAAGGACAGTTCGGGAATCGTGAACCAGTTCAGCAGCATCTTGCAGTCCACCGCGGACGGTTTTAAGGCCTTTGTGGGTAATGCCGAGGTGTTTTACCCGGCCTTGTGCCTGGGCGCGGCCGGTGGGATTCTGGCCGTGGCCAACGTGGTCCCCGAGATTTGCGTGGAGATCTACGAGACCCACCGGGCGGGCAACCATGAAAAGGCTCGGCGCCTGCAGTGGAAGATGGCCCGGCTGGCCGCCTTGGTGACCCGCATACATGGGGTGGGCGGCCTGAAGGCAGCCATGAGGATGGCTGGCTATCAATCGGGCGGGGTGCGTTCACCCTTGGCCATGCCCGGCGCCGAGGCGACCAAGGAGCTGGAGGCGGAATATAGGAAAGTTAAGGCTGGCTGACCGTAAGCCCTAGACAGCATAAAGGCCGCGCCGCCCGCCGAGGAAGGCGGACCGGCCCTAAAACCAATTACGCGCGGGATATCTTGGCCTCAACGAGGCCGGTCGATGTCTTCAACCAGGTTTGGGGCGGGCGGCGCGCTGGAGTGAACGAACCAATCAGCGGCAAGGGGGGATTGGTTTATCGGAAACAATAACTGGGCGACCTTTAGACAATAAAGCAAATCATGGCGATGGCCAAGGGGGTTGCGGTAATGTGCGCGCCGGTGGGTTTGCATACTTAGAAGTAACGCCATGAAAAAAGTCTTTTTCGGGTGGTGGGTGGTTTTCGGCGGATTTGTCTTGACCTTTTTGATGGGCGGGACCTTGTTTCTCGGCTTCACCGCCTTTTACGAACCCATCATCCAGGAGTTTATGTGGTCCTACACCCAGGTTTCCATCGCCTTTTCCATCCGGGGCATGGAAATGGGTCTTTTGTCTCCGCTGGCGGGTTTTTTGGTGGACCGCTTCGGCGCCAAAATGCTCCTTCTGGCGGGTACCTTTCTGGTGGGGTCTTCCTTCCTTTTTTTGAGCCAGGTCCAGTCGCTTTGGACCTTTTATGGCGCTTTCGTGTTCATGGCCATAGGCGGCAGCGCCTGTTCTTCCACCGTACTGATGGCGGCCCTGGCCGGCTGGTTCCGCCGAAATACGGGCAAAGCCATGGGGATGGTCCTTTCCGGATTTGGAGCGGGCGGGCTGGCCATAGCCGTGATCGTATATCTGATCGAGATTTGCGGATGGCGCAACGCCCTGATCGTGATGGGCGTGGCGCTTTTGGTCTTGGGCATGCCTTTGAGCTTTTTAGTGGGAAAGCAGCCGGAGAAACACCAGGAACCGCTTCCCGGGGAGAAAGACTGCCTGGATCCCAGCCGGCAGCCCCAGGAAAATTACTGGCCGGGAGTGCCCTTTGCCCTGGCTATAAAAAATCCCGACTTTTGGAGGATAGCCACGGCCGAGTCCGTGCGGACGGCCAACACCATGGCCATCGTCACGCACGTCATGCCTTATCTGGCCAGCGTAGGCCTGAGCAGGACCGAGGCCGCCTGGCTGGCCACCATCATTCCCGTGTCCAGTGTGGGGGGCAGGATTTTATTTGGCTGGCTATGCGACAAATTCGACAAGCGCTACGTTTGGCTGACGGCCATTCTTTTCATAAGCGTGGGAGACCTGTTGTTTAATTTCGCCCACCTAAAGGAAATCGCCTTATTATTCGTGATTGTGTACTCCACGGCCTTTGGCGGAGCGGTAACCTTGCGGGGGGCCACCCTGCAGGAATATTTCGGGGCGGTCTCCTTCGGCCGGCTGCACGGTCTGATGATGGGAATGTCCGCCATAGCCGGCATCGTGGGAGTCACGGGCTCCGCTATCGTGTTTGATGCCCTGCAAGACTACCGGTACGCTTGGTCGTTTTTTGCGGCGGCCAACATTTTCGCGGCTTGGTCGATTCTCAAGTTGAAAAAGTCCCCCCAGCAGACGAACGACTAACCAAGCTATGCAGCCAAGCCAAACCCATGCGGGGCCTTTATCCGCCTGCCACAAGGCCCTAAGCTGCTGGCCCAAGCCCCAAATCATCCACGGACATAACTTGTGTTATACTATTATTTAAAACAACGGTAGGGGGTGTAAGTTTAAGCCGCCAGTTTGTCAAAGCCAACTACCATGTTCCCAAATTCATCGACCAGGCGCCTTGATTTCCCCTATGATCGCTCAGTGACAATAATAGATATAAAAATTGAACCCAGGTGCGCCAAAGACCAAGGCAATCTGGGCTTCCCGCCTACTTGAGGCATACGAGGTGGACTCCATGAAGGAAGAGGTGACCCCCTCCCGGCGATTACCAGCCGAAGGGCAAAAGCTGCATGTGGAGAATGAGCCCCGTAAGAAAGCGGAGCACGAGCACAGACGCGCGGAAGCCGCCCTAAAGAAAAGCGAACAAAGATACCGGGAATTATTCGACAACATGAAAAGCGGCGTGGCGGTTTATGAGGCCACGGCTGACGGCGGAGACTTCATCATTAGGGATTTCAACCAGGCGGCCGAAAGGATTGAACAAATAAAAAGGCAAGACCTGATCGGCAAAAGCGTTTTGGCTGCTTTCCCCGGCATTAATGATTTAGGACTTTTCGAGGTCTTCCAAAGGGTATGGGAAACAGGCCAGCCCGAATGGCATTCAAACGGGTTTTATAAGGACAAGCGCATAGCGGGCTGGCGGGAAAATTATGTCTATAAGCTGCCTTCCGGGGAAATAGTAGCCGTTTATGACGACATCACCGCTAGGAAAGAGGCGGAGTTGGCCCTGGAGAAGAGCGAGGAAAGATTCCGCGCCGTGTTTGAGAAAGCGGCGGTGGGTATTTGCATGATATCGCCGGAGGGCGGCTATCTGTGGGTCAACCCTCATCTTTGCGGCATGTGGGGCTATACGCAGGAAGAACTGCGTAAAATGCATTACTCGGATATGGCCCACCCGGACGACCTCAAGGCGTCCCAAGAAATTTTCCATGGGCTCTCCGGCGGCGGAACAGACACCCATACCCGGGAAAGGCGCTATATCCGCAAGGACGGTTCGGTGATCTGGTGCAACCTCACCGTTTCGTTTATACGCGATGCGGCCGGAAGGCACAAATACAGCGTCGCCGTGGTGGAGGACATCACAGAACGTAAAAAGGCTGAAAATGCCTTAAAAGAAAGCGAGGAGCGCTACCGGGCCACCTTCGAACTGGCGCCCTTGGGCGTGGGCCATGTCAACGCCCAGGGAAGATATATCCTGGTGAACCAAAGGTTATGCGAAATTCTGGGGTATTCGCCCCGGGAGTTGACCAAGCTTAAATACACCGATGTCACCTTCCCGCCTGATGTGAAAAAAGGTGAGGAATTATGGGGAAAATTATGGAAAGGTGAAATTCAAAAGTATTCCCGGGAAAAGCGTTACCTGCGCAAAGACGGATCAGTGGTTTGGATCAATATCACCGCCTCCTTAGTGCGGGACGCGGCAGGAAGGCCCCGCTACCAAATATCCTTGATGGAAGACATCACCGAGCGCAAAAAGGCTGACGAGGCTTTAAAAGAGAGCGAGGAGCGTTTTCGGGACTTGGCCCGGTTTCTGCCCGAGACCATCTTTGAATTGGACCGGCAGGGCAAACTCACCTTTGTGAATGAGCAATCATTTGCCCGCTTCGGCTATACCCGCCGGGATTTTGAAAAGGGCTTGACCGGCCTGGATATGATAGCGCCCCAGGACCGGCCACGGGCCCAGCAGAATATGGCAAAGATACTGGCCGGCCAGGACTTGGGGCTTAATGAATACCAAGGATTGCGGAAGGAAGGGACTACCTTCCCGGCCCTTATACATTCCATGCCCATTATCAAAAACGGGGAGGCGGTGGGGCTGCGCGGATTCATCATTGACATCACCAATCGTAAAAAAGCCTTGGAGGACTTGCGGAAGAGCGAGGAGAAGTACCGCTTCATAACCGAAAAAGCCACCGATGTTATTTGGCAAACGGACCTTGAGGGCAATTTTCAGTTTTTCTCCCCCGCCTTTGAGCAATTGACCGGTTGGAGCATGGAGGAGTCGCTTTCCCTTAATCTTAAGGACGTGATGACGCCTGATTCCTACCAGCGCACCGCCCAGGTCATAAAGGAAAAGATCGCCGTAGGCGGCAATATAACCAAAACCAGCCCACGCCCCACCATTATATCCGTGCGGGCCCTGCGCAAAGACGGCTCTTATTACATTGCCGAGGTGACGGCCAGGCTCCTGCGCGACGAGGCAGGCAGGCCGGTGGGGATAACCGGCATAACCCGGGACATCACCGAACGCAAGCAAAACGAAGAGGCCCTCAAAAAGCTCACCCAGGACCTGCAAAAGCGTTTAAAAGAGCTGAACTGTCTTTTTGAGGTCTCCAACCTCCTGGGCGAAACCGATAAATCCCTTGCCGAGGCGCTCGTCGCCGTTATCAGCCTGCTTCCCCCGGCTTTTTGCCACCCGGACGAGGCCTGCGCCCGCATCACCCTGGACAACCACCAATACGAGTCCCCGGACTTCAAAGAAACCGAGTTTAAATTGTCTTCCGCCATATCTCTGGGGGGCAAAGCAATCGGTGCTCTGGAAGTTTTCTGTCCGGCAGAAAATACAGCGGCCCCCCAAGGTCCGTTCATAAAGGAAGAGATCCTCTTGCTGGAGGTCATCGCCAAAAGAATCTCAGAATGGATGGAACGCCGGCAGGCCGAGCAAGAAAGACAAAAAGTAGAAACCCAGCTCCGTCAAGCTCAAAAGATGGAGGCCCTGGGCACCTTGGCCGGCGGCATAGCCCACGATTTCAACAACATTTTGGCGGCCATCATGGGCTTCAGCGAAATCGCCCTTCAAAATGCCAAAACCGGGATTTCCAACACCAAAGAGATAGGCCAGGTACTCGCGGCCGCGAGCAGGGCCGGCCACCTGATAAGGCAGATACTCACCTTCAGCCGTAAGGTGGAGGCACAGCTTCGACCCTTGGACTTAAACCGCGTTGTCACCCAGGCGGTCAAACTGCTCAAAAGAACCATACCCAAGATGGTGAGTATAGAGCTGGTTCTGGCCAAAGACTTGAAGCTTATAACAGGCGACGCCATTCAGATGGAGCAGGTGCTGGTCAATCTGGCGACCAACGCCATAGACGCCATGCCCGACGGAGGCAGGTTTATAATCCAAACCAAAAACTTGGTCCTAGACGACAAATTCTGCACCAACCACGTCGGGGTTTCGCCAGGCCCGTATGTGCTGTGCCAGGTCACGGATACTGGGACCGGTATGGATGAGAAAACCCTACGGCATATCTTCGATCCGTTTTTTACCACTAAGGAAGTGGGCAAGGGAACGGGCCTGGGGCTTTCCACGGTGTACGGCATCGTAAAAAATCATGGCGGGACTATAATCTGCTACAGCCATCCAGGCCAGGGAACCGACTTCAAGATTTATCTACCCTTGTTGCCGTCCGGCCAAGCGGAATCATTTTCAGACGTGAAGGCAAGCTCGGAGTTTCCTAAGGGCAGCGAGACCATTTTGGTGGTGGACGACGAAGAAACCTTGCGCTCAAGCACCCAGGAGATACTTAAAAGAGGGGGGTATAAAATCCTCACCGCCGATTCGGCCGAGAGGGCCCTTAAAATAGTACAAGAAAAACCTGATGTTATCGACCTTGTCCTCTTGGACGTGGGCATGCCTGGCATGGGCGGCATCAAAGGCCTGCCCGAACTAAAAAAAATAAGTCCGCAGATCAAGGTGCTTCTAGCCAGCGGCTATGCGGTAGAGGGAGCCTTAAAACAGGTTTTGGCCGCCAGCCCCGCCGGATTCATCAGCAAGCCATACAGGCTGTCTGAACTTTTAAATAAGGTCCGCGAGATCTTGGACGCCAAGGATTGACTATAAGCGATAGACAAGGTTGGGACACGCCAAATTGCGCGATAATTACATGGTATGGTCTACAAAACCTGACCATATGCCTTTTTATCAAACCTAAATTAAATCATACCTAGCAGGCCCTGTCCAAAATTTACATCCGGACATAATCGTCTTCCACTCCACAAAACCATATCTTATTATTTTTTTAAAATTATATTTGTCACGGGCTTAATATCTCGAAGCTTGCCTCGTAAGTTATTGGCTACCGCCGATACCCAGCGGCTTGCCGCAGACTGGTTCGCTTTAAGATTTTAGTTATGAATACCAATTAGAATGGCAACAAGATTATATATATTTGCGCTGATTTGACAAATACAATCATATGTGCTATTAAAATTAAAAATGTTTCCAATGATATTGCCCAGCCGTTATGAAGCGAAGGATCCGGTCATTTTCGGTATCTCTGCCCCTAATATTATCCTGAAAATATCTTTGGAAGTATCGTTTCCCTCCCTCAATAATAGCTTTTAAAATATGAGGAGTTATCATGTGCACTATTTGCGGACATTTTACGCAAACCGATAAAATTGATTCATCCGATATTTATGATATGTTAGTTAAAATGGCTCATCGTGGTCCTGATGCGCATGGCATATATTTGGATGGACAAGTATATAGAGCATCAGAAATCATACAATTGAAAGAATACGTGCTGAATAAAAGCCACATAGCTTTGGGGCATTCCCGTCTGCAGATTGTGGGAAGCGAAAGAACAAGCCAACCTTACACTTCCTGTGATGGTAAATTGACCTTGATTCATAATGGTGAAATTTATAATTATCAAAAACTAAGAACTCTCCTATACAAGAAACACCGAATCAAAACCAACAGCGATAGTGAAATAATCGTCCATTTGCTGGAAGAGTGCTACCAGGGGGACCTTTTGGACGCCATGCGCAAGGTCATCGGCCTGTTGGACGGGATGTATGCCATCGCTGCGACCGACGGACAGTCCGTGGTGGTGGCCCGGGACCCCATCGGCAAAAAGCCCGTGTATTACATAAAAAACAACGACGTTGTCTATTTTGCCTCGGAAAAGAAAGCCTTATGGAATGGAAAAGACGAGCCGCAAAGGCTGCCTCCGGGCAATCTGCTCAGCCTGACCGATTCCCGGATTGGAGTACTGAACGGTTTCCAATATCAACTGCCGCAGATAGATATCATCGATTTCCGGGACGCGGTGGAAAAATACAAGGAGGTTTTGATAAATGCCATTGAAAAAAGGCTGGTGGGCCTGCGGGAGTCCCAATTGGGCATGATTTTTTCAGGGGGGATAGATTCGGTCCTGATCGCCCATCTCCTGCAGAGGGAAGGTCACAAGGTGGTCTGCTTTTGCGCCGGCGCCGCCAGTTCCCCCGACGCGCAGGCCGCCCGCTCCGTGGCCAAGGACCTGGGGCTGGAGGTTAGGATCGCCGCCATTGATGAAGATGAGGTCGAAAAAATTCTTCCGGAAGTGATACGCAACGTGGAAGAAAGCGGCCTGCTTCAGGTGGAGGTGGCTATCCCCATGTATCTGGCCGCTAAGGCAGCGGCCGAGCACGGGGTACGGGTCATGTTCACCGGCCAGGCGGCGGACGAATTGTTTGCCGGATACCCCTGGTACAATGACGTGGTAGCCGAATCCGGCTATCTGGAATTGCATGAAAAGCTCTGGCAGGATCTATCGTTGCTTTACAGCGACACCCTTGAGCGGGAAGACAAGCTCACCATGGCGCATTCCATTGAATGCAGGGCGCCTTACCTGGACAGGGATGTAATCCAAACCGCCATGCGCATTTCGCCCAGGCTCAAGATCCGGGGCGGCGACGACAATTTGCGAAAACTCGTCCACCGCCAGGCGGCCGTGGAATTGGGTGTTCCCCAGCATCTGGCTTTTCGGATCAAGGACCCGGCTCAGTCCGGTTCGGGCATTCACAAGATCATAGAGTCCGTTGCCGACAAACACATCAAAAAGATAGACAAGGAAATAGTGGACGAAAACATCAAAAGGGATAAGGGAAGCCTCTATCGATACGGCCATGACTCCTATGGCCAAAGCGCCGCCCGGGCTTATTTGCAACATATCGAAGCAGGTATAAAAAAACGATATATCCCACCTTTTTTGAATTCCGCGGATTCAACCCCAACCGCAGCTTAGCCTGCGGCCGGGTTCCGGTGAAACCCCTTTAGCCTTTTTGTGTGCCGCATGTCTGACAAGACAAGAAAAATAACCGTTTGTGTGGCCCAGATCAATTTTGACGCGGATGACATCCCCGGCCATCTGGAAAAAATAAAGCAAATCATAGCCGACTACTCCACCTCAGAGTTGATCGTTTTCCCCGAGTTGATCATCCAAGGGCACCCCTCCGGGCAAAAGCCGGAAGGATATCTTTACCGGCAGATAAAAGTGTTCGACACGGAAATTTTTTCGTCCCTACACAAGTTTATTCAGGAAAAAGGAGCCCGGGTCATATTGGGCGAGCTTCGCCGCCACGGTGAAAACTATTATAACCAGGCCAGTTACATAGACCGCATGGGGGTGCAAAGCTATCGCAAAACCCATGTCCACTGGACTGAACGGTTCGTTCCGGGCAACCGTTTGCGGTTATTTCATTCCCCGTTCGGCAAGATAGGAATCAACATCTGCTTCGACTCCGCCTTTTCCGAGGTGTGGAGAGTCCTGGCCCTGCAAGGCGCCGAAATAATAGTGAATATTTCAGCGGTGCCGGCTCATTTTCCGGTTGAGTTCATGCAAAGGCGCCTTAGCGGGGCGGCGGTATTCAATCAAGTTTTCGTGGTGTATGCCAACCGGCCGGGACCTTACTTTTCGGGCCACAGCGCGGTTTACGGCCCCCGGGGAGAAGAGCTGGCCGCCTTGGGCAGCCAGGAGGCTCTGCTTCATACCGAGATTGACCTTGAGGACCTGAGCCGCTGGCGCAAGGAAGAACCATTGTATGGTTTCCGGCGTCCTCTGCTTTACCGGGCCATCTCCAGCCGAGGTAAATTAAGCGGTCGCCGGATAAAAGAACCCCATTTAAGGCTCCTGACGCCAAACGGCACTTGGCCGGAGGCCGTCGCCGCATCCCCCGCGGAAAAACAAGGTCAAAGCCCGGGTGCGGGCGCCCATGGACAAAAAGATAAGCCCCTGTCCCCGGCAGGGCGGGACAAGGGCCTTGGCCATGAGGCCAGCGCCGAAAGAAACTAAGCCTTAAACCGCCTGATGCCAATTTAAGTTCAAACGTACAGTTTTGAACTTAAATTGGCATCAGGTCAGGGTTTACCCCAGCCAAGCAGGGCTTGGCTGGGGACCCCACAGACAGCCCGCCGAGTGTGTAAGCTCTCGTAAGGCCGGATATAACCAGGCTTTGGCTTGGCCGATGAGATATCAAAGCCATGAACGGCTTTGATATCAACTTAGTATGATTCCTCCAACCGCAGGCCAGCTATATTCATCGCGGGTCGAATACCCTCAGATTTGCTACGCCAAGTTATCGGTTCCCGCCGAAAAATCACCGTTTGCTAAGGGCGGTCTATTTTTCCGGCAGGGTGGCCAGCTTGTGCGGAGCCAAAAGAGTCAACTTCTTGGCGTTGGTGTCCAGAACATAAATAGGCTCGCCAACCGAGGCCATCTCCTTTTGTACTTTTCCCAGCTCTTCAGGCTTGAG
>ENA-OSEO01005019-OSEO01005019.1-sediment-metagenome-genome-assembly--contig:-NODE-5019-length-13174-cov-3.011224_pt1 | contig 13174 bp, 13 predicted proteins | sample MGYA00237883_ERZ534232 | MGnify/ENA metagenome assembly ERZ534232
AAACGGATTCATCCAGGACGTTTACCGCCAGTTCAATTGGACCCTCTACGGAGTTGTTGCGTGGGGCCGCCTTCTAACGCACCTTCACCCGGTCACGGGGTTTATAGGTCTCGCGCTCCGGTGAGACCTCCACGTTCATTTCCTTATAGGGATCGTTTACCGGGACCTTGACGTACCCCATGCGGAAGGCAGGTTTGCCGAGATCCACCTGCGCATTGTCCATAGGTCTCGCCACCCGAGGTGACATCACGACCACCGACAGGAAATAGCCGGGAAGATAATCCTTCAGGACTTGAAATTCGATGACGGGGGTGCTTGTATCCAGGGTCTTCACCCAGCTCGCAAGCACCCCGTAACGCTCCACGGTAATGAGCGCCCGGGCGCCCGGAAAGGGGTTTTTCACCAGATACCGGGCTCTCTCGCCCACCCGGTAGGTGTTTTTCTCGGCGATGATTTCAAGTCGATTGTCCGGAGTTTCTTCCCAGAGCACCCGGCCTTTGCCAGCCACCCACTGATAGATCCTGGTACTGTGGGACCGCCCCCGGGTGTCCTCCACGGTTGCTGTGATCCGGTAAGATCCGGGCTGCTTGGGGGTAAAAACGCAGGTGACCGGCTCATCGGCGGAAACAACCTCGAAGTTTCCTTCCTCAACCCACTCTACAGTGTACTGGGTGAGGTACGCATTTCCCGCACCCTTTACCCGGGCGGCTTTCGTTTCCCGCCGCTCGATCAGAACCGCAATGGGGGCATCCGCCACCGGTTTTCCGTTTTCGTCCACCACCAGCCCCTCCACACTGGCAGGTTCGTCTTCTTTCAGAACCCATGCGGTTTGACGAAGGCCCACATACCGATCCCGTCCGGCGTAGCCGGCGGTGGCAATACCGGCGATAGTTTTGCCGCGATCATCACGCACCGCACTTTCCACAATCAGCCGGCCGTATAGGATATCGCTTTCGGTGAGCGTAAACGAGGTCACCAGGGCGCCCCGATCGTCCACGCTACTTTCGGTCTGATAAACGATCTGCCTGTTCCGACCTTCGGGAACATGCGTATCAAAATAAAAACCCGTGGCTGCCGGCGCCTGAGGCTGAAGAGGCCGGCTTTCAAGGGTGACGGTGATGCGGGCCGGGGCGTCCGCGTAAGGGCCACCGGCGTGGAGACTCGCCTGGGTGGTTATTTCCGCCTCTTCTCCCGGCTGAAACCGCTGACCGTTCAGATCGGTGGTCACCCGAAAGGGTGCCGGCGTAAAGTCGCTGACCAGGACGCGCATGGGAATCCAAATGCCCTCATAAAAAGCTGTGGAAAGCTGGAACTCATACCATCCCACCGCCCCACCGGCGGGCACCGTGAACTCCCCGTCAAAGGCCCCGAATTCCGAGAGAAGAAGTTCCTTGACCTCGTACACGCTTTTTCCCATGGGATCGAGAACCTTAAGGGAGTAGCCCTCTTTGGGCGGTGGAACAAGGGTCTCGTTGTCCTGATCTCGCACGTAAATCTTGTACCGGATGGTATCCCCGGCTTTGTAAATGCCCTGGGCGGTGGTGCCCCAGGTGTGGATGTGCCCGTGACGCCGGCGCGTTTCGGAAAAAACCGAGTAAGAAGAGGCGCGAAAGGTGTCCACCTCAAAGTCATAGTTCAACGGCATCAACGCCAGATCGTTCCCCTTCTCTACCCGCACAAAGAGTGCCGGACGGCTGGTACCGTCGGACCAGAGCAAGCTCAGGTCCGGGTCGATCTCCCGGGTGCGGGGGCAGCCCCGGAGTTCCACTCCGGCTTCCCGGAAGCGCTTGAACATCCTGGGGATGAACGCCTGCGCCGCGGCTTCGTGCACCAACATGGTCTCCATGGCGTTGCAGACGCCGGGGCGCTGCACCTTGGCGTTAAAGCAGACGGTTTCCGCCAGGTCCAGGTCCGCGCCCTCGTCTACGAAGATGTGACAGATGCCCTTGTAGTGCTTGAGCACCGGGATGCGGGAGTTCTCGGCCACAAAGCGGATCAGGCCCTCGCCCCCCCGGGGGATGATGAGGTCCACCAGTTCGTCCTGCTTGAGCAGCTCCAGGGTGGCCTCCCGGGCCACGCTGGGGATGACCTGGACCGCGGCCGGGGGGACACCAGAGGCGCCCAGGGCCTCCTGCATGAGCCCGGCTAAAGCCAGATTGGAGTGGAGCGCTGCTTTACCCCCTTTGAGGATCACGGCGTTGCCGCTTTTAAAACACAAGGCCGCGGCGTCCACGGTGACGTTGGGCCGGGATTCGTAGATGAAGCCGATGACCCCCAGGGGAATGCGCTGGCGGCCCACTTTCAGGCCGTTGGGCCTGACCCACATGCCGGTGAGAGCGCCCACCGGGTCTGGCAGGGCCGCCACTTCCTCCAATCCCTTAATCATGGAAGCCATGACCTTATCAGACAAAGTCAGGCGGTCGATGAAGGCCGCGGGGTAGTTCTGCTCTTTCGCCACGGCCACGTCTTGGCGGTTTTCCGCCTGGAGACGCTCTTTTTGTGCAGCCAAAAGCTCCGCCATTCTGATAATTACCTGATCTTTCACCCCCCGGGAGAGGGTCCCTAATTTCCGGGCCGCGACTTTGGCGTCCCGGGCCATCTGCTCAATCACTTGAGGTATATCCATGGCTTGCTCCCATTACCCTGTAGGGGCGGGGTTTCCCCGCCCGGGGGTCTCCCCGCCCGTAGGATTCCCTCGCCCGCTTTTATATTTTCTCACCTCTGGCTTAGGAAAGGCAGCCAGCCAGCGGTCAAAGTCGTCTTTGCCTTTGGCCAGGGGGTTTTCCCGGTCAAGGTCCCACCTTACAGGATTACTGTCAATATATTCCCGAATGCGGTCCAACGATTTTTCATTCCGAATTACGTGCTCATAATAATTGCGCTGCCAGACTCTTTCTCCCTGTTTCCCACGAATTCCATTAATTTTTTTGGCCGATTGGAATTTAAAATACCCGACAATCTGCCCTAAGGTTGGTCGTAGGGGCGGGGTTTCCCCGCCCTCCCGTGTTTCGCTCGCCGCGATTCCTGTGGCATTTAAAGCTGGCGAATTTTCCTCGCCGGTTATCATGATTATGCCATGCACATGATTGGGCATAATCACAAAGGCATCCAATTCAATGGGTTCAAAATGATCTTTTAAATCCTGCCAGCAATCAGCCACTATCCTGCCATAGTTATTTAGTTGCATTTCTTCGTTAACCACCACCCCGAAGAGGCTTTTACGCGCCCGCACGCAAATAGTCACGAAATAAGCGCCACTTTGGGAATAGTCGTAATCCGGCAGGCGCAGGGGGACACGTTTGGGCAGTTTAGCGGTCATAATAATTTTACCTCGGCAAAATTTTGCCCTCGCCCGATGGCCATTTCGTTGATCCCATTTGCAGGGGTGGACGTTCCCGAACCTTGTAGGGGCGGGGTCTCCCCGCCCGTCGCAGCATGCCGGACGTCCGGCGGGCGGGGAAACCCCGCCCCTACAGTTTGTTGACCAGCTTAATTATTCGAACACCTGAAAATCCTCTCCGGTTTCCATAGCTTTCAATATTTCCCTGGCGTGGGCTTCGTCCTGTGGGGCCACCAGCAGGCGCACCCCCCGGATGAACTGGAGCATGGGGTAAGTCCCCCCGGCGTCGTCGGCCAGGACCAGGGTCTCAATGCCTTCGGACTCCAGCAACCCCGCGGCGATATCCGCCTCCATGCGGCTGCTGAACTTTTCAATGACTACGGCTTCGTCGAGGTTCATATTTTTGACCAGTTATTAAATGCCAAGTTTCTTAATTCCGCCGATAAACCCAAACAGCCTCATTTTCTATAGTCTGAAAGAAATTTTTCCTCTGATTCATTTGCCATTCTTCCAGGGTGTAAACCAGAATATCCACCGGCACCGGAATTTCCAAGGTGTCGAACCGGCTAGAACGCATTTCGAAAGGGGTATTCTCCCGGTCTACAACTAGGATTATATCCAAATCACTTCCCACACCCCAATCGCCCCTGGCGTAGGAGCCAAAATAGCCGATCTGGACGATGTCAGACTGGGTCTTAACCAGCGTTTCCACCCAATGCTTAAGTGCCTGCAACACCTTTTGGGGTTCAGGCCATTTGAGCACCGGCGAAGTCAATGATCTCACTGGCATAATTGCTGCTCGTTCCCAAGCTGTGCTTGGGAACGCAAATTTGTCAAAGCTGCGCTTTGCTTCTCACTCAATGGGATCGATATCCATTATATAACTTAACTCCCAGTAATTCCTGGCGCTGGAATAAAGCCAATCCTCCGGTCTATCAACAAAACCAGCCCTCACAGGATTATTGTGGATATATTCAATTTTCTGATTCAAAACATCATCAGAATAGATTATTTGGGGATGAAATCCCTCTTGCCAAACCTGGTAATTACTTTCTTTTTTATAAGCAAGTTTGTGAAATTTAAATTGGCTTAAGACCCATTGTTTTCCATCTACCTTTAAGGCCTTATTCAATTCCTTAGCAGTGTGTCCTTTAAAATCTTTGATAATATTGGATAAATTTTCTCCTGAAATAAGCAGATGGACATGATTATCCATAATTACATAAGCATATATCTTCAATCCCTTATGTTTGCGACAGAATTGCAGCGACTCAACAATGATGTCAAAATACGGTTTGCGAGTGAAAAGGGGAATCCACTCGACGATGGTTGATGTGGCAAAATAACATGACCCCGGTTCAACTATCCGGTAACGGGTGCGCATGCGTCCTTTCTCAAAGCACAGCTTTTGCAAACCTGCGTTCCCAAGCGCAGCTTGGGAACGAGCAAAATGTGCCGAAAAGCCTGCACAGGCTGGAAAGCCTGTGCCACCGGCCATTAGCTCTTTACTCAGATAGATTCTTGCGTCTTTGCGTCTTTGCGTGAGACCCCATCAAATCTCCGGAAATATCACCAAATTATCTCGATGGATAACTTCGTCGTAGTCCTTATGGCCCAGGGATTGGGCGATTTCCTGGGATTTCCGGCCTTTGATGCGGTTGATGTCTCTGGCCGAGTAGTTGGTGAGGCCCATGGCGAAGGGCTTACCCTCGGGGTCCACCAGGTGCACGGGCGCGCCCTTACGAAAACCCCCGAAGACTTCGACGATACCCGCGGGCAAGAGGCTCTTGTGGCCGCGCACCAGGGCCTCCCGGGCCCCGGGGTCCACCAGGATGGCCCCTTTGGGGGTGACGTTGTAGGCCAGCCAGTACTGGCGGCTTTTGAGTTTTTGGGCCTGGGGCACAAAGAGGGTGCCCACGTCCTGAAAGTTAAAGGCCGCCTCCAGGATGCCGGGGGTGCGGCCGTTGGCAATGAGGCTGGGGATGCCCGCAGCCGCGGCCTTTTTCACCGCCTGCATCTTGGTGACCATGCCCCCCCGGCCCAGGACTCCGGACCGGGGTCCCGGGGCTTTTTGCAGCAGGGGATCGTCAGTCTTGAGCAGGGGGATGAGTCTCGCGTCCGGGTGCTGGCGGGGGTCCCGGTCATAAAGGCCGTCGATGTCGGTCAAAATCAGGAGCAGATCGGCGTCCACCAGGTTGCAGATGAGCGCCGCCAGGTTGTCGTTGTCCCCGAACTTCAGCTCATCGGTGGCCACCGTGTCGTTTTCGTTGATGATGGGCACCACCCCCCACTCCACCAGGTTGCCCAGGGTATTCCGGGCGTTTAAGAAACGCTTCCGGGACTCCAGGTCTTCGTGGGTCAGGAGAATCTGGGCCACTTTCAGGCCGTGGGCGGCAAAGGCCTCCTCATAGGTGTACATAAGGATGCTTTGGCCCGCGGCGGCCACCGCCTGCTGCTGGGGCATGCCGCTGGGGCGCTCGGCCATCCCTAATTTACGCAGGCCCGCGGCAATGGCCCCGGAAGAGACCAGGATGAACTGGCGCTTGGCCCGCAACGCGGCAATCTCTCCCACCAGCCGCTGGATCAGGGCCTGATTGAGGCCATCGTCGGCAGTGAGGACCGCGCTGCCGATCTTCAGCACTACCAGCTTGGCCTTAGAAAGATATTTTTGGCGTGTCTGTTTCATGATAACAGAGTGGATTGTGGGGGGAGGGAGCAAGGAGCGGGGGAAGTATTTTCCCCCCCTTTCTAAAGGGGGGTCAGGGGGGATTTTAGGCGTTGTTGAAAATCCCCCTAAATCCCCCTTTAAAAAAGGGGGACTTTAAAACCACCTCCTCGGACGCCCTCCCCAAATATCTATTATCTATTTATAAACCTTAAAACTAGTATGCCTCTATCTGCAAATTTATGGTAGGAATTTTTTAATCCGTCTCCGGCTCTGGTTCCAGCCGGGCGGCCTCGGCCCACAACGCCTCCCGCAGAGCCTCGATGCCCGCGCCGCTCTTGGCCGAAACGGTGAAGGTGCGCCAGCCCCGGCCCTCATATGCCCGGACTACGGTGTCCCGGGGAAAATCAGCAGGCAGCAGATCAATCTTATTCAAAACCATCAGCCGGGGCCTAAGGGCCAGCCCGGGGTCAAAGGCATCCATCTCCGCTTCCAGTAACTTCAGGGGCGCCAGGGGCTGCTCCGGGTCCACCCCGCTCAGGTCGATGACCATGAGCAGCAGCCGGGTGCGTTTAATATGGCGCAGGAAGCGGTGCCCCAGGCCCTTGCCTAAATGGGCCCCGGGGATCAGGCCGGGAATCTCCGCCAGAATCAGGGGCTCTTGGACTACCTCCCCGGTTAAGGCCCCTAACTGGGGACTTAAAGTAGTGAAAGGAAAGTCGCCCACCCGGGCCCGGGAAGCGGTGAGGGCTTTTAGGAGCGTGGTTTTGCCGGCATTGGGCGCGCCCACCAGCCCCACGTCCGCCAGAATCTGCAACTCCAGGCGCAGCCTACGCTCCTCCCCCTTTTCCCCGGGTTGGGAAAAGCGGGGGGAACGCAACCGGGAAGAGACGAAATGGGCATTGCCCTTGCCGCCCCGGCCGCCTTTAGCCACCAGCAGGCGTTCTCCGGGCTGGAGAAGTTCGCCCAGCAGTTCTCGGGTTTCGGGATGATAAACGAGGGTGCCCAGGGGCACGGGGATGATGAGGGGCGGGCCGTTCTTGCCGTGGCGGTCCCGGCTCTGGCCCCGGCCGCCTTTGTCCGCCTGGAAGATCTTGCGCCGCTTAAAAAGGCTTAAAGTGCGGGACCCGGAGCTGGCCTCCAGGATCACCTCACCGCCGTTGCCGCCGGTGCCGCCGTCGGGCCGGCCCTGGGGCTTATGCCGCGACCTCAGGAAACTGACGCTGCCGGCTCCACCGTTGCCGCCCCGGACGGTGATCTCCACCTCATCGGGAAAGGATTTCAAGGTGAGACCCCTGCGAAAATCTCATGTGGGACAGCCGCCCTCGGCTGTCCACCCTTAAGTGAGTAGCAGGCGGGGCGCCTGCTCCGCATTTTTATTAATATATGATCAGTTGAGATTTTCGCAGAGGTCTCAAGCTGGGGGATAAACGCTGACCCGTTTGCGATCTTTGCCGAAGGCCTCAAAGGCCACCACTCCGTCGATCTTGGCGAAGAGGGTGAAATCCCGGCCCAGGCCCACGTTGTTCCCGGGGTGGAGGCGGGTGCCCACCTGGCGCACCAGGATGGTGCCGGCCAGGACCGACTGCCCGGCAAAGCGCTTGACGCCCCGGCGTTTGCCGGCGCTGTCCCGGCCGTTGCGGGAACTGCCGCCTGCTTTTTTATGTGCCATGGTTGCAACTCCTGTCAGGGGAAGAAAACTAAGGGCCTTAGCCCCAAACAGCCCCGTAAATCAGCTTATAAAAGAATTTCCTGAATCTGCAGGGCCGTGAACAGTTGCCGGTGGCCCTGTTTGCGCCGATAATTTTTGCGGCGCTTCTTTTTATAAACCAAAATCTTTTTGGCCTTGCCCTGGGCCAGAATCTGGCCCTTGACACTGGCGTTTGCCAACAAAGGCTGGCCGACTTTCAGTTCCTGGTCATCATTCACCAGGAGCACCTGGTCCAACACCACCTGGTCGCCTTGCTCGCCGGGCAGGCGCTCCACCCGGAGAACGTCTCCGGGAGAGACCCGATATTGTTTACCGCCGGTTTGGATAATGGCGTACACTTTAGCCTCCCGCTGAATTACCGATAGACAGTTAAATATATCTGCTTTCCCAATCTTGTCAAGAGCCCCTTAAAGTGAATGAAGATATTTTCCTCCCGCCCGCATCCTCCCAGGCCGGTGATTGACAGGAATCGCGAGGCGGATTAAGATGGCTAAACTTGCGAGGTGCGGGAAAAAACATGGACCCTTTGCCCCCTAAGAAAGTCCCCCAAGGTTACGTGGTCATCCACGGCCATTTCTATCAGCCTCCCCGGGAAAATCCCTGGATCGAACAGATCGAAATGGAGACCAGCGCCCATCCTTACCACGATTGGAATTCCCGGATCAACGTCGAATGCTACACCCCCAACGGTTGCGCCCGGGTCTTCGACGGCCAGAGCCGTATCCTGGACATCATCAATAATTACGCCTTAATCAGCTTTAACTTCGGCCCCACTTTAATTAGCTGGCTGGAAGCCAAGGCCCCCCTGACTTATCAGCGGATTCTGGAGGCGGACCGCCGTAGCCTGGACCGCCTGGGGTCGGGCAACGCCCTGGCCCAGGCTTATAATCACGCCATTTTGCCCCTGTCCAGCCCCCGGGACCGGGAAACCCAGATTATCTGGGGCCTTAAGGATTTCCGCCACCGCTTTCAAAGAAAGGCGGAGGCCATGTGGCTGCCGGAAACCGCGGTCGATCTCCCCACCCTGGCGGCGTTGGTGGAGCACGGCCTGAAGTTCGTCATCCTTTCCCCCTACCAGGCCGGGCGGGTGCGGCCCCTGGCCGGAGGCCCCTGGGAGCGGGTGGAGGGCCACACCCTGGACACCACCCGGGCCTACCGCTGTTATTTGCCGGACGCCGGGGAAAAATCCGTCAAAAGAAGGTATATCGACGTCTTTTTCTATAACGGCACGGTGGCCGCGGACCTCAGTTTCGGAGACCTGCTCCAGGACAGCAACCACTTGGCCGCGCGTCTGGTGGAGGGCTTTTCCCCTTCCCGGAACCTGCCCCAACTGTTAAATGTGGCCACCGATGGGGAAAACTACGGCCACCATAAAAAATTCGGGGAACTGGCCCTGGCTCATGCCCTGACCCAGGCCCTGCCCGTGGACGAGTTCGCGGCCACGGTGCTGGAGGTGGGGCCCGAGGACGCCGGGGCGCTCATCGAGCTGTGTAACGACGAGCAGCTCGCCTACTTGCTGGACCTCACCGGCTGGTGGCACGAGAGCTTTGACCCGGCCCGCTACCAGGTGTGGCTGCCCCTGATCATGGACGCCGGGGCCGACCGCCTCAAGCGCTGGCTGGCGGCCACCGACCTGGAGGTGCTGGCCCTGCTGCTGCGCTCCTGGATTCGGGTGAGCAAGTTCCTGCCCTCCCAGGAGCAGCAGGAGCCGCCCGACGATCTGCCCGAGTTCACCCTGGACGGGCTGTACTTCATCGAGTTCATCAACCCCAAAACCAAGGGCTTCGTGGCCCAGATCCTGGTGCTGATGAAGAGCGAACAGCCCCAACTCTACGCCAGCGCCTTGGAGGCGGTGCTCTGGGAGGGGCTCACCGAGCTGGACGAGTACGCCACCCGATGGCGCAACGGCCGCATGGCTGACCATGGCTTCCCCTCCCGGCTGGAGGCCCTGGAGCTGTGGGCCGAGCCCGCCCCGGGCGAGGCGGACTGGGCCAAGCTGCCCTCCAAGGCGGCGGGAGCGGCCGGGCCGTCCGGCCCCCGCGCCGACCGCCTGGCCGGGCTGCTGCCGGCCAGCGAGTTTTTGCCCGTGGCCGCCGGGGAGCTGAGCGGAGAGGCGGCGGACATGTTCCGTAGCGAGGTGGCCTATATCGCCTCCTGCGGGGTGGCCGCCTTGGAGGCCGACCCGGCCTCGCCCGAGGAGGTGGCCCGCGCGGCCAAGGAGAGCCTGGGCCTGGTCAACCTGGGCCTAGGGGTGCTCAGCCAGGGCGAAGAGGCCAAGGCCCGCGACATCGTGGCCCGCCTGGGCCTGGCCGCCCTGGCCCGCCAGGGCGCGGCCGCCGTCCGTGGCCTGAACCAGCGGGCCTGGAAGCTGATCTCCGAGGGCTGGCTGAGCAAGGTCCCCACTGGCCTGCACCTGCTGGAGCCGCCCCTGGACCGCTGGCTGGCCGGCCTGCTCTATCCCCGCCCCCGCTGCTATGACCCCGCCCTGGGCCAGGACCGTGAGTACCGCGCCTTCCTGGGCCTGGCCGACCTGGAGGCCGGGGGAGACGCCCTGGACCAGGCCGAGTTCTGGGGGGTGCTCTTGTTGGAACTAATGGGCCTGGACCCGGATGAGATCAAGCAGCTCTGCGAGGCCCCGGGTTATCCCGAGGACCCCACGGAGATCAAGCTCAGCCAGCTGCTGGGCACCTGGCTGGCCCGGCGGGAGATGGGCCTGGCGGGCCTGGCCCCCATCCCGGCCGAGCGCCTGAACGAGGCGGTGGGGGCCCTGCAAAAGGGCCTGGCCCACGGCCTGGAGGCCGAGCTGGCCGACTCGCTGAAGGCCCTGCCGAACCCAACCTCGGCCGCACTGGCCGGCCGGGTCTTGCGCGGCCTGCTGGGCCGCCTGCGCCAGGAGCTTGGCGGCCTGGACCCCACGGATGAGATCGACCCCCGCTTTGTGGCCGGCCTGGTGGTGGCCCGGTGAGGGACGAAGCCACCCAGATCAGCCAAGTGCGCCGCATCTTCAACCGGGTGGTCCCGGTCTACGACCTACTCAACCACGTCTTGAGCGCGGGCCAGGACCTGCACTGGCGGCGCTTCACCGCCCGGGCCATGCGCCTGCAGCCCGGGGACAAGGTGCTGGACGTGGCCACGGGCACCGGCGATTTGGCCCTGGCCGTGGCCGCCCTGCCCGTCCGGCCCCTGGTGGTGGGCCTGGACCTGGTGCCGGCCATGCTGGGCCCGGCGGCGCGCAAGATCGCCAAGAAGGGCGCCCGGGTGCGCCTGCTGGCCGGCGACGGCACGGCCCTGCCCTTCGCCGACCAAACCTTCGCCGCGGTCAGCATCGCCTTTGGCATCCGCAACATCCCCCGCCGGGGCGCGACCCTGGCCGAGATGCGCCGGGTGCTGAGGCCCGGGGGGCGGGTCTACGTGTTGGAGTTCACCACGCCCCAGGGGCCCTGGGTGCGGCGCATCTACACCCGCTATCTCATGCACCTGCTGCCCAAGGTGGGGGGGCTGGTTTCGGGCGACGAGGAGAGCTACCGCTATCTGGCCGAAACCATCCGGGAGTTCCCCGCGCCTGACGCCTTTAGGCGGGAAATGGGCCAGGCCGGGCTGGTGGGGGCGCGCAGCCACGCCCTGACCAGGGGGGTGGCCTGGCTGCACGTGGCCGAAAGGCCAATGGATTAGAGGGGCCGGGGGACCACCGAGACCTTTTTGTCCAACACCTTGCCGTAGAGGCGGATCGACTTTTCCAGATAACGGGAAAAGGACATGCCGTGCTCGGCGGCCTTGGCCCTTGCCTTATCCAGGGTGGCCGCGTCCACCACCAGGTTGGCGGCCACCCTGAGGGGCTCGGGTCTCTTGCGGGCGGTTTCACTGGGCATGGTTCCCTTGCCTTTTCTCGCCCGCATTTTAGATGTACAGCTTGTACCTAGGCCCGGCATAGCCAGACGCCGGCAGACAAGGCATCTGGCAAGCGAGGGCCGTAGGTGTAGCCAAAGCTACATCGAGGCCCGAGCGCGGCCAGCAACACCGTATGCCGGTGGCTGGCGCAGCCGGACACCCAACCCCCGTGAAATATGCGGGCTGGGGTGCTACAGTGGCTTCCGGCATCTGAGAAGGAGTATAGCATGGAGCTGATTTTTCTGGGCACCAGCGGGGCCTGGGGCCTGCCCGAGCACCAATGCCCCTGCGTCACCTGCCGCCATTTGCGGGCCATAGGGGAGTACCGCACCCGCACCAGCCTGTGGCTGGAGGGCCCGGCCCGGGTGCTCATCGATCCCGGCCCGGACTTGCGCGCCCAGCTCGTGCGCGAGGACCTGCCCCGGCCCGACGCGGTGCTCATCACTCACGAGCACGGCGACCACTATCTGGGCCTGGACGAGCTGCTCTGCTACCGCCGCAACCTTCCGCCCCATGACTGGCAACCCATCCCGGTCTGGGCCACCGAGCAGGCCTGGGAGCAGATCGAGATTCGCTTCGGCTACCTGTTGGGCAGTCTGCTGGAAAAGCGGGTGGCCCTGCCGGGCCAGGAACTAGCGGGCGCGCCCTTTGGCCCGGACCTGGCCTGCGTGCCGGTCAAGACCGACCACGGGCCCATTCCCAAGGGCGCGGTGGGCTACACCTTCTCCCTGGCCACGGCGCAGGGCCCCTATGGCCTGGGCTACACCAGTGACATGACCCGGCCCATGGAGCTGGACGCCTTCGCGGGCCTGGACCTGCTGGTCTGTCAGAGCCATTTCGTGCACGAGCCGGCCACCAACCGGGCCAATCATTTGAGCCTGCAAAACGCCCTGCCCCAGCTGGCCCGCTGGCAGCCGGGCCGGGTGTATCTGGTGCACCTGTCCTGCCAGGACTTCATCCCGGGCGACGAGGCGGCCAACGCCATGCTCAAGAAATACGCGCCCGCCGAGCCCCTATGCGGCCCGGACGGAGCGCCCTACCCCATTCCCCATGACCACACCACCTGGCAGGCCCTGGTGGAGCGGGCCTTCGCGGACCACGGCCTGGCCATGCCGGTGACCGTGGCTCACGACGGCCTGCGGGTGCCCTTGGTCGCGACGAAGTAAGCGCCATGCGCCCTGCCCGCCTAGTTATAGCCTTGTTGTTGGCGCTGGGCCTGGCCTGCGCCGCCCAAGCCGGGGCTCCCCAGGCCGAGTTGGTCTACATCAACGACGGGGACACCCTAACCGTGCGGCTGGGGGGCAAGGAGGAGCTGGTGCGGCTCATCGGGGTGGACGCGCCCGAGACCGGCCACAGCAAGGCCCTGGAGCGGCGGGCCAAGCGCCACAAGCGTACGCCGGAGCAGGAGGCCGCTACCGGCCAGGCCGCCCGTGACGCCCTGCGCAAGCTGGTCAAGGTGGGGGACCTGGTCCGGCTGGTGGACGGCCGTCCCCAGAGCAAGCCAAAGGACCGCTACGGCCGAATGCTGGCTTTTGTCTACCTGTCCAACGGCCGCATGCTCAACCGAGAG
>ENA-OSEO01005020-OSEO01005020.1-sediment-metagenome-genome-assembly--contig:-NODE-5020-length-13170-cov-3.220652_pt1 | contig 13170 bp, 12 predicted proteins | sample MGYA00237883_ERZ534232 | MGnify/ENA metagenome assembly ERZ534232
ATCGAGCTGCGCAATAGCAACTTTCATGGATAGAGCATATCCCCTCTTCCCATTAGTATAGTTGACTTCAACGTCATGATAGCATACACTACCAGTAGAGTCAACGCGCATTGCGAATCCATGGGAACCTCAAGCCATATCACAATGTCTCTTATCATTGATGGACACAACCTAATTCCCAAAGTCCGCGGTTTGCGGCTTAGCATGCTGAACGACGAAGAGGCTCTGATCAAGCTGTTGCAAGATTTCTGCCGGACACACAGAAAAAAGGTGGATGTATATTTTGATCGGGCGGCTATGGGACATGCCGGCAAAAAACAGTACGGCCAGGTAACCGCTCACTTTGTCCGTGAAGGAAGTACAGCGGATGAGGCTATCATTATCAGACTGCGCAAATATAAGAGAGGAGTACGGAACCTTATTGTAGTCTCATCTGATCGTCAGATTATCTCTGAGACAAAATCCTTGGGAGCGGTATCGCTGCGCTCGGAAGATTTCGCGAAAATGATGGCTGAAGATCCTGAAGCGGGGCAAGAAGACGCAGCCGGACCTGCGCTCTCTTCGGCGGAAATTGATGAATGGCTGGATATTTTTGGCAACAAAAGTTGAAATCAATAGTGAATTTTTTAATTTATTTCTCTAAAAACTCTTATACAAGTTTAATGAAAATAGGACAAATATGGTGTATATTATCTACAAGACACCGATTTTACTGGTACATTTTTACAGGTGTCATCCATCAGAGTTTTTCGTCCAACTCGTCCCCCCCGAGCTGGCAGGAATAAAAGAAATCTGGTGGCATTGCTTCCCTGAAGACCGTCAGGCTTTCTCCTTTGCCTGACGGTCGCTTTTAAAGATATGTTGTTGTACCGGCGTATTTAAGTAGATTTATTATCTGCTATACTAAAAATTAATCTTATTGACAACTTACAGGTGGGGGTGGAGGGACACTAATAATGATTAAGAGACCAAAAATTGGATTAGTGAAAATAAACGCTGAACCAGGCGAAAAACGAGATTTCTTACCCGCGTTTGTTGAAATGCTTGTGAATGTGGGTTATCAGGTATTCCTTGAGCAGGGGTATGGAGAAGGGATGGGCTTCAATGAGAGGGACTATCTCGCGCTGGCTCCGGACGTCCGGTTTGTGCCACGGGAAGTGGCGTTTCAACAGGATTATGTGCTTGTTTTGAGATATCCGGGTGATGAAGTTGTCCGGAGGATGCGCCCGGGGGTTTGCCTGATTTCGATGCTGCACTATCCAACGCGCCCAAACAGGGTGGCTTTGATGCGAGAACACCAGGTTGAAGGTGTGTCACTGGATTCCCTGAAAGATGATACTGGACGAAGGCTTGTGGAGAACCTGCAATCTGTAGCATGGAATGGACTGGAAGTCGCCATGGAAGTCCTTAAAAAGACATACCCATCTCCTGGATTTGAAAGCCCTTTAAGAACGCCTCTGTCGGTGCTGGTCATGGGTTCCGGAGGCGTGGGCGCTCACGCGGTGCAGGCAGCGATCCGGTATGGCAACCCGGAATATCACCAGACTATGGCTTCTAGCGGTGTAAAAGGGGTCAAGGTGACTGTGGTAGATTTTGACCTGACCCCCAATGAAACGCTGATGAAAGAGCTTTTACGCACGACTGATTTGCTGATTGACGCGACTCAGCGACCGGATGCCAGCTCGGTAATCATCCCAAATGATTGGGTGGGGGTGATGCCGGAACACGCGGTGCTGCTGGATTTATCGGTGGACCCTTATGATTTCAATGTGTCTCCCCCCATACAAAAAGGGATTGAAGGCATCCCCCAGGACAACCTTGACCAATATGTTTTCTCTCCGGATGACCCGGCTTATGATCGTATTCCACCGGATGTTGACAATAAAAATCGCAGGTATGCGATTTCGTGCTACTCCTGGCCGGGGATTCATCCAAAAGAGTGTATGGATGTTTACGGCAAGCAGCTTCGCCCGATCATGCGGACGATCTTTGAGAGTGGCGGCGTACACAATGTGCAGCTACCAGGGAAGTACTTTCAGCGCGCCATCCACAGGGCGATGCTTTCTACCTGGGTAGAAAGCCAGAAAAGTCTTATGTGATCGAACAGCCAATAGAAAAAGCAAATATTCTTAGGGCAACAGTTGGGGCATGAGATAATCTTGAAACTGGTAAGAGAGAAATACCGTAAGCAGTTGTACGATAACCAGTGAATATATTATCCAGCGTTGACGTTTTATGAATGGTATAAGATACTGTATCGCCAACAATGCCATTACAGGTGCCCAAAACATCCAAAGGCGCCCGGCCTCACCCAGCACCGCACGAATGGCATTTAAGGCGACATAAGTTAAAAAGAAGCTGGCATTGATTGCGGTTATTCTTTCTGGTTTACGCTTTACTACGTGGATAACACTTTGTACACCCATAACGATAAAAAAAATAAAAACCGGAAAACCGATAGCAACAGCCAGCTCAATATTGTTCAGAATAACTGCGTCCCAGGTTTGGCGGATTTTTTCCAATGTAGAAGGCTCGTTGGTCAATGATATTCCCAGTCTGGTATAAAAATCTCCTTCTATCCGCGTTGCCATCATACGTTGGTATCGAGAGAAGATATCGTAATTCAATGTGATTTTCAGCAGGAACATTGAGCACAATCCTCCCAAGCCCATTGAAAGCAAACCTGTCTTAAATTTATTCCAGAAAGTGGAGAAATTTCCGTCCTGCCACTGGTTGCATGCAAAATATATTATGGGTATAGCTAATAAAGGAAGCATGGAGAAACTTAAAAATATGGTGCCATATAAAACAGCGCCCATCAGAAAACCGCCCATAAAAGAATTCTTTTGCATGGCAAACAATGTTCCTGAAGCTGTTATTAAAAACAAAGAGGGGTAAAGAGATTGATCCAGGAACAATGACAGCATAACAACATTAGGGGATAGTGTAAACAAAATTGCGCTGTAACTGGAGATCTCTTTATATTCAGGGCCGCCTACCAGCCATTTTGAGAAGCCAAATATTGCCCAGACTCCGGCAGTGGCCAGCACAGGAAACAGCAGCGTCGTCAGGACCATACTGCGTTTGCAAGCTGCAGATGCCATTTGAGGCAAGAATTCTGAAAGCACAATTTTTTGAGATAATTGATCCAGCAGGGATGACAAACCAGGAGAATTAGCCACTTGATTTAGTTTGAATGACATCCATAGTACGCCTGGTGGTTTGGTTTGTAGAAACATGGAAGGGAATAGGTCTTCATAATTAAATATAGCTTCGCGGGGAGTTAATGTAGCGTTGCAGGCTTCTTCAATATAGATTCGATGATATGAGAGAAAGAAACGATCTGTGAGTGAGGAAATTCCCCGTCCTTCCATGACGCCAATGGTATATTGCAATCCGATAAAAGCCAGACAGATAAGTGACAGGTTCAGCAGGTGCGCACGTGGAAAACGTTGTATACAATATAAGATCAGAATAAAAATCAATAAAAAAATGCTGAATAGCAGGGCGTGATGCAATGGTTGAGGTTTCACGATGATTGGCCAATACCAGCCAGGAATTTGTTCAAATATACGGAGCTCAAAAACGAAAATCAACCATTGAATGAATGTAGCAAAGAGGGAAAAAATCCCTGCTCCCCAAAAGACCACAATGTGTTTATCCTTAAACAAGGGTTGTTTCAGGATAAACAATACATAAATTACCCAACATGCCATATAAAAAGCAACGAGCAATAATACAGCCCATAACCGGTCTATATAGGCGCACAAGGTTGGAAACAGATGCCCAAGTTCAGTTGCGGAAGAGGTGCTTTTTGGCGTGATTACCAGTCGGTAATAGAATAATAGTCCACCAAGGAATAATGCAGTCCAAAAACATATCACACCTGTAAAAATTGAATTCTGCGAAGAGAGTTTTCTGAACCATTCTGTTAGTTGCTGATATTTTTCAGGCGTAATCAGGATCATCAAAATTGCGATGATACAGATGAGCAAGCAAATCGATGGAAGCAGGGTGATTAGCAGACGTTGAGCGGAAAGCCCGAATAATAAGTCTTTGTTTTCACCAGAAGGAAGAGAAAAAATTTCAAGGATGCATAAAAAAGCCGCAATTGATAATGTTGTCCAGATCAACAGCTCACGTATTTTGTTCATTATGTTTACCTTGCTATGGTTTAATATTTAACTCAACAACGGTATATTAAATTTTGATCGATGGTGTGTGTTGGACTTGATTCCCAAAATTGTGGTGGATTTAATATCCACCACAATTTTGGAATTAATATATTTATGTAAACCGGTGTAACAATCAATCTTGCTTTTCCATGCTATGGGCGCACATTACGGACAATTGATGTTTGTTAACAATTGGTAATCAGTCGATTAAGCCAAGTTTTCGGCCGACTTTAGCGAAGGCTTCCAGGCCCTGATCCAGATCAACTTTTTCGTGAGCGGCAGAGATCATAACCCGAATTCGAGCTTTGCCTTCGGGGACAGTCGGGAATCCGAGCGCCATGGCAAATATGCCCTCTTCATATAGCGCCTTGCTGAAATTGCGGGCGAGTTTGGCTTCGCCAAGCATAACGGGAGTGATAGGGGTGGTGCTCATCCCGGTATCGAAACCAAGCTTCTTCATTTCTGTTTTGAAATACTCCGCATTGCTCCACAGCTTGTCAACCAGTTCAGTGGATTCTTCCAGCAAGTTCACTGCCGCGATACAGGCTGCAACATCCGCGGCTGGAACCGCGGAAGAAAACAAGAAAGGCCGGCCGCGCTGGTGAAGCCATTCGACAATTTCAGCATTCCCTGCGACACAACCACCGACCACACCGAACGCTTTTGACATGGTTCCAATCTCAATATCTACCTTGCCGTGCAGATTGAAGTGGTCTACAATTCCACGTCCGCCGCGACCCAGCACGCCCTCGCCATGGGCGTCATCGACCATCAACATGACATTGTATTTTTGCGTGATCTCATAGATCCTGTCCAGCGGAGCGATATCGCCATCCATGCTAAAAACACCATCGGTAATAACCAGACCGCGGCGATAATTATCCAGGTATTCTATTAACTTCAAATCTAAATCCTCCGCGCTGGCATGTTGAAAACGGATGATTTTCGCACCTGATAAACGGGCGCCATCAATGATGCTGGCGTGATTCAGTTCATCGGAAAAAATGACATCCTCTTTTCCCACCAGCGCCGGGATTGTGGCCAGGTTGGCACAAAAACCGGATTGAAAAGTGATGGCGGATTCTACTCCCTTGAATCTTGCCAAACGCTGTTCCAACTCTTTGTGCAGGTCTATGGTCCCTGCAATGCTTCGCACTGCAGCAGGACCAACGCCATACTGCTCCGCCGCGTTTTTAGCGGCTTCAATCAATCGCGGATGATTGGCGAGTCCCAGGTAGTTGTTAGAGCAGAAATTCAAAGCGCGTTTTCCATCGACAACCAGCCAGGCGCCCTGCGCAGAGCTCATGGTACGGATGTGGTTATAGAGACCCGATTGCTTTAACTGATCAATCTCGGTACGGATCCAATCCAATTTAGAAGACATTTTCACCTCGATCGTGGGATATTGATAGATTGCAGGTATTGAAAATACCTTTTATTTAAATCATTATACTTCAATCAGGTTTGCGGTTTAAACTGACCTGGGCCAAATAACCCAGCTCAGTGAGAGCGGCCCTTATTTTCTCTTCAGCTCCCCGATTTACCACAGCGATGGTAGGGGTTAAGGTGCGAGACAAATATCGGGCGGCAGGGGTCTTTTTCAGCGCGGTAAGGATTTCGGGGGAGGAGACCTCCAGAATGATCAAGTCGCTGAGCTGAGCCTGGGGTCCAAATTTACTCCAATGTTCAATAGCTTTGAGCACGCCGGGTGGAATAGGGCCGCTGGTATGCTTTTCGAGCGATCGCAACAGGTGAGAAGGTTTCAGGCCTCTTTCCGCGGCTTTTCCCAATGATTCGGGAGTGAGAACATAATTGTATTCTCCCATAGGCGCAGGCTGCCACTCGCAGAAGCGCGCGATGATATAGCGAGCGGAACGCGGTGTATGGTGGGTCAGGGAAAAACTGGCATCAGATTTGATTCGGATTGGATCGTTTTCACGCTTCAACCCCTGCGGCGCATTGCCATCTAATAATGCGCCAGCCCAAGGAGTCAACCGGAAAGCAGCAGGCGGGCCATTGGGGTGGCTGGCTGCCAGGTCTAAAACACCTAGCCAGTGGAGTGGTCCGGTGACGATGAAATAAAGCAATTCGCCATCTATTTGATCCCAGGAAGAAAAACCGCGCAGGAAAGCCCCGGATTGCCTTGAACGAATGAACCATGAATCATAATCCCCGGCTGGTCTTTGAAAATCCGGTTTTTCCTTTTTGATTTCCTGTATCAGTGCTGAGATGCTCCACCAGGTAGTGAGTGGTATTTCCTTAACAAGATTCAGGATGAACTGTCTGGCCAGAAGGGGATTATTTTGCCATACCCCTTCAATTTCTAAATTTGGGAGAAGGGACAGCTCATTAAATTGAACACAGTTCATCCATTCTGAAGTTAAAAAACTTAAAGCTTGATCCCTGGGGCTTTCTAAAAAAGTCTTTGTGATTCTGGATATAGGCCTGCTCTGATCGTCCAGGACGTGAATGGAACGCAGCAAGGTCATCAAGGTTTGGGGAGGAATATCTGGTTGGATGAATTTCAGGCCGGATATGGGTACAGCTTCTAAGCGCAGCGCAGCGAGGAGGGTACAGGCATGGTCAAGGACGTGGTCTGAGGCCGGTGAAATATGCGTGTATTCATCGGTATCGGCGGGGTTTCCTAAAGGAGGGGAGGGTTCAGGGGGTTCCACACGCAGGATTTCTTTAATTTCATCCGGAATATAGGCATATTCTTGAGGTTCGGGAGGCAGGTTTAAAAAAGCTTTACCGATCAGGCCCCGGTACCACAACACCTCAGCGGGTGAGATAGGGCTGAGATCCGGCCTTTCCCGATCCCGCCGGCCAGCACCCATCACTCTTACGTGACCATATTGCCGGATAAAAACAGACCAGGAAATCTTCCCACCTTTTTGCAGTAAATCATCTAATGCTGAATGTGCGTTTTTTGGCAGAGTTTCGATTATTTCTAAGACCAAATCTTTCCGGCAGATTTCCTGAATCAGAATTGGCAACGCGTCCTGCGCGCTGGGGGCTTTGAGTTCTATCCCCCAGGCATCTCCAATAATTTTCAAGAAACCCAGATCATGGTTCTGTAATGTGCTTAACAAGCCTGGCATTTTGATTAACAGTATTTTGACGGATTCATTTGATTTTGTGTAAAGGTGATTTTGAATTGCAATATCCTGTATACTTTACCTGTATGATTATACCGGAATCTGTTATTCAAATTTTCTATTTGTGTGATTATTCTTCCCCGATACCCTTCAGGGCGTTTGAAGAGATGAGTAGAAGGAAACGAGCTAATAGTTTTGAAAGGTTGCTGGTTTCCGACATAGTTTTAATTGACTCATGTTAACCTTGAATGTATAATCTTTCAGAAGCTTTGTATCTAATTTCATCAGAGGCCAAATATGGCGCTTAAAGGCAATCTGCGCGACTTTACAATCACACAGTTACTTAATTTGGTAAACCTGGCTCAAAAGACAGGAACATTGGTTATAGAAAGCCCACAAGAGGCGGCGCGCATTACCTTTCGGGGGGGGAAGCTGGTTTATGCTCAAATTGGGCAGGAAGATACCAGTCTGGCCACAATATTGAGGCTGAATAAAAAAATCAGCCGTGCCCAGCATAAAATCCTGAAAGAGCGAGCCGTCAATATGAGCGATAAAGAGCTGGGTATTTTATTGATCAACGCTGGTTATGTTTCTCAGGAAGATATCCTCAGCAGTTTGCAGAGCCATTTTATGCAAATTGTTCAAAAGCTTTTTACTTGGGTAGAAGGCTTTTTTCAATTTGATCAAGACGCTCAACCTCCTGAGGATAAGATAACCGTCCGGCTTGATCTTGAAAACCTGATCATTGAGGGATCTCGCCAGCTTCGCGAATGGGAACATTTGCAGGATGAAATTCCCAGCCTGGACATGGCATTGAAATTCTCGGACCGTCCTGGCACAAATATTCGAAAAGTGAATTTAAGTGTGGTTGAATGGAGTGTGGTTTCTTATGTAAACCCGAAAAACACCATGCGACAGATTGCTCACGCCACCAACATGAGTGAATTGGAAATCAGGAAAGTTGTTTATGGCCTGCTTCAGGCGGGATTGGTTGAAATTGTGCGACCAGGCGGCGCTTCCATTGCTATGCCCAAAAAGATGTTCCCAACATCCAATCGGGAAGAGCAGAAAACTCTGGTCAGTCGACTCGTTGATCGAATCCGATCATTGTAATCATATTATCCAGGACATTGCTACATGCAAACTCTTAAAATTGTGGTCACCGGTCCATTCAACGCTGGAAAAACTGAATTCATCCGCTCTGTAAGTGAAATTGATGTGGTTTCAACGGAGCGGAAAATTACTGCCGAAGCAGAAAAGGTAAAAAAGACAACAACCGTTGCGATGGATTTCGGCAGGATAACCGTTGATGATGATCTGGTCTTGTATTTGTTTGGAACACCCGGACAGAAAAGGTTTGATTTCATGTGGGAAATCCTTTCGGAAGGAATGCTGGGCTTTATCGTTCTTGTAGACAGCAATCGTCCGGAAACTTTCCGGGAAGCGCGCAGTATTTTGCAAACCTTTAAAGCCTATGCCGCCACTCCTTATGTGGTCGCAGCCAATAAGCAGGATTCACCGGACGCCTGGGATCTGGATGACATGCGTGTTGCGCTGCGTTTAGATCCCGAAGTCAAATTCCTGCCCTGCGTAGCGGTTGACAAGGAAAAGGTGAAAACAATTCTGCTGGAGCTTTTATACACTATTTTGGAAAAAATGGAGGCGGGCAAATAGCAGGCAAGCCCGTGATACTCAACAAACGTGTCGTCCATCACTACGAATCAAGGGATTGTGCATTATGAAGTTTACGGGCGAGGCCGCCCGGTAATTTTACTGCATGGCTGGCTGGGTTCGTGGGGACTGTGGCGTGAAACCATGACCTTTTTGGGACAAAGTTGTCGAACGTACGCCCTGGATTTCTGGGGATTTGGCGAATCGGGGAAAAAGCGTACAACCTACGATGTTCAGGATTTTGTGAGTCTGGTCGATCAGTTCATGGAACAGATGGGAATTGTTTCCGCGCCTCTCGTTGGACACAGTATGGGAGGTACAGTCAGCCTGTCAGTAGCGATCCAATTTCCAGAGCGGGTTCAAAAAGTGGTCATAATCGGCTCTCCAATAGTTGGTTCATCTCTGGCGCTTCCGTTGAAACTTGCTGGTTACCGGTTTGTTGCCTGGCCGCTTTTTCACATGATGGGAGTGTTTCGGTATGGGATGCGCATCGCGTCGCCATTTATTTGCAGTGACCCGAATTTCCCTGATTTAATGGACCGTGACCTCTCGCGAACAACGCTTGAATCTTTTTTATTGAGTAGTTCATCTTTGCGAAAAACAGATTTGCGTACGGCATTGAATCAATTGGATATACCGGTGATGGGTATGTTTGGTGACGCGGATAATATTGTCAGTCCCAAACAGGGAAAGGTTCTTAAGGATTGTTTTCCGGATTCCAGAATAGAACGTTTTCCTGAAGCGGGTCACTTCATCATGCTGGATAATCCGCCGGTATTTATAGACAAACTCAAAAACTTTTTAGACGATTCCAAAGAAAAATAACTATGATTGAGAGAACGCAGATGCGCAGCTCTGGCCAGCTTGGCCAGATTTTGCTGAATGGATTGGAAGAAATAATAGGAAAGGCCGGGGTCAACGCGGTTTTAGACCAGGCTCGTTTGTTCAGATTAATGAAACCATCCCAAAAAGAGGTGTCGCATCTTGAACTGGCAGATTTTGCGGAGATACAGGCCGCGTTGGAGGCTTTGTATGGTGAGCGGGGCGGGCAGGGAACCGCGTTTCAGGCGGGGAGAGTTTCGTTTCACAGTATTTTAAGGGATTGGGGTGATGAAATGGGGTTGTATGACCCTGAATTTCGACTTCATTCCACTGTTTGTAAGATTGAGGATGGTTTGCGGGCTTTAGCGGAGAAGTTCTCAGAGCTTGTTTTCGGACAGGTTTATGTTTCTGAAGATGAAACAGCGTGGATATGGCAGGTTGAATGTGAATCTGCTTCCACAAAGGCTCAATTGATGAGGTCCTGCGATCCATTCATTTCAGGCGTGCTTCAGGAATTTACCCAGTGGGTGGCCGGTGGAAAGCATTATTTGCTGCATTCGGTTGTGCGAGATGATCCTGGAGAAGAAAGCGGCTGCATAAGAATTGAGAAACAAGCAATCGATTAAGGAGAAGATGCTTAAGATTATTCTGCAGTCTAAAGATACAGTTGATCCATTCAACGAGCCTGCTCGTGATCTGCGCATTTTTAACAAACCGCTGTGGTTGAACCAACGTGATTTATTGGCTCCTTATATCACCCGAGAAATTGAACTGCTTGACGGAACGCGATTACCCCAAACCAAAGAGCCTTGCATCATGTATCGCGATAACCTGTTTTTCAATGAGCAGTATATCAATGCGTTTATGGAAGAGGCGAAGAAGCGCAAACAACCATCCCGAGCGGCTTTTTCAGTCCAGGATCCTGCTTTTCGCGAACATTGTTTACCGCTTTCAAAGTCATATACCCCTGCGGGCGATCTTTATCTGGCAGATCTATGGTACTTTCCAGAGGGACCGGACCTGGATGCCCGGCCTCTGGTGTTAGACCTGCAGGCGCGGGAAATTGGGTATTATCATGTTCCTACTTATATGGCTACTGAGCAGGGCGACCTGGTGTACCAGGTGCCTTTGAGAAGTCTTATCGCGATTGATTCCTGGGTGCACATCTTTATCGCGGATACAGTGTTTGGACTTTTCGGACGAGGAGCCAGGTTTGAGGACCAGCTGAATGTCGATCCATTTTTTAAGCTTGGCATACTGGCAAAAGCGCTCTATGAAGGCAAACAGGTGCTGGAGTCTTCCGGGGTGGTTAAGATCGGGAAAAATTGTGTGATTGATCCTTCAGCCGTTATCCATGGCCCTACTTCGATTGGTGACAATGTCACCATTAATGCCGGCGCAGTAATTGAAAATTGTGTGATCGGGGATAATGTGAATATCTCACAGGGCTGCAACCTGATGCTCTCGGTAATTGGGGATGGCACATTTTTGCCTTTTAGAGCTTCTTTATTTATGACCACGATCATGGATAACAGTATGGTGGCTCAAAACACATGTTTGCAAATGTGTGTGATCGGGAGAAATGCTTTTATTGGCGCGGGGAACACTTTTACTGATTTCAATTTGCTTTCCGCAACCATAAAAGCCCGTGATGGTGATGGCAAGTTGAAACCTTCTAACCGTCCGGTGTTGGGTGGCTGCGTGGGACATAACTGCCGGATCGGCTCTGGAATGATCATTTACCCAGCGAGAATGATTGAATCGGATGTCGTTCTGGTTGTTTCTGAGAACCGCAGGATCATTGATCGTGACATTTCGTATGAAGAAAGCGACCATCATCGATTGGGAGCTTCACAGCTTCATAAGCGTTTATACCCCCGACCTGGCGAGAATCGATCCGAGTCGTGGTAGCCTCCCTCACTGATGGAAGGAGCAAACTGGGCGATCTGATGAGTTGCAGGAATGGGTAATCTATCATAAGATTAAATAGATATAAGAACCATAGCATGAAAGTAAATCGGTTTATTAAACGGGAAAAATTTAAAATCGATTTCCAGGGAGAAAGCAATGAATAAAGCTCGCCTATTGGTGGTTGAAGACGATCCTGATATTTCGAATATGCTTAAGATTTATTTCACGAGTCAGGGTTATGAAGTGGATGCGGCATTGAGAGGAGCGACGGCGTTAGAGAAGACGCGTCAGGGGATGCCTCACCTGATTGTGCTCGATATTATGTTGCCAGACATTGATGGGTATGAAGTGTGTCGGAATTTGAGAACGAATGCCCGAACCAGCCATATTCCGGTGATCTTTTTGACGCAGAAAGATGAGCGAAGCGATAAGCTGCAGGGGCTGGAATTGGGCGCGGATGACTATATCACCAAGCCCTTTGATATCGAGGAGCTCAAACTGCGCGTTCAAAATGCCATCGCGCGCGCAGAACGTGAGAGTCTGACGGACCCGCATACAGGGCTGCCAGCAGGCCGACTCATTGAAGATCAACTCCGGCAAATTATCCGGACGGATAGCTGGTCTTTTATGGATATCCGGATTGACGCTTATGATCCATTCAAAGACATCTATGGTTTTATCGCCGGAAATGATGTTCTAAGGTTTACGGCGATGCTGATTGGCGAAGTGCTGGATGAATTGGGGACAATGAACGATTTTATTGGTCATGCTGGAGCTGATAATTTCATCGTTATTACCACGAGTGGGGCAGCGAAAGAGATCAAACAAAGGCTCAAAGAGCGTTTTGCGGAGGAAGTTTTAACTCATTACAATTTTATGGACAGGCAGCAAGGTTATATCCCTTACCCAACCAAAGAAGGCACTTTGCAACAGGCGCCTTTGATGACTCTTTCTGTTGGACAGGTCTCACCATCCACGCATGTGTTTTCTGATATCCGTGAGATAACCGAACTGGCCGCGGAAGAGCGTCGCAAAGATATCAACGCGTAAAGTAAGTTGAGGATTTAATGGTCAACCTGGATGCATACAGCCTGGGAATGGTTTTGGTCGGTTTGGGGCTGTTTTTGTGGTTGACAATCTGGTTTTTGATCAAGCGGGTTGACCAAAACCAGTCCTTGATGAAACCAGATGTTGCCTTGATCAGCGAGGGGGAACTACAGGATACGCCAGACGCGGTGATCATCGTGCAGTCTGGAGGCAGACTGGCGGCCATGAATAGCCAGGCCAAAAAAGTGTTCCATGTTGAAGTCTACGAAAACCCGGGACTGGAACGATTGGCACGCTGGACTCGCCCGAGCGAACCGTTTTTGGCGCTCTGCGCTAAAGAGGGACGGGAGCGATTTGTTTTGGATGGAAAGCTGGTTGAAGGTTCCTCCTATCATATCGCGTTTGGCGCAGATCAATTTGTGGTTGTTTCTTTGAAGCCAGTTGAA
>ENA-OSEO01005021-OSEO01005021.1-sediment-metagenome-genome-assembly--contig:-NODE-5021-length-13168-cov-11.156749_pt1 | contig 13168 bp, 6 predicted proteins | sample MGYA00237883_ERZ534232 | MGnify/ENA metagenome assembly ERZ534232
CATCCCTTGATCGATCGGTTCGACCTCTCTTCCATTGTGGGGTGCGGTTCGGGCGCGGCCCCCCTGCCGGTGGAGGTCATTCGACAGTTCGAGGAAAAGACCGGTTCGATTATTTTTGAAGGGTATGGTCTTACCGAGACCTCCCCGGTCATTACCCTCAATCCGACGGACGCTGAACAACGCAAGATCGGATCGGTCGGGATGCCTTATCTGAGCGTGGATATCAAGATCGTGGATCTGGAAACCGGTATGCAAGAACTGCCGCAGGGCGAGGATGGGGAGATCGCGGCGTCGGGACCCCAGGTCATGCTGGGCTACTGGAACAAACCCGAGGCCAACAAGGAGGTGTTCCGGGAGATAGACGGTAAACGGTATTTTCTTACCGGCGATATCGGGCATTTTGATGAAGACGGGTTTGTAATCATTACGGATCGAAAGAAGGATATGATCATTGTGGGGGGGTTCAATGCGTATCCAAAGGAGATCGAAGAGGTGCTCTACACCCATCCCAAGGTGGCCCTGGCTGCGGTGGTAGGGGTCCCGGATCCTCACACCGGTGAGGCGGTCAAGGCCTTCATCCAGCTCAAGGCGGGAGAAACCGCGACCGAGAAGGAGTTTCTCGATTTCTGCAAAAGTGCTTTGTCCGGGTACAAGCGGCCCCGGTCCATCGAATTCCGGGAGAGCCTCCCCACATCGGTTGTGGGAAAGGTCCTGCGAAGGGTTTTGCGTGATGAAACGCTCAAAAAAATGAAAAAGTAGGAGGGAACCCTATGTTCAAGAATATCCTGGTACCTACAGACTTTTCCGACAAGGACAGCCATGCCCTCGATATCGCCGTGAAACTCTGCTCGGTCGAGGATGGGAAGATCCATCTGCTCCATGTCATAGAGGTCATTGCCAATACCACATTTGACGAGTTCAAGGATTTCTACGCAAGACTTGAAGAGAAGTCCTTCAAGGACCTCAACAAGATGATTGCCCTATACCCGGAGCGGCGGGCCGATATTGCGCCCGCGGTCATATACGGCAACAGGGCCCAGGAGATCCTCAGATTCGCAAACGAAAACCAGATCGATCTGATCATCATGAAATCGCACCGGATCGATGTGGAGGACAGGGCCCAGGGTTGGGGAACGATCAGCTACAAGGTGGGCATCCTGGCCCAGTGTCCGGTGATGCTGGTGAAGTAGGGAAAACGGCGTCAATTGAGGATCTTCTGTTGACGTTTGAAAATCTGTTGTCTGCGATCTGAAGGCCGAAACCGAGTCAAGCCCGAATCCGGGATCGAGTTGGAATCCTAATGGCCTCATCGGCCTTTGATGAGCACGGATGGGTGAATCCTGTAACGTCAACGGTTACATTTTGTCTGAGGGGACAGTCTCATGGTTTTTAGAAGCAGACACGTGGCCCGCCCGGGGCTGACGGCCGACCCTCCCGCATGGGGCGGGTCTGGTTTATTGAAGAAACTGATGGGCGTAATGACGCCCTTTTGCCTGTCCGTTGCACTGGCGGCGGCAGGGCCGGGATGCCAAAAAGAGCTCCCTGAGCTGGATCCCGGGCGATTTGTGTCAACGGCCCCGGGAAAGGCCTATGCGGTCCCCAAGGAGATACAATCGGATCGGGTCCCTGATGAAAAGCAGCCGGGCATGCCTGAACGCTTAGCCCCTTTCAGAGACACGCTCAGCCTCGCGCAACTGGTGGATGTGGCGCTTCAAATCAATCCCAATACCCAGGCGGCCTGGGAACGGGCCAGGGCTGCGGCCGCAGCATGGGGCGCTGCGCGGGGGAGTTACTATCCCACCGTGGGCGCGGATATCGGGGGGACAGGGGGTAAGCTGTCCCAGGCATCGAATCTGGGGCCGTTCAAAGGGGTATATGGAGACGTGGGCCTCAGCCTCAGCTACCTGCTCCTGGACTTCGGGGGGCGGGAGGCCGCGGCCGAGAGCGCCCGGCAGGCCCTGATTGCCTCCAACTGGAATCATAATCAGTCGATTCAGGACCTTCTCCGGGATGTTCCCCAGGCCTATTACCGGTATCTGGGGAACAAGGCCAGGGTGCGTGCGTCAGAGGTCAGCCTGAAAGAGGCCCTGACCAGCCTGCGCTCAACGGAGCAACGGAAAAAGGCCGGTGTGAGCACCATTGCCGATGTACTGCAGGCCCGATCCAAGGCCGACCAGGTCCGTCTTGAACTGGTGTCCAATCGGGGGGCGGTGCAGGTTTCCCGGGGACAATTGGCGACTGCCGTCGGATGGCCTGCCAACACGCCCTTTGATGTGGCCGAGGAGCCCGGGGATATCCCCCTGGATCGAATGGAGCAGAACACCCAGGATCTGATCGAACTGGCCGTGCGGGACCGACCGGATCTGGCCGCTGCCCGTGCGGCCGTGCGTCAGGGCGAGGCGGAACTGCAGAAATCCGAGTCCGCCCTGTGGCCGAAGCTGGTTGCCACGGGGAATGCCGGATGGACAGCGGTGGACGGAAAGGCCAGAGAAGTCGATTTTGAAGGAAACGAATCCTACTACTATGGAGGGCTCGCCCTCCGGATCCCCCTGTTTGAGGGGTTTTCGCTCAGGAACAGGGTCCGGCAGGCCACGGCTTCCCTGGAAGCGGCGCGGTCGGCCCTTCGGGCAAAAGAGGAGTCGGTGATCGCGGACGTCTGGGCGGCCTATTATAACGTCCATACCGCGGCCCAGCAGGTTGAGACCAGTGAAACGCTCCTGGTCAGTTCCAAGGAATCTTACCATGTTTCATTGGCACGGTATCGGGCAGGCGCCGCGGACATCGTAGAATTGCTCAATGCCCAGAGCCAGTTGGCCGCAGCACGGGCCCAGAGAGTGGAGGCCCGGACCCGTCTTTTTACATCGTATGCCGAACTGGTGCATGCTATCGGGGCGGGGCTTCCTGCCGAAGGCCTGAATGAACAACTCTCCATGTCCCAGGAAAAGGGGAAGGGCGCCGTCGATGGCCGTTAAGTCCCGGATCGCAACGGCGCGGTCAATCATCTTCCTGACGGCCCTGTCGCTTGTTGGGGTATTTCTGTCGTGGGGATGCAAGAAAGATCACAATCCGCCCCCCAATCCGCCCCCCCCCAACGTTACGGCGGAAAAGGTGGTCCTTCAGACCGTTCCGGTTCATCTCAGCTACGTGGCTACCACGGTATCCGTCAAGGTCGTGGATATCCGGGCCCGTGTAGAGGGTTTTCTGGAAGAGCGACGGTTTGTGGAGGGGGCGGACGTCAAGAAAGGGGATCTGATATTCGTCATTGAAAAGGCCCCCTACGAGGCGGATCTGGAAAGGAGCCTCGCCCGGTTGGCTCAGGACAGGGCGGCGCTTTCGTTTGCCCAGGACCAGGTGAAACGATACAAGCCCCTTGCGGAACAGGATTTTGTGACCCAGGAGGCCCTTGAGGACTACGAAACCAGGGCACGGGAGGCGGCCGCGGCGGTCCAGGCGGACCTGGCTAAAATCAAGCAGGACCGGCTCAATCTTGGTTACTGCACCATGTATTCCCCGATCAATGGGCGCATCGGGCGGACCCTGGTCAATGTGGGCAACCTGGTGGGCGCGGATGAGGATACCAAGCTGGCCACCATCGTGCAGTTGGATCCTATGTACGTCTATTTCAGTCCCAGCGAAAAGGACCTGGGTCTGATCCTTAAGCACCGGCGGGAGAAAAATATCCCCGTGGACATTATCCTGTCCGACGGGAGTACCTACGCGTACCCGGGAAAAGTGGATTTTATCGACAACAGGGCTGATCCTGCGGCCAATACCATCAACATGCGGGCCGTCATCCCGAATCCTGAAAAGAAGCTGCTGCCGGGCATCTATGTGCAGGCCAGGCTTTTTCTGTGTGAGGTGCCGGACACGCCCCTGATTACGGAGAAGGCCATCTCCGAGGATCAGAGCGGCATGTATGTCTATGTGGTTGGCAAGGACAATAGGGTGAAAAAGCGGTCGGTCCAGATTGGATTTCTGTATGATCATCGAAAGATCGTCTGGAAAGGTCTGAAGGAGGGAGAACTGGTCATTACGGACGGCCTGCAGTTGGTCAGGCCGGGCATGGCGGTCCGGGCCCGGGAGGTCGAGGCGGGAAACCGAGAAGAAACCGATGAAACGGGGCTCCCTGCAGACGACAAACAGCCTGCTTCCACTGCCGATCCCGGCAGGTCGACGGCGGCAACCCCCATGGATGGGGAAAAAGAAACCCGCGGACCGTGCACCTCCAAAGAGTAGTCGAGGTCCCTTTAACCCAAAACCGAGCGGTTCCGGGTTTAGGGTTCAAGGTTCAAAGGTTATACCCAAATGAGATTCACAACTTTAATGATGCCCCCTGATGACTGGCTCAGAGGCGCCATCTTCGAGCGCCGGGTGAAACAGCCTATTTGCACGTATCAGCTGTTTTCCTATTGATGATGATCAGTTATCTTGCTTCAACCCTGAACCTTGAACGCTGAACCGCTTAACCTGGGTCTAAAGAAGCCCTATGTTTGTTGATTTTTTTATTGACCGACCCATTTTTGCAAGCGTGATTTCCATTGTGGTCTCGCTGGCCGGCGCTGTCTGCATCGGCCTCCTCCCCATCGCACAGTTCCCCGAGATCACGCCGCCGACGGTCCAGGTCAAGGCCACCTACACAGGCGCCAACGCGGAGGTGGTGGAGCAGACCGTCACCACCCCCATCGAGGAGCAGATCAACGGCGTGGAAGGGATGATCTACATGTCTTCCGTCAGCTCCAACGATGGCACCAGCAATATCACCGTCACCTTTGACGTGGGCTATGATGTCGATATCGCGGCCGTGGACGTCCAGAACCGGGTGACCATGGCCCAGCCCCAGGTTCCCGAGGATGTTCGCAAGTATGGCATCACCACCCAGAAGCAATCTCCCGATTTTGTGGCCATCATCTCCCTCTATTCGCCGGACAACACCCTTGACGAACTCTTTTTAAGCAACTTTGCCGCCATCAACGTCGTGGACACCCTGAAACGGCTTCCCGGCGTGGGGGATGTTCAGATCTTCGGCGAAAAAAAATACGCCATGCGGTTGTGGCTCAATCCGGACAAGCTGACCGGCATGGAGATGACGGCCATGGACGTCATCGCGGCCGTCCAGGAGCAGAACGTCCAGGTGGCCGCGGGAAAGATCGGCGATCCGCCCGCGCCCCCGGGTCAGACATTCACCTATTCCATCAACACCCTGGGCCGATTGTCTTCGCCCGAGGAGTTTGAGGATATTATTATTCGAACCCGTCCGGACGGTTCCGTGGTGCGGGTCAAGGATGTGGGCCGTGTGGAATTGGGGGCCGAAAACTATGGCTGGTTTGCGCACCTCAACAGCGGCAAGGCCGCCTGTATCGGCGTGTTTCAATTACCCGGCGCCAACGCCCTCCAGGTGGCCAATGAGGTGTATGTCAACATGGAACGGCTGTCCGAACGATTCCCGCAGGGGCTCAACTACGCGGTCAGCTACGACACCACGCTTTTTGTGAAGGAATCCATCAAGGAGGTCCTCAAGACGCTGGTAGAGGCCATGCTCCTGGTATTTCTGGTGGTCTTTATTTTTCTTCAGAATTGGCGGGCCACCCTGATTCCCGCCATCGCCATTCCCGTTTCCCTTGTGGGGACCTTTGCGGTGCTCAAGGCATTCGGGTTCTCCATCAACACCCTGACCCTGTTCGGGCTGGTGCTGGCCATTGGCATCGTGGTGGACGATGCCATCGTAGTGGTGGAAAACGCCTCTCGCTGCATCGATGAAAAGGGGATGGGACCCAAGGAGGCCACCAAGGAGGCCATGCGGGAGGTGACCGGTCCGGTGATCGCCACCACCCTGGTTCTCATGTCGGTCTTTGTGCCTGTGGCCTTCATGCCCGGCATCACCGGCCAGCTCTATCGCCAGTTCGCCCTCACCATCGCCTTTTCCGTGGGCATATCATCCATCAACGCCCTGACCCTCAGCCCGGCCCTGTGCGCGGCCCTGCTCCGACCCACCTCCAAAAAGCAGATCTGGTTTTTCCGGAAGTTCAACCAGGCCTTTGAATGGTCCCGAGCCCGTTACCTGAAAGGGGTTAGATGGTTTATCCGGGCATGGGTGGTGATGCTCCTGCTGTTCGCATCCCTCTTTCTTGCCACCTATTATATGTTCAAGATTGTGCCCACGGGGTTTGTTCCGGCCGAGGACCAGGGGTATTTCATGGTTATGATTCAGGCCCCTGAAGGGACATCCCTGTCGAGAACCGGCACCGTGTGCAGCAAGGTGGAAGAGGCCCTCGAAAAGACGCCGGGGGTCCAGGACGTCGTCATGATCGGCGGTTATAATCTGCTTAACTCGGCCATGGACCCATCTTCGGCGGCCGCCTTTGTGATGCTTGATCCGTGGGATGAGAGGAAAACCCCTGGATTGAGCCTTGAGGGCGTTATGGGGGGCTTTATGGCCCGGACCCAGGGAATCAACGAGGCGATCGTCATCCCCTTTCCCCCTCCCCCTATCGAAGGGCTCAGCACGACCGGCGGGTTTGAATACGAACTGCAGGACCTCACGGGAGGGAGCCTGACGGAGCTTCGAGACCTGGCCGGAAGACTGATTGAAGAAGGCCGGAATCAACCTGCCCTGACGCCCCTGAGCACCACCTTTGAGGTCAACTATCCCCAGTTCTATGTGGAGCTGGACCGCACCAAGGCCAAGAGCCTTCAGGTCTCCATCTCCGACGTCTTCACCACCCTCCAGACGTTTTTGGGGTCCATGTACGTCAACGACTTTAACAAGTTCGGACGCGTGTACCGGGTGTTCATTCAGGCGGAAGACGCCTACCGGGCCAAACGGGAGGACATTGCGAAGCTTTATGTGAGGTCTGCGGACGGCAATATGGTGCCCCTGAGCGCCTTGGTCAAGGTCAAACAGATTCGAGGGGTCCAGAGCATCAAACATTATAACCTGTACCGCACGGTTTCCCTTTACGGCGGCAATGCGCCGGGCTATAGTACGGGCGATGCCATAAAGGCCATGGAGGCCTTGTCCGCTGAAAACCTGACCGGCAAATATGGGTTCGAATGGACCGGCACGGCCTATCAGGAGATCAAGGCAGGCGGCATGGCCCCCTATATCTTTTCCCTGGCCCTGATCTTTGCGTTTTTGTTTCTGGCGGCCCAGTACGAGAGTTGGGTCATGCCTTTCATGGTCATGCTGGCGGTCCCCTTAGCCATTTTAGGGGCCCTTGTGGCCCAGCACATCCGCGGCATCGCCAATGACGTTTACTGTCAGATCGGCCTGGTGATGCTCATCGGCCTGGCCAGCAAGAACGCCATCCTGATTGTGGAATTCGCCCGCGAGCTGAGGTCGCGGGGCATGTCCATCGTGGAGGCGGCGGTTCACGCATCGCGGGAACGCCTGCGCCCCATCTTGATGACCGCCTTTTCCTTTATCCTCGGGGTGGTCCCCATGGTGGCGGCCACGGGGGCCGGCGCTGCCAGCCGACACTCCCTGGGAACGGCGGTGTTCGGCGGGATGCTCGCCTCTACCTTTCTGAGCCTGGTCCTGGTGCCGGTCCTCTATGTGGTCCTGGAAAGGCTCAGGGAACGGGGGCGGAAGGAGATGGAAGCGCCGGAAGTGGGCTGAGGGGCCTGATGTCAGGAGTCTGGAGTGCACATTAGGCCCACTGTCGATTGCAGTAGGTCTGTCTTAACACAATGACACGGGACGTAAGCGCGCAAAGGAGGTTGTTTCATGAAATGTAGATGGCAATGGTTGGGAATTCCAATCCTTATGTTAGTGCCCCTGTTTTTCCTTGCCGGGTGTTTAGGGCTTGAGACATACGGGAGCATCCGGGCGGCGGACGGTGAATATGCAAACACCATATCGAACCTGATCGAGAACTGGCAGGAATACCACATCTACTATGCCGGTCTTTCTTATAAGAGCCCATCGGCCATTTTATTCAATCCCAAAGAGGGCAATAGGCGGGTGGTTTCCAAGAAATGGATGCCGGTGACAGATCAGTCCGTGGCCGTTACCATTGTGAAATGGCTGGATTCCTACATCAATTTTCCGCCCTACCTGTCGAAGATCTTGGGGCCTAAAGGGGATTTCTTTGGGTATGTGTACACCTCCGCTCAAGAACAGGTTGTGGTGAGGGAGATCGAGCCCAATACCCTCTTTGTCGAAGACATTCCGCTGCCGCCGTTTGATTACGGACCCGGCGGCAAGGGAATGTAATGAAGGGGCCTGAGGTGGCGTTATGACGGCCGTAGTTGCTATCGTGGGGAGACCCAATGTGGGCAAATCGACCCTGTTCAATCGTCTGTCCAGGTCCAAGGCCGCGTTGGTGGACGACCAGCCGGGGATCACGAGAGACCGGCTGTATGCACCCATTACCTACGACGGGGTCTCTCTGACCCTTGTGGATACGGGAGGGTTCGAAGACCTGGGCCAGGACCCCCTCCTGAGGGAGGTGAGGGGCCAGGTGGAGAAGGCGGTGGCGGAATGCGACCGGGTCATCTTCATGGTAGACGGCCGACAGGGAGTCGTCCCGGGCGACGAGGAAATGGCGGAACTCCTCCGCAAGAGCCGGAAAAAGGTATTGATAGCGGTCAATAAGATCGACGGCCCTGAACATGACCACCTGGTCCACGATTTCTACAGCCTGGGGCTGGATACGCCGTTTCCGGTTTCCGCCGCCCACGGATACGGCGTAAAAGGGCTCATGGGGGAAATCGTCAAGGGACTGGGTCCCTCCAAGGCTGAAAGGGAAGACCCCGACCAGATACGGGTGGCGGTGCTGGGGCGGCCCAATGCCGGGAAATCGTCCTTGATCAACAGGATCCTCAAGGAAGACCGGTTGGTGGTGAGTGAGATTCCGGGAACGACGCGTGATGCCGTTGACACCCTTTTCCGGTACGGCCGCAGGGAATATCTGCTGATCGACACGGCGGGCATTCGAAGGAAGGCAAGGGTTACGGAAAAGATAGACACGTTTTCCATGATCAAGGCCATACGGAGTCTGGATCGGTGTCATGTGGCCCTGATCCTTCTCGATGCCGATGAAGGTGTCTCGGACCAGGATGCCCGTATCTGCGGCTATGCCATTGAAAAGGGGAAGGCCGTCATCCTGACCGTCAACAAGTGGGACCTCATCAAGGGGGATGTACGGAAAAGGGAGATCCTGGATCGTGGCATCGAACGCAAGCTCAAATTCGTTCCGTTTGCCCCGAGGATCCATGTCTCCGCCTTGACGGGCGAGCGGGTCATGAAGCTCTTTAGGGAAATCGATACGGTTTTTGATCAGTTTTCAAGTCGGATCGGCACCGGCGTTGTCAACCGGGTCATTCAAAAAATCATCGAAAAGCACGTGCCCCCGATGGCAGGGGAGCGGGGCCGGCTTAAATTCTTTTATGCCACCCAGACCCGCACCCGTCCCCCTTCTTTTGTCGTATTCGTCAACAGGCCCGAAATGATCCACTTTTCTTACGAACGCTTTCTGATCAATCAATTGCGGGAGGCGTTCGGACTCACCTCTACACCGATTCGCGTCACATTCCAGAAACGATAACTCAAAAAAGAAAAGAGATGGCAGCGTTCTCCAAGTGGAGAGTCCGGCGCCCAGTCTTGCCTCCTGGTCGCCGGCCAAGCGTCTCCCCCTTGACTCTTTGGCCCAGGTTCAAGTAGGATATCCTCGAGGACTCCCCGAGGAGGTCGGCCCATGGAATCCAAGGCCCTTGAAGTCAATCTTGCCTGCACCCGTGTGGATGTGACCGTTGACAACAGATATCATATCCTGTTGGAGGTCATGGACGAGTATTTCGGGGTCAGGCCGGGGCTTCAGAGCTTTTTAAAAGAGATATGTCATCCCCTTAGGAACTGGGAGTATATTGTCAAGGAGGCCAGGTCCTATGCACTCAACTATTTTCATGTCCTGAAGACCCATCCTAAGGGGGCCGAGGCCGCAACCCTTTATTTCGATATCTTTTTCCAGGCCATGGCCGAGTCCCGCGACGATACTGTCCGGACGGATGCGGCCGACCATATCCTTCTTCTTGCTCAACATATGATCCGGGACGGAAACGACGCGGTGGTGAGATGGCTGCCGCTCTTAGACCCTGTGTTTGACCGGATCAGGAAGTCTCCTGATGAGGCCTTTTTCTTTTTTGTCAAAAGTTATTATCAACCCAGCCACCTGGGAAGGCTCTATGGCCGGATACTCCCCTCAGGGTTTGATTGCACCTCCCTGAACCGCCTTCTGGAGAGGTATCTCCGCTTCACGTACCACTACTGGCTGAGACAGGAAGATCCCCTTGTCTGGCTTGAAAATGAATCCGGGGAACCGGTTCACGGAGAGATGCCCGCTGAAATTCTGCGGTCCGTCTCCCATGGGCAGTTGAAGGCATGGATGGATCAACTGGACCAGACCCTGCACCCTACGAATCAAGAACCACAGACCCTGCTGAACCGGCTTCTTGAACTGCCCGGATACGGTCAGATCGTCTCCCGCTACGAGGAGATGCCCGGGAAGCTCCTCAGTGCAGGCCCTGATCAGGACCGGGCCAAACAGTGGAGACTCTTGTCTCTGCTCCACATCATGCATGTGGCAGGCCTTTCATCCATCCACGAAGAAACCCTGAGACATATCAACCGGGCATTTTCCGATATCATCGAGCATGAGCCCTATCCGGTCATCCAGGCGTTTTTGGAAAAGATCTTTGAGACGCTCAGACGGAGCGTCGGCAAGTTCCCGGCAACGGCGCTCCACTGCGTCTTGAATATCGGCCGGGGGGTCTACCGGACCGATGAAAGCGATCTGGTGGATGTCTTCATGGACGGCGTGGTGTCGCTGGGGTTCCAGGGGCCCGACATCCAAGGCGTGGGGGATGACTGGCAGATACGCGCCAATTCCGCACATGTTCAGAACATCCGCACCTGGCTTGAACTCATTGAGCAGCGTCCGAGATGGTCCAAAAAGCTCCTCTCCTCTCTCATCATTCATCTCTCCCTGGGTGGGGTATTTATCAAGGATACCGATCTGTTTCCCAGGGACATCACCCAGTTGCTCAACAGCGACATCGGCCCGGTCTATCATCTGGTCAAACAGCTGGGCCGTCTGTTGCCGGCCTTTTTCAGCGATATCGGCGCGGAAGGGGTCATTCGGGATATCTCCACCCGAATCGATGAAATCTGCCTGCGCAAAGACCCCCTTTCCCATTTTCTCCGAAAGCAGAGCCATGTGGAGAGCAGCAATCAGATTGTCGGGCTCATGGAAGGCGTCTTGTCTTTTTGGAAAACCGGGAGCAAAGAGGGACTGAAACCGCTTCTCCCCCCGAATATCTATGGCCAGATCGAGACCCCAGGGCCCTACGTGGACGGGGTCCACCGGATGGTCGGCCGACTCTTTGAGCAAGGGGACCTGAATAGTATCCACGACCTCCTGAAGCTCGACAGCGACCGTCTAAAGGAACGGGCGGACCGGGTGGCCGGGGTATCCGACCTGGATCGGGAGCGGGTGGAGCTCATGATCGCGCTGTATCGACTCCTTTACCAGAAATACCACCTGAGCTTTGTCGAGACAGATGGCTACCTGGCCGGGCTTCGTTCGAGCGGACTCCCCGATACCGGACCTCTGAGGGCAGCCCTTGGGCAGGGGGACGACCGGCGTGTGATCCAGGGGCTGTTGGAATATCTTGAAAGACTCAAAGAGATCATCCTCTCCCCGGACCGTTATGAGGCGAGGGAAGACATTTATCGAAAACGGCACTTCACCGTGGATATCCCCTCCATGTACGGAAGTTACCACGAGTTGAAGTTCGAGGCCCTGGGACTGAGCTTTCGTCTGGAGGCCCTGTTGAATGCCCGCCTCGAGGACATGGTGGAACGGATGGACTTTACTCTCATCACAAAGGCCACCTTCTTTCAGATTTATGACAATCTCCGCATTTTTGACCGGGCGTTGCGGATCGACGGCATTTCATCCGTAGAAATGGCGCAGCAACTGGATCTGCTGGCTACTTCCCTGGAGATGAGAGGGTTTTCCTTCACCCAGTACCTGGATATCTTCCGCCGGTTCTCCCAGATTGTGGGGAACATGGTCAATGACTACTTCAACAATATCCATGAGGAAAACCTGATCAAAATATTGGGCAAATTGTCCGCAGGGCAATTGACTGCCAGGTACCGGCCCGTTAACGGGGAAGAGGACGAGGCAAAAAGGGCCTATCGCGTGACAGAGATCTTTCTGCGCGACCGGATCGCAGCGTCCCTGGGTCTTCAACAGCTGGATCTCTTTTTGAGCCGTGTCTTGAATACCCTTTACCGGCAATCCCACAAGCTTCCCAAGGAAACGCTCCGGCTCCTCCTCAGTTACGATCCCCAGAAGGCCCTGACGCCCATGCATCCGGTAAAGGAAGGACTTTCAAATATCATCCATCTGGGGAACAAGGGCCACAACCTGGTCAAGCTGCAGGAACTCGGTCTGCCGGTCCCCCCCGGGTTTATTATTACGACCGAGGTTTTCAGGTGCCGGGATGCCATAGACGCGTACCCGCCCGCCAAACAGAACCTCGAGGAGCAGGTCGCACGGGGCGTGGCGGACCTCGAAAGGGCCACAGGGAAATCATTCGGCGCGCCCCGTAATCCGCTCCTGTTGTCTGTGAGAAGCGGTTCTTCCATTTCCCAGCCGGGGATGATGAATACCTTCCTGGATGTGGGGATTAATGAGGAGGTGGTGAGGGGGATGATCGCCCGGACAGGGAATGAGTGGTTCGGCTGGGATACCTACCGAAGATTTCTCCAGTCCTACGGCATGGCCTTCGGTCTTTCGAGGGACGCGTTCGATGGGGTCATCCAGGGATTCAAGGAACAGCTCGGCATCCCCTACAAAAGGCACTTTTCCGGGGAGCAGATGCGGGATGTGGCCCTGGCATATAAGTTTCTCATCCGGGATGCCGGGGTTGCCATCGTCGATGGTTCCATGGAACAGCTTTATATTGCCATCGAAAAGGTCCTGGATTCGTGGAAGAGCCCAAAGGCGGAGTCTTTTCGGAAAATCATGGGCATATCGGATGACTGGGGTACGGCGGTAACCATTCAGGCCATGGTATTCGGCAATTTCTCAAGAGAATCCGGATCAGGGGTCTTTTTTACCCACAACCCCAGATGGTCCGGCGACAGGGTGATGCCTTGGGG
>ENA-OSEO01005022-OSEO01005022.1-sediment-metagenome-genome-assembly--contig:-NODE-5022-length-13162-cov-3.534964_pt1 | contig 13162 bp, 6 predicted proteins | sample MGYA00237883_ERZ534232 | MGnify/ENA metagenome assembly ERZ534232
CCTGCGCCGGCTGCTCCGGGCGGCCACAGCCGATCGCCAGCAACACGACCACCAGCACCACGACCCACGCGAACCACTTCTTTGCCATTGAAAACTCCTTACACACAGCATGATGGATAACCAATGAATGCGGGCTTCATCTTCAATCATCCATCGTCACTAATCAACAGGAAATCACCGGTCGTTCATCCAGTCTGCGCGTTGGGCGAACTCCGCTTGGTATTGCGGGCGCCACTTGGAAATGCTCGACCGACCGGGCCCATCGACGTAATGATTGGTCGTGCCATCGCGTTTGAATTGCCCGCCCCAGCTTTCCTGCATGGGATCTTCGGGGTTGTTGAGCCCGCGCACCGCGCTCACCAGATGCAGGAACGAAGGCGAATCCCCCTCACAGATCCCCGAGCACCCCATTCCCGCCGGCGGGTATACAGCGCCCAACGGCCCATGGTTCTGGCGAATGTTCGTGTTGACCCACGCAAGGTCCGAAATCGGATCCGAGCCGCCGAACATGCCCTGGTACGTCGTCTTCGAGTAGATGATGAACAAGTCAGGGAAACTATCGAGCAGCCAATCGATCGTGTCATCCTGATGTGCGATTTGATGGATACGCATCTTTCTGAGGAAAGTCTGCAGCTCGGCAGCGCTGCGCGTACTCTGCACCTTCCAGATAGCTTGCGCTATATTGCTGCAATCGCCCCAGACACAGAACCATACCGGCCGGGGATCGGGCTTATCCACGATGCTGATGATCGCGTTCGAAGCCTCGCTGTCGTTGCCGGCGCCCATATTATTGCTGATCGATTTGCCCCACGTGCCAGTGAGGCCCTGGAAGGTGACCGAACGCAAGTAGTCCCCGGTGGGATACCGGGGGTCATGCTTCCTGAGGTTCTCATCCACCTGGTCGTAAAGGTCTATCACATCCAGCATATTTTGCTTCTTGGCGATGTTGGCACAAGTGCCTGACGAAGCAATCAATCCCTCGACGTCGAACTCATTGGTGTACAGCAAGAAACGAACCATCGACTGCATATCATCCGGGTCGCTGCATTGATCGGCCGGGGCACCCCTCACGACGACATTCGTGGGTGGAAAGTCCGTCGAGATGACCACACGCGGCCTGAAGACGCCGGCATTCGTTCGTGTGGCGTTCGCTTCTGGTCTTGTGGCGTTTGCGCTCGACACCAGCAACCGCAGGCGCGAGTTGATCTCATCGGCTTTCAGGGCTCCCCCCCCGCTCACACGGCTGCCGAACATCTGCACGGCGCCAATCTCGCCGCGGAACTGCCGGTCCAGGCCGTAGCCGTGCATGGTTTCGTTGAAGTTCCCGATCGCCAGCGGACCAATGTCGCCATCCACGGCACCGGCGTGGTAAGCCGTCCTGCGGTCGAGAGCGACGGCGGCTTGGCTCAGTGTGTCCGAAGGCGTGCTGAAGTACCAGCTCACGTTGTCGCCGGACGCTGTCGCATCGTAGCTCACCGCAAAGTGAGTCCATTTACCTGCCTGCAGCTTGTCAGCAGAGCTGTCATTACGAACCGAGTCCGGCCATTCATTCACAGCCAGACGCAAACGGCCATCGCTTTGGCAAACGAGATCGATGCCGGAGCGACTCTCCTTGAGGCAGAAAAGGATGCGATTACCGCCACTGCCGACCTGGAGGCTTTCGGGTTTCAACCATCCCATTACGGTGAAGGAGCGCAGGCCGCGCAGCCCCTCGATCGCCCCGTCCCCCACTTGAACCCAGCCCCAGGGCGCGCCCTCGGGCAGGTGAAAGGAGCCGTTGCCGGCCCGCTGGGCCGTGCCGTGCAACTTCACTCCGGGCGTCTCTTTCCCCTCAGGGATGCCGACGCACAGAATGGGAGCGGTTACGTCCCGGTCCACGGCAATGGATTGGAAGGCCTCCGCACTGCTGCCATGCGCATCCGTGACGGTCAGTCTCACCGAGTAAAGACCGGCTTCCTCAAAGACGTGTGTGGGCTTGGAATCCCGGCTCGTTGCGCCGTCGTCGAAATCCCATTCCACCTGCCCGTCCGCAGCACTGGCGAACTGCACCTTCAGCGGCGGCAGCCCTTCGGTCACAGAGGCAATGATTGTCGCTTCGGGCCGTAGCGCTTCGCCGGGTGGGTAGGGTGTGAACCGATAGACCTGATCCGCCTTTGGCGCGGAAAAGGCGTATTCGCCGGGGGAAGCTGTGCCAACGGGGGATGCTGTCATTTCCCAGGGATCGATGAGATCCACTTTGTAGGGGCGCGAACCTGCGAGACGGACCCTTTGCGACCGCTGGTCCAGACAATAAGCCAGGTAATACTCGTTCTCCTTGGCCAGCACGAATGCTCCCTTGCCATCACCTATCGGCTTGAGTTCATGAAACGCAGGCGCCTGGGCCATGAAGTCCTTGAGCCACTGAATGCGTTGGGGGCTTTGGCCGTGCAGCACGCCGCCTTTGGCCCACCAGAGAATGTCCTGCGGATGCTTGTAGGTTTCGCCGTGACCGACGTAGCAGCCGCTTAACGTGCCCAGCCAGAAGCGCTGGGTCATGTCCCGCGCGGTCAGGTTGCCCCAGCCTTGCGGGATGTCGCCCTCGTACTTGCATTCGTCATAGATGATCGGTTTGCGGTATTGCGAGCGGAAGCGCACGCCGCCGTCCATGTCGGAAGTCTGGAGGCTGGCGTGCGTGACCCAGTCCTTCGTGTGGTCGTACCATGTCCGGCCGTTGTGGATGCCCCGCAGCCGCTGGTGCGGGTCTTCCTTCTGGAGAATCGAGAAGAAACGGTCCCAATCCTCCCACTGCTTATTGCCCCGGTGGCCCTGGGGCCTGTTGGTCATGAAATCATACTCGTTGGCCAGCGACCACCAGACATTGCGGTACGCCGAGAGCCGCGCGATACCGTAGCGCAGATACCGGTCGTCTTGCTCATCGCTCATGTCCGCGAAGCCCCAGCGGTCGTAAGGGTGCCAGAGAATGAGGTCCGCCTCAATGCCGAGCCGTTGCAGGTCGAGGATGCGCTGCTCGAAATGACGCCAGAATGCCGGGTCGGGTTGGCTGAAGTCGAATTTGCCATCCGCGTCTTTCTTGAACGCAGAGAATTCCGGCTCGTTTTGATTGTACACATACGACTTGGGAAAGACGCAGAACCGGATTTTGTTGAACGGCGCAGCGGCCAGCGTCTGGAGAGTCTGCGTTTGCAGCTCGCGCGTTTGATGCACCCAGGCATAGCAGGTCGTGCCGAACTGGTGGTATGGCGTGCCGTCAGTGTAACGCAGATAGAACGTCTGGAAGACCTGCACCGGTCCATGATTGTTCCCCGACGGCGGCGCGACGCTGAACGAGCCGCTCTTGCCATTCAGCTCCGCCCGGTTGCTCCACGTTCCATACCGCCACGAGCCTCGCGCCGGCGGCGAGAAGCGGACCTTGTAGACCCCATCGCCGTCGTAGAAGCCGGGCACCGTGATGTCGTTCCCACCGTCCTGCTGAAACGTGAAGGAGAGCTCCACGTCGAGGTACGGATTGCCCTCGCGCGGCCCGTCCAACGATGCCTCCCACATGCCCCACTGCTCGACGTCGGCAGCCAGGGCGGCGCTGGTGAGGAACACGATCAGGGCCAGACACCATCGGACCGACAGCCGAACGATTCGGAAATTCCTGATGTTCATCAAAGCAGTCCTCCAGTCTGACTGGGTTTCTTCTGAACTCATCCATTCGCTATGGCTCAGTTTGTCGAGGCCGGGCCAGTCGGCTCAAGAATAATCCTGCGATAACTGGTCAGGTTATGTGTTCGGTCATCCGTCACTTCACAGATGACATGGAAGCTCTTGCCTGCTGAGTCGGAAGGAACCTCGATGATTGTACGGCTTGAGTCGCTGTCCGAAATGGTGACATCCTGCGTGCAGGTGCCCGCCTCGGGCAGAACCCACCAGGAGAACGTCAGTGCATCACCATCGGGATCGTAGGATGCCGAAGCATCGAGCGTGACTGAAGCACCTTGCACGGGGGTAACTGTAATATTGGCAATGCTGCTGTCTCCGTTGATGACCACAAGCGGATTCCGGTTGCCCGCACCAGCCTTCGCCCAGTCCATCCGGGCTGCAAAATTGTTGAAAATAGCCGGGTAGAATCGGGTCTCATACTTTCGGGATATGGCGTGTGCCGCTGTTCCCTGCTGGTTGATGTACGCCATAGTCGTTTTGTCTGGGCCTGTTCCCCAGGCAAAATACCCCCCCCATCCGCCATGCCCTGGGTTCTCGGGATTGTTGAGCCCGTTGGGCAAGACGTACAGGAACGAGGGGGTGTCGCCTTCCACGCCATATCTGTATTTCGGATACATGGCGCCAAGATGGCCGTGCCCCTGAATCTCGGCCGCATACCTGTCCCAGTTGGCTTTCCCGGCGCCGTTCTGATAGGTCCATGCGGATTCATCCCATAAGACACGCAGGTCCTTCTCGAACTCTCGCCGCATCCATTGATGAGAGCTGATGTCATAGGGGGTACCTCGCTGGTAGCCCCGATCCTGATCCGTTATCGTGTAAAAGCGAATCTTGTGCAGAAACGCCCTGAGTTGTTCTGCCGTTCGATCCTCTCGCACGCGCCAGATGGCCTGGGCCAGCGTGTTGCCGCCTCCCCAGGCAAGTACCCAGATAGGACGTTCATCCTTTTCATCGGCCATCTTGATGATCAGGTCGCTGCCGGGAGAATTGTTTTCTTTACCGACGAAACTGAATCCCCTTTTTCGGCTGCCAAGTCCAATATGGGAGCGCAAGTAGTCCGGACTTGGCCAGTAGCCGATCTGCTGTTGAGACTCATCCGCCACATGACCATCCTGGTTGGAACGTCTTCGCAGGTTGGGCAGATCCTTTTCATAAGCATTGATGGCCTCATGAATGAGATCGGGACGTTCCTGACCGCCGCCATTGCTCCAGCCGGTGGTGGCCACCAGACCTTCGATCTCGAACAGGTCGGCATGCACGAGAAGCCGAATCATGGATTCCATGTCATCGGGCTCCACGTTGTTGGGCGATATGTCGGTCAGTACGATGATACGCGGTTTAGGCGGCGCAGCCAAGGATGGGGCAGATAGCACCAAGGACAGCAAGAGCGCGAGCATCCATTTCAGGCGCTTATTGAGCGTGCCTCTTTCCTTACACGACCACAAGGATAGCCATGGGATTGTCCTACGATGGGTGTGAGGTCGAGTCATGTTTCTTATCCCCTGTCCGTCATATACTCTTGACAATCAATCATCTTATCTTGGGTCATCATGGCTGGCGAACTCCTGCTAAGACTTGGCTCCGGGTCGTGCCCCAATGGCTGCGGGGGACTGGCAGCGGTCCATGCGGGCAGCGAAGTCACGCAGGAAATCCTCGCGCCACCGGCTCACCGTCCGGGCGCCGATGTGCTGCCCGTCGGCAACCTCCGGCGCCGGATCGTCCGTCCACCACTGGGGCAACCGCGCCGACGAGTGCCGGGCAGCATCGGGCGATGCCCTCAGGGACGTTAGCGCGCCGGACCTGCCATCCGGCGCCGGCACGTTGCTGCAAATCGTGTAACGATAGGTCTTCGCATCCTTGGGCGAGAACCGCCAGCGCATCACTCCGTTCACATCCACCGCTCCCGTCGAGTCCTGGTTCTCGATCACCAAGCGTGCTTGCGGCTGTACCGGCACCGGGTCGCCCAGGGGCAGCGCCAGCTCGAAGATCCCAAACTGCTCGATCTGGTCCTGGGGGCCGGTCAGCCGCCGAAACGCCGCGTGCGGCCGCTCCCAAGCCCGGACGAAGCGCCCGCCCCAGCCGGGTTGCGACGGGTCTGCGGGCGTCCCGTACAGGAGATAACCGACGGAGGGTGAGTCCCCCATTTTGATCGTGCCGCCCAGCAGCGTCGCGAAGTAGTCGCCCAGGGCACCGTGGCCCGCGATGTGTGCGGCGACGAACGATTTGTTGCCCCATTCGCCCTCCTGGTTGCCGCCGACGAACCAGCCGCGATAGGTCGCGTTGGCCTCGATGATCCACAATTCAGGATGGTGGCCGACGATGTACTGGTAGGCATCGACGCTCCACTTCTTGTTCGGTCCCCCGATCCAATACACCCGCAGTCTGGGCAGGCAGTCCGGGGCGTCGTGGAGCACCTGTGCGAGATCTTCGATGCCTCCCCACACCAGGACCCATAGCGGCCGCGGATCCTCTCGCCGCGCGCATCGGACGATCCACTCGGACCCTTCCGTCGGCGATCCGAATCCCCCATATCCTGCGCTCTCAATGGCTCCCTGTTTCGTAACGGCCCGCAGTGCATCAGGCGTAGGGTATCTCTCGGAGTACGTTCTCAAGTTGGCGTAGTCGCGCTCATAGAGGTCGATGACCTGCAGAATGTGTTCCTTGCGCCCCGGGCCATACGGCGACGAGACCAGCCCCTCGATGTCGAAGCAGTCTGCATAGACGAACAAATGCACCATGGACTGGAAATCATCCGGATCCGTACCCCCGATATCCGTAGATACGATGATGCGGTAACGCTGGCCGGCAAGCGCGCCACCCTTGGTCGTCGTTTCCCTCTCAGGCTCTTGCGATGCCCCGGCTTGAGCCCAATCGCCGATCGCACCCAGACCGCTCAACACCAGAATGGCACACTTGATCAAACGCGAGGTCGTCATGCTCTCGTTCCTTCAGTAATCAAGCGGGAGCCAGACAGTCATCTCGGATCGTCCACGGTTCGACCACGTAATCCACGAACACAGTCGGGTCAGTCCCGTTGACGTATTCCTCGACGTTGGTGTAGCCGTCACCGTCCCCATCCTTCGGACCATCGGCCGCGTCGTTTGAATCAAGCCTATATCGACTTTCCCACTCGTCGGGCATGCCGTCGCCATCGCTGTCCGGAAGCGCGGGCAGACTCTTAAGCTCGGGCCAGCCGCCGACGTCTGTCTGCGAATCTATGATGCCGCACGTTGTCGGCCCATCGGGCGCCCTACCCTTGTAGGTTGCCCCTTCATATGTCGCGTTGCCGTTGCGGACTTCACCAACAATGCGCGTGTCAACGATGTCGCGTTTGGGCAGGGAGGCCCCCACACGATCCAGAACGGAGCGATAGGCCTCTTCCGCCGTTTGCTGGTTGATGGGCATGGAGGCCCAGGGCTCCTCAAGCTTCAATCCCGCAAGATGGGCACTGCCACCCTGAGGTTGCACGCCGCCATCCCAGTTGTTCGCTGTGACGGCCGCACTGCCATAGACCACGTTGCCGGCAACGTACCATTTGCCAAAATCATCGGCCCCGCTGCGCGAGGAAGGACTGACGATGCGGCAGGCTGTGTCGCCCGGCCTGGTGGCAGGCCCAGGCTTATAGTAGTTAGCGACCACGTTGATGGTGGAGAATTCAATCGGCGGGTTGCGCCTGTCGCCCTGCTGATGTGCTTCCGCACCATAGCAACTTTGATATCCCCAGTTGTACAATACGTTGTTCCTGTAGTCGTTGTATCCGCACCCGGACGCAAGGCGGGGATTCCGACTGCTGTGATGCGCCAGCAGATTATGATGGTAGCTGCCATAGTTCGACCCCCATATGCCTCCGAACCCATGCGCGCCCTTGACGTGGTTGGAATTATACAGGCTCTCCGCAACCAGACACCATTGCACGGTCACATTCTCGCAATGGTAAATGGACAGGGTTTCATCGACGCTCCAGCTTGCCGATACATGATCCAGGATGATGTTCTTCTGGTACCTGCTCGATACGGCATCGGCGTCAACACCCGTCTCATCTCCCAATCGCACCCGGATATACCGGATGATGACCTCACTCGCGTCGATCGAGAGAGGGTACTTCCTGAGGCAGATACCATCTCCCGGGGCGGTTTGGCCGGCTATGGTGATATAGGGCTGGGAAATCTTCAGTGTACTCGCCAGGGTAATCGTACCCGACACGCGGAACACAACGATCCGCGGCCCTGCGGTCACGCAGGCCTCGCGCAAACTGCCAGGTCCGGAGTCGTTCAGATTCGTCACCGCGATCACCTTGCCACCCCGCCCCCCGCGCGTCACCGAGCCGTATCCCTCGGCGCCTGGAAATGCCGGAACTTGCGGAGTATCCGCAGCCAATGCGTTCGGAATCAGGGTGAGAATACAGATGATAGCGCACAATGACCCACTCCGTTTTGTTGCAGTCATAGTTCCATCCTCTCCGATTCTCCCGTATACGGACCCACGGGTTTGCAGGTGTTCATGGTTTGACCTCAACAATCACACGCTGGTAGCGCGTCAATCGCGGTGTGCCGGCATCGGTCACCTCACAGATCACGTGGATGGTCTTCCCTGCACCGGCATCGCCGGGCACCGTGAACGAGGCATCCTGTTTCCCGGCGTCCCGGATTTCGATGCTACCGTCGTAGGATCCTGCTTCCGGGTACTGCCACCAATGAAAGGCCAATTCGTCCCCGTCCGGATCGGTGGTTCCCCTGGCGCTGAGTGACACCTTGTTTCCCGGGCGAACCTTCATGTCCAATGGATGGGCCAGTTTCACCACCGGCGGGTGATTGGCCTCTTCGTAAGATTTGACGCACCAGTCGGCTCGTGCCGCAAAATCGTTTTGGATTACATCAATCCAGCGCCACTGGGGCTTGAGATACGCGGTGAGTTCCGGGTCATTCGGGATTTTCTTCTTGAGGCGGGTACGTCCCCAAGCCGAACTCGTATACCATCTGCCTTCGGGATATTGGTAGCCCGGCTCCAACACGGGATCGAGCCAGGTGTTGTCGCGGACCCGCACGAAGCGGCCGCCCCAGCCGCCCCAGGCGGGCGACTCGGAGCTGCGCAAGCCGTTCGGGATGACGTGCAAGAACGCCGGCGAATCGCCCTCGGACCGGAAACGCCCATCCTCGTGCGCTTTGTACAACGTGAGCAGAGGACCGCGGTCTTGCAGGATGTTCTGCTTCATCCAGGCCGCGGAAAAGTAACGCTGCTCTTCCTGGGGTATGACTCTCCTCTGATTGTCGTACGCGATGGCGAGGAACTGGTCGGAAATGATGGTCGGGATCCCAAACCTGCCCCAGCGCGGACGGATGTAGCTCTGATAGGTGTTGTCCTGCTCCCAGATGAAATAGAAGTGGATCTTCTTCGCGACTTCCGCCATTCTGTCCGGATGCTCTTCTTCGATGGTTTTCAGCGCCCGGGCGATGGTGTTGGGTCCGCCCCAAGCCTGGAGCCACACGGGACGGCTATCGGATTTGTCCAGTAGCACCTCGACGATAAGCTGCGATCCTGCCGTCACTTCCTCCATTTCCCCTTCCGCCTTGACGTTCCCCAGGACCGTTCTGGCCCGCAGGTACTCAGGGGTCGGATACGCCGGATCATGCTTCACCAGATTCGGATAGACCTTGGCGTAGGCATCCAGGTACGGCTGCGTCCAGTCATCGCCGGCCCATTTATGTCCTTGCCAGTGGTATTGTGAGCTCGAGGTGATGATCCCTTCGATGTCCCATTCGTTGGCATAGAGCAGGAACCGGACCATCGAGCACTCGTCGTCAATCTCCCCGTCGGTCGTGGCGATAACGCGCGGTCTGGCCTGGGCCCCGGCCTTCTGGACAGGCATTTCGCCGGCGAACCCCTGAGCAGCCGCAAGGCAACAGACTCCCAGGAGCAGCAACAATAGCCTATTCATCGGCAATCCCTTCAGAAGGTCACAACAGATGTAAGCTTCACACCATGCCCGAGGCATGAAGCCGGGCCTGCATTCTCAATGAATGCAGGCCCGCCAAAGGAGGACTAAAGAGCCACTTCAGAACGGCTTGTGCACCGGGTCGCGGCGGCCGGCCAGCCACAGAAGCTCCGCCTCAGATACGGCTCTGTCGTAGATGCGAACATCGTCCATCTTGCCCGTCAGCTCGCGCTGGATATCGTTATTGTTGTTCCACGCGCCGATGCAGCCGTTGCCGAGGTACATGACCAGAGGCGTGGTGAAGCCGCGCGAGTCCTCCCGCTGTCCGTTCAGGTAGATGACGGCTTCCTTGTCCGAGACAGTCAGTGCGAGATGAACCCATTCGTCCGGCCCGAAGATGGTCTTGCCATTCATGTCGCCGCCGGCAAGGGCGTTGATTCCCGCATTGGCGTGACCATCAACGATCTTGCAGTGGATTCCACCTGTACCCCAATTGTTGCTGTTGATCCCGCCGATAAACCCGGCCGTCGCCGGCTCCCGGACCGAGTACATCCACATGGAGTAGGTGCACTGGTTGAACGTCGCGTTCGGACCCCCGAGTCTCGGGATCGAGACCGCATCGTCAATGCCATCCAGGACCAGGAAACTGTCGGCAGCCTGAGCATTGCCGAGGAATGTCCCATTGTGGCCCTTGCCGGAGCTGTCGGTCGCGCCGTTGTCGAACAGATACTCCGCCAGCAGGCCGTTCTTACCCGGATCCACCGGCACAATGACCTCGGGCGTCTTCGGATACAGACGGATGTCGTCGACGTAAATCACACCCGCCGCGCCGGCGCCCTCAATGCCAATCGTCAGCTTCGTGACGTTCTTCAGGCTCCCACTGACGGCGGACAGATCGATATTCCACGGCTGCCACTGCTTTCTCTTGATGTCCGCCGCATCACCGCTGTTGGGCACCTTGGTGTTGTTGATCTTGAGGCACAACTGACCGGTGTTGTCCGGATCGCCGTAGAACCACAGCGACAGACTCTTGATGCCGCTGGCGGTCCAATCCTGGGCGGCCCCGAAGGTCCGAATCGCTTCCGAGGTCTTGCCGCCGGTATTGTCGTAAGTCAGCGGCATCGACTGGGCGCCCCCGTGAATGATGGTCCTCTCGGCAAAGGGGGCTTGGAGGTTGCCGACCTGCGCACCGTTGGTCGTCGTGCCATAGCCGTCGATCCAGGTCTCGTAGATGCGCGTGCCCTGGTTCTCCTGGTCGTTGTAGCTCTCGAAGTCATCTACCACGCCGTACGCCTTCGTGGCAAAGCTCCAGACCTCGCCTTCCCACTGGTCCGGCGTCGCGGCCTCGTTGACCTCGTTGACCTTCCAGTAGTAGACCTGCCCATAATCCATCACGTCCGGCGTGAAACGACTCGCGGTCACAACCTCGAGCGGCGCCGTGCCGTCGATCACCGCCTGCTCATCCGTACTGAGGTAGACCTCATGTATAACCGCCTGGCGTCCCGCTCGCCAACTGAGAACGCTGTCCGGCGCCACATCGTCGGCCCCGGCGGCCGGCTGCGGCGCCCGGGCCCGGACCGGGAGGTACGAGAACCGCACCTCGCTCAAGCCCGTCTGGGGAACGAAGCCGCTCCAGTTGCTGTTGATCGTCAGCCGCACGAACTTCGCCAGCACCCCAGCCAGATCGACGGCCATGCCGGCATAGGCATCGATCCCATCGGCCCGGGCGATCTCCACGTCGCCCAGCGTGCTCCACTCGGCCCCGTCCAGAGAGTACTCGATCGTGACATTTCTGGCCCCGAAGCCGATGAAAGGCTCGATCTTCTGATTCGAATTCCATACCGTCATCCCGTCGAGCTTGTAGACTTCGTCGAACTCGAACCGGATCCAGGCCGGCAGCTTCGTGCCCAGGCCGCTGAGCCACATATCCGTGTCCAAGGTCGAGTGCTGACCGTCCGTCAGGCCCGCGCCATTGACGGTCTTCTCCGGCCCCATGCCATTGGCGGCGGAGCTTGCCGTGGCGTTCAGGCTCGCGACCGGGTAGGAAACAGGCTCGGTCGTGAAGCTCCAGACCTGTCCCCTGTCCCACCCACTCACGGCGTTAGCTTCGTCAATTCGCCAGTAGTAGGTGGTCCCAAAATCCAGGGCAAACGGGAGATCCGCCGTGTCAAACACAGGATCGCTCGTGATCGCCCGGCTCACCTCGACAAGCCCCTCGTTTACGTCGTCAAAGCTCGTGCTGAAGTACACCTGATGCCCATTGCCGGCGGGGGCGTACTCGCCGGCCATCCAACTGAGAACTACGTCCAGCGGTACATCGGTTGCTTCATCCGACGGATCGGGGGCCGTCGCCTGTGCCCGACTGGCCTGGATAGCCACCGCGCTGGTGATACGGATCTCGTCTACGGCGAGCCAGCCCCAGCCTCCGGCAAAGGCGTCCACGACTTCGATGCGCACCTTCTGGCTGGCATAGGCAGAGAGATTGAGGGTGTCTTGCCGCAACGTTCCTTGGCCGTTCGTAAGGACACTGGCCAGAAGGGAACCATCGACCGCGGAAATCACGGCGATGCCGGAGGAACCGTCGGTATACCCCGCCAGCGGATTGGAATCCAGGGCCGGCGCGTGCGTACCCGAGCCCCCGCCGTGCACCCAAACGGTCAGAACGGCACCTTCACCCAACACCACCAGCGGCGACTTGGCGATCTGGTCGTTGGCCGCCGTGTGGACGTTGTCGCCCCACCCCGTGAGATTGTAGGTATTGAGATAGCTCTCTTGGCCACGCCCGTTTGTGGGAAACCCAAAGGGATGATTCGTGCCGGCGCGATTGTATTGCATGGTCCCATCGGCTCCGGCTTTGTCACCTTCCTGGACGGCGGGTTTTGTGCCATCGAATTGATCCGGACGTCCGACACACCAGGCGACGCCGGCGCCCGGCAGGCCCTTCGGCCCGCCCACGCCCGTAATCGCTTCGTCACCGGCTACAGCGGGGTCATCAGGGGCGGGAGTGGCGGGATTGACGCACGTCAACTCGCAGCCATGGTCGTTGCCGTTCTCAAAATCCCAGATGACGTCTCCTCCACATGCTGCCGCCGCCCACGCCAATGTTACGGCCATTGCCCCCAAGACCCAGGAAGCGCCCTTGGACATACTGTTCCGCATCATTAGGAGTCCTCCTTCGAAAAACCTGCATTACCCCCATCCCAACGTTGTCCTGCGATGCCACTCGTCGGCAAAGACCGGCGACGATGGCAGCGGATGTGAAATACACTTCCCATGCGTTGGACTGCGCCCGGGTCTCCATGGAACCATCACCTCACAGATCATTACAGCCACAAGCCAACCACCCAACTCGCCCATATCCCCCATTCCGCAATCCGTTTCTCTGAGATCACGGTCAGGAAGCTAAGGCGCGTCAAATGGCAGATCCTTCTTGGGCCAGGCCAAGCGGAAACCCTCGTCCAAATCCTCGACCCGCCGCAACAGGTCCACGTGGCCGTCCACAAAGACGAGATTGGCGCCGCCCTGATC
>ENA-OSEO01005023-OSEO01005023.1-sediment-metagenome-genome-assembly--contig:-NODE-5023-length-13161-cov-4.339957_pt1 | contig 13161 bp, 11 predicted proteins | sample MGYA00237883_ERZ534232 | MGnify/ENA metagenome assembly ERZ534232
TTTGACGCCATCGGGGGGCACACCAATGCGTTTACGGCCATGGAGCACACCTGCTACCACGCCAAGGTGCTGGATACGCATCTCGATACCATGGCCGACATTCTCTCGGATATATTTCTAAATTCCATATTTGACGGAAGCGAGGTCGAAAGGGAGCGGCCGGTCATTCTGCAGGAGATCGGCATGCTGGAAGACACCCCGGACGAATACATTCACTTGCTTGCCGGAAATGCCTTCTGGGGCGACAACCCCCTGGGGCGTTCGATCCTGGGTTCTCCTGAGAATATTCAGCGGTTTGACGCGGATATGATTAAAACCTTTTTTTCCAGGTTGTATCAGCCGGACCGGATCATTATCTCCATGGCCGGCAATCTGGAGCATGACCGGATTGTCGAACTGGTGGAGCCCGCTTTTAGGTCCATACAACCCGGCAACGGTTTTCCGCAGCGGATTACCCCTGAAGGCAGCTCCCCCGTCACGTTGAATCATAAGGATCTGGAACAGGCGCACATTTGCGTAAATACGCAAGGACTGTCCGCCGCAGACCCCCGACGGTTCAGTTTTTTTCTGATGAACACCATTCTGGGCGGAAATATGAGTTCGCGTTTGTTTCAGGAAATCCGGGAACGCCGGGGACTGGCTTACAATGTTTACTCTTTTGTCTCGTCGCATGACGACACCGGCATATTCGGGGTTTATGCCGGCGTCGCCCCGGACAAAGTGGAGGAGACAACCACTTCAATCCTGAAGGAAATGCAAAGCCTGACCACCGAACCGGTCTCATTGTCCGAACTTCAGGCCGCCAAGGAATTTACCAAAGGCAACCTGCTGCTGGCTTCTGAAAGCACTGACAGCCAGATGGTCCGGATGGCGCAAAATGAACTTTATTTTGGGCGCTACCTGCCTTTGGAGGAAATCATCAGAAGCGTTGACAGTGTTTGCGCTGAAGATATCTTTGAGTTGGCTGCAACCCTTTTTAAACCGGGGCCGCCGGCCTTGACGATTCTCGGACCCATAGAGGGTCGCGATTCCCTTGAGCATATTTTGACATCTCCGGTTTAGCGGCTGATCTGGAAAGAATCAAAGGTTGACCTATTTGATGAAAAAGTCCGAAATCCCGTTTCAACCCGCTGCTGATGATGCCCGACGGCTTCACGATTGAATCATGACGGAGACGCTCACAATTAAAATCACTCGCCTGCGGCCAAATTCCGACGCGGACATCCCGCTGCCCCGATATATGACGCCTCAGGCCGCCGGATTAGATGTCTGCGCCGCCATCCGCGACGATCTGGATTTGGAACCCGGCGCGATTACGCTGATCCCGACAGGATTTTCCATCGCCATCCCCGAAGGGTTTGAGGCCCAGATCCGGCCCCGAAGCGGTCTGGCCGTTCAACATGGTATCGGGCTGATCAACTCCCCCGGAACCATCGATGCCGACTATCGCGGCGAAGTCATGATAGCCGCTATCAACCTGGGGAAAGAAAGCTATACCTTTCATCGCGGGGATCGCATCGCCCAGATGATCATCAGCCGGGTTTTCAAAGCCACGCTCAAAGTTGTCGCAACGCTTGACGAAACCGATCGCAATTTCGGCGGATTCGGACATACCGGCGTTAAATAAAATATCATGAACGACTCTATTCCACTCCGTATAGCGCCCGCAGAATCTCCCAAGTGCAATATCACCGTCTGCGTTCTGGCCAGCGGCAGCAAGGGCAATGCGATCTATATCTCCAACGGTGCAACCTCGATTTTGCTGGATGCGGGGCTTTCCGGAATTGAAATCGAGCGCCGCTTAAAATCCCGGGGGCTTTCTGCCCACACACTCGATGCCATCATTGTATCCCACGAACACAATGATCACCTTCAGGGTGTCGGCGTCCTTTCGCGCCGATTCGGCCTGCCGGTTTACATGAACCGCAAAACCGGACGGGCGGCTTTATCCCTGCTGGGCAATATCGACAACCCGCAGTTTTTCGAATGCGGTTCGGCCTTCAGCGTCAACACCCTGACAATACAGCCGTTTTCAGTTTCCCACGACGCCCAGGACCCGGCCGGCTTTACCGTTCAGGAAAACGGCACTAAAATCGGGATTGCCACCGATCTGGGCATTGCCACGACCATGGTGAAAGAACATCTGAAAAATTGCAATTTGATGGTCATCGAAGCCAACCATGACCCTGACATGCTCCTGCAGGGTCCCTACCCCTGGCCGCTGAAACAGCGCATTAAAAGCCGCAGCGGGCATCTGTCCAATATAGACACCCGGCAGCTGCTGCAGGAGTTAAAGCACGACGCGCTGGAGCATGTGATTCTGGCGCATCTGAGCGAAGTCAACAACACCCCCCAGAAAGCCCTCGGTGAAGTCGGACTGGCTTTCAGCAGCAGCAGGGTTCGGCTGACGGTGGCGGCTCAAGACGTTTGCAGCTCTATGTATCGGCTGAGCAAGTCACCGTAGAATCGCAGGCATCTGAAGTACGCTACTTTGTCAGCATGATATCCAGGATGGTGCGGTCGGTCGCGTCCATTCCTTCACATACAATCCGTTCAAGGTGATTGATGCTGGCATCCGCATCAGCGCCGATGATCCCGCCATCGGCCGAGGCGCTCTTACCATCCATGGCCATCACTGCGGAAAGCGCCGCTGCATGGACGGCTGAATCGATCTTTAGGGCACAGGTTCCTTTGGCGCCGTCACAGATGATGCCGGTCAGATTGCCGACCATATTGTTAACCGCACGATGGATCTCATTTTTGCCTCCTCCAAGGAGCTTGACAAAACCGCAGGCCGTTCCGATGGCCGCTGTGAAGGCGCCGCAGAGCGACGACAGCCGGCCCTTGCGGGCGGTAATTGCAATCGCGACGATGTTGCTCAGGGCAAGGGCGCGGGCAAGCGATTCACGGGAGCTGCCGATCTTTTCGGCGAGGACGGCTATAGGCACGGTGGCCGTAATTCCCTGGTTTCCCGAGCCGGAGTTGATAACGACCGGCAATGCGGATCCGGCCATACGGGCGTCGGACGCCGCGGCAGCTTTTGCGGCTGCCGCATTCAAGGCGTCCATGACAGCGCTGCGGTCTCCGACAAAGGTCATGGATTGACGCCCGACCTCGATGCCATAGTGCCCGTCTAAGGAATGTTCGGAAAGCCTCAAGTTGACCAGAGCGGCATCTACGAGAAAATCGATTGCTTCCCGTGCGACCGAATCGGCGAAATCGACCATCTGGTCGAAACGGGGGTATCCCATCGGGAAAATGTCTTCCCGTTCGACAGGCTCATACCCGCGCTTTTCACCTTTTCCGATCTGTTCGCTGCCGTCGATACGAAGGCTTTCCAGCCTGTCGTGGCGATGGGTGATGCGTGCAATGGTTTCATGTCCGCCCGCCCGGGCCGTGACCTCGACAAAAACAGGGGGAACCTCATCCCTCAAGGCAAGGTCAACGCGCCCCGCTTCCAGAAAATGACGGGCAAGCGCTTCGGTCTTCCGTGTGATGGCCGCTAAAACCGAGAGGCCGTCCGTGGGATCTCCCCCCATGGCCCCCAAGGCGACGGCCGCTTTAAGGCCCTTGAGCGAAGCGTTCGGTAATCCGACCGACATGGCATTTTTAATCATATCGCGGCTGGCCGCCACGGCGATTCCCTCAGGCACAAGGCCAAAAGCGCTGCGCAGAGCGGCAGCGGCGGCCGCTGCCGCCAACGCCGCTGCCGCAGGTTCGGTACAGCCCATGGCCTCGACCATCTCCTCTTTGAGAACAGCCAAGAGCTTTTGATTCATCTCGTCGTTCATGATCTTTCCGGACTACTTCTTCAATCCCAAACTCGCCGCAATCTTTTGAGCGGACTTGTACTGTTCTTCCGTCCATGCCCGGTATTCCCGGGCATTCTGATAGGCGGCAATCAGGCCCACCTTTTCCAGCGAAGCGGCGAATTCCGCGTCGTTGAGGGCCTCGGCGATCGACGTTTCCCACTTTGCCACAACCTCTTGCGGCAAATTCGGCGGTCCCACGTATCCGCTGGCGGGCATGACGTTGTAGGCTGGGAATCCGGCTTCCACGCTGGTGGGGACGTCGGGAAGTTCCTTAAGTCGAACCGCGTTGGTGTGCATCAGGGCGCGGAGCCGGCCGGCCCTTACCATCTCCAAGACCTCGGGAAGCTGCTGCGCCACGAAATCAACATGACCGCCGGCCAGGTTGGTAATGACCAGAACCCCGCCGTTAAAGGAGACCATGTCCACCCTGGCGGGGTCGACGCCTGCGGACTGAAGGAGCTGAGCAATGCCAAAAGCCCCCGTTCCAGCCAAACCCGAAACGCCCGTCTTAAACTTGTCGGGATCCTTTCTGACCGCTTCCACCAGTTCCTTGGCCGTCTTATATGGGGAGTTGGCGTTGACGGTCAAAACGGACGGCGTGACCCCGATTCTGGCAAGATAAGTGAAACTGTCCCAGTTGTACGGGTTGTTTGTCTGGGCCGCCGGGGCGAAAGCCAGCGTGTTGATTTGGCCGTTGTTGACCATGTAGCCGTCAGGTGAGGCTTGGGCTACGGCCGCCGTGCCGACGACCCCGCCTCCGCCCGGCTTGTTGACCACACTGACCGGCTGTCCCCATTTTTTCGACAGATACGTTGCCAGAAGGCGTGACACCTGGTCGGAAGATCCACCGGGGGCAAAGGCCACGACGATCTGAACCGGTTTGGCGGGATAGGCCGACGCGGCCACGCATTCAGCAGCCGGCGTCAGAAAACCGCCGAGTCCCCCCAAAAAAATGGCAAGACATGTTAGTTTTGAAAGCAAAGATGTGTATGTCCGCATGATTCTTTCTCCTTTCATTCGTTCATTATGGTGTATTTCGGCCGTCCGCTCGTATCTTTCTCAGCAACAGGCCGCGTTATGTGTTGTCTTCTTCAATGAAGGCTGCGGAAGCCTTGCGCCCCTTCCGTCGCGAATAGATGGATAAGATAACGGAGATCGCCGCAAGAACGAGCAATGTCAGGGAGATCGGCCGCGTTACAAAGATTCCAAGGCTTCCTTTTGAAATGGTCAATGATTGGCGCAACGCGTCCTCAAGCATCGGCGAGAGAATCAGTGCCAGTACGACGGGGGCCGCCGGGTATTCGAGCTTTCTCATGGCATATCCCACTATACCCATCGCAAAGGCGACGGCCACGTCAAAAAAACTATGCCGGATGCCATAAGCCCCGAGGAAACAGAGGACCATAATGCCCGGCGCCAAATAGGGGTAGGGCACCCGGATCAGCTGCGCCCAAAGGCCCACCAACGGTAAATTTAAGATCAGCAGGATCACATTGCCGACGTACATGCTGGCGATGAGCGCCCAAACAAATTCCGGACTTTTGTCAAACAACAGGGGGCCCGGCCGTAGACCGTGGATCATGAAAGCCCCGATCAGTACCGCCATCGGAGGGGAAACAGGGATTCCGAGGGACAGCAGCGGCACCATGGCCCCGTTCACGGCCGCGTTGTTGGCTCCCTCTGAGGCGGCCACGCCCTCGATGGCGCCTTCCCCAAACCGCTCAGGGTGCCTGGAAATATTTTTCTCTACATTGTAGGCCATGAAGGCCGCAACTGCGCCGCTGGATCCGGGCAACACCCCGATGAAAAAGCCGATGAAGGCACTGCGGATCATGGGCCAGCCCGTTCGCCTCAAATCCCTGCGGGAGGGAAAAAGGTTCTTCAGCCTCGCCTGGTACACCTCAAGTGCAGGCCCTTCCATGTTTTCAAGCACTTCGGGTATGGCGAACAGGCCCACAACCACGGCCACAAAATCGATTCCGGCCATTAGATCGACGCTGTTAAAGGTAAATCGACTCTGCCCCGTAAGTGGTTCCATACCGATTGTCGCCAGCAGCATCCCAAAAATGCCGGCCAACAGGCCCTTCACCATTGACTTGCCGACGAGGCTCACCACAATGGTCAGACCCAGAACCATCAGCGAAAAGTACTCCGGAGGCCCGAATCTCAGCGCATAGGAAGCGAGCGGCACAGCAAGCGTCATGAGGAGAACCAGCGACAGGGTCCCGGCAACGAACGAAGAAATTGCAGACATCCCCAGGGCCGGGCCGGCTTTGCCCTGGCGGGCCATTTGATAGCCGTCCAGAGCGGTGGCCACGGAAGCTGCCTCACCGGGAATGTTGACCAGGATGGCGGTTGTCGAACCGCCGTACATGGCCCCATAGTAAATCCCGGACAGCATGATGATCGCCGCCGTTGGTCCGAGGCCGAGCGTAATCGGAGTCAGGATGGCAATACTGACCGTGGCGCCGATCCCAGGCAAGACGCCGACCAGGGTGCCGATGAAGACGCCTATGAAGCAGTAATAGATGTTAATCGGGCTCAGGACAGTTGTAAACCCTGCTGCCAGTTGTTGTATGATTTCCACGAAAAGTTCCTCGGCCCTACGAAATCTTCAGTAATCCGGCCGGCAGTTCCGTCTGCAGCCAAACCTTGAAGACCAGATACAATCCAAGAGCCGTCAACACACTGACGGCAATCGATGAGGACCACCGACGCGCGCCCAGCATACGTGACATAAACATCATATAGGCAGTGGTGGAAACGATGAAACCCAGGATCGTCATCAGATAGGCATAGATCAGAAAAGAAACGAACGTCAGCCCAATCCTGCGGAAACCGACGCCTTTCGGCCACTGAACGGGCCGGTTTAACGATTCAGGTCTCCGAAATGCCCCCACGACAACTATTATCGCAGCCAATAGGGCCAGAACCGAAAGCCAAAGCGGGAAAAAGCCCGCCCCGGGAGAATTACGATACATCATATCGAGTTTGGTGGACTGGTAGAACATGAATAGAAAACACGCAATCAGAATCGCCCCGGAGATTTTGTCCGCTCGCTTCATTTAATAAACCTTCAAAACTGGATATCGCCGTCTTTCAGGACGACTACTCCGTCCAATTCAAGCGTGGCCTTTCGGACCACCACGTCGTAATGCGCAGCCGCCAGAACCGTCCCCCCCATGAATTTGTTGGTGCCGCAGGCCACATGGGCGCTGCCGAATTCACCCTCATCATCATCCGGGGCGCCCCTCAGTTTGCACAAGGGGTTGAGACCGATGCCGAGTTCCGCCACGTGATAAACATTGGGGTCGTTGAGGCCGGCCAGAAGGTTTCGAAACGTGGCTGCCAGCGGGCCACCCGTGATGGTTGCGAACCGTCCTTCTTTAATCTCAATTCGGGGGAATTCTCCCTCCATAAACCCCACGCCGGGGATGGATCCATCGACTACCACCACCCCCTCGGCGGTACCTTCGAGCGGGGCGATGCTCGCCTCAACACCGGGAGGAGCGGCGATGTCTTCGGTATTGCCAAAACCGGTAAGGGCCCGTCCCCGGCGACCTTCAAGGCTCATGCGGACGTCGGTGCCCGCGGCGTTGGTCAGCCGGGCCGTCTGCGCCTCGGTCATCCGCTTGGATAGCCCCTCGATGATGGGCCGCAAGGCATGAAAGTCGGCTTCCATGGGGGGCGCCAGCAGGCGATCTTCAGTGACCCGCGGCATGAGCAGAATCTTGGTTCCGCCCCGTGTCGCCTCCAGGCGGGCCGTCGTATGGGCCATGTTCTTGGCCACCATGGCAATGACCACGTTTGCGGCCTTCATCGCGGCGGCCACAGTGGGTGGAAGTTCTTCCCCCTGCATCTTCTGGGCCGGCATAACCATCAGGGAAACGTTTCCCCCGGCCTCATGGGCCACCCCGGCGACCACCTCGCCGATCATGAATTTTTCCGTGTCAGTCAACACGAGAACCTGCAAACCCGGCTTGACGCCGCTCAACTCGACAATGGTCCGCGCCGGCCGCGTCAGAAGCATACGTTTCATTTTCCGCCTCCTGCAAAAGATCTTAGGTCTTCATTTAGAATTTAACTTGAAATGCCATCTAACCCGAAAGGTTTTAGATGTCAAGGGCTACAGGTTCAAAAATTCTTATGACCCGGCCATTAGGGGTGGAATATTCGTGAGTACTTAATGAAGCGGCCCTTTTTGTTTTCAGCATATAAGGCTGTGCTTCCACTAAACCGCAACATATGAAAGCCTATCGGTTGGAGTTGCAATTGAGACTCAGATTTTCCGAAATGCCTTATCTGTTAACACCGTTTGCATGAAACAGGGATTCGTATTACCCACCATAGCTTTTATACTTTTTCCGTGCAATACCCGGCCATACCCGGCCATTTTTTAAAGCAGCTGCAATAATAGCCACGACACCGGAAACGACATACGGCGTGATGTTCTATATCTGTAAAAAAAACGCGGGAAAGGAGGCACTCAGAAAACAAAGAATAAAGATGCCAATCATCCAGTAACCTATATCAATGGGGACATTGGGTTATTGGATAATTTGAGCAACCGGTGTAAACCAATAATCCAATGAACGAAAGTCGGCATGTCAACGCTCTTTTGCAGATCAAAAAGAGCGTTGCAGCCTCCATAAACACTTATGGGTCAAATTGAAGCTTAAAAAATATCATATCGGGTTTGAGGTCTATGGATGAACGTCCTCTGTAAACCAGTCGGTCGGAAATTCCTTTCCAATTCCCCGCTCTCTGGCCTTTTTGTATACAAGCGAACCGATGACGGCAAATTGATATCCGATGCCGATATTATTTAAAAAGCAGGTCCTTTGTTCGGGGTGCGTTCGACCGGTGATTTTACCTGAAATAAGCTCCGGCAAGGTCGGCAGGGAGTTAAAGTCTAAAGCTTTACTGGTACCCAGGCCCTTTCCTCGCACCTGTTTGAAATCCACTATTTCTTTTGTGGTCGAATAGATCGGCATACCGCTTCGATTATGGATGACAACGATATCGGCACGCCGGATGGCCGGCAGGTCAAGTTCTGCAAGTTTAATCGAACTGACGTGTATTCCGGGTTCAAACCATTTTTCAAAAAAGATATGCTCAAGACTGCTTGAGGCGCACATCACGATATCGGCATTTTTGATTGCAGCTTCCGGAGACTCAACCGGAACCACGTCGATATGGAGACTCTTACTCCACTGGCGGCTGAAACTTTCTCTGTTGGTCTTGTTGGGACTGAAACAGCGCACCGTTTGGATGGATCGGACGGTATGGATGGCCATGAGTTGGCCGCCGGCCTGCCAACCCGAACCCAAGATGGCAACGGTGTGCGCATCTTCTCTTGATAGATATTTGGCGCCGAGTCCGTTGGTTGCACCGACCCTTGCCCGTTGCACGTATCCATCCGGAAAGATGGCCAATGGCTCGCCGGTTTCCGAGCTGAACAGCAGTACCAGTCCAACCCAACGTTTGTTGGGCGCAGCGGGCACTTTGACCCGTCTACGTTTTCCATTAACCTCGGGCCAGGTAATAATGTCCGAGTTGATTCGTACGGCTCCAGTCCCGAATTTAGGAGCAATCCCATCCATGGATTTCAACCCATAAATTGAGTCCGGCAGAGTAGCAGGGGCAAGCGTATCGGAACGATTCCGGGTAACACCTCTGCCGGCTTCAAGTTCTATATAGGCATCTTCGAGGGCGTCAATGCAATCCGCCATTTTTAAAATTCCAGATATTTCCTCATTTGACAGAATGAGTGTCATGGTGTCCTTTCCAAGATTAACCGGGTTGATTTTATTTTGTTCCATAAGCCTTTTTAATCAGCTGGACTACATCGGGAGATAATTTTAACATTGACTGGATGAGTTCCTGGGCTTCGGCACCGTCCGTGAAGTCTACCGGCACATCCGCAGTTTGCGCCATTTTCATAAATTCCGCGTCAGAACAAGTCTTTGTGAAGGCGTCTGTGAGTATTTTAAAGCGATCGGCCGGAATTGCCGGAGGACCTCCAAACGGCCGTGAAAGCAGGTTTAAGGATAATAAAAGATTTGCCACCGGTATGTATTTATCATCCTTAATAATGTCAATGAGAAGGGGAATCGATTCAAACCCTTCAGGTTGTTTTTTACCGATGAATAAAACGGGCTGCCCGTGGCCGTCATTAACAAAGGACTTCAAGCTGGCCCAGGATCCGAACTGCCCGTCCAACTCCCCTCGCATCATGGCCATCTCTGCCTCACCTCCGACAAAACCGGTAACGATTTTCATGTTCTTAAGCTTCATCATATCAATAAACAACGCGGTGGTAACATGCGACTGAGTTCCAATCCCAGCGCTGGCCATTTTTACCAAATCAGCGCTAAACACCCCATTGAGAGTTTTGTATTTTGGTGTTGTAATCAGACAGAAAACATCTTTTGCCGGTGAACCCAGCCAGCTCATTTTGGCCATATCAAATTGTATGCCCGCAAATCCGGCTACCTGGGATAATGCCAGCGCACGATTGAATGTGCCAAAAGTTAATCCATCGGGTTTAGAATGGTACAGATGGTTGGCTCCGATAATATGTCCTGCTCCGGGGATATTCTTGACGATGATCGTGCTGCCGGGAAGATAGTTCTGCATTACATTGGATACCATGCGGGCAAAGAAATCGTAATTACCACCGGGTTTTGTTGCAACGATAAGCTGAATCGTTTTGCCTTCGTAAAAAGGTTTGGCAAAACCGGAGGTGCATGGCAAAAACATTATCACTAAACAAATGGACCAAGAAACCAATGCTCTTTTCATTTTAATGCCTCCTTTAATTTGATAATTTTCAGGTTTCAATTGAATTACGAAAGAAACATGTACTATCCTCCGCTCGTTGATCGGTTTCATTACCCCGCTACCAGGCTATTCCCAATACACCACCATAAAGGGATACCTTCATTGCAAGTGTAAAAACAAGGTAGACGGCAAACCATGTGCCGGCGGTATATAAGGAAATCGTCTTCCAGTTCTCCTGTCCGAATTTTCGCATAAAAAGGGGTATAAAAATTAGTGCCGCCATCCAAAGCCCGAAAATTAATATAATTCCCAAAAAAAACAGCAACCATCCAATCATGACGATTTCGTTTCGGGGAGTCATCTCTACTTTGGCTACGGCAGGCTTTTTCATTTTTAAAAAGCTTTTCTTTTTTAATTCGGCCTTCTTGGAACGTCCTTCAGTGAGCACTATCCAGAGGGTAAAAATCGATCCGGCGATTGCACATAGTTGTGGAAACAAACGCGAACTCAGCAACCAACCCTTACTGATGCTGACATATAGTGCCCCTAAAAAAATAAGGAGTAAAAGCATAGCGAAGAGAGTTGAACTTTTCACTCTTTGCATAAGGCCACCGTCTCATCCTGTTCGTTGTTTATATTTGTTTTTTCTTTGTAAGAAAGCCATACGCTGTATGCCAGCGAAAGGGCGGATAAGGAAAACAATAAAATAACCACCGGTCTTGTGATAAAAGCAAAACCCCATAAATTGATGGACTTATGGAGGTAGTCCTCGGCCAGCGGGCCCAGAATAAATCCCAGGATCAGCGGTGCACGGGAAAAGTCCCATTTTTTCATACCGTATCCGAGGATGCCAAAAATAACGGTAACAATTACGTCTTGCCAGAAGCCCCTGATCAGATAAGCTCCCACCATAGAAATAACCATGATGGGAGGTATCAGGAGACTCCCTCGTAAAAATGCAAGTTGTCCCATATAGCGAGTCAGGGGAAACAGACTGACCGCTCCGATAACATTTGCGATAACCATTACCCACACCATACCCCACACCATATCTAAATGATCGGTAATCATTTTAGGCCCCGGAATGATTCCGAGAACGAGAAATGCCCCGAGCAAAATGGCCATCCCACTGCTGCCGGGAATACCGAAAACAATTGTCGGCAACAATGATCCTCCCTCTTTGGAGTTGTTGGCCGTTTCAACCCCGATAACACCCCGGATGTCACCTCTTCCGAAAGTCTGGTTGTTTTTGCATGTCTGGACGGCATGGCCATAGCAAATCCACGTAGCCGCATCGCCTCCCAGGCCGGGGATGATTCCGATAAACGTACCAATAACTGAGGTTCTCAACGTCAGCCACCATTCTTGGAATACAGCTTTTATCCCTTTTTGGAGCTGATCCCAGCCCATACGAATCTCAGAATCGGCAATTCTTGCCCCGCTGCCGCGAGCCCCTAATTCGATCATCTCTGAAAGTGCAAAGACTCCCAGAACTATGGTAATGATGTGGATGCCGTCCCAAAGCCAGAGCATGTTAAACGTATAGCGCCCCACTCCGGTGTGAGGGTTAAGCCCTACAGTTCCCAACATCAGTCCGAAAAATGCGGAAGAAAAGCCCTTTGAAATGGATTCACGGCTGACAACAACGATGAAGGTAAGGCCGAAAACGATGAGCGCAAAAATTTCCGCAGATCCAAAAGCCATGGCAATAGGTCGAAGGATCGGTATCAGCAAGGCCAATACGAACGCCCCAAGGACGCCGCCAACGCCGGAAGCCGTCAGGCTGGCGCCCATGGCCTCGCCGCCGCGGCCTTGTTTGGTCATTTCATGACCGTCGAGAATGGTGGCTGCATTGGGACCTGTTCCAGGAATGGCGAACAATATTCCTGGAATAGCCCCGCCGGTATGTACCACGGAATGCATGGCCAGTAAAAAAGAAAGTCCCAAGAAAGGTTTCATACCGAAAACAAATGGTATCAGTAATGCCAAACCGAGGTTTCCGCCCAAACCCGGGACAGCGCCGAAAAAATTTCCCAAAAAAACCGCCAGCAGCATCAATCCTATGACTTGCCAGTCAAAGACCATATATAAACCACTCAGCATCGCATCAATCATGGTAGATCCTTTTTGGGGCAAAAAGAAAAAAAAAGATTCGTTATCTGGCTGAAAAAGTAAGCAAGAGATATGCCATTTGCCTATCCGAATTATACAGGAATAATATCGGTTATTTGCAGGACTGAAATGTTTTCGCTGCTTTGCTTAAAATTCAAAGTGTCCACAGAAGCACAAGAACCGTAAACAAACAGTTTACACTTGTTTCTAAAATATAAAATATAGGATTGTGGCTGGACTTTTTTAGACCCGCAACATAGGTAAGATTATCAATTGCGGTAACAATTGGAATGTGGAGAATTAATCCCAAAGAGCGATAAAAAAATTATTTCGTTCGGTCGGATAAATTCGCAAAGCACAGTACGACAAACAAACTCAGGATGCTGATGAAAATGCACAGCCAGTTCAGTCCGGAGAATGCATAGACCGATGTTCCAATGACAGGACCCATGGC